>Ga0209343_10001309_pt1 | contig 33876 bp, 29 predicted proteins | sample RifCSPlowO2_02_FD_184026 | JGI IMG/M metagenome (GOLD analysis project Ga0209343, IMG submission 184026) | Groundwater microbial communities from Rifle, Colorado - Rifle CSP2_plank lowO2_0.2 (SPAdes) (version 2) | ecosystem: Environmental > Aquatic > Deep subsurface > Groundwater | place... | reverse complement strand
CCGCGGTCCCCACGGATTTACAAAGCCATCTGGACCAGCAGGAACGGGAAATTCTGGTCACCACCTTGAGGGAAACTGGTTTTAACCGCACGGTCGCTGCCAACCGGCTGGGGTTAACCTTGCGGCAAATCCGCTACCGCATTGCCCGACTGAAAATTGATGCGCCGCAGTCTCACGACGAAAATTCCGATGCCTGAGTCACAACGCCAAGGCCACAGTCTATGGAAGCATGGGTGGTTCCGTTTCGCAAAGCCGATGCCGTCACCCAACTTTGGCCCGCGGCCGCCGCAGGCCCACATCGACCTCGTCGTTCTGCACTCCATCAGCCTGCCCCCCGGGGTTTATGGCGGCAAACAGGTGCAAGAACTGTTCACCAACCGATTGGATTGGGAATCGCACCCCTACTTCAAAAGCATTCAAGGGCTGCAGGTGTCCGCGCACTTTTATATTCAACGCGGCGGTGAAATCTGGCAATTTGTCAGTTGCGATGACCGGGCCTGGCATGCCGGCGCCTCCCATTACCGGGGGCGCGACAACTGCAATGACGACTCCATCGGCATTGAGTTGGAAGGCCTGGAGGGCGACACTTTCGCGTCAGCCCAGTACCAGGCTTTGCATGCGCTGATTCCGGCCTTGGCCCAGCGCTACCCCATTGCCCATGTGGCCGGACACGAGCACATCGCACCGGGACGCAAAGCAGATCCGGGGCCGGGACTGGATTGGGCGTATTTGCAACAAACCCTGGGGCTGGCGGCCCCGTGTTTTCCCGATGGTGTGCAAAAAAATATTTCTACCTGAATTATTTTTGCTCCCGCTCGGCAAAGGCAGCCCGCACTCTGCTTATAGCGCCCAGCCATACCTCGAACACACGGCGTGATGCGGCTTCCAACGCAAAAAGCGCCGGAAAGCCGCACCACGCCTCAGCCTGCAACACCAAACAGTGGCTGGACAAGGCCTCGGCTGGGGTGGGTAGGAAAAGGGGGAGAAATTCCCAGGTGATTAGCACACATTTGTCTTTTGTGCATCTTCGGAAATTTTGACCAATAACGCTACAGGTAGTGGATTGCCTGCACTTCACACACCATATATAGTGCACACCATCTCCACCGTCTTTCCTGGTATTGAAGCCAAGAAGACGGCAGCCGAGTCCTGCCAATTCCAAAAAAATACTGATTTAGACGAGAAAATCATGACCCCTGTTTCTAGCGCTTCAGCCCCCACTTCCAGCGCCAACCTTTTGGCCCACAGTCCTACCGCCATGGAGGGTGTCTCCGCCAATCCGCTGGCGCACTACCAAATTATTCGCCGCAATGGCGCGGTCGTACCGTTCGAGCCCAACAAAATCGCTGTGGCCATGATGAAAGCCTTTTTGGCTGTGCACGGCACCCAAGGCGCGGCATCGGCCAGCGTGCGGGAAACAGTAGAAGTCCTCACCCAACAGGTCATTCGTGCCTTGGTACGCTCTCGCCCAGGCGGCGGAACTTTCCATATCGAGGACGTTCAGGACCATGTGGAGTTGGGGCTCATGCGGGGCGGCCACCATGAAATTGCGCGCGCCTATGTGCTGTACCGTGAGCGCCACACCCAAGAGCGCGCCAAACAGGTGGTCCAAGAGACACCCGCTGCGGTGGTCTTGCACGTTCTGGACAATGGCGAGCGCATCGCACTGGACCTGAACCAGCTTAAAGCCCGCATCGCGACCGCCTGCGCGGGGCTGGGGGCCGATGTCAAGCCAGAACCCATCCTGGCGGAGACCATGCGCAACCTGTACGACGGTGTGCCCCTGGACGAGGTCTACAAGGCGTCCATTTTGGCGGCCCGCACGCTGATTGAAAAAGACCCGGATTACACCTATGCCACCGCGCGACTGCTGTTTCACACCATTTCCCGTGAAGTGCTGGGGCGCGATGTGGCCCAGGCTGATATGGGACAGGCCTATGCCGACTATTTCCCCAACTTCATCCAAAAGGGTGTGAATTTCGAGCTTTTGGACGAAAAACTGCTGCAGTTTGATCTGCCACGCCTGGGTGCCGCCCTCAAAGCGGACCGAGATCTGCAGTTTGACTACCTCGGGTTGCAAACCTTGTACGACCGCTATTTCCTGCACGAGGGCAAAACCCGTATTGAGCTGCCGCAGGCATTCTTCATGCGGGTGGCCATGGGCCTGTCCCTTAACGAGATCGACCGCGAGACCCGAGCCATTGAGTTCTACGAAGTGCTGTCTTCGTTTGATTTCATGTCCAGCACACCGACCCTGTTCAACAGTGGCACGCTGCGCTCACAGCTTTCGTCCTGCTACCTGACCACCGTGCCTGACGATCTGGACGGCATTTATGAGTCCATCAAGGAAAACGCCCTGCTCTCCAAATTTGCGGGTGGACTGGGCAACGACTGGACACGCGTACGTGCCCTGGGCTCCCACATCAAGGGGACCAATGGCGAGTCCCAGGGTGTGGTTCCCTTCCTCAAGGTGGTGAATGACACGGCCGTGGCGGTCAACCAGGGCGGTAAACGCAAGGGTGCGGTTTGCACTTACCTGGAAACCTGGCATCTGGATATCGAAGAGTTCCTGGAGTTGCGCAAAAACACAGGGGACGACCGCCGCCGCACGCACGACATGAACACGGCCAACTGGATCCCCGACCTGTTTATGCGCCGGGTCATGGAAAAAGGCCAGTGGACACTGTTTTCGCCCAACAGTGTGCCGGACCTGCACGACCTGTTTGGTGTGGATTTTGAAAAAGCCTATGTAGCCTACGAGGCCAAGGCGGCACGCGGCGAAATCAAGCCCAGCCGCACAATCGAAGCCAACGACCTGTGGCGCAAGATGCTGACCATGTTGTTTGAAACCGGCCACCCCTGGATCACCTTCAAGGATGCCTGCAATGTGCGCTCGCCGCAGCAACATGCCGGCGTGGTGCACTCCAGCAATCTGTGTACCGAAATCACTCTCAACACCTCGGACACCGAAACCGCCGTGTGCAACCTGGGCTCCGTCAATTTATTGCAGCACATGAAAAATGGCGCGCTGGACCACGACAAACTCAAGCGCACCATCTCCACCGCCATGCGCATGCTGGACAACGTGATTGACATCAATTACTACGCAGTCAAGAAGGCGCGCACGTCCAACTTGCAGCACCGTCCGGTAGGACTGGGAATGATGGCCTTTCAAGACAGCTTGTATGAGTTGCGCATTCCCTATGCCAGTGAAGCCGCTGTGGAGTTTGCAGACCAGTCGATGGAAGCCATCAGCTACTACGCGTACTGGGCTTCCACCGAACTGGCCAAAGAGCGCGGAAAATATTCCAGCTTTAAGGGATCGCTCTGGGACCAAGGTATCTTGCCGCTGGACACCCTCGACATGCTGGCCACGGCACGCGGCGGCTACGTGGAAGTGGACCGTTCGTCCACCCTGGATTGGGAGGCCCTGCGCAAGAAGATTGCCCTGGACGGCATGCGCAATTCCAACTGCGTGGCCATTGCGCCGACCGCCACCATTTCCAACATCATTGGTGTGGACGCGTCCATAGAGCCCTGCTTTGGCAATCTGTCGGTCAAGTCCAACTTGTCCGGTGAATTCACCATCATCAACAGCTACTTGGTCCGTGACCTCAAACGCCTTGGACTGTGGGACGATGTCATGGTGATGGACTTGAAGCATTTTGATGGTTCGTTGAAACCGATTGACCGCGTACCCCAGGACATCAAGGGCCTGTATGCCACCGCTTTTGAAGTGGAAACGCACTGGCTGGTGGAAGCGGCCGCACGGCGCCAAAAATGGATCGACCAAGGCCAATCGTTGAACATTTATATGGCAGGCGCTTCGGGGAAAAAACTTGATGAGACCTACAAGCTGGCCTGGCTGCGGGGATTGAAGACAACCTACTATCTGCGCACCATGTCAGCCACCCACGCGGAGAAATCTACAGTGACGGCGGGACGCATGAATGCGGTGTCGTCGGGCCATGATGCGCCGGGCTCACGAAAAACGTCGAGCGCACTCGAAGCGGCTGCAGCCGCGGCACAAATGCAGATGGAACTGGCAAGCAACGCCGCTACCGACATCAAATTCTGTGGCGTGGATGATCCAACCTGCGAGTCATGCCAATAGCGCAATGGACAGACCACACGATGCTATTGAACAACACAAATTTGCAGTGAACTACATGAATACTTTTCATTTCATTTCACTGCTCTCATAATCCGCTGATTGGAACCATTTATGCTGACCTGGGACGAAGAAGTCAAGCCCATACCGCCGTTGAATTTTGCACGTACTCCGTCTGAAAATATGTCGGTCGCGCGTGCGCAAGTTCCCCCTGTTCCACATGCCCCTGTGACAGAAGTCACAGCCGCGCCGCGCCGCGTTCAAGCGGCCGACAAAAGAATCATCAACGGCAAAACCGATGTAAATCAGTTGGTCCCATTCAAGTACAAATGGGCGTGGGAAAAGTACTTGGCTTCTTGCGCCAACCACTGGATGCCTCAGGAAGTCAATATGACGCGGGACATCGCCTTGTGGAAAGACCCCAATGGCCTGACCGAAGATGAACGCCGCATTGTCAAACGCAACCTCGGCTTCTTTGTCACCGCCGACTCGCTGGCCGCCAACAATATTGTGCTGGGCACCTACCGGCACATCACTGCACCAGAATGCCGTCAGTTCCTCCTGCGCCAGGCCTTTGAAGAAGCTATCCACACCCACGCCTACCAGTACATCGTAGAGTCCTTGGGTCTGGATGAAAGTGAAATTTTCAACGCCTACAACGAGGTTCAATCCATCCGGGACAAAGATGAATTCCTGATCCCGTTTATCGAGGCCATCATGGACCCTCACTTCCACACAGGAACACACCAAGCCGACCAGACTTTGCTCAAGTCCTTGATCGTCTTTGCCTGCCTGATGGAAGGCCTTTTCTTCTATGTGGGGTTCACCCAAATTTTGGCCCTGGGCCGGCAAAACAAAATGACCGGCGCCGCAGAGCAATACCAGTACATTTTGCGTGACGAATCTATGCACTGCAACTTCGGCATCGACTTGATCAACCAATTGAAGCTTGAAAACCCGTGCCTGTGGACCAGCGAGTTCAAAGCGGAGATCAAAGGTTTGTTTGAGAAAGCTGTTGAATTGGAATACCGTTACGCTGAAGACACCATGCCACGCGGTGTCCTGGGCATGAATGCATCCATGTTCAAGGGTTATTTGCGCTACATTGCCAATCGACGTGCAACCCAAATCGGAATGGACACCTTGTTCCCGAATGAAGAAAACCCATTCCCATGGATGAGTGAAATGATTGATTTGAAAAAAGAGCGTAATTTCTTTGAAACACGCGTGATCGAGTACCAATCAGGTGGAGCACTTTCTTGGGATTGACGGTCAAAATGATTCTAAAGATTTCACAGATTCAACCGGCCTTGCATCGCGGCTTGTTGGATCGGTGTCACCCCATTCATGCTGCTGGGACTCGCCCCAACAGCATGAATCGCTTCTTGCACTCCAATCCGCAAGAAGTGCTCTTTGTAAACTGATCAAGGAGAATTCAATGGCAACTGCAAAAAAACCAGCCGCAAAAAAGGCGGCTCCAACCAAGAAAGTAACGGCAAAGAAAGCCGCATCCGCCCCCAAGGCTACCCCAGCTAAGAAAGTAGTTGCAAAGAAAGCCGCACCGGCTCCCAAGGCAGCTCCAGCCAAGAAAGTAGCTGCAAAGAAAGCTGCACCAGCGCCTAAGGCAGCTCCAGCCAAGAAAGTAGCTGCAAAGAAAGCCGCACCAGCGCCCAAGGCAGCTCCAGCCAAGAAAGTAGCTGCCAAGAAAGCCGCACCGGCCCCCAAGGCAGCTCCAGCCAAAAAAGTAGCGGCAAAGATAGCTGCAGCAGCGCCCAAGGCAGCTCCAACCAAAAAAGTAACTGCTAAAAAGGCGGCACCAGCGAAGAAAGCTGCGCCCGCGAAAAAAGCGGTGAAAGCACCGGCCACCAAGGCGACACCTGCGGCTCCTGCAGCCCACACCATGCTGAACCCACAAGCCGCGTGGCCATTTCCGACCTCCAGCAAACCCTAATCCATTTGCCGTGTGTCTTCAAAGCCCGGCACTGCAAGGTTCCGGGCTTTTTCATGCCTGTCTTGCTTCACGGGCAATGGGTTGCCCTGCATCGCAACCCTTTTCAGGGATAAAACACCAACAATCGGTAACCCGATATTCGCTCTGTGTCCCCTGACAATTTCACACTGATGGGCAGCGAAGCAATGAGCTCGGCCTGTGGCCCAATAAGCGCTTGTTGAGGAGCAAAATCTGAGACGGTGATGACACGCCGAATCGCGGATTGGTCCTTCATATCTGTCAAAGACAACTCCAGCGAGGGGGTCGCGATACCGATTTTTGCCGTGTTCTTCAGCGTAAAGTTCAGCCGATAAACATCTGCCCGCACCTTGACAAAGGACGAACTGTCTATGACCACCGAATCAATTTGGCGTAAGGGTGAAATTTCGCAGCCCCACACAGCACATACCGACACCAAGAATGCCTTTGCATCCGGCTCAGTGGCGGCAATACGGTCCCGCTCCTGAACGAGCACCTGCAACAACAGAAAAACACCTAAAAAAACACAGAATGTGGCGAGTCCTGCGCGCACCAGTGGTTTGTTCCACACGGACGGTACAAATGGCGCTTGCATGAAAGAAAGCTGAGGAAGATCAGGTTCCCAGTTGATCTCCCGCACATCCGCTTGCCGACTTACAGATTCTGCCAATGGTGCCAATAACTCGTCGTCGGCGAAAGTAGCTTCCGCATCGGGGCCCTCCTTTTGCCTTGGCTCAAGAGCACGAACACTCTCTGAATCGAACGCGACTTCACGGTCCACCAGGGCTGGCTCAAACTCGGGTTCAGCAGTATCTGGTGACAGTGTGATGATCGGCTCTTCTTCGATGGCATCGTCGAAGACCTCTTCAGGGACTCCGGGGAGCCTGGCCTCACGGGGCTCTTCAGGTAACGAAACACCCCAAACAGCTTTGCGAATTGGCGCAGGGTCCTCTGAAATCTGAATACCGGACTGCATGTGAACGTTGGCATCAAATACCTCATCACATTGACCGCAGCGCACCCACCCATCCGACACACGGAGTTGATCCGGCACCACCTTGAACATCGTGGTGCAGGCTGGGCATCGGGTGATCAGGCTCATCGGCGTTCGAATAGAGAGCGGCTGATCAGCGGGTTTAGAACGACGCCGTCATCAAAATCCACCCATCCTCACGGTCCGCAACAGCCAAGTGACAGTACGGTGCATATGCCTGAATCAGCTCATCTGCCTGGCGCTCCAAAATACCTGCTAGCACCAGATTCCCACCAACGGCCACGTGCGCACAGAGCAGGGGCGCAAGCACCTTGAGAGGAGTCGCCAAAATATTGGCCAGCACCACATCGAATACACCAATGGCACGGTCCGGCTGCCCGGCCACCAGGGTGACGCCGTTGGCGGCAGCATTCAACTCAGTCGACTGCACGGCCGCCTCATCAATATCAACGGCCACAACGGTCTGAGCCCCAAATTTCGCAGCCCCAATGGCCAAAATACCAGACCCACAGCCATAGTCCAATACCCGATCCTGGGCCGTGTGGGTTGCCACCCAGCGCAAACACATACGCGTTGTAGGGTGCGTGCCTGTACCGAAGGCCAGTCCAGGGTCCAAACGAATAATCTGCCGTGCTGCCGTTGGCGGTTCATGCCAAGTGGGAACAATCCAGAATTCAGGGGTAATTTCGACTGGAGTGAATTGCGATTGGGTCAATCGAACCCAATCCTGGTCAGGTACCGCAGCCATGGCCAACACCTGGCAACCTGGAAAGAAGTCTTGTGCTTGTAGCAACTCTGCGGCTTCTTGGGCAAGCGCCGCATCGGCAAACAAGGCGGTCACGCGTGAACGCTGCCAGCCCTCTTTGGGAGGGGGCATGCCCGGCTCACCAAACAAAGCCTGTTCGGCATCCGTCTGTGCATCGGCGTCTTCCACACTCACACTCAAAGCATCCAGTGCATCCAGTGCGTCGCTCAAACGCTCAACCCGGTCTTCGGGGCACATCAAACACAATTCAAACATGGTTTCCTGACTTAGCGTTTGTGCTGTTCCAGCCACTGCTCTAGGTAGTGGATATTGGTGCCACCATCCATGAATTTGGCATCCACCAACAACTCGCGGTGCAGTGGGATATTGGTGTTGATGCCTTCCACTACAGTCTCGGCCAACGCGGTGCGCATACGCGCCATGGCCTGCTCACGGGTATCCCCATGGACAATGATTTTGCCGACCATCGAGTCGTAATTGGGGGGCACAAAGTAATTGGTATACACATGGGAGTCCACCCGCACGCCGGGACCACCCGGCGCATGCCACATGGTGACGCGACCTGGCGAGGGAATGAACTTGTAGGGATCTTCCGCGTTGATACGACATTCAATGGCATGCCCACGGACCTCAATCTGACGCTGGGTAAAAGGCAGCTTCTCCCCCGCTGCCACCATGATTTGGGTTTTGACAATATCGATGCCCGTCACCATTTCGGTGACCGGGTGCTCGACCTGGACCCGGGTGTTCATCTCAATGAAGTAGAACTCACCGTCCTCGTACAAAAACTCAAAAGTTCCAGCCCCCCGATAGCCAATTTTTTTGCAGGCGGTCACACAACGCTCGCCCACGCGGTCGATTAGCTTGCGGTTGATACCTGGTGCGGGCGCTTCTTCCAGAATTTTTTGATGGCGGCGCTGCATGGAGCAGTCACGCTCACCCAAATACACCGCATTTTTATGCTTATCGGCCAGAATCTGAATTTCGATGTGCCGCGGATTTTGGAGAAATTTTTCCATGTATACCGCTGGATTGCCAAATGCAGCACCGGCTTCCGCCTTGGTCATGGCCACCGCATTGATCAGCGCGGCTTCTGTATGCACCACCCGCATACCACGACCACCACCACCGCCTGCCGCTTTGATGATGACGGGGTAGCCCACCGCCTTGGCCATGCGGCGAATCTGGACCGGGTCATCCGGTAGCTCCCCTTCAGAACCCGGCACACAAGGAACGCCGGCACGAATCATGGCCTGCTTGGCGGATACCTTGTCGCCCATGATGCGAATCGATTCGGGCGTGGGACCAATGAACTGGAAACCGCTTTTTTCAACCCGCTCGGCGAAATCCGCGTTTTCACTCAAAAACCCATAGCCAGGATGAATCGCCTCTGCATCCGTCACCTCTGCCGCAGAAATGATCGCGGGCATATTCAGGTAACTCAATGTGGACTGAGCGGGCCCAATGCAAACTGCCTCGTCGGCCAGTTTTACATACTTGGCATCACGGTCTGCCTCGGAGTAAACCATCACAGCCTTGATGCCAAGCTCTCGACAGGCGCGCTGAATTCGCAGCGCAATCTCGCCACGGTTGGCGATCAGAATTTTTTTGAACATGGGTTTCTGTGCGACGGCTTATTCAATGGTGAACAGTGGCTGGCCGTATTCGACTGCTTGTCCGTTTTCGCAAAGAATCTGGGTAATCGTGCCTGACTTGTCGGCTTCAATCTCGTTGAGAATCTTCATGGCCTCAATGATGCAGATGGTTTCACCAGCCTTGATGGCGTCACCCACTTCAACAAAGGGTTTGGCCCCTGGCGAGGATGAACGATAGAAAGTGCCAACCATCGGCGATTTAACTGCGTGTCCTGCAGCGACTTCGGGCACGACAGCGGCAACGCTGGGCACATCCATCGATACAACGGGTGCAGCCATCACAGGCTGTGCAGGCGCATAGCCCTGCAACATCACACCACCGCCTTTGACGATACGAACTTTGCCCTCCGCCTCAGTAATTTCCAGCTCCGTCACATTGGAATCTGACACCAAATCGATCAGAGTTTTAAGTTTTCGTAAATCCATGAGACCTCCAACAACCGTTATTCATAAAGCGGCGAATTTACAGCAAAAAACATTAAATTGCGATAAATTTTATTATTTGACGTCAATTTTCAAGACTTTTCAATCCAGAAAAATCTCGGCATCACGCCGCCACCGACGAAAATCCGTCCATGAGCCCGCTATTTTAAGCGAGCCCACACATCCAGGTCCGCTCCAGTCAAACGCCCAAGCTTTCGTTGCTTTACCAATCCATCGGAGCCAATCACCAGTGAAAACGGTAAACCACCCGTGAGATTACCCAGCGACCGCCCAAGATCGGCACCAGACAAGCCCGCAAGCCCAATGGGAAAATCTAGCGGGGTGTGCTTCAAAAAAGCCCGCACCGGCTCCAATTTATCAACCGCCAATCCTAGTACTTGCCATTGATTGCCCTTGTTTTGACGGTAAAAGGCATTAATTAACGGTAATTCTTCCACACACGGAGGACACCACGTCGCCCAGAAGTTCAGCAACAAGGGACGCCCCTTGAATGACTGCATCGACAGTGAACGCCCCTCTGGCGTATCCCACTGCAAAGACCAAAAGCCATCCACGGGTCCACTGTCGGCGGTGGCCGCCCCATCATGCGTGGTCCACCAGCCCACCCCCATGCCAGAAAACACTGCAGCAGCGGCAACCCCGAGCGCACGGCGCCTAGAAGCACTCGCAATGACAGGGGACAGGGATGGGTCGTTATCGGAAGTTGTCATGGAGAGGGATCATGCAACAATTTGCGCACGGCGGAGGCATCGCCACGCGGGCACCGCCGCCGCATATCGGGTTTGAGCGCCCCACGCAAATCATCATAGTCATACACCAGCAAATGCAAGCCGATGTACTCCCCCAGTTCGGTACTGAACGCATGCACGCTCAGCGCATCCACCATTTCTCCCTGAAAGCCCTTGACCGAACGCGGCTCAAAGCGCACACCCATGTCAATCAAACCGATTTCCGCCGATTTGGGATCGTCGCAAAACAACTGCAAGTAGATATCCGAGCGCCGTGTGGCGCTTCCATGCCATACCGAGCCCCCCAGGTGCGGGCGAAAGGGCTCCAACCGATCCATCCAAACCAAGGCCATTTCACGCAAGGCACGTAACTCAGCGGGCTGGGTGTCGGCGCAAAAAACGGCAATATAGTCCTCGACGCAAGCCTCCAACTGGTCATTGTCAGGCAAGGCACTGCGCGGCGAAAGTCCCATCTGTTTAGCGGCACGCCGCTTGGCCGCGCCGTACTCCAACCCCTCTTCGACCACCATACGGGCAGCCACGGCGGCAATTTCTGCTTTGAGTGCATCCATGTTTGCATTTTGCACTGGCAAAATAGGCCCATGCATATCCATATTCTAGGTATTTGTGGCACGTTCATGGGCGGGCTGGCGGCCTTGGCCCGGGAATCGGGCCACCGTGTAACCGGTTGCGACGCAGGCGTTTACCCCCCTATGAGTGACCAACTGCGTGCGCTTGGCATCGACCTGATTGAAGGTTTTGGCGCAGACCAGATGGCACTCCAACCCGACGTATTTGTGATCGGCAACGTGGTGAGCCGGGCACGGCTGGCCGACGGAACCCCTAAATTCCCGTTGATGGAAGCCATTTTGGATGCTGGCGCCCTGTACACCAGTGGCCCCCAGTGGTTGGCCGAGCATGTGCTTCAGGGCCGCCATGTGCTGGCAGTGGCTGGTACACACGGCAAAACCACCACCACAGCGATGCTTGCGTGGATTTTGGAGTGCGCCGGGCTGCAGCCCGGTTTTTTGGTGGGGGGCGTACCCATGAACTTTGAGGTGTCTGCGCGGTTGGGCGCTGGCAAGTGCTTTGTTATAGAAGCTGACGAGTACGACACGGCCTTCTTCGACAAACGCAGCAAATTTGTGCATTACCGCCCGCGCACGGCCATCCTGAACAACCTGGAATTCGACCATGCGGACATTTTCGACAACCTGGACGCCATCGAACGCCAATTCCACCATCTGATTCGCACGGTCCCTGCATCGGGTCGCGTGGTGGTCAACGGATTGGAGGAAAGCTTGGCACGGGTACTGCACCAAGGATGCTGGAGCGAGGTGTGCAGCTTTGGCGCGACGGTGAGCGATTTCACAGCGGTAGGCGAGCCACATGCATTCACGGTGTACCGCCGCGGCGAACAGCTTTGCCAAGTCGAATGGGCCTTAACGGGTGTGCATAACCAGCACAATGCTTTGGCCGCCATGGCTGCGGCAGACCATCTGGGGGTACCGTCAATAGTGGCGGCACAAGCGCTCGGTCGGTTTGAGAACGTCAAACGCCGCATGGAAGTTCGGGCGCGGGTCCAGCTCAAAAACCATTTTGACCGCGGCACAGACCCCGAACCCGTCACGGTGTACGACGACTTCGCCCACCACCCCACAGCCATTCGCACTACGGTTGACGGTTTGCGCCGAAAAGTAGGCCTTGCGCGCATACTGGCCGTATTTGAACCCCGCAGCAACACCATGAAACTCGGTGCCATGAAAGCACAACTGCCCTGGAGCCTAGAAGAGGCCGATCTGGCTTTTTGCCACAGCGGCGGACTGGGCTGGGACGCGCAGGACGCTCTGGCCCCCATGGGCGCAAGGGCGTCAGTGGCCGACAGTATTGACGGGTTGCTGAACCAAGTGCTGGCCCAGGTTCGCCCTGGCGACCACATCCTGTGCATGAGCAATGGCGGTTTTGGCGGATTCCATGGAAAACTGATTGATAAGCTGCAACAGCGCTGACTGTCAAAGCCCTCCAAGTTAAACCAGCCATGATGAATAAACACAACTTGCACAGCAGTACCAGACAGGTACCCACTGGCCAGTTCAAAGCGCACGGGCAAGTTGATATTCAGATGGAGGGGGACTTGCTGCACTACATCGCCACAGGCCCCTTTAATAAGGAGCTAGTGGACTGCCTGGCGGTTGCTCAGTTGAATTTCTTGCAGACTGCCCAGCCCACTGGGGCTTGGGTCAGCATATGCACGATGCGGGAAAGTGCAGTCACGAGCCCAGAGGGATTGGCGCGTTACAACGAAATTATGCGGACGCCCAAGCCCGCTGGTCTCACGCCTGTTGCGACCGCCTTCGTGGTTGGGCCCGAAGTAGAAGGTGGCAAATTGATGGCCCCCCACTATGCCAAGATTTACGCAGATATCGGGCGTCCATTCCAGACCTTCGCCACCATGGCCGAGGCCCAACTCTGGGCCCAGGCCATGATTAACCTGGCCAACGAAAAATCCGTCGGCCAAGAGCCTGACTAACGCGCCCGCCGGGCCTTAACGGCGGCCGACAAGACCTCCAGCGACTGCAAGGAATCATCCCAGCCCAGGCAGGCATCCGTGATGCTCTTGCCGTATTCCAACTGGGAGGCATCGTCTTTGCCAGGGGTAAATTTCTGCGCCCCGGCGTTCAAATGGCTTTCCACCATCACACCAAACACGCTGCGCGAACCTCCTGAGATTTGCTGCGCAATATCCCGCGCCACCTCCAACTGTTTTTCATGCTGTTTGCTGCTATTTGCGTGGCTGCAATCCACCATCAAGGTGGCTGGCAACTTGGCTTTTTCCAGGTCTTTGCAGGCCGAAGCCACACTGGCGGCATCGTAGTTGGGAGCCTTGCCTCCGCGCAAAATCACGTGGCAATCCGGGTTGCCATTGGTCTGCACAATCGCCACCTGCCCGTTTTTGTGAACCGACAAGAAATGGTGCCCACCAGCCGCCGCCTGAATCGCATCGGTGGCAATTTTGATGTTGCCGTCCGTGCCGTTCTTGAAACCAATAGGCGCTGACAGGCCAGACGCCAGTTCGCGGTGCACCTGGCTTTCGGTGGTGCGGGCGCCAATGGCACCCCAGGAGATCAAATCGCCGAGGTACTGGGGAGATATGACGTCCAAAAACTCGCTGCCGGCAGGCAAGCCCAGGCGGTTGATCTCGATCAGAAGCTGGCGTGCAATCCGCAGGCCCTCGTCGATGCGGAAGGTTTCGTCCAGGTAGGGGTCGTTGATCAGCCCCTTCCAGCCCACCGTGGTGCGGGGTTTCTCAAAATACACCCGCATCACGATCTCCAGAGTGTCGGCGTATTTTTCACGCTGGGCCAAGAGCTGACGGGCGTAATCCAGAGCGGCGGCAGGGTCATGGATAGAGCAAGGGCCAATGACCACCAACAGGCGGTCATCTTTGCCCGCCATGATTTGGTGGATATTGCGACGGGTCGTGCTGATGAGCGACTCCATGGCGGTGCCCCGGATGGGGAAGAAACGAATCAAATGCTCGGGGGGTGGCAACACGGTGATGTCCTTGATGCGTTCGTCGTCAGTCTTGCTGGTGCGGTCGGTGGGGTGGGTCGCGGGGTTCGCAGCCCAGGCAGCTGAACCGGCGACAGTGGCTTTGGCATTCATGGTGAGGCTCCTAAGTCGATTACGTAAAGTCAAAAAAGCATAAAAAAACCGCCGGGGGTGCCGGCGGTTTTTGGAGGATCAGGACGTTTTTTCAGGTACGTTCAGAACTCTCTACCGCCGCAGGCGCTTGAGAACCAAAAGTAGCCAAAGTAAAAACGGGCCGAATTCATGTCATTAAATGTAGCACACCTCAAAAACAGGCCCTTTACGCGGTTCCGCCGACGGTTAGGCCGTCAATGCGCAAGGTGGGCTGCCCCACCCCGACTGGAACGCTCTGGCCTTCCTTGCCACAGGTACCCACGCCGCTGTCCAATTTCATATCGTTACCGATCATGGAAACCCGCTTGAGGCATTCTGGCCCGCTGCCCACGATGGTGGCGCCTTTGACCGGGTACGAAATTTTGCCGTTCTCCACCCAATAGGCTTCGCTGGCCGAGAACACAAACTTACCCGAAGTAATGTCCACCTGCCCGCCGCCGAAATTGGTGGCGTACAGGCCTTTTTTGATGCTCTTGACGATCTCTTGCGGGTCTTTGTCGCCGCCCAGCATGTAGGTGTTGGTCATGCGCGGCATGGGAATGTGGGCATAACTTTCACGTCGGCCATTGCCCGTAGGAGCCACGCCCATCAGGCGAGCGTTCATGGCGTCCTGGATATAGCCTTTGAGAATGCCATCCTCGATCAGCACATTGCGCTGGCTGACATTACCCTCATCGTCCACATTGAGCGAGCCCCGGCGGTCGGCAATGGTGCCGTCGTCCAATACCGTCACGCCCTTGGCGGCCACGCGTTGCCCGACCCGTCCACTGAAGGCGCTGGACCCCTTGCGGTTGAAATCGCCCTCCAAACCATGGCCAATGGCCTCGTGCAGCAGAATTCCGGGCCAACCGGGCCCCAGTACCACGGTCATTTCGCCGGCCGGGGCGGGGCGGGCGTCCAGATTGGTGAGCGCCGCATGCACCGCTTCATTCACGTATTTTTCAATGCGTTCATCGTCAAAATAGGCCAGGCCAAAACGTCCGCCGCCACCGGCAGAGCCAATTTCACGGCGGCCTTTTTGCTCGGCAATCACCGTCACCGACAGGCGCACCAGCGGACGCACATCCGCGGCCAAGGTGCCATCGGCCCGTGCCACCATCACCACATCGTATTCGCTGGCCAGACCGGCCATGACCTGGGCCACGCGCGGGTCCTTGGCGCGGGCCAGCCGCTCGACCTTGCCCAGCAATTCCACCTTGGTAAGGCTGTCGAGCGTGGCGATGGGGTCCAGGCCGGGGTACAAAGCCCGCCCGCCCGCTATCTTTTTAGTAGCTGCCCGCGCACGTCCTGCCTGGGCTGCACTCGATATCGTTCTTACAGTACGGGCTGCATCCAGCAGTGAAGCCTCGGAAATATCGTCCGAGTAGGCAAACGCCGTTTTCTCGCCGCTGACGGCACGCACCCCCACACCCTGGTCAATGCTGAAGGAGCCGGTTTTGACAATGCCCTCCTCCAGGCTCCAGCCTTCGGATCGGGTGTATTGGAAATACAAGTCGGCTTCGTCCACCTTGTGGGCCTTGATTTCATTCAGGGCACGGGCCAGATGGGACTCATCCAGTCCAAAGGGCGTGAGCAACAGGGATTTGGCCGTGGCCAAGCGTTCAATGGTGGGTTCGCGAGAGATCATGCGGCCATTTTAGGCCTGTCCCCCGCCCTTTGTGCAGGCGCAGGGTTTAGGACTGCACCAAGCGTTTGGAATTGGCAATCGCCATCAAAATACCCACCGCCAAACCCAGGGTCACCATGGCCGTGCCGCCGTAGCTGATGAACGGCAAAGGCACACCCACCACCGGCAAAATGCCACTGACCATGCCCATGTTGACGAAGGCGTAGGTAAAGAAAATCATGGTGACGCTGCCCGCCAGCAAGCGTGAAAACAGCGTGGGCGCCTCCAGTGCAATGGCCAACCCGCGCAGCACCAGAAAAACAAAGGCCAAGATCAAAAATAGAGTACCCAGCAAACCAAATTCTTCCGAATAGGCGGCAAAGATGAAGTCGGTGGTCCGCTCAGGAATGAATTCCAGGTGCGTCTGGGTTCCCTTCATGAACCCTGCGCCAAACACGCCGCCCGAACCAATGGCGATCATGCCTTGGATGATGTGAAAACCTTTGCCCAGCGGGTCGCGGGTGGGGTCCAGCAAGGTGCAGATGCGCTGCTGCTGGTAGTCGTGTAACACCGGCCAGCGCACGCCGTCGGCGCACAGGGCAGGCTCAAACACCACGATCAAGACGATGCCCACCAGCCCCAACACCACCGGCGGGATCACCAGCTTCCAGCTCATGCCGGCAAAGAAGATGACCGACATGCCGGCGGCCAGCACCAGAAGCGAAGTTCCCAGGTCGGGCTGCTTCATGATCAAGGCAACCGGCACCAGCAACAACAGGGCGGCCACCACAAAATCCAGGGGGCGTAACTGCCCCTCGCGCTTTTGAAACCACCAGGCCAGCATCAGCGGCATCGCAATCTTGAGAACCTCACTGGGCTGAATCGTGACACCCACGTTCAGCCAGCGCCGCGCCCCCTTTTTGGTCACCCCAAACACCGCCACCGCCACCAGCAAGGCCACCCCGGCGATGTACAGCGGCACCGCAAAGCTCATCAGCCGCTGGGGGGGGATCTGCGCCACCACAAACATGATGGCGGCAGCAATCAGCATATTGCGCCCATGGTCCTGAAAGCGGCTGCCGTTGTCATACCCCGATGAATACATGGTGAGCAGGCCGGCGCAGCACAGCATGAACACGGCAAACGCCAGGGGGCCGTCGAACCCCTTGAACCAGGGGGCAATCGTGTGCCAAAGAGAGGTTTTTCCAAATTTTTGCGCCATGGGGGGATTATCCCGCGCCGTGTACTGCCAAGGCGTGCACAGGCCTGCTAAACCGTCGGGGGAATCAGGATTTCCGCCAAGGTATTGCAGGAGTGGCTGTAGCGTTGCTCCCAAAGGGATTTAAAGTAAAGAGTAGCCCCCCCCTCCTTCCTCATGCATCGCGATGACACCCACCCACCTCCTCTACCTCCACGGCTTTCGCTCCTCGCCGCAGTCATTCAAGGCCCGCACCATGGCCCAGCACATCGCCACACACTGCCCAAACGTGCAGTGGTGGTGCCCGCAGTTGCCCCCCTCTCCGCGCGAAGCCATGCAGCAGGTGATGCAGGGCATTCAGGACTGGCCCCGGAACTCCATGGCGGTGGTCGGGTCCTCATTGGGCGGGTTTTATGCCACTTCTGTGGCCGAACAAATGGGCTGCAAAGCGGTGCTGCTGAACCCTGCCGTCAACCCGGCGCGCGATCTGGCGAAATACATTGGCGAGCAAGCCAGTTGGCACAACCCCGAGGAGCGTTTTTTCTTCCAGCCCGGCTTTGTGCAAGAGCTGCGTGATCTGGCCTGTGGTGATTTGACGCACCCCGGCAACTACCTGGCAGTGATCGCCCAAGGCGACGAGGTGCTGGACTGGCACGAGATGCAGGCGCGTTACGCACAGGCGCAGGTGCGCCTGCTCGACGGCGGCGACCATGCGCTCAGTGACTTTGAGGTGCACCTGCCTGCCGTGCTGGCGTTTTTGGGCCTGCACTGAACCTGCAAACCGCGCTGCGGCGTTCTGGGGCCTTTTTGCTGGGACAATCGCCCCATGTTTTTATTGTTTGAAGAAGCCGGAAAATTCATGGCCGGTCGGGTGCTGTCGGAGGCGGAGTCCTCTGCACAGGTGGAGTTGGACAGCGGCAAGCGGGTCAAGGTCAAGGCGGCAAATATTTTGCTGCGCTTCGAAAAGCCCTCCCCCGCCCAAATGCTGGCTGCGGCGCAGGCCGTCAGCCAAACCATTGAGCTGGAGCTGGCGTGGGAGTTCTCGCCGGACGAAGAGTTTGGTTTTGCCGATCTGGCGCGCGACTATTTTTCAGCCAATGCCACGCTGGACCAGCAAGCGGGCATGCTGGTGCGCCTGTTTGAAGCGCCGCATTACTTCCGCCGCGCGGGCAAGGGGCGCTTTCGCAAAGCCCCGGCCGACATCATTGCGCAAGCTTTGGCGGCCATTGAGAAGAAGAAACAGATCGTGCTGCAGATTGCCCAGTGGGCTGGTGAGCTGGGTGCGGGCCAGTGCCCGGAGCCCATCCGCGAACAGCTCTACAAAATTTTGTTCAAACCCGACAAAAACGCGCCCGAGTACAAGGCCGTGGTGGAGGCCTCGCGCGCCACCCACACCGCGCCCCTGGACTTGCTGCAAAAGGCCGGGGCCATTGCCTCGCCCTACCAGTTCCACTGGAAGCGTTTCTTGCTGGAGAACTTTCCCAAAGGCACGGGTTTTCCCAATCTGGCAGCCCCAGCCATCGCCGACGAACTGCCTCTGGCAACCGTTCAAGCGTTCTCCATCGACGACTCGGCCACCACCGAAATCGACGATGCGCTGTCGGTGCAAGGCCTGGGCAGCGGCACGGTCACGGTGGGCATCCACATTGCCGCACCGGCCCTGGCCGTGTTGCCCGGTAGCCCCATCGACCAGCTGGGGCGCGCCCGCCTGTCCACCGTGTACATGCCGGGCTACAAGGTCACCATGTTGCCCGACGCCGTGGTGCAGACCTACACGCTGATGGAGGGGCGCGATTGCCCGTCCGTGTCGCTGTATGTGACCTTTGACGAAGCCACGCTGGAGATCCGGGGCAGCGAGACCAGGCTGGAGCGCGTGCCGATTGCCCACAACCTGCGCCACGACCAGCTCGATACCACCGTCACCGTGCCGTGGCTGGAGGACAGCAGTTTTCAGCATGAAAACGAGCCCCAGCCCTTGCCGGCATTGCGTAAGCAGCTATCATTTTTATACCAACTCGCCAACAACCTGAAGGCCAAACGCGAAATCGTGCGCGGCAAACCCGAAACTTTCAACCGGCCGGACTACAACTTCCGGCTGGTGCGCGAATCAACAGAGGCACAGGGCACCGAACCGTTTGGCCATGAAGAGGTGCAGATCAGCACCCGCCAGCGCGGTGCACCGCTGGACCTGATCGTGGCCGAGGCCATGATTCTGGCCAACAGCACCTGGGGCAACTGGATGGCCGAGCTGGGCGTGCCCGGCATTTACCGCAGCCAGGCCAGCCTGGCGCCGGGCGTGAAGGTGCGCATGGGCACCAAGGCGGCACCGCACGCGGGCATTGGCGTCAAAAGCTATGCCTGGAGCACCTCGCCGTTGCGCCGCTACACCGATCTGGTGAACCAGTGGCAAATCATTGCCTGCGCGCGCCACGGCAAGACCGCCGCGCTGGCGGCTCCGTTCAAGCCCAAGGATGCCGAGCTGTTCTCCATCATCTCCAGCTTTGATGCGGCCTACAGCGCCTACAACGGCTACCAGGGCGCCATGGAGCGCTTCTGGACCTTGCAGTATGTACAGCAAAATGGCATCACCGAACTGGTGGCCAGCGTGTTCAAAGACAACATGGTGCGCGCCGATGACATCCCTCTGGTGCTGCCGGTGCTGGGTGCGCAGGGCCTGCCGCGTGGTGCGCGGGTGCGCGTCAAGCTGGGCGAGATGGACCTGATCACGCTGGACATCCATGGCACCGTGCTGGAGCGTCTGGATACGCCGCAGGCCGACGCCGGTGCGCAGGCCCTGGACGCCGATGCAGGGGGCGACGATGACGAGGAAGTGGCCGGCCCCATTGCGATTGCGGTGGACGTGAACGAAAACCCGGAACCCTCCAGCGATAATCCTGCCCCGTGAACCTGCGCGCTGTCAGCACCCTCCATCTCGCCCTGGGCGTGTCCATTGCGGTCCACGCGGTGCTGCTGACCGTGCGCTTTGTCGACCCCGAGTCTTTCAACCGGGTGTTTGAAGACACGCCGCTGGAGGTGATTCTGGTCAACAGCCGCACCCAGGAGAAGGCCGACAAGGCCATGGCCATTGCGCAGGCCTCGCTGGCCGGTGGTGGAGATGCTGACAAGGGCCGCGCCACCAGCCCGCTCCCGCCTTCGGCGCTGACCGATGTGGGTGACACGCTGGAGGAAGAAACCGCACGCAAGCTGCAAACCATGCAAGAGCAGCAGACCTTGTTGCTGTCGCAAATCAAAAACCAGCTGGCCGCCCTGCCCCCGCGCGACCCCCGCAAAGCCGCCAACAAGGCAGAAGACGCCGAGCGCGAGGAAAAACGCCGCCAGCTGATCAGGCTGCTGGCCGAGATCGAGCGGCGCATCAACAAGGAAAACTCCCGCCCCAAGAAGCGCTACATCAGCCCCGCGACGCGCGAAGAGGTTTACGCCGTGTACTACGACGGCCTGCGCCATGCCATTGAGGACCGGGGTACCGACAACTTCCCCCAGTCGGGCGGCAAAAAACTGTATGGCGAACTCACCATGATCGTGACCGTGAACTTCGATGGCCGGGTGGTCAGCACGGAAGTGGTGGAAAGTTCGGGCAACCCCACCCTGGACAGGAGGGCCGCCACCATTGCCCGCACGGCTGGGCCCTTTGGCCATTTCAGCAAGGCCATGCGCCGCCAGGCGGACCAGATTGTGGTGGTGTCGCGTTTCAAGTTCACCCGTGACGAAACGCTGGAAGCCAAGGTGTCGTCCCAGCAATGAAGGTCCTGCTGCGTTGGCTCACCTGGTGTGCAGTGGCCCTGCTGGCGCTGCAGCTCTTTTTTATTGCCCGCATTGCCAGCATGGCGGTGCTGGCGCCGCAGTCCACCACCTTTCAACGCTCCGAGGCCTGGCGCATCACTGCAGAGAAAGGCGAATTCCGATGGCGCCAGCAGTGGGTGAGCTACCCGCAAATTTCTGACAACCTGAAACGCGCGGTCATCGCCTCCGAGGACGATGGCTTCAGCCACCACGATGGCGTGGACTGGGATGCGCTGGAGAAAGCCTGGGAGAAAAATGCCAAGGCCCAGCAGCGCGCCGCCGCCCGCAAACCGCCGACCAGTTCCAGCCTGAACGCCAAGCCGCCGCGCCCGCCCAAGGTGGTGGGGGGCTCCACCATCACCCAGCAGCTGGCAAAAAACCTGCTGCTCTCGGGTGAACGCACGCTGCTGCGCAAAGGCCAGGAGTTTGTGCTGGCCTTGATGTTGGAGGCGCTGCTGAGCAAGCAACGCATTTTGGAGATCTATCTCAATAACGTGGAGTGGGGCGAGGGCGTGTTTGGCGCGGAGGCTGCGGCCCAGTATTACTTTCACAAACCCGCCGCCCGGCTCAGCGCTTTGGAAGCGGCACGGCTGGCGGTGATGCTGCCCCGGCCCCGCTATTTCGAAAAGCGCCCCAACTCCGCCTACCTGTCGGGCCGTGCCGGCACCATCACGGGCCGCATGCCGGATGCACGGCTCCCCTGACGGACAAACTCCCCCCATGTGCTTTTGCGTGGGCTGCGGGTCTGTATCATCACCGGCATGTTAGCCAAATTCATGGGGTGGTTCTTGCTGGGCCTGGTCCGGGTGCTCACCGGCTCCCAGGCACGCTGGCACGGCTGCCCGCCCAAAGCCGAGCAGCGCATCTATTTCGCCAACCACCAAAGCCACGCCGACCTGGTGATGATCTGGGCGGCGCTGCCCCCAGAGTTGCGCAACGTGACCCGCGCCATTGCGGCGCGCGACTACTGGACCCAATCCCCCTTCAAACAGTGGCTCACCACCGAAGTGTTCAACGTCATCTACGTCTCGCGGGACCGCACGGCCGATGAAGACCCGCTGGAGCCCCTGCTGGCGGCACTGGCCAATGGCGACTCCATCATCCTGTTTCCCGAGGGAACACGCGGCCACGCCGAGGAGCCCCAGGCCTTCAAGGCGGGGCTATACAACCTGGCGGCCAAGTTTCCCGGCGCCGTGCTGGTGCCCGCGTGGATCAACAATGTGCAGCACGTACTGCCCAAGGGCGAGGTGGTGCCGGTGCCGGTGCTGTGTTCGGTGACCTTCGGTGCGCCCATACAGTTGGAAGACGGAGAAGACCGCGCGACGTTTCTCAAGCGTGCGCGCGAGGCCGTGATGGCCCTGCGTGAGGTGTAGAAGGATGCCATGTACTACACCCTGAAAAACCTGAGCCCCACCCAGCAGATCGGGGCGCTGTTCGTTATCGTGTTCGGCTTTTTGTTGCTGGCCAGCGTGACCGTTTTTGCCTTGTCCGTCCGCGATCATGAAGACGAGGCCTACGGCGAACGCTTGCGAAAAAATCTCAAGAGCGTGGACGGCGTGATTCGCACCAGCTGGGTGATGATGCTGATTTTCTGGATTGGCTGGGTCACCGGGGACTGGGTGGCCTTGACCCTGTTTGGCCTGGTCTCGTTTTTTGCCTTGCGCGAATTTCTCACCCTCTCCCCCACCCGCCGGGGGGACCACCGCAGTCTGGTGCTGGCGTTTTTTGTGGTCTTGCCGCTGCAGTACTGGCTGATTGGCAGCGGCCATTTCGACATGTTTGCCGTATTTATTCCGGTCTACGCCTTTTTGGCGCTGCCACTCGCCAGCGCCCTGGCCAACGACCCGCTGCGTTTTCTGGAGCGCAACGCCAAATTGCAGTGGGGCATCATGGTGTGTATCTACGGCATGAGCCATGTGCCGGCCTTGCTGCTGCTGAAGTTCCCAGGCTATGACAACCAGAACGCCTTCATGGTGTTCTTTCTGGTGCTGGTGGTGCAAACCTGCATGGTCACCCAGCATCTGGCCTCGCGCAAACTCCAGCGCCCGCCCGTGGCGCCCGCCATCAGCCAAAGCTTCAACTGGCCAAGCTGGTGGCTGGGCATTGCCGCTGGCAGCCTGCTGGGCGCCCTGTTGGCCGGCATCACCCCCTGGGTGCCGGGTACGGCTTTCGCGTTTTCCTTCATCGCCTGCGTGGCCGGGTCCATGGGGCATCTGGTGATGAAGGCGCTCAAGCGCGACCGCGGCATTCCCAGCTGGGGCGCGCACGTCAAGTCGGTCACCGGGACCGGCGGCCTGCTGGACCGGATCGACGCCCTGTGTTTTGCCGCACCCGTGTTCTTCCACTCGGCTAAGTGGTATTTTGACCTCTAGCCCCCGTGGACATTGCGCAGGCAGCTCCTGAATTAATAGCATGAGAATATTGGGAATTGACCCTGGGCTGCGCACCACCGGCTTTGGCGTGGTGGACGTGCATGGCGCGGACCTGAGCTATGTGGCCAGCGGCACCATCAGCACCCAGCACCTGGACACCAAAGCCTTGCCGGCACGCCTGAAAGTGCTGTTTGACGGCATGGGTGAGGTGGTGCAGCGCTACCAGCCGGACTGCGCGTCGATTGAAATTGTCTTTGTCAACGTCAACCCCCAGTCCACCCTGCTGTTGGGCCAGGCCCGCGGGGCACTCATCACCGCCCTGGTGGCGACCAACCTGCCGGTGGCCGAATACACCGCCCTGCAGATGAAACAGGCGGTGGTGGGGTATGGCCGCGCCGACAAGACCCAGATCCAGGAAATGGTGCGCCGACTGCTCACCCTGTCGGGCTTGCCTGGCACCGATGCCGCCGACGCGCTGGGCCTGGCCATCACCCACGCCCATGCGGGCAAGGCCATGGCCCGCATGGCGCAAGCCGACGGGGTGGGCGGCAGCGTCAAAGCCTCCTACAAAGCGGGCCGCAGGCGTTGAGCCTGCGCCTGGCCATTCCACGCCAAGCCCCATCCACAAAACCGAAGCCCCCCGGCTTTAGCTATGCATTTAATAGCGCCCCACGCTTGTTCCATGGGGGCTAAGCAATGTTTTTGTGCTTATTTGAAACCCACCCGGTCCAGCATCTGTTGTACCTTGACCTGGTTCCCACCGATCACGCTGATGGGGATGGTCTCGCTCTTGAAGCTTCCACCACTCATCTGCTGCAAAGCCGGGTTGGCCACCTTCACGGCCGCCACAGTGGGCCATTCGTTGTTGCCGTTGGCGAAATAATCCTGCGCCTGGGGACTGGCCAGGTATTCCAGAAACTTGGTGGCATTGGCCTGGTTCCTGGAATGTTTGGCCATGCCGCCACCGGCGATGTTCAGGTGGGTTCCCCAGGAATCCTGGTTCGGAAACACCACGCCCACCTTGTCGGCAATGGCCTGGTCTTCCGGCTTGGAAGATCGCAGAATGCGCGCCAGGTAATAGCTATTGGTCACGGCGATGCCGCACTCCCCCGAGGCAACGCCCTTGATCTGGTCGGTATCGCCACCCTTGGGTGCACGCGCCATGTTGGCCACCAGGCCCTTGAGCCACTCTTCCGCTTTGGCAGGCCCCATATGCTCGGTGACCGCGCCGAAAAGGCTCAGGTTGTAAGGATGTGAGCCCGTGCGGATGCACAGCTTGCCCTTGTTCTTGGGATCGCCCAGTTCTTCGTAGCTGTCCACATCGGCGCGGTTGACCTTGACCTTGTCATACACGATGACGCGCGCACGGGTGGAGTAGCCAAACCAGGCGGAGCCCTCGGGGCTGGCCTTGGCGCGGTACTGGGCGGGGATGGCCTCTTCCAGCAGTGTGGACTTCACCGGCTGGAACAAACCTTCGACTTCGGCTTTGTGCAGGCGGGCTGCATCGACCAGCAGAACCACGTCCGCTGGGGAGGCACTACCTTCGGCCTTCAAACGCGCCAAAATGCCCGCGTCATCTGCGTCGACGCGGTTGATCTTGATGCCGGTGGCTTTGGTGAAGTTGCTGTAGAGCGCTTCGTCCGTCGCGTAGTGGCGGGCCGAATAGAGGTTGAGCACCTGCTCCTGGGCAAAGGCCCCGCTGCTGGCAAGCAGGGTGGGCAGAGCTGCAACGGCAATCCATTTATTAAGCATGGTCATGGTCATGAAAGTTGAGAAACGGACAAACTATAGCACGCAAATACGAATTACTATCAATTGCATCACAAACCCACAAACCCCATGGCCACTCACTTTTGCGCAAAGGTCACCAAATGGTCCACATCGGCCCGGATGCCGATCCATTCCCCAATCTTGTGGTCATGGTGGCTGGGAACATGGGCCAACAGGGTTTGGCCATCCCGCAGGCGCAGGGTGTAGAGAAACTCCGAACCGCGAAACGCCTTTCGCATCACCTCGGCCTTCACGGGTGCCGTGTCATCGTGAACGATGTCATCGGCACGCAAAAGAATGTCACAAACACCTTTCGGATAGGCACTGGGCAGTGGGCACTCCTGCACATTGACCAGGTCCCCCAGCGCCGTCTGCACAACCACCGATTCGCCATGCTGGCTGATGGTGGCCGGCGCAAACACGCCATGGCCAATAAATTCGGCGACAAACCGCGTCGCAGGCCGGTGGTACAGGCTGTAGGCATCGTCCCACTGCTGCAGGCTGCCCTCGTGCATCACACCAATCACATCCCCCATGGCAAAGGCTTCAAACTGGTCGTGCGTGACAAACAAAGCTGTGGCTTGCGCGGCTTTCAAAATGGCACGCAACTCATGCGAAAGCCGCTCCCGCAACTCCACATCCAGACTGGAAAACGGTTCATCCAGCAGTAACAACCGCGGGCGCGGTGCCAAAGCGCGCGCCAGCGCAACACGCTGTTGCTGCCCGCCGGACAATTCATGGGGATAACGGTGGCGGCTTTCCAGCAACCCCACCAGATTCAGCACTTCAGAAACGCGGGCTTCACGCTCCTGTGCGGGGAGACGGTGGATACCAAAACCGACATTGCGTCCCACATCCAGGTGCGGAAAAAGCGCGTAATCCTGAAACACCATTCCAATGCGCCGATTTTCTGGCATCAGGTGCACAGCGGCGCTGCTCACCAACTCGCCCCCCAGATGAATGGTCCCCCCTGCCGCACGCTCAAGGCCCGCCACCGCGCGCAACAAGGTGGTTTTCCCACAGCCAGACGGGCCAATCAACACGCCCAAATCGCCGGCGCGCAAACCCAAAGATACATTTGTCACAGCCGGGTTTGCCCGTCCCGGATACTGAATGCAAAGGCGCGAGATATTGAGAAGCATGAAGGGAATTGTAAATACCTACAATTCTCATTCATCCCGAAATTCCCCACCCACTACCCCGTCCTACTTTTGCGCTTATTTTTCAGATTTCTCCTGCTGCTATTGGCCTTGGTGTTGTCACTTCCCGTGCTGAGCGTTCTTGCTTCCTGGATTCGATGGGACGCGGCGAGCCACCAAATCATGGTGGCCATGGCGCAAACCGTGCTGCCCGACTACGCACTGAGCTCTTTGCTCCTGTGCCTGATGGTCGGGCTCGGTGTGGCGCTGGTCGGAGGAGGGGCTGCAGCGGCGGTAAGTCTGTTTGACTTCCCCGGACGGAAAACATTCGAGTGGGCGCTGCTGCTGCCGCTGGCCGTGCCCGCTTACGTGGTGGCCTATGCCTACACCGACTTCCTGCAATACAGTGGGCCCTTGCAAATGAGTGTGCGCGCATTCACCGGCGTGGAGGGCCGGGTGTTTCCAGAAGTACGCAATCTGGGCGGTGCCGCTTGGGTGTTCGTGTTTGCGCTCTATCCCTATGTCTATGTACTGGCCCGTGCCGCTCTGGCCGAACGTGCCACACAGCTGATGGAAGCCGCACGTCTGTTGGGGGCACCCTTGCCTCGGCGTCTTTATACGATTGCCCTGCCCCTGGCACGGCCCGCCATCACGGCCGGCGTTTCACTCGCTTTGATGGAAACCCTGGCCGATTTCGGCGTGAGCAGCTACTTCGGCATTCAGACCTTTACCGCTGGCATCTACAAGGCCTGGCTGGCCATGGACAACAGCTTGGCGGCAGCCCAATTGGCCACCTTGCTCCTTGTGGTGGTCTTGCTGCTATTGAAAACAGAGCAATGGGCACAGCGGCGTTTGCGCTTCTCCAGCAGCAAAAGCGGCTCTGGACACAACAGCGGCGAATCTCAACCCGTGGTGCTCAAAAGTGGCGCAGCGGTCGCGGCTTGGGCACTTTGCAGCCTGCCCGTCTTGGCAGGATTTGTATTGCCCATGGCATTTATGCTGCGCCCCTTGGTGGCGGACTGGTCGGTGTTGCCTTGGGACTCCTTTTTGCGGTGGTCCGTCCACAGTTTGACACTGGCCCTGGGGACCGCGGCGCTGGCATGCAGCGTCGCCGTCCTGCTCGCCTTTGCTGTGCGTACGCATGCAGACCGGCTCACCCGCGGTGTGGTGCAGATTGCCGCGCTGGGTTATGCCATCCCCGGTGCGGTGATCGTCGTTGGGCTGTTATTGCCCGTGGGCTGGCTGCAGGCTGCCTTTCCACAAACCAGTGTCGGCTACTGGATTACCGCAACAGCGCTGGGCCTGGTGTGGGCCTATTTGGTGCGGTTTTGTGCCGTGGCCCTGCAAACCATCCAAAGCGGCTATGCCCGGGTTCCCACCAGTATGGACGACTCAGCCCGCATGCTGGGTGTCACCGGCGCAGGCCTGCTGGTGCGGGTGCATTGGCCTTTGCTGCATCGGAGTTTGGCGGCTGCCGGTTTGCTGGTGTTGGTTGACGTCATGAAAGAACTCCCCGCTACGCTGGTGCTGCGCCCCTTCAATAGCGACACCTTGGCGGTCGTGGCCTACCAACTCGCACGCGACGAACGGCTGGGCGAGGCCGCCTTGCCATCACTGGCTTTGGTGCTGGTCGGTTTGGCCCCCGTCATTTTGCTCAGCCGCACCCTTCGGTCCAATCCAGAGACAAAAACGCGTTAAGCGATTCATGCGTATTTGGCGGGGATCACTTCAGATCCTCCAACCAGACTAGAAGTGGGCGTCACCAGCGCACTTGTCATTTGCATGACGGCCAACAAAGCCACCTCTGCCCGAGGCGCCAGCGTATTGCAGGCCCAACCATCGTTGGACCGGCCCGCCGTCTCCAGCGACTGGCACAGGGACCCTAGCGCCATGGCCCCGACGCTGCGGGCCGCCGACTTCAGGGTGTGCGCCAGGCCGGCCAGGGTGGGGAGATCGCCTGCTAGGGCTGCAGCCTGGATCTCACGTACTTGTGTCTGCGCATTCAGCAGAAATTTCTGTACCAGGCGCCGGTGCAAGGCCGGATTGTTGCCAACCAATTCTGTCAAGGCGTTGGCATCCCACACGGCGACTTCTGCAGAGCCTTCGGCCCGGCTCTCTTCCGGGGGAAGAGGGGCAGCTTGCGTACTTCCATCAGGTTGAATCAACAGCGGAAGCCACTTGGCCAGCATCGGTGCCAGTTCGTTCAAACGCAGGGGCTTGGACAGGTAGTCGTCCATGCCACGCTGGCAGCAGCGTTCGGCCTCGCCCTGCATGGCATTGGCGGTCACGGCAATGATCGGCAGGCGTGTACCTTCGGGCTCTGCCCTGCGAATGGCGGCTGTCAACTCAAAACCATCCAGATTGGGCATATGGCAGTCGGTCAGCAGCAAGGCATACCGGCCCGTAGAGCCTGCGCTTTCAGCCCTCAGTCCATCGCGCCACATTTGCAAGGCCGCGGCACCATCGGCGGCAACCTCCACCGCATACCCCAGCAGCCGCAGCTGCTCCTGCACCACCTCGCGGTTGGTCTCGTTGTCCTCGGCCAACAAAATCAATTGCTGCGCGGCCACGGCCTGCTGCGCGCTGGGGGGGGTGACCCGTTGGGAACGGCGGTGCTCACCGCGCCCGGGCTGGCCCAGCCCATCAGGCGCGTTCAATCGACCACTCACCAAAGCCAGCGCCCGTACCAGGTCGGCGTAACACATGGGGCGCGCGGGGACAGTGACCTCGTTGCCAAAAGCCGTGTGATCGCTGCGCCTGGCAAAGCGGATCACACCGATCCCCGCAGGCAGGCCAAGGCCGCTGGCGGGCTCGGTAACGGCCAGCCCCAAGGCGAGAACTGTGGTTCCCCCCGACTGCAGCGATTTTTGAAGCGCCGCACGGGCAGCCACCAGATCGGTGACCACTGTGGCGCGGGCACCTGCCGCCACGCAATAGGCACGAAAAAACTCCCCGCCCTCTGCATCATGCGTCACCCCCACCACATGCACCCCGTCCAAACGGGGTTCAACCGGCATGGGTCGGCCAGCGGGCGCCACCTGCAAGGGCAGCACAACGGTGAACACCGAGCCCTCGCCGGGGGTGCTATGCACCCGGATCTGCCCCTGCAACAACTCAACCAAACGCCAGGTGATGCTCAGGCCCAGTCCGGCGCCACCAAATTTGCGCGCCGTACTTTCGTCTGCCTGGCTGAAGGGCTGAAACAGTTTGCCCATCTCCTGTGCACTGATCCCGATGCCATTGTCGATCACCTGCAACTCAATGCCAGGCCGACCATCGGCTTGGGAGCAGGGCTGCACCAGCAGGGTCACCCGACCGACGCGGTCAGACCCATCTCCGGTAAATTTGATCGCATTGCCCACCAGGTTAAGCAACACCTGGCGCAGCCGAGTCGGATCGCTGTAGACCCACATCGGCAGCTCAGGCGACACAAACACCGAGAGTTCGACCGCCTTGGCCGCCGAACTGGTGCTCATCAGCTGCGCGGCACTCTCCACCGCATCCCGCAGGTGGGTCGGCAAACTCTCCATGGCCAGTTTTCCTGCTTCCATCTTGGAGTAGTCCAGAATGTCATTGAGAATGTGCAGCAAGGCCAGCGACGAGTCATGGATCGTGTCGAGCATGCGGTGCTGATCGGGGGCAAGCTGCGTCTCTTGCAGAATATCCACCATCCCGACCACGCCGTTCATGGGGGTGCGGATCTCATGGCTCATATTGGCCAGGAAGTCGCTTTTGGCCCGGGACGCAGCCTCGGCCTGTCTGCGTGCCAGCTTCAGCGCGCCGTTTTGTTCCAGGATTTTCTCCATGACCAAATTGCGATTGTGGTCAAACGTCAGGGCGATGAAGAACAGGATCATCACCAAGCCGGTGGTGCAAATGGTGCTGAAAAAATTGGCAAATTCCAAGCGGTAGAGTTCCGGAAACTGAAAACCCAGCATACCGGCCAACCCGTATACCAGAGTGACCGTGCAGCACATTAAAAACCAACGCCATGCGTCCGCCCCAAACCCCAGCAACAACACCGTGGCCACGGGAACCAGCGTGAACCAGGGCAAGACCGGGGAATACAGGCCCCCGGTAAAGAAGCTGCAGCCGAGGATGGCGACAAAGAAACAGTTGGCCAAGTACAAATTTGCACTCCAGCGAAAGCACCCCCGGGCCCGAAAGTGAAACAGGATGGGCCAAAACAGGGCAAAGCAAACCAGCATCAGCACCGCGCCGATATCAAACCCGATGGCCAGCGAGGTGGCCACGTACAGCAGTGAAAATGCCGCGGTAATCAGGCAAATGTAGACCAGCAAACGGTTGGCAGAATGCTGCCGCTCATTGGGTTTGGCGCTGCGCGGTGTAAACCAGACGACCCACTGGTCCAGACGGTTTTTCAGGGTATTGCCTATGGCGGGGACTCCATGGGGGCTCACACGAAGTCGAAACCCGGTTTGCGCTTGCCGCCTTGGGGCGTATCGTCACCCAGGTGAAGCAGGTGGCGCACCTCGTCAATCACGGATTGGCTGACGAAATAGGCGGCCTCTTCCACCAGCAAGGCGTAATCCGACAAGGGCAAGACACAGAACAACTCCTTCAGATGAAACTCCTTGAGCATGGCTTGCAGGACAGTACGCGTCTCGGCAGCGGTGATCTCCAGGGTATAGACCTTTTCACAATAGATCGGGTCGATATGTCCTGGATGGTTTTCGTTGAACAGGTTGATGTAGCGATCCAACAGCGGCGCTGGCGCATTCGACAGAAAGTGCGTCATCAGCGCATTGAGGACAATTTCGCCACGTTCACGCCAGCGGACATGCCGAATCGACGCCAGCTCGGCACGGCCCAGGCGGTCGGTTTGCAGCGCCTGTTCCAACTTCGCGGCAAAACTGCGGTAGTTGCTGAGAATGAAAGACATCCCCCAGCCACAGGGTGTGGTCCAGCAGCCGGCATCCCCCGCAAAGATAACGCGCTCGCGGGCCAACTCCTGCGCGATGCTGGCCGATGGGTACCAGCCGTACTTGAGTTCCTTCACATGCATGCCATGGAACGCCGCCGTGGACGCTTCTTTGCGAATGATGTGGTTGTAGACAGGCTCCATGGCGTCGCGGGCCATGACCTCCTTGCGCAAGTACAGAATCAGCGAAAACGAGGTGCGTTCGTCAAGGATTTCGTATTCAAACACCGGGCGCCCCTGCTGCAGCGAGGCATCGGCGTGCGCTGTAGTGTCAGCAAAGGTCTGCCACAACATGTAATCCCCCACCTGCATGCCGCCCAGCCCGTCGGGATGGTCGCCGATGGCGCCAAAAACCGACCACCAGTAGTAACCCGCGCGGCGGATACCGTACTGCTTGGCGATCGTGGAATCGTAGCCGCTGCAGTCAATCATCAGCCGGGCCCGGAATTGGCCACGCGCAGTGTCGACGCTGACGCCGTGGGCATCGACCGTATGTGAACGGTACGCACACTGGTCCAGTACCTCGGAACCGTTGGCACGCACGGTGGCGACCCAATGGGGCAGCAACTGCTTTTCGTTGATATAGGGATAGCGTGGGAACAAACGGGCGTTCCACTGCGTTTTGGCGCCCGAACAGGTATTGGCCAGAAAACGCGTGACACCTCCGTAGGTGTAGGGCTGGATCAACTCGTCCACCGCATCGAGCGGCACAAACCAACTGCGGTTGGTGTTGCCCGCAACCCCTTTTTCGACCACCAGCACGCGCCGGGTGCGCGAAAGTTCAGAAGCCAGAGCGAGCCCCGAAGGACCACCGCCAATGATGATTGCGTCGTATTGCACCGAAAAGCCTCCCAGGTGACGGAGGAAGTTGTGCACTCCCCGCCGTTTTTTACTCTTTTTTATGAGCCCGAGTGTCTCCGATGTGCTCGGGTTTGTCGACCTGTTGGTCTATATCAAAGTCCGGTGGAGGGATACTCGCGCTCGCCTCACCTCAGGCAATCCGCTCCAAAATCAGCACCACAAAAAACCCCAGCGCCGAGAGCACCGTCCACTTGAGCGTGAGCAGCCCAAACCGCTTGAAGCGCGGCTCCCCGGTTCCGGCATAAAACGCAAAGGACACGGCTGCGCCCAAGAGAAGCAAGAGAATGAGCCAGCGGAACAACAGCATGGGTGCACCAGGTCGGTCGATGGACTACCAGGCCCGCGCCAACTGGGCAAAACCCGCCGGGGCCAGTTTCTCGTCTTCGAAAGTCACCACCTCCCAGGCATCCTGTTGCAGCAACAACTCACGCAGGAGCTTGTTGTTCATGGCGTGACCAGAGCGGAACGCGCTGTAGCTGGCCAGCAGCGGTTTGCCGACGACGTAGAGGTCCCCCATGGCGTCGAGGATTTTGTGTTTGACAAACTCGTCGTCGTAGCGCAGACCGTCGGAATTCAAGACTTTGTAGTCGTCCATCACGATGGCATTGTCCAGCCCGCCGCCCAGCGCCAGGCCATTGGCACGCATCATTTCCACATCTTTGGTAAAACCGAAGGTGCGCGCACGGGCGATGTCGCGCGAATAGGACCCCGTGCTCAAATCAAACTCCACGCGCTGGCCGGTGGAATCCACCGCAGGGTGGTTGAAATCGATCTCAAACTTAAGTTTGTAGCCGTGGTAGGGCTCCAAGCGGGCCCATTTCTCGGCGGCTCCAGCGCCCTCTCGCACTTCCACCGGGCGGGTCAAGCGGATGAACCGCCGGGGCGCGTCTTGCAGCACAATGCCGGCGCTTTGCAGCAAATACACAAAGGACGCCGCCGAGCCATCCAGAATAGGCACCTCTTCGGCCGTGATGTCCACATACAGGTTGTCCACGCCGAGCCCGGCACAGGCCGACATCAGGTGCTCGACCGTGTGCACCTTGGCATTGCCGCTAGACAGGGTGGACGCCAGGCGGGTATCGGTCACCGCGTGGGCGGACACCGGAATGTCGATGGCCTCGGGCAAATCCACCCGGCGAAACACGATGCCCGTATCCGGCGCCGCTGGGCGCAGCGTGATCTCTACACGTTGACCGCTGTGCAGCCCCACGCCGACGGCGCGGGTGAGGGATTTGAGGGTTCGTTGTTTCAGCACGGGTCTATTGTAAAAGTAACGCACAAAACCTCCGAAGCACGTGCCTCCTGCCAGGAACACCGTGGAACCGGCTACGCCGGGCCACAGGTGTTGCCCCCTGCAAGGGGGAGAGCGTAGCGACACGCAGTGCGCAATGCCGGGGGGTGTGGCTCATTCAGTCAGCTTGCTTGCGCAGGAAAGCGGGGATTTCGTAGTCGTCCATGCCACCGCTGGACAGCGCATCGACGCGGGCGGCCGCGGACGTACGGCCACGCCACACGGCCGGGGTTCCCATGCTGCCGTAATCCGGCTGGGCCACGCCAACACCCATCACACTGGTCGCGCCCACTGGGGCGGCCACCGTATTGAGGGTGGGAACGGTGAAAGGCACGTTGTCCGTTCCGGTGCGCAGCACCTGCAGCGGAGGCGCGACACGGCGTGCACCCTGGCGGCTCAGGCCGGTGGCCACCACGGTCACGCGAATCTCATCGAGCAGGCTGTCGTCGTACGCGGTTCCGTAGATGACATGGGCATCGGGGGACGCATAGGCACGGATGGTGTTCATCGCCAGCTTGGACTCG
>Ga0209343_10001308_pt1 | contig 33894 bp, 22 predicted proteins | sample RifCSPlowO2_02_FD_184026 | JGI IMG/M metagenome (GOLD analysis project Ga0209343, IMG submission 184026) | Groundwater microbial communities from Rifle, Colorado - Rifle CSP2_plank lowO2_0.2 (SPAdes) (version 2) | ecosystem: Environmental > Aquatic > Deep subsurface > Groundwater | place... | reverse complement strand
GCGGATGCAAATGCCGTTGGCCACGCGCCCGCAGCGCCCGGCGCGCTGGTTGGCCGAGCTTTGGCTGATGGGCTCCACCAGCAACTGCTCCACCTTGCTCCGGAAACTGTAGCGCTTCACGCGAGCCGTGCCTGCGTCAATGACGTATCTTGTACCTGGCACCGTGAGCGAGGTTTCGGCCACGTTGGTGGCCAGCACCACGCGCCGCCCGGTGTGGCCGTCAAAAATGCGGTCCTGCTCGGCCGGGCTCAGGCGGGCAAACAGGGGCAGCACTTCGGCATTGCGAAACAGGGGCTGGTGGCTCAGGTGCTTGCGCAAATGGTCGGCCGCCTCGCGGATTTCGCGCTCACCGGGCAAAAAGATCAGAATGTCGCCGCCGTTGTGCGGGTCGCGCCAGAGTTCGTCCACCCCATCGGCGATGGCCGAGTTCAGGTCGTATTCGCGCGTCTCTTCAAAGGGCCGGTAGCGCTGCTCCACCGGAAACATGCGCCCGGAGACCATGATGACGGGGGCAGGCCCCTTGGCGGACGCAAAGTGGTCGGCAAAACGCTGCGCGTCGATGGTGGCCGAGGTGACGATGATTTTGAGGTCCGGGCGGCGCGGCAAAATCTGGCGCAGGTAACCCAGCAAGAAATCGATGTTGAGCGAACGCTCATGCGCCTCGTCGATGATGATGGTGTCGTAGGCTTTCAGCAGCGGGTCGGTCTGCGTCTCGGCCAGCAAAATACCGTCGGTCATCAGCTTGACCGAAGCATCGCGGCTCAAGCGGTCCTGAAAACGCACCTTGAAACCGACGACATCGCCCAGCGGCGTCTTCAGCTCCTCGGCAATGCGTTTGGCCACGGAAGACGCGGCAATCCGGCGCGGCTGCGTGTGGCCGATGAGCTTGCCGCGTGGCGCCGGGCGGCCGTCCGGCAGGGTTTTGGGGTAGTTGCACAACCCGCGCCCCATGGCCAGGGCGATCTTGGGCAACTGCGTGGTTTTACCGGAACCTGTCTCACCACACACGATGACGACCTGGTGCGCGCTGATGGCGGCCATGATCTCTTCGCGTTTGGCGGAAACTGGCAGGGACTCGGGGAAATCAATTGTCAATCGTTGCATGATGCGCATTATCCAAGTAGGCTGGATCTTTCCTGAATGTCGCAGCTACTGTTCCCGAGGACCTGATGGCTTCACCCACCAATCTCAACCTCAAACTACGAGCGGGACATCGTCAGCCTATCTGGCCCACCACTTCAACTGCCCCACTTGCATCGCTGGCGGGCGTGGCAGCCGCTACGGGTTGCACTGTGGAACCGGCGCGGCATTGCGGCGGGAGTATTCCGAGTGGTAGAGCAACTCTATCAGTCAGTTCAACCCGGGATAGGTATCATTTCTCATCGCGTGTGGGCAATAGCGTTTATCAAAGTAGACCAACTTCATAGCATTGAAAACCGCAGATTTGATGACCGCAGTCTTACCCGAGTCGCCATCGGTATTGCTAATGTCAAAGTCTGCCTCTGTAACCGTTCCAACTTTAACTTCCCAAATCCACACTGTGTCGCCGCGTGTCTCTTTGCCTTTCGTGTAATTTCCAAATTTATCGCCGAGCACATACCGAAACGTTATGTAATGTCCGGGCTTTGGAAGATGTCCTTTTGGCCTGTTCGTCTCTAGTGCCATCTTCAATTCCAAATTTTTCGCAGCGGATTTCAATGGAAGTAAATCAGGGTAGTGGTGCGGCTTGTTGCGCTTATACAGCCCCCCTGAGCACTCAGCAATTGCACCGCCAACCAAATTGCCAACCATGGATGAGAGATTTGCCAATTCGACCAGTTTTCCAATCGGGGGAGACCCTCTCGATACCAATTGCCCATCAATCATGTCAAGCGTGTGATAACAAGCATGGATAGCATCACTGAGTGCACTCGCCGATAGTCCAGTGAAGTTTTGCAGTTCGCTCTTATTCCGCAGACATTCTTGGGGGATAACACGCGCTTTTTCTTCAATGAAAGCATCCGCTTCTGTCAGATGACCAGCAACGACCTGTTCAGCCTTTTGCAACAAATCAGATAGGGGCACCCCAAGGGCATTTGAGATCTGCGCGGCAATCGCGACAGATGGAGTTCGCTCGCCCTTTTCTAAAAGACCAATCGTGGTTCTGTGAACGTTAGCTTTGTCTGCTAACTCTTCATGTGTCAGGCGTTGATTTAGCCTAAGTGCTTTTAGAAGATTTAAAAGGATGCCCACAATGGGGTGGTGTTGTTCGTTCATTCATTGCGCCAAACTGTTTGAGGCGCGGATCGTAGGCGCTCAACAGCGAGAAAGCTACGTGACAATAGTCTCCACCGTCCCTATAATGACTACCATGAATGACGCAAAGTGTTTTTATGACTAAACGAGTTCTGTTTGATCTTTTTTGTGGAACCGGCGGGTTTTCGTCAGGGTTTGATAACGGAGGCCATGGTTTTTCAACCCGATTCGGAATAGACGTCCTGCCGATGGCAGTGGAGACGTTCAAACGCAACCATCAAAATGCATATGGCTTAGCCGGAGACATTAGAAAGGCGCGTCGTTCAGAAATCGCAGAGCGACTTAACCTGAAAAAGGGAGATGTAGATGTAATCATCGGAGGCCCGCCTTGCCAAGGCTTTTCTTCTATAAGGCCTTTTCGATCCACCAATGACGATGATCCGAGAAATAGCCTGTTCGAGGAATATGCGTCCTTCGTTAACTTTTTCCGACCCCGTGCTTTCGTTATAGAAAATGTCGTGGGTTTAGCCACTCACAAAGATGGTGACACCATTCAAGCCATGGAAGCATGTTTTCATGAGCTTGGATATGACTGTGAATGGCGAATACTGAACTCTGCGCACTATGGTGTTCCACAAAAACGGGAAAGACTGATCATGATTGGTGTTGAGCGAGGAGGAAAAATTAATTTCCCTCAGCCAACCCATCAAAGCCTTAGTCCGACAATTGGCTACAAGGACAGAAACAAGGTCCACACGCCCTCTCAGCCCGACTTATGGACTCAAGAAATAAGGATTCCGGCGGCCGTAAGCGTGATGGATGCTATTGGTGATCTGCCGGAGGTTGCACCGGGGGATGAGGTGGCCAAATACGACAAACCACCCAGCAACGAGTATCAACAGGAACGGAGACGCAACGCCAAAACTTTATCGCTACATAGCGCGACAAATCACAGCAAAAAGATGATAGAAATTGTTAGGCACTCTGGGAAAAATATCTACTCAATCCCCAAACACCTCATAACGAGCGGATTCAGTTCAAGCTATTCTCGTTTAGATGCAGATGATCCCGCCGTTACGATTACTGTCAACTTTGTTCATCCTTCGTCGAACAGATGCATTCACCCAATTCAGCATCGTGCTTTAACACCCCGGGAAGGCGCGAGACTTCAGTCATTCGACGATACATTTGAGTTTGCAGGTAACAGAACTCAAATCGTCAAACAAATTGGCAATGCAGTTCCGCCACTTTTGGGTCGGGCAATCGCTGGTGCAATCGCGGAAATACTAGCCTGAATCTATGGTGCCGTACAAATATTGTTCGACCGAGCGTTATGAATTGTCGTGCTTGAGCAAGTCAGCGGTGGCGAGAGCGGTTTAGCTCAACAAGCACTAGTTGATCAGCGCAACTACAAGTTTATTCTTTTCACGCGTTCTTTCATTGCCAGGTTGGACGACTATTAATCGAATTGACACCGTAGCGTCTTTGCAGAGCCCATTGACAGCAAGTCAAAGGAGACCTGCGCTTCTGGCCTAGTCAGAACCGATCTCGCCGCAGACTGTGATGACCTGGTGCTTGACTATCGCCGTCATGGTCTCTTCACGCTTACCGGCGAGCAGACGGAGACTGATGGAAATCGATGGTTGGAATCGTCAGTACACCGATTTTCCATCGGTGGCAACCCTGCGTTGACGATGTATAGTTCATACATCATGAAAAATTCTTCGGAGCTCTCACGCACCCAGATCTACCTGACACAGCAGCAGCAATTGCAGCTGGCACAGGTTAGCTGTGGGTCTGCGGCCACTAAGAGTGCACTGATTCGCCAAGCGATAGACCAATTTCTCGCCCAGCAACCGAAAACCTGCGTCACAGACAAGACGCAACATTTGCAAAGCATCTTTGGGCTGTGGGCGCAGCGCGACGACATGAAAGACCCGGCCAGCGTCGTTCTGCAGCTGCGGCAACCGCGCTACATGACAACCAAATCATGAGTTCACCCAAAGAAGTGCTGATAGGCACCGACGTACTCATTTGGTTGGCACGCGGCAATGCCAATGCCAGCCACGTTATTGAGTCACTTGGCGATTGGTCCATTTCCTCCGTCAGCTATATGGAAATGCTCCAAGGCTGCCGGAATAAGGCGGAGCGAAAGGCAGTGCAAAAGGCATTCAAATCAACGCAGAATACGATTCTTGGAGTCACCGCCGCCATCAACGACCAAGCCGTGGCGTTGCTTGAGCTTTACACACTGCCCAATAGTCTGCAGATGGCGGACGCTCTTATAGCCGCTACGGCGCTAGAACATTCTTTACCTTTACTAACCTGCAATGGCAAACTCTTCAAAGTGGTCAACGGTCTACAGGTCGTTGTTTTCAAACCCTAATATTTCTGTGACATGACCTCAGTTTTCAATTTCACCTTTGTGCCCTGGTTCCGTTCCGTCGCGCCCTACATCCACAAATTCCGCAACCAGACCTTTGTGGTGGGCATTGCGGGCGAGGCCATTGCGGCGGGCAAGCTGCACCATCTGGCGCAGGACCTGGCCATGATCCAGAGCATGGGCGTGAAAATTGTGCTGGTGCACGGCTTTCGCCCGCAGGTGAACGAGCAACTCCGGGCCAAGGGCCACACGCCCAAGTACTCGCACGGCATCCGCATCACCGACGAGGTGGCGCTGGACTGCGCCCAGGAGGCGGCGGGCCAACTGCGCTACGAGATCGAGGCGGCGTTCAGCCAGGGCCTGCCCAACACGCCCATGGCGGACTCCACGGTGCGCGTGATTTCGGGCAACTTCATCACGGCGCGGCCCGTGGGCATTGTGGATGGCATCGACTTCCAGCACTCGGGGCTGGTGCGCAAGGTGGACATTGCGGGCATCACCCGTACGCTGGACATGGGCGCCATGGTGCTGCTGTCGCCGTTTGGTTTTTCACCGACCGGCGAGGCCTTTAACCTGACCATGGAAGAGGTCGCCACCAGCGTTGCCACCGCTTTGCAGGCCGACAAGCTGATTTTTGTGACGGAAGTACCGGGCATCCGCATCGACCCCACCCAGCCTGCCAGCGAAGACAACCCCATCGACACCGAGCTGCCTTTGGCCGCCGCCGAAAAGCTGCTGGCCACCTTGCCCACCGCCAACCTGCCCACCGACATCGGCTTTTATCTGCAGCACTGCGTGAAGGCCTGTAAAAACGGCGTGGAGCGCAGCCACATCATCCCGTTTGCGGTGGACGGCGCCATTTTGCTGGAGGTGTACGTGCACGACGGCATAGGCACCATGGTGGTGGACGAAAAGCTGGAGAGCCTGCGCGAAGCCAGCGAGGACGATGTAGGCGGCATCCTGCAACTGATCGAACCGTTTGAGAAAGACGGCACCCTGGTCAAACGCAGCCGCACCGAGATCGAGCGCGATGCCGGTTTGTACACCGTCATCGAGCACGACGGCGTGATCTTCGCCTGCGCTGCCCTGTACCCCTACCCCGAGTCCAAAACCGCCGAAATGGCCGCGTTGACCGTGTCCCCCGACGTGCAAGGCCAGGGTGACGGAGAGCGGGTGTTAAAGCGCATTGAGCAGCGCGCCAAGGCCGCCGGGCTGGACAGCATTTTTGTGCTGACCACCCGCACCACCCACTGGTTCCTCAAACGCGGCTTTGTGCTGGTGGACCCCGATTGGCTGCCCGAAGCCCGCAAACGCAAATACAACTGGGACCGCAAGAGCCAGGTGCTGGTCAAGAAGGTCAGCTAAACCACCCCGCCCCGCGCCATGAACCTGCGTTTTGTGGAAGCCTTTTACTGGGTGGCGTCCCTGAAAAGCATCTCGCGGGCGGCGGAGAAGCTGTTTTTGACGCAGTCCGCCATGTCCAGCCGCATTGCCACGCTGGAAGAAGAGCTGGGTGTGCTGCTGCTGGACCGCAGCGACAAACGTTTCAAGCTCACCGGGGCCGGCGTGCGGTTTCTGGTGCATGCCAACAAGCTGCTGGAGCTGCAGCGCGAGGTCAAGGCCGAGATGGGCTCGGGCGTGCCGGTGGCCGTGTCCATGCGCATAGGCGCCATTGAGTCGGTGCTGCACTCCTGGTTGATCCCCTGGCTGGAGCAACTGCGCACCGAGCAGCCCGGGCTGGAGCTGGAGCTCACCGTGGAGACCACGCCCATCCTCACCGAACAAATCCAGCGCGGCACGCTGGACCTGGCTTTTGCGGCCCTACCCGCCTCGGCCGATGGCGTGCGCAACCATGCACTGGCCCCCATGGACATGGCCTTTGTGGGGCACCCGGTGCTGCACAAAAAAGCCAAATACCGGCTCGCTGAACTGGCCGAGATGGAGTTGCTGACCTTTCAGAAAGGCTCGCAGCCCAATGTCACCTTGCTCGATTTGTTCCGCCAGCACCACCTGCAGCCCAAAAAGGTGCACGCCATTTCGTCCATTTCCGCCATGGTGCAACTGGTGCAAGGCGGCTTTGGCGTGGCCCTGCTGCCGCGTGTGGCGGTAGCCCGATTGACGGGGTTCTACAGTCTCAAAGTGCTGGGCTGCGACGCAAAGTTGCAGTCCCTGCCCATCCACGCCAGCTACCGCGCCGACCCCACCACCAACACGGTGGAAACGGTGGTCAAGTCGGCCATCGCGTTCGTTGAAGGTGCATCGCATGCACCAAAAAAATCAATCAAGGGTAAACCCTTATCATCGAAAAAATCGATGACATAAGTAGCATATTTTGCGTTTGCGCAAGGACAGTTGTACTTCCACAATCCGCCCATCGCCACTTGCTGGCATGCGAAATGGGGAAACAAAGTGCAATCTGTCTCGGAATCAGCGGTATCGGTTTTTGGCCCCCAGGGCATTGCCAACGCACAGCTTGTGCGCAGAAAGATTCGCCAGGGCGCGTGGGCGTCCCACACCAGCGGTTTGGCCAGCGACCATGTGCAAGGCAATGTGGTCATCCTGCCCGAGGCACAGGCCAACGACTTCTTGCGCTACTGCCAGCGCAACCCCAAGCCCTGCCCCGTGCTGGCCGTGTCCGAGCCCGGCCAGGCCATGCTGCCCAGCCTGGGAGACGACATCGACATCTGCTCCGACCTGCCGCGCTACCGGGTGTGGAACGATGGGGTGGTGGTGGATGAGCCCACCGACATCACGGCCTTGTGGCGCAAAGACCTGGTGACCTTTGTGCTGGGCTGCTCGTTCTCGTTTGAACACGCCCTGCTGGAAGCCGGCCTGCCCCTGCGCCACATTGCGCAGGGCAAAAACGTGGCCATGTACCGCACCCACATCGCCACCCAGCCGGCCGGCCTGTTCCACGGCCCCATGGTGGTGTCCATGCGCCCCATGAAGGCGGCCGCCGCCATCCGTGCGGTGCAGGTCACCTCGCGCTTCCCTAACGTGCATGGCGCGCCGGTGCACCTGGGCAACCCGGCGCTCATTGGCATTGCCGACCTCGGCGCACCCGACTACGGCGACGCCGTGGACATCATGGACGACGAAATTCCGGTGTTCTGGGCCTGCGGCGTCACGCCCCAGGCAGCGCTCGCCCAGGCCCGCCCCGCGTTCTGCATCACCCATGCCCCCGGGGCGATGCTGATCACCGACCTGCTCAACCAACAACTGGCCTCTTTTTAACCTGCCTCTTTTTTTGACCCAACCCACCAAGGAACTGAAATGAAAAAACTTGCCTTCGCCTTTGCCTGTGCCTCCACCCTGGCCGCTCCCCTGGCCTTCGCCCAAGCCAAGTGGGATTTGCCCACCGGCTACGCCACCAACACCTTCCAGACCGAAAACGTGCAACAGTTTGCCGACGAAGTGGCCAAGGCCACGGGTGGCAAGCTCAAGATCACGGTGCATGCGGGTGCGTCTTTGTACAAGATGCCCGAAATCAAGCGTGCGGTGCAAACAGGCCAGGCACAGGCGGGTGAGTTCATCCTGTCGGCCTACTCCAACGAGAACCCCCTGTTTGGTGTGGACTCCGTCCCTTTTCTGGCCACCAGCTACGGTGCGGCACAAAAGCTCTACACCGCATCCAAGCCCGCCACCGAAAAACTTTTGGCCGAGCAGGGCCTGAAGCTCCTGTTCTCGGTGCCATGGCCTGGGCAGTCCCTGTACTCCATCAAACCCATGAAAACCATGGAGGACTTCAAGAGCACCAAAATGCGCGCCTACAACCCCGCCACCACCCGCATTGCGCAGTTGGTGAAAGCCCAGCCGGTGACCATCCAGTTGGCGGAACTGGGCCAGGCATTGGCCACCGGCGCGGTAGACAACTTTTTGACCTCCAGCGCCAGCGGCATGGACAGCAAGCTGTACGAACAAACCAAGTACTTCTACATCGTGAACGCCTGGTTGCCACGCAACGCCACGGTGGTCAACAAGAAGGCCTTTGACGCACTGGACAAAGCCACCCAAGACGCGGTAATCGCCGCCGGCAAAGCGGCCGAAGAGCGTGGCTGGGCCGCCAGCCTGGCCAAAAACGCAGGCTACATCAAGGACCTGGGCAAAAACGGCATGACCACCGGCCTGCCCAGCGATGAAATCCGCGACGGCCTGACCAAGATCGGCGAGACCATGACCGAAGAATGGCTCAAGACCGCCGGCCCCGAAGGCAAGGCCATCGTCGACGCCTACCGCAAACTGTAAGCACTCCAGCCCGCACCCCCTTTTGTTTCGCTCTTTGGATGCATGCCATGAATACGTTGGTCAAAAATTTCTATAAGTTCCTGCTGCTCCTGGCGTGCATCTCCATGGTGTCGGCATTCCTGGTGATCATGTTGGGGGTGGCTGCACGGGAGTTCCTGTGGGATATCCCCGGCCTGGACGCCTATGCCGGTTATGCCATCGCCGCCACCCTGTTTTTGGCCCTGCCCGAGACGCTGCGCCACGGTGACCACATCCGGGTCACCATGGTGCTGCAAAAACTGCCGCCCCGCGTGGGGGCCATTTTTGAATACTGGTGCCTGGGCGCTGCAACTGTTCTGTGCAGCTATTTCGCCTGGTACGCCTGCCACATGGTCTGGGTCTCGTACAGCTTCCACGACGTGTCGGCCGGTGCCGATGCCACCCCCCTGTGGATACCGCAAATTGCCATGGCATTGGGCAGCATTGGTTTTGCCCTGGCGTTTGCCGATGCCCTTATCAGCCGCATTCAGGGACGCACCTTCTTCGCCGAGGCCGATGGCGAATCCGTCCGCGCCGAATAAACCCACCCACTCCACTCTGAAAGACTGCCATGGATATCTTGATCGCTGGAGCACTGATACTGATGCTCTTCCTGGTTCTGGGCTCGGGCCTGTGGATCGGCCTGTCGCTGCTGGGCGTGGCTGTGATTGCCATGGAAATGTTCACCCAGCGCCCCGTGGGGGACGCCATGCTGCTGACCATCTGGGGCTCCACCTCCAGCTGGACCCTCACCGCCCTGCCCCTGTTTTTGTGGATGGGCGAGATCCTGTTTCGCAGCAAACTCTCCGAAGGCCTGTTCAAGGGCCTGGCGCCCTGGCTGGACCGACTGCCCGGCCGCCTGCTGCATGTCAATGTGATCGGCAGCACCATCTTTGCCGCCGTCTCGGGCTCGTCGGCGGCCACCTGCGCCACCATCGGAAAAATCTCCCTGCCCGAGCTGAAAAAGCGCGGTTACCCGGACGAAATTTCCATCGGCACCCTGGCTGGCGCCAGCACCCTGGGTCTCTTGATTCCACCGTCCATCATCATGATTGTGTACGGCGTGGCGGCCAATGTGTCCATTGCCAAGCTCTTCATTGCCGGGGTGGTTCCAGGCCTGGTGCTGGCGGCGCTGTTCAGTGGCTACATCATCATTTGGGCCCTCTTCAACAAGGACAAGGTGCCCCCGGCCGACCAGTCCATGACCTTCGCACAAAAGGTCTATGCCTCGCGCAACCTGATCCCCGTGGTGTCCTTGATTGCCCTGGTGCTGGGCTCGATTTACTCCGGCGTGGCCACGGCCACCGAAGCGGCGGCACTGGGGGTGGCGGGCTCCCTCATCCTGTCGCTGCTGGAGCGCACGCTGAACTGGTCCACCTTCAAGGCCGGCCTGACGGCGGCGTGCCGGGTGTACTGCATGATCGGCCTGATTTTGGCGGGCGCGGCCTTCCTGACACTGGCCATGGGCTTTATCGGCCTGCCGCGCCACCTGGCGGAGTTCATCGGCGCGCTGCACCTGCCGCCATTCATGCTGATTGTGTTGCTGGTGGGCTTTTTCATTGTGCTGGGTTGCTTTCTGGATGGCATCTCCATGGTGGTGCTGACCATGTCGGTGCTCTTGCCCACGGTCGAAAAAGCCGGGTTCGACCTGATCTGGTTTGGCATCTTCGTCGTGCTGGTGGTCGAGATGGCGCAAATCACGCCGCCGGTGGGTTTCAACCTCTTTGTGCTGCAAGGCCTGACCAAACGGCAGCTCAGCTACCTGTCCAGGGTGGCCCTGCCCTTCTTCCTGGTGATGGTGTTCATGGTTTTGCTGACCTACTTTGTGCCCGACATCGTGTTGTGGATGCCCCGCAACATGCATTGACAGTCCGGCCCCGGCCGGGGCCACCTCTCGCCCCTTAACCTCCTCGGAGACTCCCATGAAACTGGTTCTGTTTGCTGCGCTGTGCGCGGTCGGGGTAAGCCACGTCCCAACCTTGCACGCCCAAACCACCTGGACCCTGGCAACCGGCTACCGCGCCGAGTCCTTCCACACGGAAAACATCGCCCAGTTTGGGCGCGAGGTACAGGAGGCCACCCAAGGCGAACTCAAGCTGCAACTCGCGCCCAACGGCAAACTGTTCAAGCTGGGCGACATTCACCAGGCGGTGCAGGACGGCAAGGTGCAGGCCGGCGAAACCATCATGACCAGCCTGGCCAAGGACATCCCGCTGGCGGGCGCGGACTCTGTGCCCTTTGTGATCGGCAGCTACCCACAGGCGCTGCGCCTGTGGCAGTTGCAGCGCCCCGGCATGGAGCAGGCCTTTGCCCAGCGCGGGCTGAAGATTTTGTTCTCCGTGCCTTGGCCGCCCCAGGGTCTGTACACCACCCGCCCCGTCAAGACGGCAGCCGACTTCAGGCACATGAAGATGCGCACCTACAACCAAACCACGGTACGCATTGCCGAGATGCTGGGCGCGGTGCCGGTGGACGTGGCCATGGTCGATGTGGGCAAAGCCGTCAACGAAGGGCGGCTGGACGCCATGGTCACCTCGGCAGTGACAGGGGTGGAAAACAGGGTGTGGGGCCCCATCAAGTACTACTACGAACTCAATGCCTGGTTCCCCAAAAACATTGTGTTTGTCAGCACCCAAAGTTTCGACGCGCTCTCTCCCGCCGCCCGCACGGCCGTGCTCCAGGCCGCTGCTGTGGCCGAAACCCGAGGCTGGGCGGCCAGCAAAACGGCCGCCGTGAGCGCGACCCAGGAGCTGCAGGCCCACGGCATCAAGGTGGAGCGCCTGTCCAGCGAACTCGACATCGACATCAAGCGCATGGGCGAGCGCTTTTCCCGTGAATGGGTGCGCTCGGTGGGCAAGACCGCCAGCGACATCTTTGTCTCCTATTACTTCAACTAGACCTGTGCGTCACTTTTTTAAGAGAACACCATGCAAGACACCACCACCCCAATGGACTCCAAACTCTGGCAATTCTGGATTGACCGCGGCGGCACCTTCACCGACGTGGTGGGCAAGCGCCCCGACGGCAGCCTGGTCACCCACAAGCTGCTGAGCGAAAACCCCGAGCAGTACAAAGACGCCGCCGTAGCCGGCATCCGCCACCTGCTGGGGCTCAAGAAGGGCGAGCCCGTCACCCCCGAGCGGGTGGCCTGCGTGAAAATGGGCACCACGGTGGCCACCAACGCCCTGCTGGAGCGCAAGGGCGAACCCACGCTGCTGGTGACCACGCGCGGCTTTCGCGATGCGCTGCGCATTGCCTACCAAAACCGCCCGCGCATTTTCGACCGCAACATCCAGTTGCCCGAGTTGCTGTACAGCGCCGTGGTGGAGGCCCACGAGCGTGTGGGCGCCCACGGCGACCTGATCGAGCCGTTGGACGAATTGCTATTAAAAGAGGAGCTGCTCACGCAATATACACGGGGGCTACGCAGTGTTTCCATTGTTTTTATGCACGGCTACCGCTACACCGCGCATGAACTGGCTGCCAAACGCATTGCGCAAGAGATCGGCTTCACGCAGATCAGCACCTCGCATGAAACCAGCCCCATGATGAAGTTCGTCAGCCGGGGCGACACCACGGTGGTGGACGCCTACCTCTCGCCCATTTTGCGCCGCTACGTGGAGCAGGTGGCCGGCGAAATGCCCGGCGTGAAGCTGTTTTTCATGCAGTCCTCGGGCGGGCTGACGGATGCCCATGTATTCCAGGGCAAGGATGCGATTTTGAGCGGCCCGGCCGGGGGCATCGTGGGCATGGCGCGCACGGCGGCCATCGCGGGCATCGAGAAGATCATCGGCTTTGACATGGGCGGTACCTCCACCGATGTGTCCCACTACGCGGGTGAGTTCGAGCGCGAGTTCGAAACCCAGGTGGCCGGCGTGCGCATGCGTGCGCCCATGATGAGCATCCACACCGTGGCGGCCGGGGGCGGCTCGCTGCTGGCCTTTGACGGTGCGCGCTTTCGCGTGGGGCCGCAAAGCGCGGGCGCCAACCCTGGCCCGGCCAGCTACCGCCGGGGTGGCGCGCTGGCGGTGACCGATGCCAACGTGATGATGGGCAAGATCCAGCCGCGTTATTTCCCCAAGGTGTTTGGCCCCAACGCCGACGAAGCCCTGAGCCTGGACGCCGTGCAAGCGCAATTTGGCGAGCTGGCGGCACAAACCCAGCGCCCGCCCGAAGAGGTGGCCGAGGGTTTTATCAACATCGCCGTGCAGCAGATGGCCAACGCCATCAAGAAAATTTCGGTCGCCCGGGGTTATGACGTCACCGCCTACACCCTGCAATGTTTCGGCGGCGCCGGCGGGCAGCACGCCTGCCTGGTGGCCGACGCGCTGGGCATGACGCGCGTGTTTGTGCACCCGCTGGCCGGCGTGCTCAGCGCCTACGGCATGGGCCTGGCCGACCAGACCGTGATCCGCGAGCAGGCGGTGGAAGTGAAACTCAGCCCCGACGCCCTGCCCGACGTGGTGGCCCGGCTGGACGCCTTGGCCGCGCAGGCCGAGGGCGAACTGGCACGCCAGCAGGTCAACCAGGGCAGCCTCAGCACCCACCGCCGCGTGCATGTGCGCTACGAAGGCAGCGACGCGGCCCTGGTGGTGGCCTACCCCATGGGAGGCGCCACCCCCACCGCCACCACGGCGCTGATCGTGGCCGGTTTTGAGGCGGCCTACCGCCAGCGTTTTGCCTTCCTCATGCAAGGCAAGGGCCTGGTCGTGGAAGCGGTGTCGGTCGAGGCCGTGATTGCCGGCGACGCCCCGGAAGAACCCCGCCACGCCCTGCACGCGCCGCGTGACCTGCAGGCCTGCGGCGCCGTGCGCGAGTGGGTGCGCATGTACTCGGGCGGCCAGTGGGTGCAAGCGGCCCTGGTGGTGCGCGAGGATCTGCGCCCTGGCGACGTGATTCCCGGCCCGGCCATCATTGCCGAGAAAAACGCCACCACCGTGGTGGAGCCAGGTTGGGAGGCAACGCTTACAGAATTTGACCACCTGGCCCTCGTCCGCATTGAAGAGCGTGCTATCCAATTTGCAGTCGGCACCACGGTGGACCCGGTGCTGCTGGAGGTGTTCAACAACCTGTTCATGAACATCGCCGAGCAAATGGGCCTGCAACTGCAGAACACCGCCTACTCGGTGAACATCAAGGAGCGCCTGGACTTCAGCTGCGCGCTGTTCGATGCCAGCGGCAACCTGATCGCCAACGCCCCGCACATGCCGGTGCATTTGGGAAGCATGGGCGAGAGCATCAAAACCGTGGTGCGCGAAAACGCCGCCACCATGCAACCGGGTGATGTGTATGTGCTGAACGACCCCTACCACGGTGGCACGCACCTGCCCGACATCACGGTCATCACGCCCGTTTACCTGGATGGCCAGACACTGAGCGCCGCCGGGCCGTCCCAAGGCGCGAGCGCCCCGGTGCGCAGCGACCCCTCCGGTAGTGGGGGCAGCGCAGTACGCGAAGCGACAAGCGTGGGGGCCATGTTCTATGTCGGCAGCCGAGGCCACCATGCTGACGTGGGCGGAATTACACCCGGCTCCATGCCTCCGTTCTCGACCCGCATCGAAGAAGAAGGCGTGCAGATCAGCAATTTCAAGCTGGTGGACCGCGGCGTGCTGCGCGAAGCCGAAATGGTTGCGCTGCTCAGCAGTGGCGAATACCCCTCGCGCAACACGCAACAAAACATGGCCGACCTGAACGCCCAGATCGCCGCCAACGAAAAAGGCGTGCAAGAGTTGCGCAAGATGGTGGAGCACTTTGGCCTGGACGTGGTGCAGGCCTATATGGGCCATGTGCAGGCCAACGCCGAAGAGTCGGTGCGCCGCGTGATCACCCGCCTCAAAGACGGCGCCTTCACCCTGCCGCTGGACAACGGCGCACAGATCCAGGTGGCCATCCGTGTCAATGCCAAGGAGCGCAGCGCGGTGATCGACTTCACCGGCACCTCACCCCAGCAGGTCAACAACTTCAATGCCCCCACGGCCGTGTGCATGGCGGCGGTGCTCTACGTGTTCCGCACGCTGGTGGACGACGACATTCCACTCAACGCGGGCTGCCTCAAACCTTTGCAGGTCATCATTCCGCAGGGCTCCATGCTCAACCCCAACCCACCGGCCTCGGTGGTGGCGGGCAATGTGGAGACCTCCACCTGCATCACCAACGCCCTGTACGGCGCCTTGGGCGTGATGGCGGGCAGCCAGTGCACCATGAACAACTTCACCTTCGGCAATGCACGCTACCAGTACTACGAGACCATTTCAGGCGGCTCGGGCGCCGGGGTGGTGACGAATGCGGCGGGCGAGACGGTGGGCGGTTTCCACGGCACCAGCGTCGTGCAAACCCACATGACCAACTCGCGCCTGACCGATCCCGAGATTTTCGAATTCCGCTTCCCGGTGCGCCTGGAAAGCTACGAAATCCGCGAAGGCTCGGGCGGCGCGGGCCAATGGCCCGGCGGCAACGGCGGCGTGCGCCGGGTGCGTTTTCTGGAGCCCATGACGGCCAGCATCCTGTCCAACGGCCGCACCCACGGGGCCTTCGGCATGGCCGGCGGCCAGCCGGGCCAGGTGGGGGTGAACCGCGTGCTGCGCGCCGACGGCCAGACCGAAGAACTGGGCCACATCGGCCAGGCCGAAATGCAGCCGGGCGATGTGTTCGAAATATTCACACCCGGCGGAGGCGGATTCGGATCGCCACAGTAGTTGTCCCCCATTTTCAACTTTGGAACTCATCATGCTCACACATCTGTTTCGGTCTATGTCACTGGCGCGGCGACTTTCGTGGGGCTTTATCAGCATTCTGATGCTACTCCTTGCTGTGGCGGGAACAGGCGCGTATGCGATACAACTGCTGGGTGATCAGGTCAAGCGAATTGTCGAAGTCAATAATCTAAAGATTGAACTAGCCAGTCAATTGATGGAGAGCATCAGCAGTTTGGGACTGAGCTGTCGTTCAGCCGCCCTGTTCGGCGACCTGGACAAAAAGCAGCTTGATATAGAAGTACAGGCCGCCAAGGTACAAGAGACGGCCTTCCTGAAGGCGGAGCGCGATCTAATAGAGTTGCTGTCTGTGCCCGAAACCAGTGATCTGGAGAGAGGTCTGATGGCCGATATTTCTCTGGCAGGGAAGAGAGTGCTGCCGGAAGTGAAGGAGGCTATAAAGCAAGCCGGTGAGGGTGACAGTGTGGCGGCGGTGTTGACCCTGATGAACCGGGTGCGCCCCGCTGAATCGCAGCTACGCCTTCACGCTGGCAAGTTGATCGAGTTGCAGCGTACCCAAAGCAAGGCCGCTAGCGCCGATGTAGTTGATTTGCAGCGACGCGTGTTTGCTGCAGAAAGTTTTTTGGTTGCGACAGCACTGCTCATGGGCGGCCTCATTGCCTGGCGGATTACGCTCAGCGTAACCTCACCCATTGGCCGTGCGGTCGTGGTAGCCGAACGGATTGCAATGGGGGATCTGTCGTCCCAAGTAGAGGTTCGAATTTTCGACGAAACCGGGCGTCTGCTGCAGGCCATCGCAGCCATGCAGGACAAGCTCAGAAACTTGGTGTGGGGCATTCGCAGCGCAGTTGACTCCATTCAGGTCGCCAGCAGTGAAGTTGCGTCGGGGAACCTGGATTTAAGCCAACGCACCGAGGACAGCGCCTCCAAGTTGCAACAGACAGCGGCGTCCATGATGCAACTGACCGACACAGTACAGCACAGCGCCGATGCGGCGCAGCAGGCCAACGCGCTCGCTTTATCCGCTGCGGACGTAGCCGCCCGCGGTGGCGCGGTGGTGGCAGAAGTTGTCACTACCATGGATGCAATCAATGCCAGCTCCGGCAAGATTGCCGATATCGTGTCTGTGATCGACGGCATCGCCTTTCAAACCAATATTCTGGCGCTCAACGCCGCAGTGGAAGCAGCCCGAGCTGGCGAGCAAGGGCGGGGCTTTGCAGTGGTTGCCTCGGAAGTGCGGATCCTGGCGGGCCGATCAGCCCAGGCCGCGAAAGAGATCAAGCTGCTGATTGGCGCCAGTGTTGATCGGGTCTCGTGCGGCACGCGACTGGTGGCCGATGCGGGCCGGACCATGACCGAAATTGTGAGTTCTGTTCAGCGCGTGACCAGAACTATTGGCGAAATCACCGCTGCCGCCTCTTCGCAAAGTGAAGGCATTGCGCAGATCAGCACTGCCATTGCATTGCTCGACAGAATGACTCAGCAAAATTCCGCCTTGGTGGAGCAAAGCGCGGCTGCGGCAGAAAGTTTGAAAGACCAAGCTGTGCAACTTACCGGGACCGTAAGTGCGTTCAAACTGGATCGCTTAGCCAGCAGCGCCAACCTGCGGTCCGTGAGCCTGCCACAACAGACTCCCCTGAAGCAACTATTTCGCTAGTGCGTGTGTCCATTGCACAGGGCGATTGCCGCGTATTGAACCCATACCCTATGCCAACAGTCAGACTATTTCTCACTTTGGTGGCCCTTGCAATGTTCCAAACAGGTGCCATGGCACAAGCCGTGGTGTTCTTTACAAAGGTGTCGGTAAGTGCCATACGTCCCCTTTTGGCGGTATGTCATGTTGCCCCATGAAACTGTTTGAGGCAATAAAAAACCCGCTGTAGCTATAGCCAGAGCGGGTTTTGAGGGCTTTTGATACTGCCTGAAACTAACAATTGGTGCCCGAGACCGGAATCGAACCGGTACGCCCGTTATTCACGAAGCGGCGGATTTTAAGTCCGATGTGTCTACCTATTTCACCACTCGGGCACTGCCTCGCTATTATGAGCGAGCAGCGCATGGGTTAAACAAAAATGCCTCGTCAACATTTGTTAACAAGGCATTTAAGACCAGAAATATCTGGAGGCGCGGTCCGGAGTCGAACCGGACTAACCGGATTTGCAATCCGGGACATAACCGCTTTGCTACCGCGCCAATGTCATTACTATTTCAGCACCAAAAACCCGTGCCTATCCTAACAAAAAGGGAAGCTGACGCTTCCCTTTTTCTGAAATTTGGAGCGGGAAAAGAGTCTCGAACTCTCGACCTCAACCTTGGCAAGGTTGCGCTCTACCAACTGAGCTATTCCCGCGTTTCAATAGAAGAATTATAGCGCGTTTTTTGGAGCCATCTGGACACTGTCCCAAAAATCTCGCAAATTCCTCCGTCCGATCTCAATGCTTAACAGTTCCTTGCAAATCCGAGGCGGACACGGTCACGGGCACCGGGACAACTGCTTCGTCTTCTGGCAAAGCGATCGGCAATGTCTCCAGTGCCAACTCCAACACTTTATCGATCCAGCGCACCGGCACAATTTCCAACCCATTCTTGACGTTCTCAGGAATATCTTGAAGGTCTTTGGCATTTGCCTCAGGAATCAACACGGTCTTAATGCCGCCGCGCAAAGCCGCCAACAGTTTCTCTTTCAGTCCACCAATCTCTGTGACTTCACCGCGCAGGGTAATCTCTCCTGTCATGGCCACATCTCCACGCACTGGAATTCCTGTGAGTGCGGACACAAAGGCAGTCGTCATGGCAGCGCCAGCACTTGGCCCATCCTTCGGTGTGGCACCGTCAGGTACGTGGATATGAATATCCTTTTTCTCAAACACCTCATCTTTGATGCCCAAACGCCGTGCACGGCTTCGCACCACGGTGCGGGCAGCTTCCACAGATTCTTTCATCACATCGCCGAGAGAACCAGTCCGCGTAATGACGCCTTTGCCTGGCGTCAATGCGGCTTCGATGGTCAACAAGTCACCGCCAACTTCCGTCCACGCCAAGCCAACGACCTGCCCTACCTGGTTTTGCTGCTCTGCACGACCATAGGTGTATTTGCGCACACCCAAATAATCGTTGAGATTTTCAACAGTCACCGTGACCTGAGGACTCAATTTTTTGAGCAACAAACCTTTGACGACCTTTCGGCAAATTTTTGACAGTTCGCGCTCCAGAGAGCGAACCCCCGCCTCACGGGTGTAATACCGAACAATGTCGCGCACGGCGTCTTCGCCAATGGCCAACTCACTGTCCTTCACCCCATTGTTCTTCATCTGTTTGGGCAGCAGATACGTGACGGCAATGTTGGTTTTCTCGTCTTCCGTGTAACCGGAAAGCCGAATGACTTCCATACGGTCCAACAATGCCGACGGAATGTTCATGGAGTTGGACGTTGCCACAAACATCACATCGCTCAGGTCATAGTCGACCTCTACGTAATGATCGCCAAATTTGTGATTTTGTTCCGGGTCCAAAACCTCCAGCAATGCGCTGCTCGGATCACCCCGAAAATCGGTACCCAGTTTGTCAATTTCATCCAGCAGGAACAAGGGATTGCGGGTTCCCACCTTGGACAAATTTTGGAGAACCTTGCCAGGCATGGCGCCGATATAGGTGCGACGGTGACCACGGATCTCGGCTTCATCTCGCATTCCACCCAAGGCCATGCGCACATACTTGCGCCCCGTGGCTTTGGCAATCGACTGCCCTAGCGACGTTTTACCCACCCCGGGAGGGCCCACCAGGCACAAAATAGGCGCCTTGACTTTGTCAACACGCTGCTGCACCGCAAGGTATTCCAAAATACGGTCCTTGACCTTGTCCAAACCGTAATGGTCTTCGTTCAGTACGCTTTCGGCATTGGCCAGGTTATGCTTAATCTTGGTCTTGGCGGCCCACGGCAAGCCGACCAGTACATCAATGTAATTGCGTACCACGGTAGCCTCGGCCGACATAGGCGACATGAGCTTAAGTTTCTTCAACTCCGCCTCTGCCTTCTTGAGCGCTTCTTTCGGCATCTTGGCCGCTTTGATTTTCTTTTCGACTTCTTCAATGTCGGCGCCTTCTTCGCCTTCACCCAGTTCCTTCTGGATGGCCTTGACCTGTTCATTGAGGTAGAAATCGCGCTGATTTTTTTCCATCTGGCGCTTGACACGGCCACGGATTTTTTTATCAACATTCAAAATATCAACTTCGCGCTCAATCTGCTCGAACAGGTTTTCCAGCCGTTCTTTTATGCTGAAGAGACTCAAAACCGCCTGCTTGCTGTCGAGCTTGAGTGGAAGATGCGCCGCAATGGTGTCAGCCAACCGCCCTGCATCATCAATACTGGAGATTGACGTCAAAATTTCGGGCGGGATTTTTTTGTTCAATTTGACGTATTGGTCAAACTGCTGCATCACAGCGCGACGCAGGGCCTCTACCTCACTGGATTTGCTTCGTCCCTTTTGCGGCACCTCAACCAAGGCCTCAATCGGCGTGACATTGGCCGAAAAATGCAACTCACCTTCTTCAATTTGATTGACCAAGGCCCGCTGGTGGCCTTCAACCAGCACCTTCACAGTGCCATCCGGCAATTTGAGCATTTGCAAAATGGTCGAAACGCAACCGACTTCAAACATGTCGGACACCAAGGGATCGTCTTTGGCAGCTGCTTTTTGAGCCACCAGCATGATGCGCCGCTCAGCTTCCATAGCCGCTTCCAGCGCCTTGATGCTTTTTGGCCGTCCCACAAACAAAGGGATCACCATGTGGGGAAAGACTACCACGTCACGCAATGGCAACAATGGCAGGTCAATAGGGTTAGGAGGTAAGGGTGTGTGGCCAGACATGGGGAACCTAGTAGTTACCTGTTCAATATGGTCGAGGAAACGTGATTTTCAAGCGCACTGCCATTATCAAAGCAGTCCTCGCTTGACAATTCAATTAATCCCACGCAAAAGCCTGCCATATCAGGCCATTGCGCGGTTCTGGCCTTAGGCCTTCTTGGCAGCTTCGCGGTAGACGAGCAGCGGCGGCTGGTTTTCTTCGATAGTGGACTCATCCACCACCACTTTTTCTACATTGGCGACGTTAGGAAGTTCGTACATGGTGTCAATCAGGGACTGCTCCAGGATCGAACGCAAGCCCCGTGCGCCGGTCTTTCGCGCCAACGCCTTTTTAGCAATGGCTTTGAGCGCGTTGGGGCGAATTTCCAACTCTGAGCCTTCCATGGCCAGCAGCTTGGCATATTGCTTCACCAGCGCATTCTTTGGCTCTGTCAGGATTTGCACCAGGGCGTCTTCCGTCAATTCGGCCAAAGTCGCCACCACCGGCATGCGCCCCACCAGTTCAGGAATGATGCCGAACTTGATCAAATCTTCCGGTTCCACGTCCTTGAACACCTCGGTCAGGCTGCGTTGCTCCTTGCTTTTTACCGACGCGCCAAAACCGATGCCGGAAGATTGGGTCCGGTTGTCGATAACTTTTTCCAAACCGGAGAAGGCACCGCCGCAAATGAACAGAATGTTGGTGGTGTCCACCTGCACAAAATCCTGGTTCGGGTGTTTGCGTCCGCCTTGGGGTGGCACGCTCGCCATGGTGCCTTCAATCAGCTTGAGCAACGCCTGTTGCACACCTTCGCCGGACACGTCACGGGTGATCGATGGGTTGTCCGATTTGCGAGATATCTTGTCAATTTCATCAATGTAGACAATGCCGCGCTGGGCACGGTCCACCTCGTAATTGCAGCTTTGCAGCAATTTGAGAACGATGTTTTCTACGTCCTCGCCCACATAACCCGCTTCGGTCAAGGTAGTGGCATCCGCCATGACAAAGGGCACATCCAGCATACGCGCCAGCGTTTGTGCCAACAGCGTTTTGCCGGACCCCGTGGGGCCGATCAGCAAAATATTGCTCTTGGCCAATTCCACATCGTCTTTTTTGGATTTTTCCTTGTGGCGCAGGCGTTTGTAGTGGTTGTACACCGCCACGGCCAAAGTGCGCTTGGCAGGCTCCTGGCCAATCACGTAATTGTCCAGATTGGCCTTGATTTCTGCAGGCGTGGGTAAATCGCCGCGGGCGTCCTGGTTGTCCGTCGTCGCGGGTAACTCGTCGCGGATAATTTCATTGCACAGGTCGATGCACTCGTCACACACGAACACAGACGGTCCGGCAATCAGCTTTTTGACCTCGTGCTGACTCTTGCCACAAAACGAGCAATACAGGGTTTTTTCGCTAGAGGAGCCTTTTTTGTCGGCCATGTGAAGACTGCCTTTTCCGCTAAATTGTGCAATGATAACCAAATAAAAACGGTGCCCTTCCAGCAGAAGAACACCGTTGCGGCGAAGCTATCGCCCGTGCCAATGCTCAGGGGCGCTTGGAAATGACCTGATCAATCAGGCCATATTCCTTGCACTCTTCAGCCGACATGTAATAGTCGCGCTCGGTGTCCCGTTCGATCCGGTCCAGAGGTTGGCCGGTACGTTCGGCCAAGATCTTGTTCAACTGCTCGCGTGTTTTCAAAATTTCACGTGCTTGGATCTCAATTTCGGTGGCCTGGCCCTGGCTACCGCCTGAGGGCTGGTGAATCATGACCTTGGAATTGGGCAAGGAGAAGCGCTTTCCCTTCGCGCCTGCGGCCAGCAAAAACGCACCCATGCTGGCGGCCATACCGGTGCACAAGGTCGACACTTCGGGCTTGATGAAGTTCATGGTGTCAAAAATTGCCATGCCAGCACTCACGGAGCCACCGGGTGAGTTGATATAAAACGAGATGTCTTTGTCTGGGTTTTCGCTCTCCAAAAAGAGCAGTTGCGCTACGACCAAATTGGCGACGTAATCATTGACCGGGCCCACCAGGAAAATGACCCGCTCTTTGAGCAAGCGCGAGTAAATATCGTACGAACGCTCCCCGCGACCTGACTGCTCAATGACCATGGGAACCATGCCAAGGGCCTGCGTATCCATTGCGCTTGGCGCTCCATATCTCACATTCATAACGTCTCCCAAGAAGTGTAGTGACTGTACCGAAAAACCGAAACCATGAAGACAAATGGGGTTTGACTGCAAGACTACAAGCCCCGCGCAAACCCCATTGATGTTATCGACCGCGTTGCGTAAGCGACGCAGTCGATTAGTTTTGGCCCATCAATTCGTCAAAGGAAATGGCCTTTTCGCTGACTTTGACTTTACCCAGTACAAAGTCGGTCACGTTGTTTTCAATCACGATGGCTTCCACTTCGGCCATGCGGCGGTTGTCACCGTAGTACCAGCGGACCACATCAGCAGGTTTTTCGTAACTGGCGGCCAACTCGTCGATGTGGGCCTTGATCTGCTCTGGCTTGGCATGCAGGTCATTGGAACGCACCAATTCAGCAACCACCAGCCCCAAGCGCACGCGGCGCTCTGCCTGGGGGCGGAACACCTCGTCGGGGATCGGGGCTTTGTCGGCGTCCTTGATGCCGCGTTGCTTGAGGTCGGCGCGGGCACCTTCAATCATGCGTTCGACTTCGGCTTGTACGCTGGACTTTGGCAAATCCAGCTCGGCCTTTTCGATCAGCGCGTCCATGGCCACTTGCTTGTTGCGGCCCAGCAAACGGAATTTGACTTCGCGCTCCAGATTTTTACGGATGTCTGCGCGCAGGCCTTCAACCGTTGCGTCCGCAATGCCCAGGGATCCAGCGAGTTCGCCATCGACGTCGGGCAGGTTCGCTGCTTCCACTTTCTTCAAAGTCACCATGAAATCGGCGGTTTTACCAGCCACATCTTTGCCATGGTATTCAGTGGGGAAAGCCAATTGGAAGGTCTTGCTCTCACCCAATTTCATGCCACGGGTGGCATCTTCGAATTCCTTGAGCATCTGGCCATCGCCCACAATGAACTGGTACCCATCGGCTTTGCCACCGGCGAAGGGTTCGCCGTCGATTTTGCCTTCGAAGTCCACCGTCACGCGGTCGGTGTCTTGCACTGCGGCGTCCTGTGGGCGCTGGGCGAAGGTGCGGCGCTGCTTGCGCAGGATCTCAACCGTTTTGTCGATGGCTGCATCGGTCACTTCGGCGCTGATCTTTTCGACTTCAGCCGTGGTCAGGTCTGCAATTTTGACTTCGGGGAACACTTCGAACACCGCGTCAAAAGCCATTTGGCCTTCTGGCGACGCTTCGCTTTCGGTGATACGGGGCTGGCCCGCCACACGCAGCTTGGCTTCGTTGGCGGCGCTGGCAAAGGCTTCGCCGACCTTGTCGTTCATCACTTCGTAGTGCACGGAATAGCCATAACGCTGGGCAATGACATTCATGGGCACTTTGCCGGGACGGAAGCCGTCCATCTTGACGGTGCGTGCGAGCTTGCGCAAACGCGAGTCCACTTCGGACTGGATCGACCCCACGGGCAGGGTCAGGGTGATTTTTCGTTCCAGTTTTTCCAGTGTTTCGACAGTAACAGCCATAGTATTTCTCCTAGATTTTAAAAAATGGGGGCAGCCCTGCCGCTGTTCAGCGGCGGGACTGCCCACAATTTCTTGGATATGGTGCGCGGGGGGGGACTCGAACCCCCACACTGTTGCCAGCGTCAGGACCTAAACCTGGTGCGTCTACCAATTTCGCCACCCGCGCAAAAAAATAACATGAAAGGTCAAATACACCGGCAGACGGAGTCTACCGGGCTTTGACCTCACATTTGAAATCGGTCAGCCCGCTATTTGAACCTGCTGCGGGCGTCTCCCGTTTTACCCGGAACCAAGCCGCGTACATGGCAGGCAACGCCAGCAGGGTGAGCACCGTGGCTACGATGAGTCCGCCCATGATGGCAACGGCCATGGGGCCCCAGAAAACCGAGCGCGAAAGCGGGATCATGGCCAGGACGGCGGCGGCGGCGGTCAGCACAATCGGGCGCAAACGGCGCACAGCGGACTCCACAATCGCGTCCCAGGCAGGGATTCCGGCGGCGCGGTCCTGCTCAATCTGATCGATCAGGATCACCGAATTGCGCTGGATCATGCCCATCAGGGCAATCACCCCCAGCAAGGCGACGAAGCCGAAGGGACGCCCGGACAACAACAGTGCACCCGCCACACCGGCAATGCCCAAAGGCCCGGTCAAAAACACCAGCATGGCGCGGCTGAAGCTGTGCAGTTGCAGCATCAGCAGGGTGAAGGTGATGAACAGCATGATGGGAACGCCTGCCACGATGGAGGCAGAGCCCTTGCTGCTTTCCTCCACCGCGCCGGCCACCTCAATGCGGTAGCCCGCCAGGTCTTTGGTTTTCCAGGAGGCTTCCAACTCGCGCAACTTGGGCAACAGCTCGGCAGTCACCGTGGCACCTTGCAGGCCCTCGACGATGTCGCTTTGCACCGTGATGGAGTAGTCGCGGTTTTCGCGCCACAGGACACCGGGCTCCCAGGCGAACGTGGGTTTGGCGATCTGGGTCAGCGGAATCGACTTGCCCGAGGCTGTCGGCAGGTAGGCGTTGGCGATATCGGTGATGGCACTGCGTTCGTCCAGGGGCTGGCGCAGCACGATGTCGATCAGCTTGTCGCCTTCGCGGTACTGGCCCACGGTGGAGCCGACCAGCAGGGTTTTGGACGCTTGTGCGATGGATTGGCTGGTGACCCCCAAAGCCCGTGCCTTGGCCTGATCCACCTCCAGGCGCATCACCTTGACCGATTCATTCCAGTTGTCGTTCACCCCCCGTGTGTTGCTGCTCTGGCGCATGACGGCCTTGACCTCATCAGCCCGTTCGCGCAAGCCCGACGGCTCGCCACCGACCACGCGGAATTGCACCGGATAAGGCACAGGGGGGCCATTGGGCAAAATTTTGACGCGGGCCCGGATCTCAGGAAATTCCTGCGCCATGAGTGCGGGAAGTTTGATGCGGATCGACTCGCGCAGCTTCAAATCCTTGGGCAGGATGATGAATTGCGAGGCATTGCTTTGCGGAAAAATATTGTCCATGGGCAAATAGAAACGCGGCACGCCTGATCCCACCCAGGTGCTCACACTTTCCACACCAGGCTCTTGCATCAGGCGGGCCTCGATGCGTTTGGTGGTGGCTTCGTTGGCGGCAAAGGCGGTGCCTTCGGGGTACCAGACGTCCAGCAAGACCTCGGGGCGGCTGGAGTCGGGGAAGAACTGCTGCTGCACTTTGCCCATGCCCACAATGCCCAGCGCAAAGGTCAGCAGCATGGCGCCAATGGTGATCCAGCGGTGCTGCACGCACCAGTTCACGGTTTTGCGGAAGGTGTTGTAGAACGGCGTGTCAAACAGTTCATGCGCCTGTTCACCCACACCATGGGGCTTGACCTTGAGGAACAGGGTTCCCAAATAGGGCACGAAGTAGACCGACACAATCCAGCTCAACACCAGCGCCAGCACGGTCACCCCAAAAATGGCGAAGGTGTATTCGCCGGTGGACGACTTGGCAATACCAATCGGCAGGAAACCGACGGCAGTAATCAGCGTACCCGTCAGCATGGGCATGGCGGTGATCTCATAGGCAAACGTGGCGGCACGCACCTTGTCGTAGCCCTCCTCCATCTTGCGCACCATCATCTCCACGGCAATGATGGCGTCGTCCACCAGCAGGCCCAGCGCAATAATGAGCGAGCCCAATGAGATTTTGTGCAAACCAATGCCCCAGTACAGCATGCCCAAAAATGTCACGGCCAGCACCAGTGGAATGGTGATGCCCACCACCAGGCCGGGGCGCATATCCACGTAGTAGCGCCTGAACCAGGAAACGTTGCCGCTGCGCTTGTGCAGACCCAGGCTGATCACGCTCACGGCCAGCACAATCACAATCGCCTCTACCAGCACACCCACAAACTCGTTGACCGACTTGGCCACGGCCTTGGGCTGGTCTTGCACATTGACCAGCCGCACGCCCACCGGCAAAGTGCTGCCGATTTTTTCCACCGCGACCTTCAGCGCCTTGCCCAGGGCGATGATGTCCCCCCCCTTGGCCATGGACACACCCAGCGCGATGACCTGCTGGCCCTGGTGGCGCACCTTGACGGTCGGTGGGTCCACATAACCGCGCTTGATGTTGGCAATGTCGCCCAGGCGCAGCTGGTTGCCCGAACTGCCCCGGATCGGCATGGCACTTAAATCATCCACCGCCGTAAACTGCCCACCGACCCGCACCTGCACCACATCCAGCGGCGTTTGCACCGCCCCCGCCCCCTCAACCGCGTTTTGCTGGGCCAGTTGCGCCAGCACCTGGTTCATGTCCAGGCCCAATTGCGCCAGCCGTTTTTGCGAAATTTCGATGTACAGTTTTTCGTCTTGCACACCAAACAGCTCGACCTTGTTCACATCGGTGACGCGCAGTAGTTTTTGCCGCACCTCATCGGCAAAGGCCTTGACCTCGGCACTGGAGAAGCCATCGGCTTCCAGTGCGTAAATCACGCCATAGACATCGCCAAATTCGTCATTGAAAAACGGCCCCTGGATACCGCCGGGCAATGTCAGGCGCATATCGCCCACTTTTTTGCGCACGGTGTACCAGATATTGGACACGTCTGTGGCCTTGGTCGAGTCCTTCACCTGGAACAAAATGGTGGACTCACCCGGCTTGGAATAGCTGCGGATTTTGTCTGCGTTGGGCACTTCCTGCAAGGTGCGCTCAATCTTGTCGGTGACCTGCTCCGCCATCTGCTGGGCCGTGGCACCGGGCCAGAAGGTGCGCACCACCATCAGGCGGAAGGTGAACGGCGGATCTTCGTCCTGCCCCAGCTGAAAATAGGCCGAAGCGCCCAGAATCAGCAACACGATCATCAGAAACCGGGTCAGCGCCGTATGCTCCAGCGCCCACTTGGAGAGGTTGAAACTCTCTTTGGGTTGTTCTTGGTTCATAGGTGCCTTACTTTGCGACGGAAACGTCTGCTGGCACAGCCGATGCGGCGGTGGCAGTTGCTACTGAATTGGTAGCTGCTTGCGCAGGTAGCACGGGGGCTGCAGCCGTTTTTTCCTTGTAAATGGTGACCTTCTGGCCGGGTGACAGCACATGCACCCCCGCTGTCACCACCAGCATGCCGGGCTGCAAACCGCTGGCCACCACCACCTCGTTGCCGTCGGCCGTGGCAATTTGCACCGGCTGCAGTTTGACCGTCATGCTGGCGGTGTCGAGCACCCACACGGCCGAGGCCTTGCCCACCTGGTGGAACGCACTGGTCGGCAACTTGATGACCTGTATTCCGCTGCGGTCCAAGGCTTGCGGCAGCACCGTCACGGTGGTGCCCAGCGCCAGGGCTTCTTTGGCATCCAGGGAGACTTTCACGCCAAAGGTGCGTGTCACCGGGTCCGCACTGGCGGCCACTTCGCGCACCACCCCTTTGAGAACCGCCTTGGTGGCCCACACCTGCACATCCACCGCAGAGCCGGTCGTGATCAGCGCCACCTTGTCCTCCGGCACGGTGAACACCACGTCCCGCGGGCCGTCCTGCGCAATCCGCACCACCGGCGTGCCCGCGGCCACCACCTGGCCGGGCTCGGCGTCCACCGAGGTCACCACCCCGGAGACGTCGGCCACCAGATTCGCGTAAGACGCCTGGTTGCCCTGGCCGGAAGCCTGGGCCTGCGCCTGGTCCACCTGGGCTTGCGCGGCTTTCAGCGCGGCCTCGCGCCGCTCCAGCTCGGCTCCGCTGATGAAGTTTTGCTCACGCAGTTCTTTGAACCGTTTGAAATCGGCCGCTGCCAGATCCCGGTTGGTGACTGCCGCCGCCACTTGTGCACGCGAGGCTGCGCTGGCGAGTTTCAAATCCTGGGGATCGAGCTGGGCCAGCACATCACCGGCCTTGACCCGCTGGCCCAGTTCGGCCTGGCGCCGCACCATCTTGCCACCCACCCGAAAGCCCAGCCGCGACTCGGTGCGGGCCCGCACATCACCCGCAAATTCGGACCCAGAGTGCATGCTGTCCATGCCCACAGTGACCACTTTGACGGCCCGGATGGGCTCCTCCGGAGGCGCTGGCTTGGAACACGCGGACAGCACCAGCGCAGCAGCGATGAGCATGGCCCCGGTGGGGAAGGATTGGATAGGCATGGTGCAACGGGGATGAGGGGTGGTACAAAAGGCCAAAAAATACTAATGACCAACTGGTTAGTAATTTATTGGAAATGCGAACGATTGTCAAGTTGCAGCCGTCCCCTCCAGCCACAGCCCCCCCCAAGACCTCAAATGGAGGCGTCGAACCCTGTATCCCCGTCGCGCGGCGCGACTTGGGGCAGTCGAATATGGAAACTGGACCCCACCCCGCGTGTCGACTGCACGGCCAGCGTTCCGCCCAGGGTCTTTTTCACCAGATTTTCAACAATCGTCATGCCCAAGCCGGTCCCGCCACGACCGATTTTGGTACTGAAAAAGGGCTGAAACAGCTGCGACAGAAGCGCCTTCGGCATACCCACCCCGTCGTCGGAAATGCGCAGCTCCACCCAACCGTCCTGCGCCTGGGCGGCAATGCGCACACAGCCGTTGGACCGGCCATCAAAGGCATGCAAGTACGCGTTATTGATCAGGTTGATCAGCACCTGCCCCAGGGCGCCTGGAAAGCTGTCAATCCAAATCTCCTGCGGTATCTCGACCAGCACCTGGTGCGGGTGCAGCTTCAGACTGGGCCGCAGGGTGTCCAGCACCTCCCGGACCACCGCGGCCACCTCAAAAGTGCGGCGCTGCTCGCTGGCCTGGTCGGCAGCGACTTGCTTGAAATTGCGCACCAATTCGACGGCGCGGTGCAGGTTGCGCTCGATCAAATCACTGCCTTCGCGGATCTCCCTCACAAACGCGCTGAGGTCCGAGCGCTTGAGTTGGCCGGACTCCACCAAGATCTGAAAGCGCTTGGCCAAGTCGGCGCAGGTGCTGGCTGTCATCAAACTGTTGCCCAGCGGCGTATTGAGCTCATGCGAAACGCTGGCCACCAGGGTTCCAAGGGTGGCTTTGGCGGCACTGCGGGCGAGCACCTCCTGGGACTGGTGCAGGGTTTGCATGGCTTCGCTCAATTGCGCCGAACGCTCGGCCACCCGTTCTTCCAGCGTTTCGTTGAGTTCCTGAATCCGGCGCTCCGCCTCCTTGCGCTCGGTGATTTCCAGATGGGCGCCTGCAATCCACTCCGGCCTGCCATCTGCCGTGCGGACCGAAACCTGGCCATGTGCGGTCACCCAAATCCAATGCCCTTCTTTGTGCAGCACGCGGTGCTCACAGCGGTAGTACTCGGTTTCGCCCTTCACATGCCGGGCGATGGCCGTGTTGGCAAGTGCCAGATCGTCGGGATGGCACAAACGCAGTAAGGTTTCGACCGTGATGGGCGCCAGTTCCGCCACGGTGTAACCGATCATTTCAGCCCAGCGCGCATTGACCCGCACCTCGCCGGTTTGCAAATTGAATTCCCATGCGCCCGCATTGGTGCCCTTCAGAATGCTGCTCAACCGCTCGCGCTCCAGGCGCAGGGCTTGCTCGGTGGCCCTGCGTTCGCTGATGTCCAGGTAGGTGGACACCATGCCGCCGTCGGGCGTGGGCATGCCCGTGATTTCGAGGGTCACGCCGTCACCGGGGCGGGTGCGCTCAAAGCGGTGGGGAATAAACTTTTTAGCCACCTCCATCCGGCTGCGCACCAGTTCGTCCACCTCGCCCGGCCCATACTCGCCCCGCGCGGCGTTGAAGCGGGCGAGTTCTTCAAAGGCAACGCCCGGCTGGCACAACTCGGCGGGCAATTGCAAAAGCTCACCAAACTTCTGGTTGCACAGCTCCAGCTCCAAATCGGCGTTGACGAAGCTGATGCCTTGGTTCACGTTGCGGATGACCGACTCCAGCAAAGCGGCCTTGCGCGCCAACTCGGCCTCGCGGCGGCGCAGTTCTGCAGTGCGGGCTTCCACGCGTTGCTCCAGCTCGGCACTCAGGTCACGCAGGGCCTGCTCACGTTGGCGGGGAATGGTGACGTCGGTGTAGGTGGTGACCATCCCACCACTGGGCAAGGGGTGGCCGCAGACCTCAATGATGGTGCCGTCGGGGCGCACGCGTTCAAACCGGTGGTGCAGAAACTGGCGGGACAATTCCAGGCGCTGGCGCACCTGTTCCTCAACATCACCCGGCCCATACTCCCCTTGCACGGCATTGTGGCGCAGGGCGTCCTCCATCGTCGCACCGGGGCGGCACAGATGGTCTGGAAAGTTCAAAAGCGACTGAAACCGTGTATTGGCGGCCACCATCACCAAGTGGCGGTCAAACACGGTGAAACCGATATCGAGTTGGTCAACCCCTTGGATGAGCAGTGTCAACTCACCACCAAAATCAAGGTCAATGGCCATGCAGTCTCCAAAATGGATTGGTTTTACCGGAAGGGTTCCAGTCTACCCCTGCACCCTGGGGGTACCTCAATAGGGAATTGCCCCCGTAGGAATGCAGGCAAAATCCCCCACCATGCATGTGCCCGCCCCCACCTCCCCACCGGCCCCCGCTCCCATCCAGCACTACGAAAATTTCCCGGTGGCGTCCTGGCTGTGTCCGGCGCCGCTGCGCGCGCCCATTGCCGCCATTTACCACTTTGCCCGCACCGCCGACGATCTGGCGGACGAAGGCGACGCCAGCGCGGAGCAGCGCTTGCAGGACCTGTGGGACTACCGACAGGCGCTGAACGCGGCAACCCAGGCCGCCCACGCCCAGCCCACGGGGGAATCCATGGGCGCCCTCCCCGCCACCCGATGGGCCGCCGTATTTGGCCCGCTGCAGCACACCCTGCGCACCCACGGCCTGCCGGTGCAGGCCCTGCACGACCTGCTGGACGCCTTTGTGCAAGACACCGAAAAAACCCGCGACCAGGCGGGCTACGCCGATGAGGCCGAACTGCTGGACTACTGCCGCCGCTCGGCCAACCCGGTGGGCCGCTTGCTGCTGCACCTGTACGGCGTGCACGCCCCCCAGGCCCTGCGGGAGAGCGACGACATCTGCACCGCTTTGCAATTGATCAACTTCTGGCAGGACCTGAGCGTGGACATCCCACGGGGCCGCTACTACCTCACCCGGCAGGACTGCGTGCAGTTTGGCGTGGACCCGCAGGACATTTTGGCCCGCAGGCAAACCACTTTTGCTACCAAATTGATAGCTGCTTGCGCATATGCTGCGCGGGCCAGGATGCTAAAAGGTGCTCCATTGGTGCACAGAATCCCGGGCCGGGCCGGGTGGGAGTTGCGCCTGGTGGTGCAAGGCGGCCTGCGCATTCTGGACCGCATCGAAGCCCTGCAATTTGCCACCCTCACCCAGCGCCCGACCCTGCGCTGGTGGGACGCGCCTCTCATGCTGTGGCGCGCCCTGTGGATGTAAATAAGGGCTCGCTGCGCAATAACATGCACATTTGGCTCGTCCGCTTTGGGCGCATTGCGTCGTTACGAATCGATCATGTGGCAAAGCCACATATCACGCTTTGCGCCTGGCACTGCATCCCAAATCCGACGGCCAAATGCACTCGTTATGGCGTAACGAACCCTAAATGCCCGCGACAATACGCCCCATGAATCCAGAGCAATACGTCCAACAAAAAGCCGCCGCCTCGGGCAGCAGCTTCTACTACGCCTTTTTGTTTTTACCCAAGCCCCGGCGCGCCGCCATCACCGCCTTCTATGCCTTTTGCCGGGAGGTCGATGACGTGGTGGACGACATGGTCGACCCCGGCGTGGCCGCCACCAAGCTGGCGTGGTGGCAGGGTGAAGTCGCCAAAGCCTATGCGGGCCAGCCCAGCCACCCGGTGATGCAGGCGCTGATGCCCCTGGCTGGCGACTACCAGATTGAACAGCGCCACCTCCAAGCCGTGATCGAAGGCTGCCAGATGGACCTGAACCAGACCCGCTACCTGGACTACCCCGGCCTGCAACGCTACTGCCACCTGGTGGCAGGGGTGGTGGGCGAGGTCGCCGCCAACATTTTTGGCCAGACCCAGGCGCAAACCACGGCCTACGCCCACAAACTGGGCCAGGCCCTGCAGCTCACCAACATCATCCGCGACGTGGGGGAAGACGCCTTGCGCGGGCGCATCTACCTGCCAGTCAACGAACTGCAGCAGTTCGACGTCAAGGCGCATGAGATTTTGAAGCGCACCTATTCCGACCGGTTCACCGCCTTGATGCAATTCCAGGCCCAGCGCGCGCAAGCCCTGTACGACGAGGCCCTGGCCCTGCTGCCCGCCGTTGACCGCCGCGCCCAGAAACCCGGACTGATGATGGCCAGCATCTACCGCGCCCTGCTGGGCGAGATCGAACGCGACAATTTCCAGGTGCTGCACCAGCGCGTCAGCCTCACGCCCCTGCGCAAATTCTGGCTGGCGTGGAAGGTGCAAGCTTTAGGCAGGATATGACCCCCACGCTCCCGCACTTCGTGTCGTCGCTGCCCCCCGAGGGGGCTGTTTCGCCTTGGGGCGGCCCGGCGGCGAAACTGGCCCCCACGCTTGTCGCTTCGCGTACTGCGCTGCCCCCCGAGGGGGCTGTTTCGCCTTGGGGCGGCCCGGCGGCGAAACGCGCATGAAAATCGCCATCGTAGGGGCCGGATGGGCCGGTATGGCGGCGGTGGTGGCGGCCACGCAGGCCGGGCACATTGCTACAGTTTTTGAAGCAGCCCGCGCAGTCGGCGGGCGGGCCAGAGCCCTGAATGGCACGCTGCCCGATGGCTCGGAGGTGGTGCTGGACAACGGCCAGCACATCATGATCGGGGCCTACACCGAAACCCTGCGCCTGATGCGCCAGGTCGGCGTGAACCCCGAAGCCGCCTGTCTGCGCCTGCCGCTGACCCTGCAGTTTCCCGACGGCTCCGGCCTCGCCCTGCCCCGCTGGTTCGCCCCGCTGGACGCCCTGGGCGGCATCCTGGGGGCGGTGGGCTGGAGCTGGGCCGACAAATGGTCCTTGCTCAAGGCCGCTACCGGCTGGCAGCTGGGAGGTTTTGCCTGCGCCCCCGGCACCTCGGTGGCCCAGTTGTGCCACCAGCTGAGCCCCCAAGTGCTGGAAACCTTGATCGACCCCCTGTGTGTGTCAGCCCTGAACACCCCGGCCGAACGCGCCAGCGGCCAGGTGTTCCTGACCGTCCTCAAAGATTCGCTGCTGGGCGGCCAGGGCGCCTCCAATCTGCTTTTGCCACGGATTGATCTGGCCAGCCTGTTTCCACAGCCCGCTGCCGACTGGGTGCAAGCGCGCGGCGGTAGCGTGCGGCTGGGCACGCGGGTGGAGCGACTTCGGTGGACTGCGGCCCCGTCGCCTGCCGACGCCGAGCCAAAATCCGCCCCCCCCCCCCCCCCCCCCCCCCCCCCCCCCCCCC
>Ga0209343_10001306_pt1 | contig 33919 bp, 33 predicted proteins | sample RifCSPlowO2_02_FD_184026 | JGI IMG/M metagenome (GOLD analysis project Ga0209343, IMG submission 184026) | Groundwater microbial communities from Rifle, Colorado - Rifle CSP2_plank lowO2_0.2 (SPAdes) (version 2) | ecosystem: Environmental > Aquatic > Deep subsurface > Groundwater | place... | reverse complement strand
AAAAGAGGTTGAAATAAAATTCAATTCTTCTAAAACGAATGAAAGTTCATTAATGGCAGCTGTTAAAAGTGCGGGCTATGAAAATCATGTTACTAAAGAATCGTCTCATGAAGAAGATGAGCTTAAGGAAATTAAAAGTTTAAAAAAGAGATTTATTATTTCTTTAATTTTTTCATTACCATTATTATATTTTATGTTCTCAGATTTGTTTGTATGGCCTTCTCTAAATGTATCTGAATTCAAACTCTATTTTTTACAGGTAATATTAATTATACCTGTTCTAATTGCTGGTTGGAAGATTTTTAGTTCTGGTTTAAAATCTTTAGTTAATTTTACTCCAAATATGGATTCCCTTATAACTATAGGAGTATGGGCTGCAATTATTTATAGTGTGAGTGTTATGTTTTGGGGGGGTGAAGGTGCTTATTTTGAAGTGGCCGCAGTTTTAATTACATTTATTTTACTTGGAAAATATTTAGAAGTAATTACTAAAGGAAAAACTTCTGCAGCAATTAAAAAATTAATTGGTTTACAAGCAAAAACTGCAATAGTAATTAGAAATAATAAAGAAATTAGAATTCCAATTGAGAATGTTAGAGTTGGAGATATTATTTTAGTTAAACCTGGAGCTAAAATTCCAGTTGATGGGATTGTAATTTCTGGAAATTCTTCTGTGGATGAAAGTATGATTACGGGAGAGAGTATTCCTGTAGAAAAGAATAAAGGAAATCAAGTGATTGGAGCAACAATCAATAAGACTGGTAGTTTTAAATTTAAGGCTACTAAAGTTGGATCAGATACTGTATTAGCACAAATTGTAAAATTAGTTAAAGAAGCACAGGGATCAAAAGCACCAATTCAAGAGCTTGCTGATAAAGTTTCTTACTACTTTGTACCAATAGTTGTTATTCTTGCAATAATAACATTTTTAGTGTGGTATTTTTTAGGAGCAGGAGTAACATTTGCATTAACTGCTTTTGTAGCTGTACTAATTATAGCTTGTCCTTGTGCTTTAGGATTAGCTACACCGACAGCTATTATGGTGGGTGTAGGGTTAGGAGCTGAGAGAGGGGTTTTAATAAAAACTGCTGATGCATTACAAAAATTTTCTAAAATAAATACTGTTGTTTTTGATAAGACTGGGACATTAACGAAAGGTAAACCAGAAGTTACAGATATCTTATCATTAAATAAGTATAAAGATAATGATCTAATTAAATTTGGAGCATTAGTTGAAAAACATTCTGAACATCCGCTTGGTGAAGCGATAGTAATGAAAGCAAAAAGTTTGAGAATGAAAATTCCGGAAGTCAAAGGTTTCGAATCGTTTACTGGAAAAGGGGTTAGTGGAAATTATGGGAATAAAAAAATATTGTTAGGAAACAGAGAATTAATGAATTCTAATAAAATAAATTTTAGATCACATGAGGAAAAAATATCTAAATTAGAACGTGAAGGTAAAACTGTAATGTTGGTTTCTGTTAATAATAGTTTTATTGGTTGTATTGCGGTGGCTGATACTTTAAAAGAGCATTCTTTAGAGGCTATACAAAAATTACATGAAAGAAAAATCAAAGTTGTTATGATAACCGGAGATAATAAAAGAACCGGGGAAGCAATAGCAAAGCAATTAGATATTGATCAAGTTTTAGCAGAAGTATTGCCTTCTGAAAAATCTGAAAATATTAAGGAACTACAAAAAAAGGGGGTTGTGGCAATGGTAGGAGATGGCATTAATGATGCACCAGCATTAACACAATCAGATATAGGAATTGCAATAGGTACTGGTACTGATGTAGCAATAGAATCAGGTGACATTGTTTTAATTAAAGATGATCTTAGAGATGTTATTTATTCCATTGATTTAAGTAAATATACTATGAGAAAAATAAAACAAAATTTGTTTTGGGCTTTTTTCTATAATCTTGTTGGAATTCCAGTTGCTGCTGGTGTTTTATTTCCTTTTACGGGATGGTTATTATCACCTGTTATAGCAGGTATAGCAATGGGGTTCTCTTCAATTAGTGTTGTAGGCAATTCTTTAATTATGAAAAGATGGAGGCCAAAATAGATTCTGGTAATTTAAATACCTAGTCTTTAAGTTAGGAGGGAGAAAAATGTTAGAAATTTTTAAGAAAAAAGATCCCGTATGTGGGATGAAAGAAAAAAAAGGAAGTGGTATTACAAAAAATGGCAAGTGGTTCTGTAGTGAAAAATGTGTTAATGAATTTGAAAAGAGTCAAAAAAATCATGGAGGTTCATGTTGTCATTGATTACAAATGGTTATTAACAGATTTAAAGAAAAACTTGTAGGGATAACTGGAAGTCTCTCTGGTATTACTAGTATATTGGGATCTTGGCAAGTGTGTCATAATATTTGTCTTGGTTTGATTACTCTCTTAAGTTTAGTAGGGATTACACTTATAGGTATGCCTCTCTTTTTTCTTACAAAAATTGCAGTTCCAGTCTGGATATTTGCAGTTTTAATGTTAATTCTAGTCTTTTATTTTTATATTAAAAGGGGATGTATTTCAAGAGAATTAATTTTATTTAATCTAGGAATTATTCTTGCAGGGATACCCTTTAAATTTCTAGAAAATTTTAGAATTGTTTTCTGGATAATTGGAAGTATTTTAGTTTTCGTTAGCATAATTAGTTATATTAAAGGGAGAAAGAAAAAATGAAGAGATTATTTATTATTCTTATAATTGTATTAATATTTGGATGTACAAAAGAAAATAATGAGTTTCAAGAACAAAAATTTGAAACTAAATCTACAGGGAGCTTTGAAGATGGCGATGTAAGTATTGATATTACACCAACACAAATTGGTGAGGGGAAATTAGAATTTAGTATCTTGGTAAATACTCATTCTGTTAATTTAGAACCTTATAATCTTAAAGAGATTACAACCTTAGAGATTAATGGTAAAAAAATTAAACCAGATTCTGTACCAATACTGGGAAGCCATCATTCTGGAGGTTTACTAATTTTTAAAACTAATGAAGAAATAATTGGGGAATATTCTCTCGTAATTGAAGGTATTCCTAAAATGGATAAAAGAATTTTTATATGGAATTGAAAGGGAGGTGAAAAAATGGCAAAACAAAAATTAGAGGAAAAAGAATTAGGATTTGCAGGGGCAGTTATTGCAGCAGCTTGTATGTTACTTCTAGGCATTGGTTGGAATGTAGGTATATATGTTAATGCAGCTGAAGCAATGAGTAAATGGCACTTGTTTTTCTCATCCAGTTTAATAGGAATTGTTGGTGGGATGATTGAAGCAGGAGTTTGGACATTTATTACTCTGTACATCTTTGCGTATTTATATAATAAATTTTAGTTTTTATTTTTTTAATTTTATTTTTTAACTTTAGAGTTTCAAGTATATGAAGAGTTAATTTTATAAATTAAAGGATGTATCTTTTTATTGTGAATCTTAAAAAAATAGGAATTGTAGTTCTTGCATTAGGTTTTGTTGTTGGTTTTATACTTGTTAATATTTTTTCGCAGTTGGATAGTAAAAGTGAAAAAATGGGTTGTTTTCAAGAACCTGGATGTAAATCAATTGAAAAAAATCTTAACATAACACATTTTGCTTTTGGAGTTGTAGGATTTATAATTGCTTTAGGTGCTTATCTTCTCTTTTTTTATAAAGGTGAAGAAGAAATATTAAAGAGACTGGAAGAAAATAAATCTAAGTTAGAATCTGATGAAAAATTTAAAATTTTGTTAATGGGGTTAGATGAATCAACAAAGGAAGTCATTAAATTTATAAAAGATGATGAAGGAATTTCACAAAGTAGTCTATTTTTAAAAGTGAAAATGTCTAAGGCAAAGCTTAGTCAAATTCTTCAGGATCTGGAAAAAAAAGGTTTAATTAAAAGAATTGATAAGAAAAAAACAAAGTTGATATATTTTTCTGGGAAATGGTGAAATAAACAATATAATCCCTAAATTTGAGTTAATGGGGTTGTTTTTTATGGTTCGTTTATACCCATAGTGATATATAAATGTTAAACTTAGTGTTGGTTTATGTCCACTAAAATTGTGAAAGAAAAAAGTTCACTTAATAGATCTGGATTTATTCTCATAGGGGTTGTGGCAGTTTTTCTGATATTTAATCAAGTGCAACTATCTTTAATCACAAGTAGTTTAGGGATAAGATATACTTCTTTTTCTGGTGGAGATTTAAGTAATGTTAATATTAATGAAATTAAATCAACTGCAGATGCAATTGCAGCTTTGTTTCCCGTGCAGGATGTAAGGGCAGCAGATGATGCAATTTCTATGATTGTTCCTAGGGGGGTTCCTGAATATGGTGCAGAGATGGGAATCTCATTTGATGATCCAGTTGTTTCTTTGGATAAAATGGCATCCGGATATAATGCATTAAAGGCAAAGGTAGAGACAAACCCAGAAGTATGGAGTAGATATCTGAATTTAGCAGCTAATCCAAGAGGCATTTCATGTGAATTTTGTTGTGGAATCGGAGCACAGGGGGTTGATGCAAAAGGAAAATCAAGATGTGGATGTAAGCATAATCCTGCAGTACAAACTTTAACTTTTTGGTTAATGCTGAATACTGATTATACGGACGCGGAAATTTTAAAAGAAGTAATGAGATGGAAAGCAATATGGTTTCCGAAGTATATGGTGGAATTAACTATGAAGGTAGCAGGTAATGGAGGCCAGGCTTCACAAAGTTTACCTGAAATGGTAGGAGGGTGTTAGAAAAATGAATAAGAATATGGTTTTAGTAGTTGTTGTAGCTTTGCTTGTAATAGTATCAGGAGTTCAAGCATTTCAATTAACTACATTAAAGGACAAAATAGATGATGGTAAAGTAAAGTTAGGTGGTAGCTCTTCAGTATCATCAAGTAGTTCTGGAAGTGCAAGTGTTTCAGGAAATAGCTTGGATAATCTTCCACAAATGGTAGGAGGGTGTTAGTTTTTAATTTAAAATGGTAGAAGAAAAGATTAAATTGGATCTTAGAAAGTTTAATTTAGATAAAATTGACTTTTTAAAGTGGTTTAAAACTCTAGCTTTTCTTCTATTAATTCTTTTAATTTTTAATATTTATCAAACATTTACTTTGAGTAGTAGTTTAATTAAAGAAATAGACAAGTCTATTGAAGAAGCAAGACCAGCTGATGTAGAAATCTTAATAATTAAACCGGATAAATCTTGTGAAGGATGTTTCTTAATAGAAAATAAAGTTGAAGAATTTAAGAAATTAAATGTTAAGGTTGTAAAAGAAGTTACGTTGAAAGCTTCTGAGGCTTCTGATTATATAAGCAAATATGATTTAAAAAAATTACCTGCTTTTTTGATAGAAGGAGAAATTGAAAAATTGGATTTTGGAAAAAGTTTTACAAAAGTAAGTAATGGTTTAGTTTTTTCAGATATATTACCACCATTCTTTAGTATTAAAGAGAATAGAATTGTTGGAAAAGTGAGTATTAATATAATTAATCCAAGCAATTGTGATCTTTGTACAGGTGCCCAACTTGTTTTTGAAAATTTAATTAGAGCTGGAATTGGAATTGAAGAATATAAAGAGCTGAATGAAGTAGGAGCAAAGAATTTAATTCAAAAATATAAAATTACTAAATTACCTGCACTTATTGCATCATCTGAGTTAAGTAAATATGATGGAATAAAAAATGCTTTTAAAAGTGTTGGTTCAGTTGAAAATGATGGTAGTTATGTTCTGAGAAATGTTGATCCACCATATAAAGATCTTACTACAGGACAACTAAAGGGGCTAGTTAATGTGAGATATATAGTTGATGAAAGTTGTTCTTCATGTTATGATGTTAAGACTTTTGGACAAATACTTAGCAGAAATTTAGGGATTAAAATTAAAAATGAAAATAATATTGATTTCAAAACCACTGAAGGAAAGAAATTGATTGAGACTTATGCAATTAAAAAACTACCTGCAATTATAATTAGTTCAGATGTAAAAGAATATCCTGGGGCGTTTAAAGTTTTGGAAGGTGTTGGTTCAGTTGAAAATGATGGTAGTTATGTTTTTAGAAATAATGAAGTCCTTGGTAATTATAAGGATCTTGAAACTGGAAAAGTTGTTGAGTTGCAAAAAAAACAATGAAAAATAAGTTTGTTATTTTAGGGATTGTATTTATTTTATTTTTGAGTGTTAATGTACTTGGTCATGATGGGGAGGATCATAGTGTTATTCCTGAAGGACTTTTAAAAGCTCAAGAATCTAATCTAGAACAAGCAAATAATTATTTACATACTATTACATTTATTGTAGCTTTTTTAGCCGGAATATTAACAATTTTATCTCCATGTATCCTTCCACTTTTTCCAGCGTTTTTTGCTTATACATTTAAGGATAGAATAAATATTACTAAGGCTACTTTAGCTTTCTTTTTAGGGTTTACATTTTCTTTTATGGGGTTAGGACTTTTAGCAGTTGCAATTTTTAAAACAAGTTTAGTGGTTTTACAAATTAAGATGTCAATTCTAGTAAGAATTTTTGGATTGTTCCTTATCGGTTTAGGAATAATGGCTGCATTAAATAAAGGTTTTTCAGGAATTGTTTTTAAAACAAAATTTAAAAATGATATTTTTGGAACGTTTTTATCTGGAATGTTTTTTGCTATTGGATGGACAGCATGTGTAGGACCAATTCTTGCAGGTATTCTTTTAATGGGTTCTATGTTAAATAATTATTTACAGATTCTAGGTTTAATATTCATGTATTCTTTTGGAATTTTTGTACCTTTGTTTATATTATCTTTCTTTTATGATAAATATCAGCTTCATAAAAAATCATGGGTAAAGGGAAAAGAAATAGAGATTCTTCTGTTTAATCAAACGATTAAAACATATACTACTAAAGTTTTAAGTGGAGTGTTGTTTATTCTTCTTGGAATTGTTTTTTTAATAGGTGGTAATACTTCTGCATTTAATGGGTTTAATTTTTTAGGAATAAGAGATTATTTTTATATTTTACAAGATAAAATTTCTGTAGGAATTCCAATATATTTACAGATTATTAGTTTTTTAATAATCATTCTTTTTATTTATTTAATATGGAGGTTTATTAGAAAAAATGAAAAATTATGATTGTAAAGAATGCAATAAGGAATTTGGATCCTTAGAGAGTCTTGAATCACATAATATACATAAACATCCTGAACGTGTGAAAAAAAGATTCTTGTTTCAAAAGAAGAAAATTAAAAAATGGCTGATTTTTGTATTGATTTTAATTTTGATTATATGGGGAATAACTAGTTTTTCAAATCAAAAAGTCTTGCCTCCAATAGATATTAAAGACCATATTGAATCTTATCCCTCAGAAAAGATAGTTAGGACACCTCTGGTTCTTGCAGTTCAAAAACATATTCTTGAACACGTCCCAAGTGGAAGACCAGGAGTAGTTATTAATTATGATTGTTTCACTTATCAATGTGAGGAGAATCTTGTTCCAAACCTAGAGCAATTTGGAAAAAAATATGATTTTGTATATGTTGCTCCATTTAAGAATATGAAAAATAAAATTGTATTGACAAGATATGGAAAATTAAAAGCTTTGGACAATTATGACGAAATCGTTATTGAAGAATTTATTAATTATTGAGTGGAATTTTTTGTTGATTTAATAGTTCCATTTTATTCTTTTTGTATGTCTTCTAATAAATTATTAAGGTTTCAACATAACCGCGATTTCAAAACATTTTTAAACTTTAAACTAAGAATTAGTTATTATGGGGACGAAAAAAATAAATGATAAGCATCCAAGATTTATACAAAAATTAACTTTAGGACAAAGAGCTGCAGATTCTATTGCAAAATTAGGTGGTAGTTGGACTTTCATTATAACCTTTTTTGTTTTTATCCTATTATGGGTGGCAATAAATACTATTTTAATTATTAAGGGAAATTTTGATCCTTATCCATTTATATTATTAAATTTAGTATTATCTTGTTTAGCCGCAATTCAGGCACCAATTATTTTAATGGCACAAAATAGGCAAGCTGAAAGAGATCGATTAGATGCAAAATATGATTATGCAGTAAATAGAAAAGCTGAAAGAGAAATACAAAACATACAATGGGATCTTGATGAAATTAAAAATTTGATTAAAAAAACTAAAAAATAAAATTAACTAAAAGATAAATAATAAAACCTAAGATATAACCTCCAATAACATCAAACCAATAATGTTTCTTTAGGTATATTCTTGAATAGCCTACTAATAATGTAATGAAAAGTAAAAAATAAAATATCTGATTATTAGGGAAAATTGATTTTATTATTAGAGAAAAGAATAATGCTCTTGCTGAATGTAGAGAAGGAAATGAGGAAGCATCAATTTTTCCAATAAAAGTATGATAAGATCTTTTTTTTGGCCTCTCTTTAAAATAAATGGATCTTATTATTATTGCAGAAATGTAAAGGAAACTTAGTCCGGATAAAAGCTCAATGAATAAAATAAAATTTTTTAAGAAAAGAGAAATTATGATTGTAGAAATATAGATTAAGACACCACCAAATGCTGTTATCTCTTCAAATATTAAATCTCTAAGTTTTTTTGGTAATTTCATATTCGTTTTTTTATATTTAAGGTATAAAAATGTTTTTAAAGTTATTTCAGTTTCAATGTTCAATGCTTCGGTGGCTTAGTACGGTATAGCGTTACCTTGGTAAGGTAGAGGTCGCGAGTTCGAATCTCGCCCGAGGCTTATTTTTTGTATTAAAAAAAACTTTTTAAATATATATTCTCACCAACTTCCATGTAAGCATGATCCATAGCTGTCCATACTAAACTTTTTTTATTTTGTAAAATAGTAAGATTGAAATTCGTTTCTGGTTTTAAGAATATTACTTTAATATCATTTGGAACTTTGAATTGTTTTCTTTTTTCTTCATCTTTTTTGTATTGCATTTCAAATTCTTTACCTTTAAATTTGATAAATAATTTTAATATTAATTTATTTAGTCTTGGGGATTTTGAAGAGGATTCAATTACTATGATTTTATCAGCACCTAATTCTATTGCTTTTCTTATATTTAATTCTGTACTAGAAGAAGTATAAGTATCAATATAATTCTCTTCTTTTATTTTTATTTCGTCACCATAAACAATTGGTATTGCTAAAGATGCTTTAATTATGTTTAGTAATTCTTTATTTTTAGCTGAGAAATATTTTAGTTTTCCATTTGTTGCATTTGTTGTTGCAATTAAGCATTTGGATTTAAGTGATTTTAATTTTTTAATATTAAGTGGAAAAATTTTTTTACAAATAATATCAATTAAATAATCAAGATTAACCATTTTTTTTAATCTTAATGGATTTATGAATTCTTTTGATGTTAAGTAGTTTATATTCACTTTTTTTATTTCATTATATTGGCCTGCTAAATAGTATGGCAGTGTAATTGCAGCTCCAGAACCACCAATTACAATATCTGGTTGCGTTATATTATGAACTTCTGCCAAAGCTAGTAAAGCACCAGCTAGATAACTACATGACATTCCCCCTCCAGAAGCAACTATAGCTAATTTTCCCATTTTAATCACCAGATGTTACTACTTATACGACATTAACTCTTTAAATAGTTTGTCATTTGGTATAATTTTAACTAATTAAGGAATTTAAAAAAAAATTAGTTTGATTTTAAAAAATCAATTAGTAACCTTACTCCATAACCAGTGCCACCTTGAGAGATGTAAAATCTCCTGGAAGTATTGATTGTTGGACCAGCTATATCTAAGTGTATATATGGAACTTTTTTAATGAAACTTTTAAGAAACATAGCTGCATGTTGAGCACCTGCATAATCTCTGTGTTTAGTTGCAAGGTTTGGAATGTCTGCAATTTCTGATTTCAGATCTTCCATATATTCTTCAAATAAAGGTAATTGCCATAAAAGTTCATAAGTTTCTTCTCCAGACTTGATTAACTGTTTAACTTTATCTTCCTCATTTGACATTATCCCAGCAACAAAATCGCTTAATGCTCTAATACATGCACCAGTCAATGTTGCCATAGAAATAATCAAAGAGGGATTCAGTTTATCTTCTGCGTATTCCATTGCATCTGCTAAAACTAATCTTCCTTCTGCATCAGTATGTCGAATCTCAACAGTTTTTCCAGAATAAGATGTTAAAATGTCTCCATTTCTATATGAGTTAGGCCCAACTGAATTTTCTGCACATGTTAAAACTGCTGTAACATTTTTCTTTATGTTTAATTCTGCACAGGTTTTTACTGTAGCAAATGCTGTGGCAGCACCATGCATATCAATTTTCATTTCTTCCATCCAAGATGTCTTAACATATAGACCACCTGTATCATAAGTAATTCCTTTTCCAACAAGAACTATCTTCTCTTTACTTTTAGGATCACCAATGTGCTCCAGAATAATTAATCTTGGTGGGTTTATTGAACCTTTTCCTACACCTAAAATTAATCCAAGTTTTAGTTCTTTAAGATCCTCTTCATCTAACACTGTACATCTTAATCCTGTTTGCATTGCAATTTCTTTAGATTTTCTTGCAATCCATGAAGGAGTAGCAATATCTGCTTGTTCGTTAGCTAAGTCTCTTGCAAAAAGAGTGTTATTACAGATTGTCTGTGTTTGAAGTAATTCTTCCTGTAATTCTTTTGAACCAATGAGGTATAGTTTTTCTATTTTTTTATTTAATTTTTCTTTATCTGTTTTATATTTCTCAAAAGAATAATCTCCTAAAATAATAGATTCAGTAATTGCAACTGCTGAATCTTTTTCATTAATTTTGGTTTTAGGAATCTCTACTGTTAAAGAGGTAAGTTGTATTTTTTGTATTTTTTCCAAAGCAGTATAAACTGCTTTTCTTATTTTTTCTTTAGTAACTTTCTCTTCTTCTCCTAAACCAACGAAAAATTTTCTTGAATCAGTATCATAATACCAATGTAATTCAAAGTCTTTTCCTTTGAAATCTTTCATATTCTCTTTTTCAGCTTGTTCCTTTGTTCTTAGAAAAATTATTGTGTCAGTTTGTTCTGCTTTCGGGTTTATTTTAATTTCCATAAATAAGAGAGTATAATTTTTTATAAAGGAATTATTGTAATTTAATATGGCCTTTTCAAAATATGAGAAGTTTTTTAAATTTGGAGAATATAAGAGATTGTATGATAAAAGAGGATATACTTGAAATTACCAAAGGTTTAGCTAATGAAACTTATTTTGATGAGGAAAGAAGAATTGAATTTATTAAAGAATTGGATTTTATGATTGATTCACATTTAGAATCCTGGAATAAGTTACTTGGATCTTATGAGTTGGTTAATTTTCTTGGTGAAGAGATTAATTTTGAAAAAATAGAATTTGATGAAAGATTAAAGAATGAATTGAGAAAAAATTATAAAGTTTCTGAAGAATTAATTAACAATCTAGAAAAGTTTAGACCTTTAATTACAAAAGGAATTAATTCTCTTTTAAACATAAGAGACCATGTTAAAAAAGGAGGATTTTTTTCTATAAAAGAAACTAAAGATAACTATAGTAGGTTAAATTGTGAAATCTTACGATATCTAACCCAAATAAATGATATAAGTTTAATTTATTTTGAGAAGTTAGGATTATGGGAGGATTTGAGAGTAATAAGGGGTGTAATTAAAAGTGATAAGGTTTCTTTAAAATATATTAAAGAATCACAAAAGCTTTAAATTTTTATTCGAATTCTCATGTTTATGACAGATGTGGATATTAGAAAAAGTTATGAAAAATTAAGAGAGAAATATTCTAATTTACCAGAATATGATGTGATGAATATTAATTTTGAATTAGAGTATCTTGATAGTGATAATCTGCTTTGTAAAACTATTAGAAGAAGAATGAATGAGAGGTTAATTTTCTTTTGTAGGGTTCTTGAAGGAATTCTTTATCCCCAAAATCAGATTAATATGTATGAAAGTGGGTTTTTTGATGAGGAGAAGAAAAATGAATTATCTAAGTTTTATAGAAAATTAATGATCCTGGAAAGAAAGTCTTTACTTTTGGATGTATCATGTAATGAGAAAGAAGATATTAATCATATTATTGAACTTTTTAATTCATGGCCAGAATTTAAAAAAATTATGAGTGAAGTTGTAATTAAATTGCAAGAGATATGGAAATCCGAAGGTAAAACAGAAGATAATAGAGGTTATTTTGGATGAAAATTGTTTTGGTTGGACCACCTGGATCTGGAAAAAGTACACAGGGTTTAAAAATTAGGAATGATTTTAATTTTCAAAGAGTTTCAACAGGAGATGTGTTTAGAGAATATTTTAGGGAACATAATGATTTTCAGGGGGTTTATACAAAACAAAATTTAGATAATGGGGTTCTTTGTAGTGATGAAATCATGAACCAGTTTGTTGCAGATGAAATACTTACCCCTGTAGGTGAAAGATTAATTTTAGATGGATATCCAAGAACTTGTGCTCAAGCTAGAGCTTTTGATTTATTAATGAGAAAAAGAGGAGAAAGATATATTATAATTCATTTTAGTTTGAAAAATGATGATATGATACTTGAAAGAATTTTATTGAGAGGAGAGAAAAGAGAAGATGATTCAGAGAATATTATAAGAGAAAGACTTCAAACTTATAGGAAAGAAGCAATGACCCTTATCCCAACTTTAATAAAAAATAATCAATTCTTTTTAGAGATTGATGCTTGGCAATCTCCCGAAAATATTTATAATCAAATAAAACCTTATTTGCAAGCATTATTAGAAGAATGATAGAAGTTCTTAGATTAAGTCATAGGATTGGAAGAGATCCAAGATTAAGTACACATGTGATTTTAACTGCAAGAGCATTTGGTGCAGAAAAAGTTTATTATTCAGGGGATCATGATAAATCTTTAGAGGATTCAACTGATAAAATAGTTTCAAATTTTGGTGGTCCGTTTGAGATTGAATATGTTAAGAACCCATTAAAATTAATTGACGATAAGAAAAAAAAGGGTTTTCAAATTGTCCATTTAACAATGTATGGGAAAAACTTTGAAAAGTTGAAATTGAAAAAAAAAGTTTTAGTTGTTGTAGGATCCGAGAAAGTTGAGAAGGAATTTTATGAAATCTGTGAAAATATATCTGTTGGAAATCAACCACATTCTGAAGTTGCTGCACTAGGAGTTTTATTATATAAATTTTTTGGAGTTAAGAAAAAGTTTATGAATCCTAAAATTATTATTGAAGGATTAGAAAAAGGAAAGAAAATTACTAAAATTTAATACCCTATTGAAAAAAGAAAAATTTAAGAAATGCAATGAGTTTCTGGTTCTGTTGATGAAACAAAATATTAAAGATGCTTATAACAAATTAGGTCATGAATATTATAAGGCAAGGAAATATAAAAAAGGAATAAGTCATTTTTATAATGAATGTCTTGAAATGCCAACAACTTTGAGATTATTAGGTAATGTTAAAAGTAAAAAGATTTTGGATGTTGGTTGCGGACCAGGAATTTATGCAAGAATATTAAGTGAAAATGGTGCTAAAGTAAAGGGGATAGATATTTCTAAAAGATTAATAGAAATTGCAAATAAAGAAGCACCAGAATCAGAATTCACAATTGGTAATGCTGAAGAATTACCTTACAAAGATAAAGAATTTGATATAGTTATGTCAGCATTAATGCTAGGGCATATTGAAGATTGGAACAAAATCTTTTCAGAGATTAAAAGGGTTCTTAAACACAAAGGAATTTTTGTATTTTCTATTAATAATCCGATAGTTCTAAAAACTGTGAAAAGGAACTGGTTCTTTAAAACATTTGATGAAATTACAGATTATTTTAACGAAGGGTGGATACATTCTAAGTGGAGTGGAGAAATTACCGGACAAAAAACATCTACAGTGGTGTCTGAACATCATAAGACTTATGGAACTATCGTAAGGGTAATATTAAATAATGGATTTGAAATTCTTGATTATGAAGATTCTAAGCCAATACTCTCATCCAAAAAAAATTATCCAAAACAATATATAAAAACAATAAACAGACCTAATTTTTGCACTTGGAAAGTTCAAAAGAAATAATTAGAAAAAGAAAAGTTTAAAAATAAAGAATTCTAAGTTTGTAAATAATGGAGAGAGGTGTTGTATTTGTATTAGTGATTGTTTTGCTTAGTGTTTCTGTTTTTGCACATGAACTGAGTTTAAGTCTGGAGAGTGAAGAAATAGGAAATGGGCAACCAGTTTTAGGAACTGTTACAATCGATTTTGATGGGAGAGTAGATTTAGAGAGTAATGTTGAAGTTTATATTGATGATGAATTAGTTGGTACTTATCCAATAAGTGAACTTTTAAAAGATAAGGTCTATGAAGTCTTGCCTCCTGTGATGGGAACTGTAGGAAGAGAGTATAATGAACAGGATTTTGATTTTTCATCTGAAGGGGTAAAGATTTTTGGAATTAATGTAACTTCTGATGTTTATACAAAAAGAGATTTTAGAGAGATAAATAGTTTTTCTATGAAGTTAGAAGGAAAGAGTAAATCTGGAAAATTTCCAACTTCTGTGAGTGTAGATATTGGTTATGATAATAAAACTGAATATACTTATGTTGGAACACCAAAAATAGGATTTATTAATTTAAAAAGTGATTATGTAAAACCAAGTGCTCAAACTAGAGAGAAATTTATTGGAGAAGGAGATATGTTTTGTCAGGAAGTGGAATTAGAACCAAGTACAAGATATTCTGTTAAAGCAAATGTTAAGAAAGAATCAGCTAATGTTAAGTTGTTTGGTGCAATATTAGATGATGCAAGGATGAGACCTGTGGATGTAGAAGATTGTAACCCTACATCTGATGAGATTAGATGTTGTGAATTAGGGGTTCAAAACAGTATGCAAGAAGTAAGTTGTACATATGATCTTAAGGTTGAAACAAAAAAGAAAGGGTATGTATGTGTATTTCCAAAGGGGGATAGTGAAGATGAGCATTGGTTTAGAATAAAATCAGATACAGATTCTTCTGTAAATACAGGATATATTAATGGAAGGAAAAATGCTTTAGATTCTTATATTTTTGCTGCATATAGAGATTATGAAAAGGAATTAAATGGTGTTAAAATTATAAGTTCTAGTGAGGATGATAAAGATCCGTTTATTCTTGCTTTAGAAAGAGCAAAGAGAAATTGTGGTGATAGTTGTGTTATCCCTATTGCAATTTCAAGTTTAACTAAGGGAATTGTAAAAATGAGTGATTTAAGTTTAGATATAATTTTAGGTGGTGCAGGTGAGGTAATAAGTTCATTCCAAGATATGCAAATAAGAGGTAGTGGTGCACTTTATGATGGAGAGTTGGAATTAGATTTATCCAAAACTTATACTAAGGCACCTTCAAGAAGATATAGAGATTATTATATTTATGTAGTGTTAGAGGGATCTGAGAGTGATGAGGTTTCATTTACTACTATTGAAGCACCTGAACCTAATCTTGATGTTTCTTCTAAGAAGGTTGGTGTGAACCAAGATGTATTGTTTGATGTTAGGGATGCTGATTCAGATTCTGATATTATAAGTTATTCTTGGGATTTTGGGGATGGGACACAAGGAACAGGATCTGTTGCCGTACATAAATATACAAAACCTGGAAATTATATAGTAATTGTTAAAATAAGGGATCAAGAAGGGCATGTTGGAACTGAAGCTGTGAAAATTGTTGTAGAAGGGGAAGTAGAAGAAGCACCAAAAGATTTTGGAGAAAAATTGAATAAAGCAATTACTGATGTTGAGACTGCTATCTCTTCTTTATCTTCATATGATTCTGAAGCTGTGGAAATATTGGGATTATCTGAACAAATGAATAATGCACATTCAAGTTTACTTTTAATTAAGAGTGGGGCTAATGGAACAAGTAATGAAAGTAGTCTTTCTAAAGAAACTGCATTAAATGGAATTTTAAGTACTGCTGTTAAAAATCTGGAAATTCAAAGTACAAGTTTTGATGGAAAAATTAATAGTTTGGATTTAGTTCCGAGTGCAATAGAGTTGATGAGAGGTGAAATTACTGAGGTTGGTTATGAGAAACAATTATTTTTGGCACAAAGAAATATTGTTGTTAATTCTGGAGCGAAATATGTTACTGTTACATATTTATCAGGAAATGAAGATAAGTTTGTTATAATCAAAAAAGAGATAACTGGCTTTGGAGATGTTTATGAATTGATGCCTTTTGGGATTAATGTTAGAGAGGTTTTAACTCCGGGGCATAGTGAAATTGGAACTAATATGCTTAAATTTTCCGGGGTTCAAAGAGTAAGTTATATTATTGAAGAAGCAGATATGACATTAATAAGTAAAATTAAAAGTTTAGTTGTACCACTTGACCTTTCTTCTTTTGAAGTTAGTGATGAACCTGAAATATTAGATGATTTGTTTTCATGTGGTGATAATATCTGTGCAAGAGGATTTGAGGATCAAGATAGTTGTCCTAGTGATTGTGCTAAAGGATTTCCTTGGTGGATAATTGTTGTAGGTTTATTACTCATATCTGGAGGACTATTTTATATTTATAAATATAAGGGACCTGGTAATTTAAATTCAAGTAAATCTTTATTTAAAAAACCGGAAGATAAATTGGCTTTAAAAAAATTTATTAGAGACTCCTTAGGAAAAAGAATTCAAAGAGAACAAATAATTCTTGCTTTAAAAAAGAAAGGGTGGACGGAAGCACAGATAAGAGAAGGTTTTAAACCTTAAGTTAGATAAGAGGTTTTAATTTCAGAGTTTATATGTTCTTTGCATCCATTAAATTGATGTTTCTTTCTTCATATTTTATGTTTAATTTATTCACTTAAAATGGGTTCTTTAAATAATACTTTCTTTAATTGCATAATAATAAACACGGAACTTGAAACTAAAATTATTAAACCCCAATCTAATAATGTCAAAGGGACTGTTTTAAACAAACCATTTAAACCATAGATTACTAAAATTTGCAATATGAATGAAATTAAAACAGAACCAACTAAAAACTTATTATTTAGTGTTTCTTTTAAAGGAACATTTCTACAGTTAAAAACATTAAACATTTGGAACATTACTAAGGTGGTAAAGGCTATTGATTGAGCATAAATTAAATCTCCCTTGTTAATATACCAAACGAATAATGAAAGTGTTCCTATACATGCTAAAATACCAGGAATTATTAAATTAAAAAGTTCTTTTTTTTCAATTATATTGTTTTTAGGATTTCTTGGTTTACTTTTCATTACACTTTCTGAAATTGGATCTTCAGTTAACGCTAATGCAGGTAATCCATCTGTAATCAAATTAATCCATAAAATATGAATAGCTAATAATGGTAAAGGTAACCCAAAGAGAATTCCAATAAAAAGCACTAATAATTCACCTAAATTACTGGAAAAAAGATAAATTATAAATTTTTTTAGGTTATTAAAAATTCCTCTTCCTTCTTTAATAGCATTAACAATTGTACTAAAATTATTATCCAAGAGTATCATATCGGAGGCTTCTTTAGCAACATCAGAACCAGAGCCTACTGCCGTACCTATATCAGCATACTTTAGTGCTGGGGCGTCATTAATACCATCTCCAGTCATTGCAACTATTTCTCCTTGATCTTGTAAGAGAGTTAAAATTCTTACTTTATGTATTGGAGTTACTCTTGCAAATATAGAAACTTGTTCTAATGATTGAATTAATTGTTTATCAGAGAGATGTTCAAGTTCTTCACCGATAATAACCTTACCATTAATCCCAATTAATTTTCCTATTGCTTCGGCTGTTAATGCATGATCACCAGTAATCATTATCACCCTTATTCCTGCAGTTTTACATTCTTCAATAGATTTCTTTACTTCTTCTCTTGGAGGATCAATCATTGCCATTAAACCTACAAAAACCAAGTCACTCTCTTTATCACTTTTTGAGTATGCAAAGCCTAAAACTCTAAGTGTTTTTTTTGCCATATTCTCATACTGGAAAAGAATATTTGATTTTTGTTTAGAATCCATTAATCTTATTTGATTTTTATTTATAATATATTTACATCTAGAGAGAATTATTTCTGGAGCACCCTTCATATATAAAATATTTTTACCTTTTACTTCATTTATTGTTTTCATAAATTTGTTATCAGGAGTGAATGGTACTTCAGAAATTCTCTTATAATTATAGATTAAGTTTGCTTTTTTAGCCGCAATTAAAATTGCTTTCTCCGTTGGATTAGATGAATTCTCTAATGTTGCATTATTACATATTGAGGCAACCTCAAAAATCTTGTAGAAATCTTTTGGATTAATTCTTTTATTTTCATAAATAAAATCTCCTTTAAATTCATATCCAACCCCCGTAACTTCTATAAGCTGATTATTAGAATAAATATGGGTAACGGTCATTTCATTTTTTGTTAATGTTCCTGTCTTATCTGAACAAATTACTGTTGTAGAACCTAGTGTTTCAACAGAAGGTAATTTCCTAATTAATGCTTTTTGTTTTACAAGTTTTTGTGCTCCTAATGCTAATGAAATTGTAATTACCGCAGGTAAACCCTCTGGTATTGCAGCCACTGCTAAGGCAATAATACTTAAAAAAAGTTCGGAAATTTCAAAACCGCGTATTAATCCAATACCGAATGTAATAAGACAAATTATTAAGATAGTATATGTAATATTCTTACCCAATTTATTAAGTTTAATTTGTAATGGAGTTTGTTTTGTTTTTGCTTCTTTTAATTGTGTAGCAATTTTTCCAAGTTCTGTATTTATTCCAGTACTAATGACTATAGCTTTAGCATGACCTAGTGTTACGGTAGTTCCGGAGAATAACATATTATTTTGGTTTGAAATGATACATTCGGAATTTATAATTTGGTCAGTTTTATGTACGGATGTTGATTCTCCAGTTAAGGAAGATTCATCAATCTCTAATGCAAAACTTTCAATTATTCTTGCATCGGCTGGAACAAAGTTTCCTTCTTGAAGAATAATTATATCACCTGGAACTAATGATGTAGCTAAAACTTCTTTGATTTTTCCATCTCTTAAAACAGTTGCTAAAGGTTTTTGCATACTTTTTAAAGCTGCAATTGCTCTTTCAGCCTTGTATTCTTGAACATATCCAAAGATGGCATTTAATATTAGAATGAAAGTAATAATAAAACCATCAGTCCATTCTTTTAATAAAAAAGAAATTAATGCGGCAACAATTAAAATATATATAATGAAACTTTTGAATTGTCCAAAAAATAATTTTAGTTTTGAAATGGAATTATCTTGTGGTAAGATATTTTCTCCAAATTTATACTGCCTTTTAGTAATTTCTTGTCTTGTTAACCCATTCATTGAAGAATTTAATAATTTTAAAGTTTCTTTTACAGTTTTTTGATAATACATCATTTAGATAAGTTAATTTTTATATTTAAAATTATGGTCTTCCGATGGAGTCATATTTGAAACCTATTTTTCTCATTCTCTCTGGATTCCATAAATTTCTAGAATCGATTATAACTTTAGGATCTTTCATTAATTTAAAAATTTTTTCAAAATCTGGATTTCGAAACTGGTTCCATTCTGTCATTAAGATAATTGCATGAGAGCCTTCAATTGCATCGTAAATAGATTCGGTATATTTTATAGAATCATCTGAGAGTATTTTTTTAAAGTTGGGCATCCCTTGGGGATCATATACATTGATAATTGTACCATGAGATATTAATCTTTTAACTAAATCTATTGAAGGTGATTCTCTAACATCATCAGTATTAGCTTTAAATGATAATCCTAAAACCGTAATTGTTTTTCCTGTAATTGGACCAAGCAAATTTTTTAGTTTATTAAATGGTACTTGTTTTTGTAGAATGTTTCTCTCTAAAACTGCTTGTAACATAACAGGATTTATGCTTGATCCAGTATAAGCTAAAGCACTAACATCTTTTGGAAAACATGAACCACCAAATCCCGGACCAGGGAATAAAAACTCTTTTCCAATTCTTTTATCAGAACCAATGCCTTCACGGATTTTAGTTATATCAGCACCGTAAATATCGGCAATTGCGGAAATTTCATTCATCATTGAGACTCTTGAAGCTAACATTGAGTTTGCAGCATACTTCGTTAATTCCGAAGTCACTCTTGACATAACGATTATTTTATTTAAATCCTTTCTTCCATAAGGTTCAAATAATTCTTTTAACTTCTCTTCAGAATAAAACTCATTACAACCTAAAACAATCCTTTCTGGTTTTTGGAAATCTTCTATTGCTCTACCTTCTGCTAAAAACTCTGGTACAGAGGCAACATAAAACTTTTTATTTGTTTTATTTTTAATTATTTCCTCAATTTTTGTTCCAGTGTTAGGAGGAACTGTACTTTTACAAGCAATGATTTTATTATCAGTATTTATATATTTACCAACTTCTTCGGCTGCTTTAAAAATAGAAGTTAAATTTGCTTCTCCATTATCTGATTGTGGTGTGTTTACTGCTAAAAAAATTATTTCAGAATTTTCTACTGCTTCCTTTAAGTTAAGGGTAAATTTCAATCTTTTAGCTTTTATATTTTCTTTAACAAGTTCTGATAACCCTGGTTCGTAGATGGGAATAATACCACTATTTAATTTTTCAATAATTTCTGGATTAATATCAACACAAATCACATCATTACCTAGATTTGCAATACATGTTCCTGAAACCAAACCAACATAACCACATCCAACTATTGCAATTTTCATAAAAAAGGGGAGTTTTTAAGTGTTATAAAGATTATTGTGTTTTTTTGAAGTAATTTATGGTCTCTTTTAGCCCTTGTTCTAATGTGTAGTTTATTCTAAATCCATATTTCTCTAATTTTTTACTTGATAAAGAATTTCTTTTAACTTCCCCTTTAATTTCATCATCATATAAAATTTTAGAATTTGAATTAGATAAATTTTTTATCATTTTTGCTAATTTATTTATTGTGATTTCTCTTTCAGTTCCGATTGTGAAAGTTCCGTCAAGTTCCATCCCTTTAATTAATCCATTTACTAAATCACTAACGTAAATAAAATCTCTTGTTTGTTCTCCATCACCAAAAATAGTTAAATTCTTATCTTCTAGCGAATTGTTAATGAAAATTGAAATAACTCCACCCTCACCTTTATCATCTTTTCTTTGTCTTGGCCCATAACAATTAGTAGACCTTATTATACAATAGTTAATTTCTTTTATTTTTTTAAACATTTCTAAATAATTTTCAATTGTAAGTTTTCCAACTCCATAAGGTGTGTTATGATCTAAATATGATTCTTCATTTAAAGGAAGATTATAATTTTTACCATAAACTGCTGCTGTGGAAATGAAAATTATTTTTTTAATTTTGTGTTTTATAAGTTCATTAATGATATTTAAACTTCCAAGAATATTTATTTCTGCATCATAAACTGGATTCTCTAAAGAAGTTCTTAAATTAATTTGTGCAGCCAAATGAAATACATAATCATAATTCTCTTTAAAAATTTCGTTTAAATCTTCCCTGATATCCTTTACTATTAATCTTGCTTTATCATTTACTTGTTCTTTTAAACCTGTTGAGAGATTATCAATTACAGTAACTTCATGTTTTAATTCAATAAGTCTATCTACTAAATGACTACCTATAAATCCAGCACCACCAGTGACTAAGATTTTTGCCATGAGATTGTGATATGATCCAGATTTAATAGATTTACTGTGTAGAAAGCTTTATATTTAATTTTAATGACACATATCTATATGCACCGGTAGTGTAACGGTTAGCATAGGAGCCTTCCAAGCTCTTGATTCGGGAGATTTAAACAAATTGTTTGAGTCCGAAAGTTCAAATCCCGACCGGTGCAGATTTTATTTTAGAATTAGTCTTTTATTACAGAAATCTTTAAAATCTCTTAAATTTCAAATTAAAATATGGGATTATTCTCTGATATTTTAAAATCTGATGAAACACTTTTTAAGAATCCTGTTGCTTTGGAATTTTCATTTCAACCAAAATTAATAAAATATAGAGAAGAAAAACAGCATTATATTGCATCTTGTATAAAACCTTTATTACAAGAAAGAGATGGAAGAAATTTAATAATCACAGGGAAACCAGGAGTTGGAAAAACTGTTTGTTTAAAACATGTTCTTGGAGAATTAGAAGAAGAATATTCTGAAGAGATCTTTTGTATTTATGTGAACTGTTGGAAGAAAGATTCACCTTTTAAAATGGTTTCTGAGATTTGCGAACAAGTGGGATATAAATGGGTACATAATAAAAGAATTGATGAATTAATTAAAGCTGCTGCTACAATCATAAATAAAAAATCTGCTGTTTTTGTGTTTGATGAAATAGATAAATTACAAGACCATTTGGTAATATATAATCTCCTTGAAGAGATTTATAAAAAATCTTTAATATTAATCACTAATGATGATGGATTTCTTTCAAAGCTTGATCAAAGGGTAAAATCGAGATTAATGCCAAATACTCTTAAATTTGAACCTTATAGTTTAATTCAAACTTCTGGTATTTTGAAACAAAGAGTAGAATGGGCTTTTTATGAAGAGGTTTTTAATGAAGAAATATTAGAATTAATTTCTAAAAAGACTTTTGAAAATGAAGATATAAGATTGGGCTTATTTTTATTAAAAGAGAGTGCTGAAATGGCAGAAGGTTTTGCAAAGAGAAAAGTTGAATTGGATCATGTAAATCAATCACTAGAAAAAATAAATGAATTTAAAACCAAGGATTTGAATTATTTAGATAAAAAAAAACAATATCTTTTAGAATTAGTAAAGAAAAATAATGGAAAAACAATAAATGAAATTTTTAAAATATATCAAGATGAAGGTGGTAGTCAAACTTATAGAACATTTCATAGAAAGGTAAAAGATTTAGAAAGCAAAAAATTATTACAACTAAAAGAAGAATTTAGAGGAAGTTTTGGAAGAGTTACCATAGTTGAGTATGATACTAACAAAAAAATAAATGAATTTTAAGCTATTTGAGAAATTAAATATTCTTTTTTTCAGTTCGGATTATTTTTTCGTCTTTTATTAGTGCTTTTGTTAATTTCATAAGTTTATCTACATAATTTTGTGTATTATCTCTTATCTCTTTAAATTCCCTTTCTGTTATTGTGCTTTTATCACCATGAGTTATTTCCTTTGATAATTTTCTTAATTGTTCGTAAAATGAAACAAGATTTTTATTCAATAATTTCCTTTTAACAAAATGTTTATCTAGCAATTCTGCAATGTGTTCAGGTGAAGGTGGCGTAATATGTTCTGCCATAAGTAATGCATGTGAAGCATCTACTATTGCCCAAAAGTGTGATTCTACAGATGCTAAAATACTTTGATTTGCTCTCCATAAATGTTCATATGATCTTGACATAACAGTATAAACTGCTTCTGGTGACGGTCTTATTTTTCCTCTAGCAAGTAAAACTTTTAAAGGTTCAAAAAAACCACCAACATCAATTAATGATTCTCCATATCTTAATACATTAATTACCATTGGTTCACCTGCTTTTATTTCAGCCCAAAAAGTTGTTAAGGTTACAGTTGTAACGTGAATTTTATCTCTGTTTTTTTCTTTTTCAATTAGTTTACTTAATTCTCCCCTGTACCATCCAATTAATTCTTCATCCCAATCTACAATACAGTCATCAATTATAATTAAGATATCAATGTCACTCTTTTTTGTAGTCTCATGTTTGGCTGTACTCCCAAATAAAACAATTGATTTAACTAAATTTCTAAACTTTTTATAGATTTTAGTTGCTACGTCGTAAGCATCTTTATAATTCTTATCTTCCTTAAGTTCTTTTTTAGAAACCATCCTCTTTTAATAAGAATTATTGAAATGAGTATATAAAATTATTGATTAGGTGTCCCTGAAAATCTAGATCGATTCTCTCCTACTTGTCCTCCTAAAGTTTTAGGCATAGTTGAAAATGATGAACCATATAAATTAAAATGGTTTTGTGGAAATTCTATGAATGAATCTGAATGAACTGAATAAATATTCGGGTTCCACGCAGGACCACCATGTTGGCCATATATTGGAACTTTGAAATTTTGTAATACAACCGGGAATGGAGATTCTTTAAATGAGTTTGCCCATGAACCACCTTCATCAATAAATCTTCCTCTAAAATCTGTTTTTTCTAATTCTTCAATTGCTTCTTCTATTGGAATATTTGCCGTTCCTGCAGGTAAATGTGCTGAGTGAAATCCAAAATTATCCCAGATGTGAGCATGTTTAACTAATCCAGATTCACCAATTTTCTTTGTTTCTTTTCTTACTACTTCTTTTAATTCTTCATCTGATAAACCTGCATTTCTTAATGAAGAGATGTGACCTATATCCCATGTTACACCCAGATGTTGATCAATCCATTTTTGTGCTTTCTTTTTATCTACACCATCAGAAACTAATTTCTGTATTGTTTCTTCCTTTGATTTTTGTATTGCTTCTTTTAAATCGTCTGCTCTTGTTAAAGCAGAGTCTGTCCAGAAATTTTCTACTGCTAAAGTAGGTGCTTCATCTTTAAATTTTTTGTAAGTATGTAACATAACATTTGATAATGTTTTTGCTAATTTTTCTTTTGCAAAATCGTTTATTGGGACAAATAATTTTGGAGTTTCAACATTATTAAACGTATTTGCTGCTTTGTGTCTATACAACTCATCTCCTAATCTTATCTTTTCTTTTATTTCTAATTGCCTTCCAATATCTTCTATGGATAGATTTGGTTTTCTGTTTAATTCTTGAAGATCCCTTATATCTTTCTCTTTAAGTACTGAATAAAAAATTTTTTCTCTTTGACCTATTAATTGATTTACTTCTTTTTTTGCTTTATCTGAACCTGATTTTTGAAAAACGTCAAATAATTCCTGAAATTGCGAATTAAGATTCTGGTTAAATGTTTGAGATTCACTTTTTAACAATTGTAATTTTGATTGAGATTGATTTATTTGGGATTTAAGTGTATTAGTAAACTGCTGTTTTCTTTGTTTTTCTTCATTGTTTGTTTCTGGTAATTGGTTTAGTCTCCTTATTCCATTTAAATGTTCAGATTCTATTTCTTTTATTTCTTTTTCTCTTTTTTCAACTTCTTCTGAAATTTGTGCTAATTCCCTTTTTTCTTTTTCCCAATTTGTATGATTTGCACTACTTAATTTTCTCTGAGTATCCCAAACTTGTTCTTTTCCAGAATCTAAATCAAATTTAATTTCATGTTTAATTTCTTGAACTTCTCCAGTGTTTTGATTAACTATTCTCATGGATCTTACACCTAAGTTATCCTCATAATTTTCTAGAACTTCATTTCCATCCTTTATTATTGGCTTTCCATTTTTATCTCTTTTAATTCTCTGTAAACCTTTTTCATAAATAATACCTTTTGTTTCTGGAGAAGTTGCATGAATAACTACTGGAACTGAATCATAGTTTCCATCTTTGTCTTTTCCTTTTGATAATAGATGTGCCCTTTCTAAAACTGTTTTTAAGAATTGTTCATTGTATCTTCTTTTAGTTTCTGTCCATATCCTTCCTTGTTCAAATCCTCCTGCATCAAATCCAACTACGGGAGCATGAAGTGAGACTCCAACATCAGCTAACTTTGCCCATTCGGAAATAGTTTTCAGATGTTGTTTTGGAATGCTTTCAAATGTTTCTACTTGTAATGCACCAATCTCGATATTCTTTACACCTTCATTTATTTTTTTTCCAAATTCCTGTAATTGAGAAGGTACTGAAGGATTAGTTTGAGTTCCTAACCTAAATGAATGAAGTTTGTACTTTGGTTCCATTACATCTTCATAACTACCGTGAAAGTCCATAAGAATAAATTAAAAAAAGAAGTTTATAAATGTTAACATTCAACTCTGATTCCTCACCTTCATTATTAGTTCCACGAGAATAACCTCTATCGTGATTAACATAATATTACCTATTATCTGCATTCTGCATGAATATTATTAATTTCTGTACATACAGTGTTTGCAGGACATGTATCCCTTGTTTCTTCTTCAATTCGTGGTATTGAAGGAACACACATACTTGCGTCAGTAATAGTTTGATTAACTATAGTATTACCCTCACAATTAGAGGAAAGTATTTCTCTTGTGGGGTAGCAACAATTACGACCATCTCTGCTACAACCATCTCCATTACAATTAAATGGTCTAGCTACTGGTGAAATATTGTCCCCATTACAGCTGAAGCTAGTATAAGTTCCATCAACACATACTGGCCAGGACCCTCCGCTTCTTGTTGAAACGTTTTGACCATTACAATCCCTAGTTACAAAATCAATATAATACTGCGTTTGACCCCAACGATTAATCTCTCCACGGCACTCTCTTGTTTCTGTATTTTCACATTCTGGATCTTGACAGGATGCTGAATTACCATCCATTTGGCATACTTGACCTCCTCTACAAAGGCGTGAATGTCTCCACTCGGGACGATCGCGAACGGAACATCTATATTCTGTCATCACAAACCGACCATTTGAACTGCATCTTGTTATGCCAGTTGGTGCTGTATTTTCTGAATTACATGGTGATGGTCCTTCATTTTCTGCTGGTGTTTTTGCTCCAGCACTATCACTTCCACCGGAACCTTGTGAGGGAATCATTGAATTTCCCATTGCTCGTGGGCTTCTAAAACTTCTTCTTGAAGCATTACCTGTATAACTTGAGATTAAAATTAATAAAACTGCAACTACTAGAACAATAATTAAAATGTTTTTTGTGTTAAGTTGGGATGGAGAATTTTTTCCAATGAATGTTTTTTTACTAGTTCTCTTCTTTGCCATTATAGGTTTTATTTTTTATTAGGTTTATAAAACTTTTTGTAAGTTAGGTCTAAAATAGTAATATATTTCTAAATTTTGAGAAGAATTTTAAATTTAGGCTTAAAGTAAAAGATTAAAATTGAAACTAATCTGTTGCTAACATTCCATGGGTTTTTTTGTAAACTTTATATAAAATATCACAATTTAGTTTTGAGCTGTTGATTGCTTCGTTTAAAGTTTCTTTATATAGTATTGGTTCTTTGGGTTTTGGTTTAACTAATTCTTTTAAAGGAGAAAACATGCCCGAGAATTCATTAAATACACCTTTGAAAGGATTATCAAATCCATGGTTTAATTTTGATTCTTTTTTTTCTTCTTTTTTTTCTTCTTTCTTGTCATGAATAAACTTATCTAATTCTTTCTCTAAAGTTTCTAAGCTTACATTTACCCATTGGTCAATTAATTCCATGTCTTCATATAATTCCTTACTCTCTAGAATATTTAAGTCAATATCATCCATACCAAAAGCCTGGATTATAATATCTGTTCTTCCACCATGAACGTATTGTCTTCCCCCCTGTCCTGAGACTGATTGAGGGATTGTTCTGAATTTCAAGAAGATTCTCACTACAGCATAGAATTTTCTTTCTGTTTTTATTTCTTTAAAATTAGGATTTACTGATTCTGGTTTGATTTCTTTTTTACCAAAGAGTTCTAAATCCATTTGCATATTTGAAAATGCGTTAACAATATCTGGAGTATTAAATTCTTTCATGTTTAGTTTTTGTGCTGCAACTAAGTAAGGTTTTGCCCACTTAGCATATAATTTTAATGTACCAACTTGTGATTTAAGATATGACTTTTCGATTGTATATCTATTTCTTATTTCTTCTTCACTATAATCTAACCACGTGAAAAAATCATCGAATTTCTTTCTTATAATGGTTTTAACATTTTCATTCATATCATATTTTTTTAACTCTTCTTCAGTCTCGCCGTCTAATTGTAAAAAACCTGATCTTAATGTTGTGAAATTAAGATTTTGTGCTAAGCCATTAATACTACCTGCACCATTTTTAACATCAACCTGATCCATCCAAACAAATTTTAATGCTATTCTACCTTTAGATTTTCTCTCTTTATCGTCTGATCTATAATCATCATAATGTTTTAATCTTATTTCAAATTCTTTTAAATCATAAATTAGATTAATTATACTTTTTATTACTTGATTTATAGCACCCAAATATTCTGCTGCTTTTTGTTGCATTTGAGTCTTTTTCCCACCGATTTCTGAGAAGTAACCTGATGATACGGATGCTTCATAATTTTCTTCTCCTTTTTTTACATCAAAACCCAGACCGCCAGGGGCACTGTCCCTCAAAAAGTCTAATAACCAAAAGTAGATAGGCTCAAGACCTTCGGAAAATGCATCATAAGTTAAATTAAATTCTTTTTCTGGATTTTTAATTACTTCAGGATAAGCTAATTTTACCAAATCTTTGCGAATATCATTGTATTCTTTATTTTTAATAAATTGTTTAAGAAATTCTTTTTTGTCTTTTTCTTTTTCTAATTTTTCTTTTATCTTTTCAAGCGTTAAAATCTCCTCTTTTTTTTGCATAGAAAACTATTTATATTGGAAATTTATAAATGTTATTATATGGGCTGGTTTAGTAAAAAAAGAAAATTATCAAAGTTAGATATTAATAATGGGTTTGAGAGTGATATAGGAATGCCTTCTAAAAGATTTTCTATTGATGAACCGGAGATTAAACCTTTTTCTCCCAGTTCTTCTCTTGTGACATCTCCTAGGGAAAAGAGTCATGAATTAGTTTTAGCAAAATTAGATCTGATTAACCATAGACTGGATTCAATCGAGAGGAGAATTGCAGAAATTGAAAGAATTGCTAAAAGTGAATAAATTAATTTTTATTCCTTTTCTGGTTTTAATTGATTTTCTTTTTAAATTTAGTTTCAAAGAAAAGGCTTTAATTAATACAGGAATTATATTTGGAACTTTTCAAGGTTATAATCTATTATGGGTTTTTATTAATTTTATTGTAATTTTTATTTTGATTTACTTTTATTTTAAAGAAAAAGAATATAAAACTGGTTTGATATTTATTTTGTCCGGGGCAATTGGGAATTTTATAGATAGAATTTTGTATAAAGGGGTTATTGATTTTATTGATTTAGGTTTCTGGCCATCGTTTAATTTTGCTGATGTTTATAATATAATTGGAGTGATTTTAATAATTTTCTTTATTAGAAAAGATTATAAATGAATAATAACTCTTATTTATTATGCAAGTGAATAATAAATTGTATTATTATGGATAGGCATCTTAGTGCCCACTGCATTGTTTTTTCTCCGCGTAGCTCAACGGTAGAGCGTTCGGCTGTAGATTCTAAATGACCTTAAGATGATTTTCTAGGAGTGATACTTAGGTAGCTGATCCCGAAAGGTTGCTGGTTCAAATCTGGCCGCGGGGATTCATAATATATTTAAAGGCACTTGAGGAGAAGATTAAATATGGATATGCTGGAATTAATAAAAAGAAATACACAAGAAATAATTACAGAAGAAGAATTAGAGGCTGTTCTGAAGAAAAAAAGTAAATCTGTTTATTTAGGAACAGCTATAACAGGATCACCACATGTTGCATATTTTGTATGGGTTTTAAAATTGGCAGATTTTTTAAGAGCGGGGTTTAAAGTTAAATTATTATTAGCAGATTTACATGGTGCTTTAGATGGGACACCCTGGGAGTTATTAGATAAAAGATATGAGTATTATTCTACAGTTATACCGTTAATGTTTAAATCAATAGGAGTAAGTATAATAAACTTTGAAATTGTAAAGGGTTCTTCATTCCAATTAGAAAAAGATTATGTCTTAGATGTTTTAAAAACTGCAACTAAAGTTTCAATTAATGATTGTAAAAAAGCAGCAGCTGAAGTAGTTAAGTTTGGAGATAATCCAAAACTAGCAGGATTAATTTATCCAATAATGCAAATGTTAGATGAGGAATATTTATCAGTGGATATACAGTATGGGGGATTAGACCAGAGAAAGATTTTAATGTTTGCAAGAGAGAATCATCATAATTTGGGTTATAAGCCTAGAGTTGCTGTAATGACACCAATGTTACCAGGGTTAACAGGAAAAAAAATGAGTGCTTCAATTCCTAAGAGTAAAATTGATCTTTTAGATAATGAGGATGAAGTGAATTTGAAAATAAAAAATGCAGATTGTGTTGCTGGAGTAGTTGAGGATAATGGATTACTTGCCTTTCTTAAACATGTTATTATGGTAATCAAACAGGATAATAAAGAGAAATTTGTAATAGTAAGGCCTGAAAAATATGGTGGTAACTTGGAATATTCAGACTACGATGAAATTGAAAAGGACTTTATATCAGAAAAGTTACATTCTTTGGATTTAAAAAATGCTCTTGCTAGAGAAATAAATGACTTACTAAAACCTATGAGAGAAGAAAGAAATAAACTTTTGAAATTACATAAGGAAGCTTATCCTAAATAGAAATTATTCCAAGTCTTCACAGGTAAATTCTGAGGTAACAACTCTTGATAATACTTCATGTAAACAATTATATGTGCGTATTTCAACGAGGAACACATGTTCTGTAATCATTAATAGTTTGACGAACTATATAGTATTACCATCACAATTAGCGGATCGTCTTACATATCCTAGGCACACCCAATACCATTACCATCACAACCACCAGTGTGACAATTATATTGTGAACCTATTATTATTTCACCAGTATCTTGGTTACATCTAAAGAGAGTTCTAATTCCATCAACACATACCCTGTTCGCATATCCTCTTGCCCTTGAAACTTCTCTGCCATTACAATCCCTAGTTACTAAAGTAGGGAAAGGACTCCAAGGTTCTCTTCTGTCTCCATAACTTCCTCTAGTACACTCTCTTGTTTCGGTTGTAGGACATTCTTGACAGGATACTGAATTACCATCACTTTGGCATACTTGACCTCTCCCACAAGTGATTGAATTTCTCCACATAGGACGTGAGCCGGAACATGCATATTCTTCCATCACAAACCTACCATCTTGACTGCATCTTGTTCTACCAGTTAGTTCTGAAGTACATGGTACTGGTTCTTCATTTTCTGCTGGAGCTTCTGCTGCCGTTTCTGCTGGTCGTTGGTATGCTTGAAATGGTGATTTTGCTCCAGCGCCATTACTCCCACCGGAACCTTGTGAGGGATTCATTGAATTTTCCATTGCTCGTGGGCTTCTAAAACTTCTTCTTGAAACATTACCTGTATAACTTGAGATTAAAATTAATAAAACTGCAACTACCAAGACAATAATTAAAATACTTTTTGTGTTAAGTTGGGATGGAGAATTTTTTCCAATGAATGTTTTTTTACTAGTTCTTTTCTTTGCCATTATTGAGTTTATTTTTTATTAGGTTTATAAAGTTTTTTGTAAGTTAGGTCTAAAATAAGACTATATCTTTGAATTTTGAGAAGAGTTTTAGATTTATACTTGAAGTAAAAGATTAAAATTGAAACTAATCTGTTACGAAAATTATGTTTCTATAAACATTTTATTACTTAAAGAGAATCTGATTTGAAATTCAAATAAATCTTTAAATATTAGGATTCATTCCCAAGGTTTTATGGCAAAAAAAGAGGAGAATGTATACGACTTTCTGTTAGAGACTGGAAAAAAACTAGCTGAAAAAAATATGGGGGCTTTATTTGTAATTGCTGATTCTAAAAAATTTGAAGGGACTTATGAGATACTTTATCCACAGATAATTAGAGATCAAAGAATATTTGAAAAGGGGTGTCAAGAGTTAATCTTAAAGTTAGCTGAGCTTGATGGGGCTTTTCTTATCGGAGAAGATGGAAGTTTAGTTGCTTTTGGAGCAAGAATAAAACAATCCAAGGTCTTACCTGGTTATGGAACAAAACATGCAGCTGCAACCGGAATTACTGGAAACATACAAGATTCTACTGCTATCTTAGTAAGTGAAGAAACAAGATGGACAAAGGTCTTCAAGAATGGTGAAATAATCTTAGAAGTTGATACTGCAAAAGCACCAAAAAAGGAAATAAACAAAGTTGTGTCTTTCTTGACTGATAATGATACTGCACTATTAGCTACTGCTGGAGCTTCTGCTGCAATAATGGGGGTAATTCCTGTTGTAATAGTTTCTGGAACTTATTTGGTAATTAAAGCAGCAGCTGAAGTTGTAAAGAAAAATTGGAAAAAGTAAGATTTAAAAAGATTCTCTTTAATTTATTTGTTTAGGTAGGATACCTGACTTACGGTGATTATTCACTGAGGAAAGTCTGCCCATCCGAAGGAGAAGATCTTTTAAAGATTTATCCCGGAAGTGTCACTCCTTGTAGTGAGGAGGTGAAGAGATTCACGGCAACGCAACAGAAACGACACGACCTTTGGATTATGGAATGATATGGCGAAGTGTGATCGTGAGACACATGAGTTAACCTGTTGACGTCTCCAAAGGAAACGATGAAACGGGCGACCTGACTGGTGCAAGTCAAAGACGCTAAGTAGAATGTCAGGATAGAGTATCGATAAGATCATTAATGATTTTATTTTGACTCTAACAGAAGGCAGCTTATTTCCTACCTTTTATATTTTTAAGTTTAGATTTATTTATATATTTGTTTTTTATAATTTTTTTTATGGGTTTTTCTGAGATTGAAAAAAAAGCGTTAGAAAGATTTGTTACAAGTGCTGATGATCCAATATACGCTTGTAGATCTGATCTTCCACCGGAAGTTTTTGGTGCTTTTGGTTCATTTTTTAGTAGAAATCCTAAAGATCTTAGAGAACATATTTTAGATGCAATTCTAGGAAGAATAAAAGATCATACTGTTGATGATAATTCTATAGGTCAAGGAAATCTAAAAAAATTAGCAGAAGGAGAATTTGAAAGTCCTGCGGAAGCTTTGGCAAGCGGACTTAGTAAATCACAAGATTTCTTTAAAAAATGGTATGGGAAATATAGTCATAAGAGTATTGCTAATACTGTTTGGATACCATTTGTTGGAAATAATGTTAGTCAATTATTTGCAAGACAATTAGCGTTTGATCAATTAGCATTTTTTATTGAACAGTCAACAAGGTTTGTTAAATTTGATGTTGAGAATTTATATCTTGATCCAAAAATAATGAAAAGTAAGCATAAAGAATTATATCTTAAAACTTTGAAAAAAATGGGACAAGCATATGATCAATTTACAGAACTGGCTGCAGATCATTATGGAAAAGAATTAACTTTTTATAGATGGCTAAGGGCTAAACAATCACAAAGTAATGTGGTTTTATCTGATGAAAGAGAACAAAAAATTGCTTATAGAAGAGAATTAAAAGCTAAAGCATTTGATATTGCCAGATTGTTATTACCACAAGCTGTAAGAACCAATATTGCATGGATTTTGGATGCGCGTTCAACTGAATTTGATATTGCTGCATGGAAAGGGCACCCATTAGATGAAATAGTTAAAGCTGCAGAGTTTATTGAACATGCAGGTGGACAAATTGCACCTTCACTTTTAAAATATACTGGAATTAATCCTTACTATACAGAGCAATATAATGGTTTAGAAGGTGCTATGGAAATGGGTTTAGACTCTAGAATAATGGAAAAGGGAGTTGATATTATCTCGTATGACAAAGATGCATTAGATAAAATAATAGCAATGCTCTTGATGAGAAACAATAGATCTGCAAGTTTTGGAGAGATAATTAATTATGTAAAAACAAAACTGGATTTTGAGGATAAAATTTTAATTTTAGATAATGTAACTAAAAGAAGAGGACGGTTTGATGAGTGGGTTGATGTTGAAGAAGCTTTTGATTCTTTAGGAATTACTGTACAATTTAAGACAGATATAGGTGCTGTTAGAGATTTAAGGAGGCATCAAAAATGGGATAGAAATGAAGGTTTGTATACATTAGATAATGGATACTATTTACCAGAAGAGATTTTAAAAATGGGAGAGGAAGTAGTCAGAGTATATAAGAATATTATGGAAACAACACATGATGCAGAAGTTAAGATAAGAAACGGTTTTCCACATCAAGCTCAATATTTA
>Ga0209343_10001299_pt1 | contig 34037 bp, 28 predicted proteins | sample RifCSPlowO2_02_FD_184026 | JGI IMG/M metagenome (GOLD analysis project Ga0209343, IMG submission 184026) | Groundwater microbial communities from Rifle, Colorado - Rifle CSP2_plank lowO2_0.2 (SPAdes) (version 2) | ecosystem: Environmental > Aquatic > Deep subsurface > Groundwater | place... | reverse complement strand
TGCATCAAACACTATCTCATTTGCTCCAGAACCATTAACATTAAAGCCTAAGTAATTATCAGTTGTATCATAGGAGAGGGTATATTCATCAGAAGTAGAAGTACCGATATGTAATGTACCTGGTCCTAAGTATGCATCTTTCCATCTTTGAGTGTTAGAGCCTAAATCATAGGTATCATCTACACCAGGTAGCAATGCTCCTGAGAATGTAGACAAAGAAGAAACAGTTAATGATCCACCTATTCCCACATTGCCGGTGGTTTGCAGTTGGAAGGAAGGCGCAGTAATCCCTATTCCTACATTACCTGAGATATATGTATTGTGGGCAACTATATCATTACCCACAAAATTATGGGTTCCTTCTATCTGCAGATCATAAGTTTGTTTCCTGCCTACCTTAGTGATACTTATTATCTTCTCCCATCCATCAGAGGTAGCTACCTCCATTCCTGCCTTAATCTGGAAGACTTTCAGCCACTTTTCATCTTGATTGACAGCTAAGATTTGCTCTGATAGAGTGGGGTTGATGAGATTTCTGTCTAAACCATCTCTTAGGGTAATATCTGCGCTATCCACCAACTTTATAGCAGTGTTTTTGGGATTGCCATTTGTTGGATATACCATAGCTTTCCCTAAAGCTATTCTTGAGTGGTCTATCTTGACTGCTGATGTGATATTAGCTATAATGCTGATATTGCTTTCTCTTTGGTGTGAGAGGAGACTAGAAAAATGAGTCAATTCTGGACTGCTAATGCCATAGCTCAAATAGCTGTATCCCTGGTTCTTCTGGTAGGAATTTTGATGTATATTGCTTACAAAATCTCTTCCAAGCCTCGCCGCTAATTTTACTTCTCTTACCAGATATGGATGTTCTGAGGTAGTCTCTATCCATTTACCTGAATCTGTCTTCAGTCTGTATACAGTCTGAATGTCTTTATCTAAAGTAGCCTCAACTTTATGCCATTCAAATTCTCCTGTTTTATCATTTAAAGATAATACTTCATCATCACTCTTTATATTCTCTACAGGGATATCTTCATAAATCCATTCATTGTCATCCTGGCTTGTCCAGGATCCTTCCTTATCAGATTCTGGAGTCGCTCCGCTCCCCAGAATGACACCTTTCTTTTTCCTACGTCTCCTTCTGATTCTTGTTCCTTCAGCCACACACTGTCCCACCACATGAAGATTAGCCAGAGGGGAAGTGGTGCCCACACCCACGTTGCCAAAAGTACCAATGGTATCATTTATGGTATATGGATAAACCCTGGTGCCTGATCTGGACCAGTAACCGATGGACCCTCCGCTAGGTCCAACTAAGTTTCCCTGAACAGTAATATTACCTTCAGCATCCATCCTTAGTTTTTCTGTCCCGCCTACAGCTATACCAAAAAGAGTATATGAGGAATCAGAAACAGAGGCAGGGTTAATATAGATAGATCCGTTGCCTACGCCGGTGCCGGTTGGAGCAGAGGTAAAAGTAGTTTGTCCTCCGATTGAGGCAATACCGGTCAAATATAGCTGAGACCAGGGTAAAGAGGATGAGCCTAAAGAATATGCGCCTGAGGAAGAAGGGATAATATCAGAGCCGACTAAACTATTGATGGTAATTATATTCCCGTTTGATGTGCCAATTCCCACATTACCTGTTAAATTAGATAGTCCTGAAACAGTCAATCCTCCGTTAAATACTCCCAGCCCTGTCACTGTCAAAGATGAGCCTATTCCCACATTACCGGTTAGGGTGGAGGCGCCGGTAACTGCAAGGGTAGATGAAGCAGATAAAGTGGTAAATGCTCCGGTTGAGGGGGAAGTTGCCCCAATAGCAGAATCATTAATAGTGCCGCCGGAAATAGTTAACCCTGATGCCACATCAGCATCAGTAATACAGGATGAACATCCTCCTCTTGAGTAGACTGTTGACAGAGTTGATTTATTGGTGATTTTTAATCCGTCAATTGTAATATCCGTGCCTTCTGTTAAGTTCAATGCTCCTGTTTTGGATTGAAGTGATAAAACACCGGTGTTTTTAATAGTTGGATCCTGTCCTGAGGAAATAGAGATGCCGTCAGAGGAAGTTAAAGAATAAATTAAATTAGAAGCTGTCACTTTTAAGGCAGTAATAATACCATTTGAGATATCTACTTCCGGTGATTCGCCTTCGAATTTGACTGAGTCTTTAAATTTAACCAGATTATTAAAAGAGGCCGGTACATTAAAGGCAATACTGCCCAGTATCTTTCTGGCTGCGGATTCTCCTAAAACTTTAGAATCGGTATTTAGGGATTTCGGGGTGGATAAAAACAGAGGAGATAAGGCATTAAAGGCAAATACAGAGACTATACCTAATACCAGCACCAGTATGCCGGTTGTAGAGAATTTAATATATTTTAAAGATGGCCAGGTGTTTTTGGCAGTAGCAGGATATTGATCAATGGATTCTAAAGCATCTTTAAAGGTTTTTAAAAGATTAGTATTTTCTGTATTGTCATTGCGAGCGACCGAAGAAAGAGAAGCAATCTTTTCAATTCTTAACTCATTCCTGTTGCCTTTAATTAATTTTAAGCTTTTTAACTGCTCCTCATCATATAGTCTATATCCTGAAGCAGACCTTTTTGAGGTTAGTTTGCCTGACTTTTCCCATCTTCTTAAAGTTTTGGCAGAAACACCTAATAATTTGGCAGCCTGATTAATCTTGAGCACTTATATATTAATAATAATAGTTGGGTAAGGTTTGTCAAGAGGTCAAGGTTAAATATCCAAGGTTTGAAGTTAGAATACTCCATGACACCTGGTTGGGACACTAATCTAATCCCTTTTCAGGATCTTTTGAAAGATCATTCCCAAGTCTATTTTCAGACTGTAAATAGATATCAGGCCAAAGATTATGACAAAAAGCGCCGAGATTATATGAAATAATACTGTCATGGCTGATGCCAAATTAGTATCCAGTCCAAAAATCCCTGATAAGATTAACAGTCCGGATGCTTCGGCTGACCCTACATAACCCGGAGCTGCCGGGATAAGGTAAGTTAGAGCAGAAAGCAGTTGCCCTAAATACATTTTGGTAAATTCCTGCGGGCTGCTTAAGGCCAGAAAAGTAAAATACCAGATGGCAGCATCCGCCCCGTAAGCCAGGATGGTAAGTATTATCAATTTTCCTAAATAAGCTGAAGGTCTCTTTAAAATAACAAATGCCTCCAGAAAGAAATTAAACACCCGCTCAATATATATCTTAATAAATCTTACTGGTATGAGGTGCATCAAAAAAAAGACTATTTTCTCTGCTAATTTTACCTGAAATACCATCAGATAAGTCAAGCCTAAACTTATAACGGTTATAACAATTATAATTTTTATAAAAGTTATATGCAGAGCGGTCGGGATTACTAACAAGAGCGCGGCTGCGCCAATTAAAACAACTATAAGATCCACAAACCTATCCAAAAAGATCCAAACAATTGATTTTCCTAAACTGAGGCCATAATGATGATTTAAATAAACTCCTTTAGCCACTTCCCCTGCCCTGATCGGAATAAAAAAATTAAGGATTTGCGCAACCCCATTTAAAAAAATTAGATCGGGAAGGTTTAGCTTTTTAATTGGCCTTAGAAATATTTTTAACCTCCAAGCCCTGATCACGGGAGAAAGCAGCATGAAGAAAAAAGCCGGAGCCAAAAGCGCTAAATTCACTGCAGAAATGGCAGCTATAATCTGCTTTAAGTCAACAAACCGAAGCCAAATAAAGACTAGAATAATACCTATTAAAGTATTAATTATGATTTTCAAGAGAGCTTTAGGTGAAAACATATAAGTTTTGAGTTATTCTTATACTATACCCTATTCCCTAAACCCTAATCCACTATATAATGTAGATATGTTCTCTTCCACCAGGGCAAAAATACTCATCGGTTTGTATGTTTTCCTGATTCTTTCTATTCCGATTGGGGCCTATTTGGCTTCCCAAAGCCAAATTTTTAAAAGCAAGGCCTCAGAACCCAAAAAAACTAACACTACCGCTAAAACCTCTCCTGTCGCTACTGCTTCTGCCACACAGGATCTGTTGGATAACTCACAGTCAAATATTGCCAAGTTGCCGTCTGATCAAAGTTCCGCACCTGATTCCTCTTCTCCTGAGATTGCCATCTCATTCGGGCCTACTTTGTCTTTAAAAGCAGCTTTAGAAGGCCGGCCTGCCGCGAGTCAAGCAACTAAATTATTTGTAGGAATACTGGAAGGGGTTATTACAGCTAATCCTAAATTTCTGCTCTCTTTTACTGTTGACTTACCTGCTTCAGGTGAATTCGACAATCTCTCTTTGGCGGGATTAAATCCGGGCGCCCGATATACTGCTCTGCTTAAAGGCTCCGCTCAAATTGCCACAGCTTCCGCTTTTATTATGTCTCCTAAGGTGACTTATTTAAATGAAGGAAAAATTATTACTATGCTGACAGGAGACTTAAACGACGATAATGTTATCACTGAAGCTGATTTTGCAATTATTCAAAAATTTTATGGTGCAAGAGCCAATTCTGCCAGCTGGAATGGGAATACTGATTTTAACAAAGACGGAGTTATTAATTCTTTTGATTTGGCCATATTAAACAAAAATTTGGGCAAAACAGGAGCCTCCGGAGCCTGGACTTCACCTGTTCCCAATATTGCCTCGCCATCCGCAGGGCTCTCCTTGAAGGAGTCAAAGCCCACCTTCGAGGTGGACCGACTAACCGGCTCTCCTGCCGGCTCTTCGGGCGGTTACTGGATCTGGGTACCGGAAATTTGACAAACTAAATTACTTTCAGGTAGAATACAAGGGCTTAAGACAGTGAGTCCTTCGACTACACCAAGTCAGATTTGGCTACACTCAGGACTATAGTGGGCTTGTCGATCGTAAATCTCACCGAGGTGAAAATTAAGTTAAAAATTCAAAGTTAAAAGTTTTCAAATTTAATTTTGAACTTTGCACTTTAAACTTTACACTTAAAAGCGCCTCAAGCGCTTTTTATTATGCCTAAAACAAGACAACAAAAGGAAGAAACAGTTACAAAATTGCAGGACAAGCTTTCCAGGGCCAAAGCTTTGGTTTTTGCAGACTATAAAGGCTTAAACATGAAGCAGTTGTCTGATTTAAGAAAAAAGCTGCGGGAACAAGATGCGGAATTCACTGTAACAAAGAATACACTACTGGAGCGTGCGCTCCAAAATTTCAAATTTCAAATTTCAAATTTCAAATTCGACGGCCCCTTTGCCACCCTCTTTGCTTATGATGACGAAATCTCCCCTATTAAAATACTGGTTAAACATTTCAAGGATTTATCGCTTGGAAAAGTGAAAAGGGGGTTTTTAGGAACAGAAGAGTTAACTGAAGCAAAAATTATCCAGCTTTCTGCTCTACCTACTAAGGATGAATTAAGAGCTAAAACAGTAGGAGTGTTGGTTGCTCCTTTACAGGGTATTCTTTCAGTATTACAAGGCAACTTAAGAAATTTAGTATATGCATTATCTGAGATACGAAAAGCGAAGGGAGGTGAATAGAAAGAGCTATCAGTCATCAGCTATATCAGCTTTCAGACTAAAAATATCTGACGACTGAAGACTGACGACTGAAAACTAATTAATATGGCAGACGATCAAACACAACAAACACAAGAAGCTGCAGAACAAGCAACCGAAACTGCAGAAAAAGCAGAGGAAAAAGCTGAAGAAGCATCAGTAAACACCTCGGACGGTGGGACCGAAGGTCACTCCTCCGAGGTGAGTCAAGCAGAGCTAAAGCCTGTATCAGCCAATCTGGAAAAAATCATTGCTACTATTGAAAAACTTTCTGTTTTAGAGCTTGCTGATTTAGTGCATGCTTTAGAAGACAGATTCGGTGTTTCAGCTTCCGCTCCAATAGCTGTAGCAGCAGCCGTCTCGCCTTCGGCGGGCGAGCCACAGGAAGAAAAAACCACTTTCAATGTTATCTTAACAAGCAGCGGCGCCAACAAAATCGGCGCTATCAAAGCTGTAAGGGAACTTGTACCAACTTTAGGGCTTAAGGAAGCTAAAAATTTAGTAGAAGCAGCTCCTAAACCGGTACTTGAAGGGGTAAATAAGGCTACTGCTGAAGAAGCGAAAGCTAAATTAACGGCCGCAGGAGCTACAGTAGAATTACAATAAATTCGATCAACAGGCACCATTATCATGCTGCCAGGTGCAGCCGCCTGAGTCGCAAAAACATTGCCTGAGTCTTTTATCCCCTTTGTTTGGATCACCGTCATAAGGTGAACCGGTAGGGATTCTCACGCACCTTTGGGGATGGCCGTTTAGAAATTCTGTCTGGTCACACGTACCTGCCACTGCAGCGCTGTCATCATAGCTGAAGCCCTCGCAAACACCGGTTTTAATTGCCGTGCAGGCTTGTGAGTCACAGCTGCACTCTACTCTTTCTTTGCCGGAAGTGCAGGTAGTTTCCCCTTCTTTTAATCCCTGGCCGTCATTACCTGCCAGGTTTTCTGTTTGATTTCCTTTTTGATAAGTTCTGCATCGGCCCTGTATGACCCCATTTGCATCAGGCACACCTACTTCCTGCGGGTCCCTGCAGGCGGTTTTAATCTGACACCTGCCCGCAGCAGCATTTGCTTTGGTACAGGTATCGTCTGCTGCCGTGCCGCAAACCAGTCCCCTTTCACACTTGTCCCCTACGCCGCTATCTCCGTCTTTACTGCACTGATTTTCCCCTTTGCAGCACGGCTGGTTTTTGGCCCCGCAGGAAGCACAAAATCTTTGAGAATTAGATTTAACTTTTAGGTTCAAATTAACAGTATAAAGAGTATTACCCCTCTCATCCTGCATGGTAATTGTCACAGGAATCACAGTTTGGGAAGTTATATTCTCTTTCTTACAATTAGGATTCTTATCCTTGCAAAGATGCTCAAGATTGGTAATATTTCTGGCAATGCCGCCGGGAAATTCTGTTACAGGTCTGTCATGTATAAGAACTGTTTTAATAGTAGGTCTGGGTGTTACCGGAGTCTGCTGCCGGTCAGCCTGCGGAGGCCGGTCTTGCTGAGACCCCTGACCTGCCGTAACCCCGCATTGACCTGCCAGTTCTCCTTTATCGGCATTGTCATACCTAACAATATTACCCCGGCAATTGATTATCGGAGTTACCTTGATGACACGATTTGCCGGGAAAGATTCCAGTCCTGCTGTCTGCCCGCATTGGGTATATGCCCTACTCTCATCCGGCGTTTCATTACAAGATTTATCTCCAATAGTTCCCGCAGTCGAGGCCGTACAACCATCATTAAATTTTTTATTTGAAGTATCACATTCAGAACCACTGCCGTGCCTGTTTCTACAGAAACTCGGATTATCCTCCTGAGACGCTACACATTCAGCCGCTGGAGCAGCAGGCTGAGCTGGAGATTGAGTCGAGGCAGGCTGGGAGGCTTGCCAGGAGGAATATGCATTAAAACATGATTTAATCATCGCTCTTGTAACAATTGGTCCATCAAGTTTATTATAACAAGTTGTGAGACTCGACCGGCATTGCTGATCATCAAATTCACACCACTCATTTAAAACTATCCACTGCTGCACATCGCCTAGCGGAGTGTCATCTGTGATGGGCTGTTGTCCTACATCTGCAGGCGGCTGGGATGGTTGCCCAGCAGGTTTACATACTGACATGGGATATTCTGTTCTAGCGGCCTTAAACCACCCTGCATAACATCCTATAACCCCGAAGTTCCAAACACTGTTATTATCTATATAACATTTCTCATTATCTATATATGGTTTACAATATTTAATCCGATCACTACAGTTATTCTGACTATCTTTAATCTGACCATCTGGACAATCTACAGAATTTTGGGCATAAGCAATGGTGGTATTCAAAAAACCCAGCGCCAAAAAGATGAATACAGCGGATAAAATTAATTTCTTCATCTATTGCGCCCTTCCTCCTCTGGCTGCTGAATTATCATCCCTGGCAAGCTCTACATTTAAAGCATCCACATCAATCGAAAATTCCACCGGAAAATTGGGATCACTTGAATCAACCTCACAAATCTTATTTGAACAGGAAACAGGAGCTCCATTCACTTTAACAGTTATTGCTGAAGCAGGATCAAAAGCTGCTTTGGGTTTAAAAATGGCGGGATGGGTGGCTAAATAATAGGTGGCTAAGATACCTATTAATATGATGATCGGAGCAACCAAATGGGCTGCGCCCCTTTGGTTAAATTTAGGCATTGATTTAATAATTACACTCCCGCCCCTCTCTTGTCAAGAGCCGCCATCACCCGTAACTAATTAGGTACCTTTTTCTGTCTTGACACTTATTGTTTACTTATGATATACAAGATATCAGAATGGCAGACAAGTTATCGCTTGAACATCTCCCCGATTTATTAACAGTCAGAGAAGTAGCAGAAGTTTTAAGAGTTTCTCCTTTAACTATCAAAAGATGGGGCAAAAGAGGTAAATTACCGGCGATTAGGATAAACAGCAGAGGCGACAGAAGGTATAAAAAAGAGGCAGTGCTTTGGTTACTGGGGATTACACAAAAGTCTACATCAAGTGAATCTTCACCCGCAAGTTCTTACTAAGCAATTGACTATATTATCTGCTAATTGCCTATGATTATATTATCTCAAGGCCATAAACTATTACTCTGTAGTAATCTGAGGATGTAGTGAATAATTAGGATTTAGTTCAAAACCGATTTCTCCTTTTTTCTCCACCACATAATAGGCAAATCCCCTTTTTTCTATGATCGGCTTTGGATCTATATTTCTTTCATCAAGAAAACTATTACGAAGAACTGCCAATAAATTACTGCCGGTATTCACTATACACATTCCCCATCCCGCAGGCACGGATATTTGTTTACCCGGATTCAGGGTAGTGATTTTAAATTCTTTTGCCTCACCGGCAAAATCATTCCTTTGCATTACCATTATGCCCTGGCCGTATAAACATTGGTATATCTGCATACCGGGGTAGGTGCTAAAATAACCTAATGTTTTATTAAATTCTGAACCATTTTTACCTGAGGAAACAACAAAAATTAACTGGTCATTCTCTTCAATCAAATAATAAGGGTTTTTTATTTCCGGCTTAGCGCCTCTCATCAGTACCGGCTTTAATTCTTTACTAAGTTTTGCAATAATCATACTTTTGTTTAGCTTAACATAACCTAGTTGCCCTGAGTCAATAGCCAAAGATATTTTAATAGCGCTAATTGCCTTTTTATTCTCCAGGGTTGGATTATTAATCTAAATAACCATTCCAAGCCTAACTTCCTTATCCACATTGGAGCTCTGGAAACAGTTCCGGAAATATAATCAAAAGCGCCGCCTACTCCCATAGCTACTTTCACCGGCAGCTTAGGCAAATTATTCACAATCCATTTTTCCTGCTTAATATGGCCAAAAGCCACAAAAAGAAGATCTACCTTGTCATCCCGGACTTGATCCGGGATCCATAGATCTTTATTAGTATAGATCCCCGCTTTCGCGGGGATGACAGGACCCTCAAGAGTATAATTGACTGTCAGTTTTGGATATTTTTTCTTTAAGCGCTCGGCTACCTTTTCCGCTACCCCATCCCCACCTCCTAAAAAGCTTACTGCAAAGCCATTTTCTGCCGCCAGAGCCACTAACTTTTCCATTAAATCAGCGCCGTAAACAATATTTTTCACTTTGCCGGAGAGTTTGAGTCCTATCCCGTCAGGGATGGATAAATCTGCATTATTTAATATATTTTTAAAGATCAGATCGGCCTTTGCAGCCACTAAAAATTCCGGATTTGGGGTGACAATGTAGCGCTTACCAGGCTTAGTTAACCACCCTGCCACTGTCTCCACAGCCTCAGACATGGTTATATCATCTATTTTTACTCCTAAAACATCTTTTTTCATAAATTTCTTCTTTGTCATTCCCGCTCGCTTCGCATAGATCCCCGATTAGATCGGGGATGACAATTATATTACTCCTTCCAATACTTTCAGTGTCTCCCCTGCGCACTTTTCCCAACTAAATCTCTTGATATTCTTATACCCTGCTCTAACTATTTGAACTTTGAACTTTGAACTTTGAACTTTGAACATTCCCTCTACTATATCATCCACCGAGTATGGATTAACATATACCGCTCCTTTTCCGGCTACTTCAGGCATAGATGAAAGATTAGAAGTAATCACCGGACAACCGCAAACCTGAGCCTCCAAAATTGGCAGTCCAAAACCTTCAAATAGCGAGGGAAAAACTAAAGCTATGGCTCCTTTGTAAAGTGCCGGCATATCTTTATCAGGAACATAGCCTAAAAATTTTACTCTATCTTCTATTCCCAGCTTTTTTGGCAGTCCGTATATCTCATCTGAAAGCCAACCTTTCTTGCCGATTATAACTAGCTCCATCTTGGTATGGTTGTTGCCCGAACTGGATTGCTTCGCCACAAAGATAGAGTAGGCTTGAATAAGCCGAGCCAGATTCTTCCTTGGCTGTACTGTTCCCACAAAGAAAAAGTAGGTTTTAGGTTGTAGGTTATAGTGTCTCAAACCATTTATTACTGTATCAACTTTGAACTTATCTTCATCCCATCCCTCATATATTACCTCTATCTTTTTCCCGTCTATTCCAATTTTTTTTATTAAATCATCCTTGGTGGCTTTTGACACAGCAATTAATTTCGTAGCAGATTTAAGCTGATGCTTTTGCATATAAGAAAGATATAATCTTTGTTTTAACTGGTGCATTTGAGGTAAATATTCTGAACCTAAATCATGCACTGTCACTACAGTTTTTAGTCCCGGCTTTCTGATGATTGGCAAAGTATGAGCAGGCACAAACAATACATCAAGTTTATCTTTGAATGTTTGCAAGGCTAACCCAACTTGAGTCCAAAGAAATTGAAAATTGAGAATTGAAAATTGAAAATTGTCGGGCCAATCATCACGAGAAGAAGGTCTTAAATAAACAATATAGGTATTTTTCCGGTCAATTTTGGCTAAAGCTTTAAGAAGTTGATAAGAATAATTTTCTGTGCCGGTACGACTGGAAGTAAAAGCTCTGGACCCATCAAAACCAATAATCATAGTTACCTAACGCTTGCTGACACTACGCTTATATAAATCCAAATTCTCCAAAGCCATCCCTGTACCCAAAGCCACACAAAGCAAAGGATTTTCTGCCAATGAGACCGGCACCCCTAAAGAATCAGTTAACAATTTATCCAAATTCCTAAGAAGCGACGTTCCTCCGCTCATCACAATCCCCTTATCAATAATATCAGAGGCCAGTTCCGGCGGAACTTGCTCCAAAACCCCTTTAGCTGCTCCCACAATCTTTTGAGTCACATCTGACAAAGCATCTGTCACCTCTTCACTGGTAACTTCTACAGTTCTAGGTAAACCGGAAAATGCATCTCTTCCTCTAACTTCAGTTTTTTGTAATTCTACCGGTTTTAGTTTAGTAGCAGAACCTATTTTGATTTTGACATCTTCTGCCATTCTTTCCCCAATAATTAAATTGTGCTTTTTTCTGACAAATGACTGGATGGCTTCATCAATTTTATTCCCCCCTACCCTGACGGAATTATGGACAACTACCCCCCCCAAGCAAATTACTGCTGCTTCAGTTGTGCCTCCGCCAATATCCACAATCATATTGCCGGAAGGGTTGGCTATGGGAATTTTTGCTCCAATGGCTGCTGCCAAAGGCTCATCAATTAAAAAAGCGGTTTTAGCTCCGGCAGATAAAGTTGCATCCAAAAGAGCCCTTTTTTCTACGCTTGTTACACCGGCCGGCGCACAAACCATCACTTCGGGTTTAAATAATCTGCTTGAACCACAAACTTTATCTAAAAAATAACGGATCATAGCTTCGGTGATAACATAGTCGGCAATTACTCCATCCCTCATTGGCCTGGAGGCTAAAATATTACCCGGGGTCCTGCCTAACATCTCTTTAGCCTCGTTGCCTACAGCCAGTACTCTATAGTCATCAGTGGTAACTGCCACAACAGTCGGTTCGTTTAAAACAATGCCCTGACCGGCTAAATAAACTAAGGAGTTTGCCGTGCCAAGATCAATACCAACGCGCTTGGAGAAATTGAACATGGAGCCATTCTAACAACAAGACAACCTAGTCACAAGATATACTAAATAGGTCAAACTATTTCTGTCATTCCTGGATGACACTTTGTGTCACCTTAAGTTAATTCCATACAGATTCGGCTCTGATGCTGTGGGAGTAGGAAAAGAACTGACTATCACAAGTCTTGAGGAATCCGGCCAAGGCACCACAAAATCATCCAAAAAACTTCCCGCATATATAACCGCTTTATTACTCCCGTCAAAATCAACCAGAGATATGCTTTTCTCCTCAATCAATATGATATGTTTTGAATCCGGCAGCCAATTATAGAATTTGGCGGAAGGCAATAAATAATCTTTCCCCTCATCTAAATCATATACCCTAATATCTAAGCTTGTGTCTTTTTTTGCCTGCCCGTCCGGCAGGCGGGCCATAAATCTGGTGGCATCCGGTGACCAACGCAAAAAAGCAGAATCCGAGGCAATTTTTTTAAATTTTGCATCCTTGATACTTTGTATACTTAACTCATCTTTGACTTTTTTGTCATCTTCCCAGGATTTTAAAGTAGCAGAAAGCATAGGGGTAATGTCCTTTGGATTCTCATTTAATTTGTCAGCATCTAAAAGATAATTATTTTCCCCAACTGTAGCCAGAATCTGTTTTGAATCTGCAGACCATCTCAAAGCAGCCTTGGAAAAATCTGCTATAGAATTGGTGGCAATTTGATGCGGCTCGGAAGACCTGGTAAAGGCAATCGGCTGATTATTGCTCATGGTCCATATCCAAACTCCTGCCTTTTTAGCAGCTGAACCGGTTAAATTAGCACCCGCAACTATGTAGGCAAATTTTGTTTCATCAGGGGATAAAACCGGATTCGAGACACCATTAAAGGTTAAAGGATAAATAGTGGGGATAGCCGGGAAAAGGGTTATTTTAAGCTCGCTCACTAACCCTTCTTTAACACTAACCTGTTTTTCCCAAGGAATAAAACCTTCTTTGACCACTTTAATGGAATAGTCCTTGGGAGCCAAAGAAGAAATAGTGGCATTGGTGGCTGTAGTTAAGTGCCCATCAATGAAAACAGAGGCCGAATCGGGTTGAGAAGTTATAGTAATTATACCTGTGCCAACAATCCTTTTTTCTTTAGTGGAAAAAGTATAGCCTTTGGCAAAAAAAATAGCCGCCCCTGCTGCTATGGCAATGATAACTAAAGTAACTATAGTAATGATAAATCTTTTAGACATAGTCTTAATCATATCATCTTAAGTAACTTAAGTCACTTAAGTAACTTAACTATTAACCAGTTTTGCTCTCACAATTAACCTATTCAGTAATGTTCCCGGCGGATCACAGGTTTGTAAAGTCAAAACAGGTTCGTTATAACGATTGGTCAAATACGAAACATCAGTTGGTGAAACTACCAGCTTGTCAAAAACTATATAATCATACCTTTTATTTTGATAAAAAATGATTACCCTATCCCCGGCCCCAAGTTCTCTCAATAAATAAAAAATGGCATTGTAGCGGACAATATTCCAGGGTGCATCGGTTGAGTGGGAAAAAAGATACAAATTACCCTGCTGTCCGGGCGGGGTGGAACCTAAAGCTTCAGCCACCCCCTGAGTTAAGGCTGATACATATTCATTCTCATTGGCTGGATTAACATTCGGAATAATTCTGGCATTGGCATTGATTTTCTCGATTACTATACCATACTCTGTTGAAACCGGCACGATTTGATTTTCCAAAGACTGAATTTTGTCAAAAGTTGCGGGACCATCATTTTCAGCGGAAGTTGTAATGTTGGCGATTGTTCTTTTAACTCTAAATGCTTTATCCAACCTGTATCTCAATTCTGTTTGAACTAAGGGGCCTAACATAAAAACAACGGCAATCAAGCCGATAAAGAATAAAAAGTAACCCAAGAATCTAACACCCAGAATTAGTTTGAAACGTTTGGACATTTGATAGCGCCGTCGAGAGGAATCGAACCTCCTGCCTAACCCTTAGGACGGGCTTGCTCTAATCCGGTGAGCTACGACGGCTCAAGCTATATAATTTTAACATTTATAGAGGTATAATTTAAGTCTCGGGGACTAGGTCATCGGTAGACCGCTCGGTTCGGGTCCGAGAGGCAGAGGGTCCAATTCCCTCGTCCCCGACATTACGCACGCAAGGTGAGACCTTGCGAGGCTAAACCTGAACTAATCTCCAAACCACAGCTTGATTTCATGTTCCGCTTCTGCTAAAGATCCTGAGGCATGAATCAAGTTCCAAACAGGTCTTTCTTCTTTATTGGCTATTAGAATAGAATCAGTACCCAAATCCCCCCTGATTGTCCCTTTATCCGCAGATGAAGGATCTGTAAAGCCGGTGGTCTTACGGGCAACTACCACAGCATCTTCCCCTTCTAAAAGCAAGACTGCAATAGGGCCGGAGGTAATAAATTTTCTGAGCCAAGTTACTACTTTTCTACCCTGATCTTCAGCTGATTTTACTTTTTGACCGGCGGCAATGGTTTTCTCGCCAATGGAACGCAAATAATCCGGATTCATGGGATAGTGCTTCTCAACTATTTCAAGCGGGGCCATTATTTTTTTCCGTTTCACCACTTTAAGCCCTGCTGCTTGATATCTTCTAATGATCTCCTCTGTTAGATTTTTTTCAACCGCATCAGGCTTAAGTAGGATTAATGTTTGCTGTAACATATCAAAGTATTATAATGTAAGTAGTGACTAGAATCTAGAGTCAAGAGTCTAGTAATTTTTCCTAGATTCTAGACTCTAGCGACTAGACTCTTATTTGATTTCCACATCTTCCATTTTAGTTGAGCCATCTTCCCTAACACTCACTACTGCAAACCTGGGAGATTGAGGATTTCTGGCAATTCCTACTGCTCCCGCTGTCACCATAGAAAGTTTTGTTTCCGGCTCCTCATACTCGCTGAAATAATGAATATCTCCGGCAAAAATCTTCAATACTCCCACCGCTTTAAGTTGAAATATTAAGCTTTTGGCTTGTAATTTTAATTTACTTTCCACACTGCCCATCACATGTTCCGAGGACGGATGAAATAAAGGCTCATGCACAAATATGAATATGCCTTTAGCTCCATCAATCTTGGCTTTATCCAATTCTAAGGCAATCCACTCCTGCTGGTCCCCTTCTATTCCCAAATAATTATCGGCATTATTTAAGAGTATAAACCTAAAGTCTTTGAAAGTGAAAGATTGATACGATAAACCAAAAACTTCTTTAAAATTAGAGGTAGCAACTAACTCTCTATTTCTGGCATCCCAAAGGTCATGATCACCAACCAGTAAAAAATACCTCAAATTAGATAAATCAAACTCATTTTTCGCCTTTTTTAACTCTTCTTTAGTCCCAACATCAGTATAATCACCAAGTCCGATAATAAATTGCAGATCCGGGTAAGCTTGCTTTGCTTGGGAAATGGCTTTTTTTAAATTAGCATTGTCATTATGCGAATCAGCCACCAGTAAAAACTGAAATAGTATATTACTCTCTTGAGAAGGTAACATTTTGCTTAATTTATCCAATTTTTCAGTTCTCAAAATAGTATTAACTAAAACTTGGGGATCAACTTTTAAAGGATCCAAACCGGAGAAATGTTTATAAGCAGCATAGGCGCCTATAAAAAGTACTGCAAACATAATTAGACTCAAACTAAGTCTAAATATAACAAACAATGGATTAGTAGATCTTTTTTGATAATGTCTTTTAAACATATTCTTCTGTCATTCCGGATTTCCACTGTCATTCCCGCTCGCTTCGCGAAGCGGGTACGGGATGACACTCTGCGTCACATCCTTTCAGGACTCTCAATCCCCAAAAGATAAAGGCCTTTTTTTAATACCTTGCCTACTTCACCGGATAATTTCAGCCGAAAGGCTTCTTTCTCTGATCCAATAATCCTGCACTCCTGATAAAATAAATTATATAGTCTTGACAATTCCAACAAATAGGTAGCTATCAAATTAGGATGACTTTGGCTGGCTGCTTCCTCTACCGCTTCCGGAAAATATATTAAATGTCTCAAAACTAACCTTTCCAGTTTGTCCGGCGCAAGCTTTACCTCCGGGATGGGCTTTGACTCCCCGGAGGTGGATTTTTTTAGAACAGATTGAATTCTGGCATGAGTATATTGAATGTAAGGACCGCTGTCTCCATCCAAGGATACTGACTCTTCTAAATCAAATACCATATTCGGTCTGGGGGAAAACTTCAAATAAGCAAACTTAATTGCCCCCAGGGCCACTTGTTTTACTATAGTTTGATCTACTTCTAATCTGTTTGATTTTATTATCTCTCTGACCTTTTCCGAGACCACAGACACTAAATCATCTACAGTTACCACATTCCCTGTCCGGGATGACATTTTGCCTTCTTTTAAATCCACTAAACCATAAGATAAGTGATATTTTTTGCCTTTTAAATATGGAAACAGTAACTCTATTGCCTTAATAATTACCCGGAAATACCCCTCCTGCTCAGAAGCCACAACATGGATGGAATTATCGTAATTAAAAACCTTATATTCTGCCTCAGCTAAACCCATGTCTTTACCTTCATAAGTGGGATTGCCTGCAGAAGTAACAAACACCCTGGTATGCAAGCCATACTTTTCTCCGGGAAATATAACTGCCCCGTTATTTTCTTCAAATACTTTGCCAATATTTTGAAATACTATCTGCTTTCCTCTCTCAAAAACCTCACTCTCAAAAAAGAGAGCGTCATATTTAACTCCCAAAAGAACATAAATAGGCTCAAAATACTCCAAACTCCAGGTTCTGGCCAAAATATAAATCTCCTGCAAGTTTGGATCTTTTTGGTAAAGCCTGACATTTATTTGATCTATTTCTTTTTTAAAATTAGGATCTTCCTCATAAACGGTATTACCTTTAGCATAAGCCTTACCTAAAAATTGAGCTTTTTCCTCTAAATTGAGTTCACCCGTAGGCAAACCTAGCTGTTCAATTCCCCAAATAGCTTTGGCTATATGTAAGCCGATATCACCTTGATAATTTGCTCTAAAAACTTGATTATCCAAAGCTTCAAGAATTCGGCTTAAGCTTTCTCCTAAAATAAAGGTGCGTAAATGCCCAATGTGAATTTCTTTTAAAGGGTTAACATGGCCATACTCAACCAGGATCTTTTTTGAAGTCTTTGATTTTGGCAAACTATCTAAATTGTTAGTATTTTTTAATAACTGCTCATCTTTTATAAAAAAATTGATAAATCCGGCGCCGGCCACTTCGACTCTTGCAAGGTACTTTTTACTAGACTCTAGATTCTTGACTCTAGTCACTATTTCATCAGCAATTTCTCTCGGTGACTGCTTATCACCTGTAAGCTTTACTTTAGCAAGCTGTAAGGCCAAATTCATAGTATAGTCTCCAAACTGAGGATTTTTAGGAATAGATAAAACTATATCAGTTGTGGGATAGTCTAATTCCTCTACTGCCTTTTTTATATCCTCTAATAGCTGTTGTTTCACCATAAACTAATCATACCATAATTTTATTTCGTCATTGCGAGCGATTAGCGTGGCAATCTTGCTTGACCTGTTTCTAAACTAGATTGCTTCTCCCGATAAATATCGGGATCGCAATGACGTGTTGATATAGCCATTAAAATTCCTGCCAGAACTAAATAGTATCCTACCCACACCAACCAGCTCTGTTCCCCTACATACTCCCAGGCAAAAGGCATTGAGGCAAAAAATTTTACTATATAAACAAAATAAGCTAGCAAAGCTGAGGCTGAAAAGCCGACAATCTGGACTAAAAACAACGAAAGGAAGCTAAAGATAAGTGTCACTGCTCCTAAAATCATAATAAATGGCACTGTCCATAAGATTAATAAATTAGTTACTAAACCTACTATTGAAAATTGATGAAAATTTTGGGCAATGATTGGTGTCACCATTAGTTGAGCTCCTAAAGTCACAGCCAAATCCTGACTCAAAAGAGGGACCGACTTTAAATATCTAAGTAAAATCGGGGCAACTACTGTGACTCCAAAGGTAGCCATGAAGCTTAACTGAAAAGATAAATCAGAAATCCATAAAGGATTAACCAAAATCATCAAACCTCCGGTAACTATTAAAATCCAAATCCCCTCTTTCTGTCTGCCAAAAAATTGGGCAATTGAGGCTAAGGTAAACATAATAGCCGCCCGGATAATGGGCACCTGGAGGCCGGTTAATAATACATACCAAATAACAACCATCAGGCTTAAAATAAGGGCGTTTTTGCGCTTTAATAATCCGGAAAAACCTAACGCAAATCCGGCTACCAGACTTAAATTCTGGCCTGAGGCTACCACTATATGCAAAGTTGAAGTATCCCTTAAAGCCAGTTTGATATTAGCAGGTAAATCTTTATTCTGCCCAAGCAGAATACCGGATAAAATTTCAGCTTGCGGAGAAGGCAGGATTTGACCCAACTTTTGATCCAATATTTGCCTTTGAGTTTTAAATAAATCAAGCTTAGGTTCCCACCCACCCTGTTCTAGCCTTAACAGATATAACAAGAGATATAAAACTACTGCAAGAATTATGGGGCTAGTATTATGTATTATGCTTTTTATACTTAATACTTGATACATAATACTTAATACACCACCAGGGAATCCTTCAGCTTATCATAAACAGATTTACCTACAACTTTTTTGCTTAAAAGCTCGCCTGTTTGCTGATAAGGACGATTGGAGATTATTTTTGAAGCCGTGACAGCGCCTATTCCGGGTAAAGCTTCCAGCTCTGCTTGCGAGGCAGTATTGATATTAACTTTAGCAGTTTGTCCACCGCTAGAACCGGTAGCTCCGGCTGCCACGCCTTCCTCTCCTGCCGCCGGTACGTAAACTTTTGTGCCATCAACAAGCTTTTGTGCCATATTAAGATACTTTGCAATATAGTCCTGATTAGCATTTTCAGCAAAACCGCCGGCTGCTTTAACAGCTTCCTCTATTCTTGACCCGTCTTTTAATTGATATACTCCCGGTTTAATTACAGCGCCGGAGACATCAACAGAAACACTTTTAGGGTTGTTGCTGACTAAACTTTCTTTAGGAAATGTTTTGGGTTGTTGTTTGTTTAATCCGGAAGAAAATATGCCGCCAATAATCAATATTAAGCCTAAAAACGATAGTCCGATTGGCAGTTTAAACTTTTCAATTTGCTCCAATAGATTTTGATACATACTTTTTGATCCAGGACTTATATGCCTTAGTTAAAAACCCCATTCCCCTTTGTTCTAATTCTTTATTAACTATTCCTCCTGCATGAGGATATCGATGCAGTCTGACCTTCTTAGAAGAAAAACCATGGGTATAGTGCACCAATTCATGAGCAATAGTATGATCAACCACGGCAGTTGGTATATTAGGGTTTTTAAACATACCGGTAATGGTGATCTTACTTCTATGGCCTCTTCTTTCCATCTTAATTGAACCCAGTCTGTATTTGGAATAGCGGCCAAAGCCGATCAAGACCGGATTATCCTGTGAAACGTCCGCAAAATAATGGGACCAAAGATCGTCTAAACGGGAAAGCAGCCAGTTGTTATCACGAAGCTGAGCAGGCATAATAGGCCGATTATATCCTCCTTACCAAAAGATTACAAGACCCTTACCTAAATTTAACATTAAAAAAGGCTAAATTTTGATTAGCTTACTAGAACAACCTAAAGGGAGTATACGTGGTTGTTAGCAAATAGGAATCTTCTCTGCTAAATTACAAAACTGATGATCCTGCCCTGAACATAAACTGTTTTTTTCACGGATTTTCCTTCTATAAACTTTTGTACCTTCGGACTCTCAAGGGCAATTTTTTCTACCGTTTCTTTATTACTAACTATATCCTTTTGTATCAATAAGCTATCTCTGACTTTTCCGTTAACTTGCACTGCTATGAAAACTTCCTCTTCCTCCAAAAATTTATTATCAAACTGCGGCCAGGAGTGCTTATGAATTGAGAATTTTTTGTCCTTCCATTTTCCATTTTCCATTTTCCATTTTCCATTTATTAACTGCCATAACTCCTCTGTGATATGCGGCGCAAAGGGTGATAAAAGTAGTAAGAAAGTTTTATATTCCTCCTCTGAAATCTTTTCTTTCTTAGATAAGTAATTTAACCATTCCATTAAGCCGGCAATGGCTGTATTAAACTTAACACTATCAAGATCCTCTGTTACTTTTTTGATGGTTTTATGCATAATTTGTAAATCGTTCATCGTTAATCGTTCATCGTTAATCGTTAACTTCTCCGGTAAGTTCCAGATTCGTTGCAGGAAACGATAAATACCGTTTATTCCTTCCGGGCTCCAAGGGGTAACAATATCGAAAGGCCCCAGAAACATTAGATATAATCTAATTGAGTCTGCTCCGTATTTTTTAACCTGGTCATCAGGATTAACCACATTTCCTCTGGATTTGCTCATCCTTGCCCCATCAGGACCCAATATAGTACCGTGATGAATCCTTTTTTGGGCGTATTCGTCAAAATCTATTAATCCCAGTTGCTTAAAAAATTTAGTAAAAAAGCGGGAATACAAGGCATGGCCTAAAGTATGCTCAGGTCCGCCAATGTAAATTTCCAAAGGCATCCAAGCATCCACCACCTTTTTATCAAAAATTTCTTTGTCATTTTCAGGATCTAAGTAACGGAAAAAATACCAAGCTGAATCCACAAACGTATCCATGGTCTCAACTTCCCTTTTGGCTTTGCCTTTACATTTCGGACACTGAGTATTCACCCAATCTTCTGCAGTAGCCAAAGGTGCTTTCCCTTGAGGAGCATAATCCACCTTATACGGCAGCTCAACCGGTAAGTCTTCTTCGGGTACCGGTACCGTACCGCAATTATCACAATAAATAATCGGGATAGGAGTTCCCCAATATCTTTGCCTGGAGATTGACCAGTCATGCAGATGATATTGGGTTTGTTTTTGGCCTGCAGGCCTGGCTTTAAAACTGGTTTTAATGATTGGCAGCTTAAATTCTTTTGCAAACTGCCTATCCCTTTCGTCAGCATATGGCACAGCCATAATGGCGCCTGTTCCATAACCCATTAATACATAATCTGCCACCCAGACAGGAATTTTTTTGCCTGAAACCGGGTTCAAGACATTACTACCGGTAAAGACGCCTGTTTTCTCCTTATTTTCCTTTCTTTCCAATTCACTCTTACTTTTTATTCGGCTAATATAACTTTCTACATCGTCTTTTTGTTTATTGGCCGTAAGTTTTCCAACGAGCGGATGTTCCGGAGCTAATACTAAAAAAGTGGCGCCGTCTGTTGTCTCCGGCTTGGTGGTAAAGACTTTTATCCCGTCAAAGTCTAAAATCAATCCTTCTGATCTGCCAATCCAATCATTTTGCCCGACTCTTAAAGGTTTCGGCCAGGCTGCTTGAGGCGGCTCTTGCCAAATTAACTGATCCGCATAGTCAATAATCTTAAAAAGCCATTGATCAATTTCTTTTTGCACTACCTTGGCGCCACACCTCCAGCATTTACCATCCTCTACATTCTCATTTGCCAGTACAGTTTGATCTTTTGGACACCAATTTGATAGTAGTTTACCTCTGTAAGCCAAACCTTTTTCCAGCATTTTTAAAAAGATCCACTGATTCCACTTGTAATACTTGGGATCGCAAGCCATCATGGTTTTAGTCCAGTCAATAGCAGTACCCATGGTGTCAAATTGATCCTTCATTCTCTCCATGTTTTTATAAGTCCAGTCTCTGGGATGAATTCCCCTTTTAATGGCTGCATTCTCTGCCGGTAAGCCAAAGGCATCAAAACCATTTGGGAAAAGCACGTTAAAGCCTTGGCCTCTCTTAAACCTGGCTAAAACATCACCCATGGTAAAGGTAAACCAGTGACCCATATGCAGATCTCCTGAGGTATACGGCAGCTCAACTAACACATAATATTTAAGCTTGTCATCAGACAAATCAGACAAATATAATTGATTTTCTCTCCATTCCTTCTGCCATTTAGACTCAATTTGGCTTGGAATGTATTTTTTCATAATGCCCTGATCTTAACATAAATATTCAGTCAGATACAATAATCTTTAATCGTCAATCTTTAATCACTTTTCATGTAAGTTTTCACAAGCTAAATTTTTTATTCCTTGTTTTAATTGATATATTTAATATATGTTCTAATCCCCACTAAACCCTATTCCCTACACCCAAAACCCTAATTTATGCCCATTCGTTAATTCCTATGATTGCCTATGATAGATTTTGATACACAGAAGCAGACGGCTGTCTCTTTTTTGTGGTTTTAGCCTTGCAAGGTGAGACCTTGCGTGCGTAACTGCACAAGTCCTGTTTGTTACCTTTCCTTCTTTTGATTTTCCTTTACTTTAGTGTTATGGTTAAATTATATGAAAATTATTTTGTTCTTAACTTTCAGCTTTGCACTTTTAATTTTTAACTTGAGCGAAGCTCGCGCCCAATCCCAAGGCATAGAAGTTACCTCTGTGTATGATATTGCGGACAAAGATGCTGTAGAAGGAGATATTATGAGCCTCACCAAAGAAGGCTTATCCAGAACCAAAACTGCTTTTGACAACCAAATGTTTGGGGTAATACATAAAAACCCTTTACTGGTTAATCGGCGAATTGACGACAGCGGTGAAGCCATTGCCAGAACAGGCATAGCTAATGCTAATATCACTACCTTAAATGGACCAATCAATAAAGGAGACTATGTCACTTCATCCTTAATTGCCGGAAAAGGCCAGAAATCTTCCGAATCCGGCTATGCTTTAGGAATTGCTTTAGCGCCCTTCGGGGAAAATGACGGTCAAAAAATCACCTATGAAGGTAAACAAATCGCCAGCGGTCAAGTCCAAGTAGCATTAAGAGTCGAATATGCAGAGCCGGGTGCTCCCAGAAATGCTAACCGCTGGTTTGGTTTTATTGGATCAGCCTTTTTAAGTAATGTCCAGGATCCTAAACAACTTGGCGCTATCATCCGTTACATAGCCGCAGGACTGGTTATATTACTAAGTTTTACCTTTAGTTTTTTAACATTTTCCCGCTCAATTGCCAAAAGCGTTGAAGCCATTGGACGTAATCCTTTAGCCAAGAGTGCAATCCAACTGTCAATGATCATCAATATTATCCTGTTGGTGGTAACAGGATTAATTGGCATTGCGGCATCGTATTTGATAATTCGGCTGTAGTTTTGGCTTTTGCATCTTGACATTTGAATTTGTTACTATTGAAGTTATGTCTGCCTATTTGCTGGAGAATCCTGTTGTTTTAATATTCACCATATTTGCGACTGTGGCTGTTTTCCTCTATCTTCGGGAATATAACTTAAGGAAAAAGTTTGAATCAGCCGATCAAAAAACTTTAGATGAATTTAGACAAAAAGGCCTAGAAGCTTTCCATCAGTCAATAAAAAAATCCCAAAACATCTTAGGCGAGGCAGAATTGGAGGGAGTTAAAGTAGTTGCTGATACCCGCTTTGCCACTTCTAAGATGGAACAGGATTATGAAAAAAATCTGCAAGCTATAGTCGCTCAGTCTCAACAAGCTATTACTGCTGCACAAAACCAGTTTCTGGAGTTTATACAAAGTTTACAACTAAAAAGCCGGCAATTTGAAGATATCAGTCTGAAAAAAGGCGAAGAAAGAATCAACCGGATGTTTGGCACGTTGGAGAGCAATCTGTCTGACTTTTTAGTTTCCAGCGAACAAAAAACCCTCTCCTCTATTGAACTGGAACTAAAAGCCGCCAGGAATTTAATCGAAAATTATAAGGAGCAACAACTGAAATTAATTGATGAAAATATCATCGCCATGATGGAACAAACCTTAAATATTGTCCTGGCTAAAAAACTTTCTCTGAAAGACCAGATAGATTTAGTCTATGAAGCCCTGGAACGTGCCAAGCTAGAGAAATTTGTTGTATAAATTATGGATACATTGTCAATTCTTTTACAAACCACATGCAGCCTTTTGTCACTAAAATACCGCTTGAGGATTTTAAGATCTCATTTTAACCAAATTTTTTTTAGTCCTGCCGAATCTGAACAACTAACTCCGGATGATTTAGCTTGGCTAAACTCTTTACCAAAGCCTTTTTTGGAGCAATTTAATCAAAATAACCTGTCTCAGATCATGACTGATTTAGAAAATAACATCAGTAAACTTCAAGTCTTAATTTTATACTTACCTTTTGAAGTCAACGACCGCATTGTCGAACAAATCGGCCAAAAGACCAGGATTATTTTCAGTCAATTATTGCTTTTAGATATTAAGTACGATCCTAGTCTGATCGCCGGTTGCGCATTGGTCTGGAAAGGGATTTTAAGAGATTACTCCCTGAAGGCTAAAATCGAACAAGAAAAAGCACAAATTTTAGAAAGTTTTAAGAAATATTTAAGGTGACACGAAGTGTCATCCCGGAGGAGAAATTATGGATCAAACCGAGGTAGGTTATGTCATATCAAGCAGGGATTTTTTAATCCATTTAGACGGATTGCCCACTATTAGGGTCAATGACATGGTGGAATCTGAAGCCGGAGCCAGAGGCTGGGTCAGCTCTATTCCCGGCAGCCAGGTAGAAGTATTAATGCTGGATGAAGAAAAGATTTTCCCCAACCAACTGTTTAAAAAATTATCCAGCCGTTTAGGGCTGTCTGTCGGCAATGTTTTACTGGGCAGAAGCATTAACCCGTTAGGAGCGCCCATTGACGGCAAAGGACCCTTGCTTTCTTCCAAGACTTCATCTTTTTCTGAATTGGAACAGCCGGCGCCCGGCATTGAAACCAGGCAATTTATTAATGAACAGTTTCTAACCGGCATAACCTTGATTGATACCTTGTTGCCTTTAGGAAAAGGCCAAAGGGAACTCGTGATCGGAGATGCCCATTCAGGTAAAACAGGTTTTCTGATAGATACCATAGTCAACCAAAGAGGCGCCAATGTTGTGTGTATTTATGCTTCGATCGGCAAACCTGCCGGCACTGTCAGAAACTTGATTGATGTATTGAAGGCAAATAAAGCTTTAGACTATACCGTGGTTATTGCCACCTCCTCTTCCGAAGTTGCTCCTTTAATTTTTTTGACTCCTAAAACAGCCTTGTCAGTGGCTGAATATTTTCAAAAACAGGGACGGGATGTGCTTTTGATTTTGGATGATTTAGGTTTTCACGCCAAAATATACAGGGAAATTGCCTTACTGGGTGATAAATCTCCCGGCAGGGAGTCTTATCCGGGTGATATGTTTTACCAGCATGCTCATCTGTTGGAACGGGCCGGCAATTTTTTAAAAAGCTTTGGCGGAGGTTCAATCACTGCCCTGCCGGTGATTGAACTTAATATGACTGATTTCACAACTTTGATACCCACCAATTTAATGTCGATGACCGATGGACACTTGCTTTTCAAATCAACTCTCAGATCCCAAGGACAAAATCCTGCCATAGATTTGTCTTTATCAGTCACGAGAGTTGGCAGACAAACACAAAACCGCATGTTTAACTTATTATCTACCAGAATCAGGCAGCTTTTATCCCAAGCTACGGATTATGAGACTATCTCCAGGTTTTCTGCCGAGCTATCAGCAGAAACCCAGTTAACCTTAAAAAGACGGGATTTAATCATGGAGCTTTTAAAACAGGATCCTTTAACTGCAGTACCCAAACCAATTCAGGCTATACTTTTATGTTTGCCTTTCACTACCTTTCTACAAGCTAAAAATAAAACCTTTATAGAAAGATATAAAAATATATTGATTGATGCGTTTACTAAACATCCTCGGTTGGCTGCTATTACCAAGCAGGCGGGAAATATGCAATCGGATGATGAATTAATTAAAGCTTTAGAAGCAGCAGGACCGGTTTTGGATAAGATACTTAAGTAACCTAAGTAACTTAAGTTACCTAATAAAATGACTATTAAAGAAATTACAGAACTACTAGAACAATCAAACTCCTTAAAACAGATTGCGCAGTCTTACTCTGAGATTGCCAATCAAAAAATCAAAAGAATCAGGGCTGAGGCGGAAAGAAACAGGCAGTTTTTCCAGGAGATTTCTTTTGTTTACGGATTAATCCAAAGCCTGGCTGCCAAAAAGAAGCTTACGGTTTTAAAACCTAAAAAGAGTGTATCTATAATTTTAACTTCCAATTACCGTTTTTATGGCCGGATAAATGATGATTTAATTAAATTCTTTATCAAGTCTATTCAAAATACGCAAACAGACATGATTATCCTTGGCAAAGCAGCCATTGAATATTTTCAAACAAACCGTATCAAAGTAATGCAGCAAATATTCTTAAAAACCGATCAGCCGGATACTGAAGAGTTAAGCAATTTAGTGGGTATCATCAAAGATTACAATCAAGCCAATGTTTACTTCTCGAAGCTAAAAAGCTTACTGGTTCAAATACCTTCAGTGGTGGATTTAAACGCCTCTGCCAATATCGAAACTTCTGATAAAAAAATAGATTTCAGGTTCATCTTTGAACCTGAACTTTTAAAAATTCTGCAATTTTTTGACAGCCAAATATTGACTTTGCTTTTGGAAGAAACTTTTCTGGAATCGGAAGTATCCAGAACCGCCTCACGTTTTATCAGTATGGATCAGGCAGAAACCGAAGCCAATAAATTCATCGGCGAATACGAAAAGCTGAAAGCTTATGCCTTAAGAAATATTAAAAACAGTCAAATTCTCGAAAGCTTGGCCGCAGTAGCAGCATCAAGAAAGAAGGCAAGTTATGGCTGAGGAACATTCCATTCAACAAGCAAAAGGTGTAGTCTCTGCTATTAACGGACAAATTGCCATTGTCGAGATTGACAGCGAAAATTTTCCTAAGTTAAACGAAATCTTAACCTGCCCGACTGATCCTGCTGTCATACTGGAAGTTTTTTATGAATCTAAAGCTGCCACTTATTGTTTGATTTTGTCCAGTCCGGATAAGCTTTACCGTAGCATGCAACTGATAGGAACCGAATCTGAACTAAAAGTGCCGGTAGGCGCTCCTGTTTTGGGCAGAGTGATCGATCTTTTTGGAGCTGTCAGGGATAACGGCAAACCTTTGCCTCCTCTGCCGCGAGTGAATAGAGTCTCAATTTATTCTAAAGCTCCTTCTTTAAACATAGTTAAATCAGGATATAATCTGTTACAAACAGGCATTAAAGCCATTGACTTTTTAACTCCCATTCAAAAGGGAGGCAAAGCAGGCTTTATAGGCGGGGCGGGGGTTGGCAAAACTATTCTTTTGACGGAATTAATGCACAATATTACCCAAAGCCGCAATCCTGGTTTGGATAAAGACAAACCAGGATTGAGTGAAGCTAAACAAATCTACTCTATTTTCGCCGGTGTAGGTGAAAGGATTAGAGAAGGCCAGGAACTTGTTCAAAGACTGAAAGAATCAAACGTGCTGGATAAAACAGTCATCATTTTAGGCCAGATGAATGAGAATGCGGCTATTCGCTTCAGGGTAGCTTTGGCTGCCGCCGCCCAAGCTGAATACTTTCGGGATCAATTAAAAGGAGACGTCTTGTTTTTTATAGACAATATGTTCAGGTTTGTTCAGGCAGGCAATGAAGTAGCCACTCTCTTAGGCACGATTCCCTCAGAGCAAGCCTATCAAGCCACCCTGCAAACAGAAATCAGCAGTCTGGAGGATAGACTAATCTCTACAGAGAACGGTAGTATCACCTCTTTTCAAAATGTTTATGTGCCGGCAGATGAAATCACAGATGCAGGAGTTAATGCCATCATGTCGCTTTTGGATACTGCTATTGTTTTATCCAGATCAGTTGCCCAAAAGGGTATGTATCCTCCTATAGATTATTCCCAATCATCTTCCTCTACTTTAACTAAAGCTTTTTTGGGAGAAGCTCACTTTAAAGCATTAACTGTTTTCCAGCAATTACTGGTAAACCATGACAAACTAGCACATATAGTAGCAATAGTTGGTGAATCAGAAATTTCCCCGGAAAATAGACTGTTATACAACAGAGCCAAAAAGATTATTAATTATTTAACCCAACCTTTTTTCACCACTGAACAACAAACCGGCAAAAAAGGTGTTTATGTACCCTTGGCAACTACTGTAAAAGATATCGAAATGATACTTTCTGGAACACTGGATAATATCCCTGCAGACAAATTTATGAATATAGGTTCCTTGGCGGAAGCCAAGATCATATAGCCTTGCAAGGTGAGACCTTGCAAGCGTAGAACCTCTATGTTATTATGAAAGTATGCCTGCTAAAAATTCTATCAAGGTTTATGCTGAAAATAGCTATTATCACATCTATAACCGTGGTGTAGAAAAAAGATCAATTTTTCAAGATGCACAAGACTATGGTGTATTTTTATCCTATCTTAAGGATTATTTAACTCCTAAAAATGAAGGTGAACTACAAAATAAACTTTCTGCTCCTAATACTTCCTATAAAGAAAAGGATAAAATCCTCAAACTCCTTCGTCTGAATAACTTTTACGGAGAGATTACTCTACTCGCCTATTGCCTCATGACAAATCATTTTCACTTTTTTGTCAAGCAAAAAAGTGCGTTGTCTATAGACAAGTTCATGCAATCTCTATGCACAAGATACACGATGTATTTTAATCGTAAATATAGAAGGGTTGGCTCATTGTTCCAGGCAGTTTATAAAGCAGTCCTAGTAGAAACAGAGAGGCAGTTTATCTACTTATCAAAGTATATCCACAAACAAGCTTTAGCCTCGCAAGGTGAGACCTTGCGAGCGTGGAAGGAGAAACAACCATGCTCTTTTGCGGAGTACTTAGGGCTTAGAAAAACAAACTGGATAAATCCTCAAGAAGTTTCGGGGTATTTCTCTAAAACTAACCCTTCCTTATCATATAAAAACTTCTGTTTGGAACAAGATGATTATTCTGTTATCCAAAACCTAACTTTAGAAGATTAAGACAATATTCACTTAAAATCCCTATGTTTAATCTTTGTTATTATTCTCTCTCCTTCTCTACTGTTAAGCTCAGTTCTAGGTTTAGCCACAATTCCTTCTGCTAAGAAATCTCCCCACTCAGATTTAAATCCCTTTTTAGTCATCTCAATTGCATCAGTTAAAGTCCCCTCTCCCACAATGGGCACGACTTTAACTCCTAGTTTCTGAGCTATATCTTCTATATTTTTTCTTTCCAGCCACCATTCATCAATAGTAATATCAAATAAAACAAAGTCCACACCATCAGGAGCATACAACTTTCCAGTTTCCTGGATTTTTCTACCATAACCTTCACCATATAGACAAACCTCTTTTCCAGCAAAAATTTCTTTAAATAATTCCTTCTTAGCTGTTCCCTCAAACAACTCTTGTAATTTATACAGTAAGGCTGCCGGAATTTGAGCGTCATCAGTCTTACCGCCAAAAACCATATCCTTCCCATTCCACATTACCCTAATGTTTGTTCCATCAACTTTTTCGCTAAACACCCACATATTATCTTTCAGGAATTCAAATTCCACTATGGAATAATCACCAATAATAATCTTTTTGGTCTTGCTATCTCTTTTAAAAAGAGTTTGTATTTTGTGATATTCTTTCATCATAGAATCTATGATATCATAATTTTGGCGCTATGCATTTGGATTTTTAGCCTCGCAAGGTGAGACCTTGTAAGGCAAAGTTAAAAAGTAGAAATTAGCAACTTTTTACTTGAACTTTTGACTTTTGAATTTTGAATTATGATTAACCCTACCCTTCATGTCCGGATAATTTCTCCCCAGTCTCTGCTTTTGGATACTCAAGCAGAATCAATCAGTTCCAGGAATTTGCAGGGAAATTTTGATATCCTGCCCCAACATGCTAATTTTTTGACAGTAGTAGAAAAACAACCTATTATTGTCCGTGTTAAGAATCAAAAGCCTTTAAGGTTTGACTTACCTTTGGCTATCATCTTTGCCACTGAAAATAAAGTTAATATCTATACATATGCCCTACCCCAAAATGTTGAGGATAGACACTAGATAAAGAGAATTAGATGTTAGAAGTTCGAAGATGGATGAAGAAGTTAGAAATTTGAAGTTAGATAATACAGATCAAACCTCCAACATCCAATCTCATGATCTACCTTCTAATCTCCAACATCAAACTTCCAAAATCCAACATCAAATAACTGATCCAGTTTGATACCCTCCTGCCCCATTGACAAATCTATGTAAATCTATGTAAAGTGAATATATAACCTTAAAGTTGCATAGGTTGCATAGATTTTCTAAGGTTTAGGGTAAGAGCATCACCAACAGGTGGCCCTGACAGACGGACCAACGCTTGACATGAAGGAAGTTCCGTCTGGAGAAAAATTATTAAAAATCGGTGAGGCTGCAAAGAAGCTGGGGGTTTCTATTGATACCCTCAGGCGCTGGGAAGCCAAAGGGAAAATTAAAGTACTTCGCACCCCCGGCGGCACGAGACTCTATTCTGTACGCATACTAAAGACTCTGGTACGCCATCCGGCACCAATCAAGCCGATACCTACCGATCAGTTACTTCGGCGCATGCAGTCTGATATTCACATCAAACCAGATCAACCTGTAAAAAATTTAATCATTAGGACTGATAAATTAAGGCAGAAGCAGTTTGGAATCAACAGACTGGCTAAAAATCCGGTTGCAGTCGGAGGGGCTGTTATTTTTTTCTCTTTTCTTTTTACCATTATAATAACAGGCTTACTTATTATTAGACGGGATGACAATGGTGTCAATTATGGCATGGGTAAAGAATCAGTCCTGGCTGCCACTTCCCCTGCCACATATTTGCAAATTAACTCAGATACCACTATTGAAGGCAGTTTGACAGTTAAAAATTTAATCAATGGTTTAAAGCTGCTGGGAAGTAATAATGCCAGTTTAACTGTGACAAAAGATTCCACACTAGATCAAAACTTATCAACTACTTCTACTCCCGCATTTTCTGCTCTTAATTTATCTGAGACTAAAAACCAATTAGTTTTTCAGTCGTCTTCTGCAAATACAGGTACGCTTACCTGGACTCCAACCGGAACCCGGGTGATTACTTTACCTGATGTCACCACCACCCTTGTCGGATTAGATACTACTCAGACATTAACTAATAAATCAATCTCCGGATCATCTAATACTTTAACCAGTATCCCAAACTCTGCATTAAGCAATGCCAAAGTCACTGTCACAGCCGGGACTAATTTATCAGGAGGAGGAGATGTTAGCTTAGGTTCCTCCATTACCCTGTCTTTAGCTTCTTCCCCTGCCATATCCGGAGTGATAAAGCTGGCAGACGGCACAGCTACTGCTCCTTCTCTAACCTTTACAGATGATTTAGACTCAGGGTTATACAGATTATCTTCAAATACCATTGGACTTGTTACCGGAGGATCTGCCACCTCAGGGATCACCATTGATGCCTCAGGTAATTTAGGGGTAGGGGATATTACTCCTTCATCTACCTTAGATGTCACAGGCACTGGTAACTTTACCGGTAATCTGGGAGTTGGAGCATCACTCACAGTCACAGGATTATCCATACTAAATGGCGGAGTGTCTACTCCTAGTTTATCTTTAACTAATTTAACTGCCGGAGGAGCATTGTTTGCAGGAGATAATGGTCAAGTCTCACAAAATACATCAAACTATTACTGGGATAATACTAATAACAGGCTGGGTATAGGCACATCTGCCCCATCAGCAACCTTCCAAGTAAATACCAACTCCTCCAATCCTGTGGTAATTACCTCCTCTGGCAATGTAGGCATTGGCTTTAGCAGTCCTCAATATCAATTTCATATAATGAAAGATGGGAATTCTCTTGTGGGATTGGGGGACACTACTGATCCTCCGTTTATCTTCAGCTACCAAGGCAGTCCGGTCTTTATGACTGGAGATATACAGGCTAATAACACTAGTAGATTCGGGGGGCTATCAGCTCGTCACAATACTGCTGGGGAAGAACCCTATGGTTTAGTTTTTTCTGACAACGGATCAATGACTTTAGGCGGAGGCAGATCTACTATGAACGTTGTTACATCTATCTCCTTCAATACTGCCACCAATACTACTACTACGACTGGTACTTCAAGAATGTACATCGCTGGAGGAGGTAATGTGGGAATCGGGACAGCCTCCCCTGGTTCACTATTTGATATTTCTAATGCCAACCCCACCTTGAGATTAACAGATTCCACCTCCGGAGATAATGATTTATTAATAGACTTAAATAATGATGTCGCACAGTTTAGGGATACCACTTCTGCTGCAGGGTCACTGCTTAATTTAGATTTATCAAATACCAGGGTAGGCATAGGCACATCTGCTCCATCTCAAATCTTTCAAGTCAATACCGGATCATCCGCTACAGTAATTAATTCATCAGGCAATGTTGGAGTTGGGACTACCTCCCCTCTGGCTAATCTGCATGTTGTGGGACAGTGTGTAACTGGAGATACGAAACTGCGCCGCCGCAGAAGACGGAAGACAGAAGACGGAAGACTTATTGATGAGTGGGATGAAGTAGAGATTAAAGATATTAAAGAAGGAGATGAAATCCTTACCCTTGATGAAAGAAGCGGAGAGTTCGTTGTCCAAAAAGTTGAGAAACTGCTGGACATGGGTAAAAAGGAAATCTACCAACTGACAACGGCCACCGGAAAGACTATCAGCACAACCGGTAATCACCCATACCTGGCAGCGCCCAAAATAAATCCGGGTAAAGTTGCTGTTTTTGTTGATGCTGCCAACTTAGAGATAAGCGCCAAACTTAATCACCTGACCTTTGATTACAAAGATATAATCAAAACATTCTTCCCCAACAAAGAAAAAGTTGACTTCCGTTATTACACAGTTGATTTTGAAACCTCAGGGCAAAGACGCTTCCTGGGCTATTTGGATATTTTAGGAGCAGAAATTATCACCAAGCTGGCCAAAATTATTAAAAAGCATGGCCAGGATGATGAGCATAAAGCTAATTTTGATGTGGAGATTTCTTTTGATGCAGCCTTACAAAAAGACAGCTTTGATACCTTAGCGCTATTTTCAGGAGATTCTGATTTTACTTACATGGTGGAAAAACTGCAGGAACTGGGCAAGAAGGTAATAGTTATCTCACCCTGGAGAAGAACAGCAAGGGAACTGCGAAAAGCTGCTGATCTCTACCTTGATCTCCGGGATTTGCCTTTCATGAAATCAAGCCATAAAAATAGGCCCCGAAGGGCCGCTCAAAACCGCTTTTTAGACGGTATGCCTATACTACAACAAGTTTATCCGTTTGTCAAGGAGGGCAAGTGGACCAAAGTTTCCCAACTTAAAAGCGGACAGATGATTGCCGCTGTTGGAGCAAATGGCAAGCCTCAATTTGAGAGAATTGTTTCAATCAAGCGCCAAAAAGAAGAGAGAGTTTATGATATACAAATTGCCAATACCCATAATTTTGTAGGGAATAATATTGTTGCCCATAATACATATATAACAGGCAATGTGGGTATAGGCACAACCACAGCTAATAATCCTCTATCTGTGGTTGGTTCAGTTAATATATCTAATAACTATCAAGGTATATCAGCTCCCACCTCAGGACTGTTTGTAGAAGGTAATGTAGGAATTGGGGCTACCACTTCTTCTAATAAACTGGATGTCTGGGGAAACAGCAGGATAGCTGGTAATCTAACTGTAGATGGAACAACTACCTTTGGTGGAAATCTAACCTTATCAGGAAATCTTCTTCCCTCTTTGGATGATACTTATGATCTAGGCTCTAACACTCAAAGATGGAAAGATGCATACTTAGGACCAGGAACATTACATATTGGTACCTCTACTTCTGATGAATATACCCTCTCATATGATACTACCTCAAACTATCTAGGCTTTAATGTAAATGGTAATGGCAATCCTGAAATAATCTTTGATTCAAATGGTAATGTAGGCATAG
>Ga0209343_10001298_pt1 | contig 34041 bp, 29 predicted proteins | sample RifCSPlowO2_02_FD_184026 | JGI IMG/M metagenome (GOLD analysis project Ga0209343, IMG submission 184026) | Groundwater microbial communities from Rifle, Colorado - Rifle CSP2_plank lowO2_0.2 (SPAdes) (version 2) | ecosystem: Environmental > Aquatic > Deep subsurface > Groundwater | place... | reverse complement strand
CTTGTACGACAGGGTGTTGGTGGCGCTGTCCCACAGGGTGTGCTTCATCCACTCGGCGTCGTTGCGACCCAGCGGGAACTGGGCGTCGTCGGCCGGGCGCTCGTAGTCGTTGACCGTGTGGGCGCCGCGGCATTCGTGGCGCGCAGCGGCCGAGGTCATGGTGGCCTGGGCGACTTCCATCAGGTTGTCGACTTCGAGCGCTTCGATGCGCGCGGTGTTGAACACCTTGGACTTGTCCTTGAGCGTGATGTTGGCCACGCGCTCGCGCAGCGCGTTGATCTTGGTCACGCCTTCGTCCATCATGGCCTGGGTGCGGAACACGCCGGCATGCATCTGCATGGTCGCGCGCATGTCGTTGGCCACGTCCTGGGCGTATTCGCCGCTGGTGGAATTGTCCAGACGGGCCAGGCGGGCCAGGGTCTTGTCGGCGGCGTCGGCCGGCAGCGGTTTGTGGTTCTGGTTCTTGTCGTTGGTTTCGACGATGTGGTTGCCGGCCGCGCGGCCGAACACCAGCAGGTCGAGCAGCGAGTTGGTGCCCAGGCGGTTGGCGCCGTGCACGCTGACGCAGGCGCATTCGCCCACGGCGTACAGGCCGTTGACGACCTTCTGCGCGCCGTTGCCGTCGGGGGTGACGACCTGGCCGTTGATGTTGGTCGGGATGCCGCCCATCTGGTAGTGGATGGTGGGCACGACCGGGATCGGTTCGCGCGTGATGTCCACGTTGGCGAAGTTCACGCCGATCTCGTACACCGAAGGCAGGCGCTTGTGGATGGTCTCGGCGCCCAGGTGGTCGAGCTTGAGCAGCACGTAGTCCTTGTTGGGGCCGCAGCCACGGCCTTCCTTGATTTCCTGGTCCATGCAGCGCGAGACGAAGTCGCGCGGTGCCAGGTCCTTCAGCGTGGGCGCGTAGCGCTCCATGAAGCGCTCGCCGTTGCTGTTGAGCAGGATCGCGCCTTCACCGCGGCAGCCTTCGGTCAGCAGCACACCCGCGCCGGCCACGCCGGTGGGGTGGAACTGCCAGAACTCCATGTCCTGCAGCGGGATGCCGGCGCGCGCCGCCATGCCCAGGCCGTCACCGGTGTTGATGAAGGCGTTGGTGGAGGCGGCGAAGATGCGGCCCGCGCCCCCCGTGGCCAGCAGGGTCTGCTTGGCTTCGAGGATGTAGGTTTCTCCGGTTTCCATTTCCAGTGCGGTCACGCCCACCACGTCGCCGTCGGCGTCGCGGATCAGGTCCAGCGCCATCCATTCGACGAAGAACGTGGTGCGGGCCTGCACGTTCTGCTGGTACAGCGTGTGCAGCATGGCGTGGCCGGTGCGGTCGGCCGCGGCGCAGGCGCGCTGCACCGGCTTCTCGCCGTAGTTGGCGGTGTGGCCGCCAAACGGGCGCTGGTAGATCGTGCCGTCGGGGTTGCGGTCGAACGGCATGCCGAAGTGTTCGAGCTCGTAGACGACCTTGGGTGCTTCACGGCACATGAACTCAATGGCGTCCTGGTCACCCAGCCAGTCGGAGCCCTTGATGGTGTCGTAGAAGTGGTAGTGCCAGTTGTCTTCGCTCATGTTGCCGAGCGAGGCGGACACGCCGCCTTGAGCGGCCACGGTGTGCGAGCGGGTCGGGAACACCTTGGAGAGCACGGCCACCTTCAGGCCGGCGCGGGCGAGTTGCAGCGAGGCACGCATGCCGGAGCCGCCAGCGCCGACGATCACGACGTCAAATTGGCGCTTGGGGAGATTTGCAGTTGCGGTCATGGCTTCAGAGACTCCAGAGAACTTGAACAGCCCAGCCCAGGCAGGCCACGAGCCAGACGATGGTGACGATGTGCAGCACGAGGCGGATGCCGGCGGGCTTGACGTAGTCCATCCAGATGTCGCGCATGCCGATCCATGCGTGGTAGGCCAGGGCCACGAACACGACGAAGGTCAGCGCCTTCATCCACTGGGCAGCGAAGATGCCGGCCCAGGACTCGTAGCCGATGGGGCCGCTGGTGAGCAGCACCTGCAGCAGCACGATCAGGGTGAACAGCGCCATGAGGGCGGCGGAGACGCGCTGGGCGAGCCAGTCGCGCAGGCCATAGTGGGCGCCGGTGACGACGCGCTTGGAACCGTAATTGACAGACATGTTGTATTCCTCTCGGTGGCGCTCAGTACAGGCCGAACAGTTTGGCGCCGAGCACCAGCGTCAGGCCGATGCTCAGGGCCAGGGTGACGATGGCCGACGATTTGCCGAACTCTTTGCTGACCGCATGGGCCACGTCCATGTACAGGTGGCGCACACCCGCGATCAGGTGGTGCAGGTAGGCCCAGATAAGGGCCAGCACCACCAGCTTGAAGAACCAGCCCGGCACAAAGCCCAGGCCGGCCGAGAAGGCCGAGCTGAAACGATCGAAGGAAATTTCGGACGACACCGAGGTGTCGAACAGCCAGACGATCAGCGGCAGCAGCACAAACATCAGGCCACCGCTGGCGCGGTGCAGGATCGAGACCCAGCCGGCCAGGGGCAGGCGGTAGGTGGTCAGATCCTTGAAGGCGTTGATGTTGCGGAACTCGGGCCGCTTCTTGGTCAACTCGGTCATGGTGGGGCTTTCTTCCGGGGGGCGGACAGGGGATTGGAAGGGGGATGTAACTCGTTGGTAACTCGGACCACGGGCCCGTAAATTCTATTGCAACGCAGCATACGGGTCGCTGACGTGGCACGGATCGCTCGGACTTTCATGGCGGCATGGGGTCCCGCTTTCAACTCAGTTCGTTGCGGTAGTGGCGCGACTCGGTGCGGTACAGGCCGCGGCGCAACTCCATGGGCACGTCGTTGTACGTGTAGGCCAAACGCTCCACGCTGAGCAGCGGGTGGCCTTCGGGCACGCCGAGCAGCCGGGCCGCGTCGGCATCGGCCGCGACCGCCTTGATCTTCTCCACCGCCCGCACCATGCGCACCCCGAACTGGGTTTCAAACAGGGCGTACATCGGCCCCTTGTCGTCGGACAGGGTTTCCACCGTCAGGCCTTTGAACGGGCCGCCGGGCAGCCACAGGTCTTCCAGGATGGCGGGGCTGCCCGCGAAGGCCAGCACGCGCTTGACCTGCAGGATGGGGTCGCCGGTGCGCAGTGCGAGCTGGCGCGCGACATCGGCGCTGGCCCGCAGGCGGCGGCATTCGATGATGCGGCGCTCGGCCGGACCCTGTTGCGCCAGATCACCGGTGTCGGGCAGCAGCCGCAGGAAGCGGTACTGGATGTGCTGCTCGGCATGGGTGGCGACGAAAGTGCCCTTGCCCTGGCGGCGCACCAGCAGGTTATCGGTGGCGAGCTCGTCAATGGCCTTGCGCACCGTTCCCTGGCTCACGCGAAAGCGCGCGGCCAGATCGAACTCGCTGGGGATCATGTCGCCCGGTTTCCATTCGCCCGCCTGCAGGCTGCGCAGGATCAGTGTCTTGATCTGCTGGTAGAGCGGGCTGAACGCGGGGGCGGTTGGCGCCAGGCCACTCCCGCTCGCGTCGCCAGCGCCCTGGGCAGCGGTGTCCGGCCCGTCGATGGGTGACGGTTCGGGTGGGAATGCGGGATTGATGGCCATGGTTTCTCGGGGCCCGGCGGTGCCGCCAGGCGGGTCCAATCATATCTTATATAAGACATAAGACAAATTGACTTCACAGGGTTTGCACGGGTACACTCGCGGGCTGCGTCAGAACCATCTCTCACGGGCTTGCCCGCGTCTCTGTGGCTTGTGCCTCGGGGTTCTCCCCGCCGATTTCTTTCACCTATCCACCGTCCTTTTCTGGAGTTTTCACCATGAGCAAGAAGCCCGTTCGTGTTGCCGTCACCGGCGCCGCTGGTCAAATCGGTTACGCCCTGCTGTTCCGCATCGCTTCGGGCGAAATGCTGGGCAAGGACCAGCCCGTGATCCTGCAACTGCTGGAAATCCCCGACGAGAAGGCCCAGAAGGCGCTCAAGGGCGTGATGATGGAACTGGAAGACTGCGCCTTCCCGCTGCTGGCCGGCATGGAAGCCCACAGCGACCCGATGACCGCCTTCAAGGACACCGACTACGCGCTGCTGGTCGGCTCGCGTCCGCGCGGCCCCGGCATGGAGCGCGCCGAGCTGCTGAGCATCAACGGCGCCATCTTCACCGCCCAGGGCAAGGCCCTGAACGCCGTGGCCAGCCGCGACGTCAAGGTGCTGGTGGTCGGCAACCCCGCCAACACCAACGCCTACATCGCCATGAAGGCCGCCCCCGATCTGAAGCCGGGCAACTTCACCGCCATGCTGCGCCTGGACCACAACCGCGCCGCCAGCCAGCTGGCCGCCAAGACCGGCAAGGCCGTGTCCAGCATCAAGAAGCTGGCCGTGTGGGGCAACCATTCGCCCACCATGTACGCCGACTACCGCTTCGCCACCATCGACGGCGCTTCGGTCAAGGACATGATCAACGACCAGGCCTGGAACAAGGACGTGTTCCTGCCCACCGTGGGCAAGCGCGGTGCCGCCATCATTGAAGCGCGCGGCCTCTCTTCCGCCGCTTCGGCCGCCAACGCCGCCATCGACCACATGCGCGACTGGGCCCTGGGCACCAACGGCGAATGGGTCACGATGGGCATCCCGTCGCAAGGCTGGTACGGCATTCCCAAGGACGTGATGTTCGGCTTCCCCGTCACCTGCGCCAACGGCGAATACACCGTGGTCGAAGGCTTGGACATCGACGCCTTCTCGCAAGAGTGCATCAACAAGACCCTGGCCGAACTGCAGGGTGAGCAGGACGGCGTCAAGCACTTGCTGTAACCCGTTGGTAACCACGGCGTGATCCATCCGCGCGACATTCTTCTGGGTGCCCAGGCCGGCGCGTTCGCGCTGCCGGTCTGCGACCACTACAGCGGGGTGGAAGCGCGGATGAAGAAGAGCCTGCAGCTGCAGGCCGAGATGACCGAGGAGTTCGGCACCTGCGTGTTTGACGTCACGCTCGACTGCGAAGACGGCGCCCCCGTGGGCGGCGAAGCGGATCACGCGGCGCTGGTCACCGCGCTCGCGCTGGGCGCGGCGCCCGAAGCCCGGGTGGCCGTTCGTGTGCACCCGGTGGACCACCCGGCCTTCGACGCCGACGTGGCCACCATCGCGGGTCAGGCCGCTTCGAAGCTGGTGCACCTGATGGTGCCCAAGGTCGAGTCGGTGGCCGATGTGCAGCGCGCCGTGGCCGCCATGGACGCCGCCGGCGCGACCGCGCTGCCGCTGCACGTGCTGATCGAGTCGCCCGCCGCGGTGCACCGGGCCTTTGACATCGCGGCTCACCCGCGCGTGCAGAGCCTGAGTTTTGGGCTGATGGACTTTGTGTCGGCGCACGGCGGCGCAATTCCGGCCGCGGGCATGAGCATGGCCGGGCAGTTCAGCCACCCGCTGGTGCTGCGCGCCAAGCTCGAGATCGCCAGCGCCTGCCATGCCCACGGCAAGGTGCCGTCGCATTGCGTGGTCACCGAGTTCAAGGACACCCAGGCACTGGGCCAAGCCGCGCGCACGGCCGCGCGTGAGCTCGGCTACACCCGCATGTGGAGCATCCACCCCGACCAGATACGACCGGTGCTCGAAGCCTTCGCGCCCCGGGCCGACGAGATCGGGGAGGCCGCTGCCATCCTGCTGGCGGCGCAGCGCGCCGACTGGGCGCCGGTGCAGCACGGCGGCCGTCTGCACGACCGCGCGAGCTACCGATTCTTCTGGCAGGTGCTGGTGCGCGCGCACGCGACCGGGCGTCCGATGCCCGAGGAGGTGACCCCCTTTTTTGCCACAATGAATGTTTTGGTTGATCGACCATGAAGGGGACACTGGCAATGGCACAGACGCAAACCTCCACCACCGCTTGGACCGCACTCGTCCTGGTCTCCGTTCTGGCGCTGTCGAGCGGCCCGGGCATGGCCCAGTCGAAACCCAAAGCGCATCCGCGCAAACCCGCGCCCGTGGCCACGCCCGCGCCGGTCGACCCGGTGCTGACCGAGCGCGATCTGGGCGTGGCCGCCCGCGTGCATGTCGGCACCTTTCCCTGCGATCTGGGCAGCACGATCCGGCTGGAGGCCGACACGCAGGCCAACGGCTTTTTCCACCTGCACCTGAACAAGGACCGCTACCGCATGCACCCGGTCGAGAGCCGCACCGGTGCGATACGGCTGGAAGACCCGGTGCAGGGCGTGGTGTGGATTCAACTGGGCAACAAGTCCATGTTGATGAGCCAGAAACTCGGCCGCCGCCTGGCCGACGAATGCATGGGCGAGCAGCAGCGCCAGGTGGCCGAAGCCCTGAAAACCAACCCGGCACCGAGCTTGTTCGAGCCCTTGCCAACCCCTCCCGCCGCCGCAGCCACCACCACCGGCTGCAACCGCAACCCCGAATCCCAACCTTTGACCTCTGGAGTTGAAACATGTTGAAAGCCTACCGAGAACACGTGGCCGAGCGCGCAGCGCTGGGCATCCCGCCCTTGCCGCTGACCGCGCAGCAGGTCGCTGACCTGATCGAGCTCATCAAGGCGCCGCCCGCTGGCGAAGACGCCTTCCTGCTCGACCTGCTCACGCACCGCGTGCCCCCGGGCGTGGACGATGCCGCCAAGGTCAAGGCTTCGTTCCTGGCCGCCGTGGCCCACGGCGACGTGAAGGTTGACCTGATCTCCAAGGCCAAGGCCACCGAGCTGCTCGGCACCATGGTGGGCGGCTACAACGTGCACCCGCTGATCGAACTGCTGGACGATGCCGAGGTCGCCGGCGTGGCCGCCGAAGGCCTGAAGAAGACGCTGCTGATGTTCGACTTCTTCAACGATGTGGCCGAAAAGGCCAAGGCCGGCAACGCCAAGGCCAAGGAGGTCGTGCAGTCCTGGGCCGATGCCGAGTGGTTCACCAGCCGCCCCGAAGTGCCCAAGTCCATCACCGTGACCGTGTTCAAGGTGCCCGGCGAAACCAACACCGACGACCTCTCGCCCGCACCCGACGCCTGGAGCCGCCCCGACATTCCGCTGCACTACCTGGCGATGCTGAAGAACACGCGCGAAGGCGCGGCCTTCAAACCCGAAGAAGACGGCAAGCGCGGCCCGATGCAGTTCATCGAAGACCTGAAGAAAAAGGGCAACCTCGTGGCCTACGTGGGCGACGTGGTGGGCACCGGCTCTTCGCGCAAGTCCGCCACCAACAGCGTGATCTGGGCCACTGGCCAGGACATCCCCTTCGTGCCGAACAAGCGTTTCGGCGGTGTCACTCTCGGCGGCAAGATCGCTCCCATCTTCTTCAATACGCAGGAAGACTCGGGCTCGTTGCCGATCGAAGTGGACGTGTCCAAGCTGGAAATGGGCGACGTGGTTGACGTGATGCCCTACGACGGCAAGATCGTGCGCAACGGCGAAACCGTGGTCGAGTTCAAGCTCAAGAGCGACGTGCTGTTCGACGAAGTGCGCGCCGGCGGCCGCATCAACCTGATCATCGGCCGTTCGCTCACCGCCAAGGCGCGCGAGTTCCTGGGACTGCCAGCTTCTACCTTGTTCCGTCTGCCCAGCGTGCCGACGGAAACCAAGGCCGGCTTCACGCTGGCGCAGAAGATGGTGGGCCGCGCCGTCGGTCTGCCCGAAGGCCAGGGCGTGCGCCCCGGCACCTACTGCGAGCCGAAGATGACCACGGTGGGTTCGCAAGACACCACCGGCCCGATGACCCGCGACGAGCTGAAAGACCTGGCTTGCCTGGGCTTCAGCGCCGACCTGGTGATGCAGTCCTTCTGCCACACTGCGGCTTACCCCAAGCCGGTGGACGTGAAGACGCACCGCGAACTGCCCAAGTTCATCAGCAGCCGCGGCGGCGTGGCCCTGCGCCCGGGCGACGGCGTGATCCACAGCTGGCTCAACCGCCTGCTGCTGCCCGACACCGTGGGCACCGGCGGCGACTCGCACACCCGCTTCCCGATCGGCATTTCCTTCCCCGCCGGTTCCGGCCTGGTGGCCTTCGGTGCCGCCACCGGCGTGATGCCGCTGGACATGCCCGAGTCCGTGCTGGTGCGCTTCAAAGGCCAGATGCAGCCCGGTATCACGCTGCGCGATCTGGTGCACGCGATTCCGCTGTACGCCATCAAGGCCGGTCTGCTGACCGTGGCCAAGGCCGGCAAGAAGAACGTGTTCTCCGGCCGCATCCTGGAAATCGAAGGCCTGCCCGACCTCAAGGTCGAACAGGCGTTTGAACTGTCCGACGCCTCGGCCGAACGCAGCGCCGCCGGTTGCACCGTGAAGCTCAACCCCGAGCCGATCAAGGAGTACCTCACCAGCAACGTGGTGCTGATGAAGAACATGATCGCCGACGGTTACGCCGACGCCCGCACGCTGGCGCGCCGCATCGAAAAGGTGGAAGCCTGGCTGGCCAACCCGAACCTGCTCGAAGCCGACAAGGACGCCGAATACGCGGCCGTGATCGAGATCGACCTGAACGAGTTGACCGAGCCCGTGCTGTGCTGCCCGAACGACCCGGACGACGCCAAGCTGCTGAGCGAAGTCGCCGGCGCCAAGATCGACGAAGTGTTCATCGGCTCGTGCATGACCAACATCGGCCACTTCCGCGCCGCCTCCAAGCTGCTCGAAGGCAAGCGCGACATTCCGGTCAAGCTGTGGATCGCCCCGCCGACGAAGATGGACGCTTCGGAGCTGACCAAGGAAGGCCATTACGGCGTGTTCGGCGCCGCCGGTGCCCGCACCGAAATGCCCGGTTGCTCGCTGTGCATGGGCAACCAGGCGCAGGTGCGCGAAGGCGCGACCGTGGTTTCCACCTCGACCCGCAACTTCCCGAACCGTCTGGGCAAGAACACCTTTGTGTACCTGGCCTCGGCCGAACTCGCCGCCATCGCGTCCAAGCTGGGCCGCATCCCGACCGTGGCCGAATACCAGGCCGACATGGGCGTGATCAACAAGGACGGCAGCCAGATCTACAAGTACATGAACTTCGACCAGATCGAAGAGTACGCGGAGGCCGCCAAGGCGGTTGCCTGAGCACCGAGCCGCTTGCTGGCTGAATGAAAAAGGCCCGGGGAGTGATCCCCGGGCCTTTTTGTCTTTTTGTATTCGCTGACGCATCGCCATTCCGGTGGCCGCAGGCGCCTTGTTATGCTGGGCGCATGCGCACACCACAGGCTGCTTTGGGCATCGCCGCACGGCTGGGCACCCTGCTGTTCAGCGCGGTGTTTGCCCTGGCGTTTGGCGGTGGAGGGCTGTATTTCGGCGTGCTGCCGCTGGCCCGGACGATGAGCGCGGCCTGGGAGGTCCGGTCCTGGCAGGCGGTGGCGGCCGAGGTGTTGTCGAGCCAGCTCACGTCGAACCACGATGGCGACGGCACCACTTATGCGGTCCGAGCCCGCTACCGGTACACCGCCGGTGGCCGCACCCACGAGTCCACCCGCATCGGGTTGGACCCAGAGGCCGGTTCGGACAACATCGGGGACTGGCACCAGCGATGGCACGCGCGGCTGAGTTCGACCCGGGACCGGGGTCAGACGGTCACGGTCTGGGTGGACCCCGAGGACCCGACGCGGTCGGTGCTGGACCCGCACATCCGCTGGGCCAAGGCCATCTTCCACCTGCCGTTTGCGTTGGTGTTCACGGGCGTTGGCCTGGGGGCGCTGTGGGTGTTCTGGCGCGCATTGACGGGGCGCGATGCCGGCGCGTTCGATGCCGCCCGTCTGCGCCGGTCCAGGCCCCCCGCCGACGCGGCGGCGCAACTGGCCGGCGGCGCGCCCCCCCGAAGCTCGGCCAGCCGTGGCCAGGGGTTTCTCTGGTTTTTTGCGCTGTTCTGGTGTGGCATCTCGTTTCCGATGGCGGCGCTGTTCTGGATGAGCGGGTCCCCGTGGTGGGGCAAGGCTTTTGTGTCGGTCTTCGTGGTGATCGGCGTCGGCGTGCTCACGCTGGCCTGGCGCCAGTCGGTGCGGGCCTGGCGCTTTGCCGGGACCTCGGTCCGGTTCGAGCCGGCCGGGCCACGGGCCGGGGAGGCTTTCGAGGTGGAACTGGCGCTGTCGTCCCGCGCGCTGCGGAACGCAACGCCTGCGGGCCGGCGGTTGCGGCTCGCGCAGTACCGGGTGGATGACGCCGGCTCCGGTACCCAGGAGCGGCGGGTGGAAGCCTTTGAGCGGGCCGCGACGGTGATGCCGGACATGGCCGGCGGCGAGCGGTGGCACGCGCGTTTTGAGCTGCCCGCCGATGCGCCCACCCATGGCGGCCGACGCTCGGGCGAGCGGGTCGACTGGCGGCTGGAGATCCTGAACGCGGAGGGGGCCGTCGAGGTGTCGTACGACGTGCCGGTTCACGAGACGCCGGTCCGGTCTGCGGGCCACCCGAGGGCCACGCCCGACCGGTTTGACCGCCGGGCGGCCTGGGGGCGCGAGGAAGCGATTCCGCCGCGCCACGAGGGGTGGTCGGTCGGCGATTCGCCGTTGCCGCTGCCGGACAAGGTCCAGGTGGTCGAGCGCCCCGATGCCTGGGAAATGCGGTTCCATCAGGTCGGGTGGCGCTGGGTGGCCGCGCTGGCGATGGTACCTGTGGGGATTTTCTCGGGGCTGTGGTGGCGGTCGGCGCCGCGCGCTTCCTGGTTCGATGCGCTGGGCTCCGGCCCCTGGTGGGGCGTGGCGCTCCTGCTGCTCTTGGCCTTGCACACGGGCACGCGGCAATGGCGCCTGCGGGTGCGCGACGACGGTGTGGAGCGGGAGGTGGTCTCCTGGATGTGGCGCCGGACGCAGGTGATTCCGCTGGCCTCGCTCGATCACCTGTTCCACAAGCTGCTCTACACCCAGAGCAGCGGACAGGCCATGACGGCGTTTCACGCGCTGCACGCCCGCGAGGCGGCCACCGGGCCCTCGGTCCGGCTGACCCCGGGCCTGCCCGGGGCGGCATCGGTCATCGCGGTGGCTCGGGCGCTGCAGGCGGCCCGGGAGCACCGGGTCGGGCGCTTCACCCCCGGCGCCCTGCGTGCGCGGTCCGGTGCATCGTGGCGGCCTGCCGCCGGTTGGCTGGTCTGGGCCCTGTGGCTGCTGTGGTTGGCCGCGGGACCTCTCTGGCTGTAAGGGGCCGAGCGGTCCGACGCCTGGGTCGGCGAGTCCGTGGGGTCAGGCCAGGCCGGTCAGCGTGCGCCAGCCCGGCCAGCTCTCGCGCGCGATGGCGAACTTGCGCGTGGCTTCGCTCCACGAGGCGCCCACGGCCATGGCCTCGCTGAAGGCCCGGGGGTCGGTCACCCGCGTGCCACCGAGCAGCGTCACGCCGCGCTCGAACAGGGCGTCCGGCCACAGCCCGGCCGAGGGGCCGATCACCGCGAAGCGCTTCGCGTTTGGCGCTGCGGCGAGCATCGCGTCCAGCGTGTCGTTGAGCAGCATGGTCGAGGTGCCCACCACCACGTTGCAGGGGGCGAGGTCGGCGCGGTCCAGCGTGATGTGCACGTTCGGGAAACGCTCGCGCTGACGCGCCACCATCTCGGCGTTCATCTCCACCACCGAGAGCCGCCCGCCGGCCTCGGCCACGCGCTTCACCAGCGGCGGAAAGAAGCCGATCATGCCCAGGTGGTCCTGCGCACCCAGTTGCACGTCGCCGAGCGAATTGCCCGCGGGCGGTGGCTCGTAGCCCACCCGGCGCCAGACCGAGTCGGTCAGGGCGTTGACGGCGGCCAGCGCGATGGCGCGCTCCACCGCGCTGCCACCGGCCAGGCGCTGCGCAAGGGCCAGCGGGTCCGCGCCCTGCAAGGGCACGTTGCCGCCGCCGTGCGTGCGCAGCAGCGCGGCCAGCGTGTTGCCGAGCAGCACATAGGACAGGCCAAATCCACCGTCTTCCAGCTCGATGGCGCAGAACTCGGCATCGTGCTCACCGGCGGCACCCACGGTATCGGGTCGACGCGGCACGTGCAGACGGCGCACCCGTGGCGCGGGATGCCGCTGCGCGATGGCCGCGAGCTGCGAGAGGATGGCAGAGGCGATGGAGGGTGTCGGGTTCATGGTGGCTGGAGGACGGCAGGACGGTGGTGCGGACTCCACAGGGGGCCCGCGGTGACCAGATTCTGGCACTCGGCGGGCGCCGGAGCGTGACCCGCGGCGAATGAAGTGGCCCAACCCGGGGGCACCGCCGGGCCGGCTCTGCCGGACGGCCAGTGCCGCCCCCCTTGGGGGGTAGCGCGAAGCGCTGCGGGGGGCTACTCAGCTTTTGGGGCTATTCCTTCCATGGCCGAACCAGCCGCACCAGCAGTTTGCTGCGCTTGAGCACGTCGCCTTGCGCCTCGGCCGTGGCGGTGTTCACGGCCCAGCCGTGCAGGAACTTCATCTGGTTGATGTTCTGCCCGTTCAGGCCGCGCTGGATGTTGTTGTAGTTGTAGTTGTTGAGGGGCTGGATGTTGATGGTGGTCGTGGCGGTCCAGCTCCAGCCGTGGGTGGCCGGCGGCAACAGCGGCTGCCCCGTCGCGGTCGGCCGGGCGTTCTGGTAGGCCAGTTGCTGCAGTTCTTTCATGTGGGGCAGGCGCCAGGCCATGCCCTCGGCCTTCTGGTGGTCCTTGACCCGCGCCAGCGCTTCGGCGTGGTCGAGCAACAAGGCCTTGCCGGTGCAGCGCTGGCCGTTCCATTGCATGCCTTCGGCGCAGCGGGGCCAGGCCACGCGGGCGCTGCGGTGGATGATCAGGCTGCCGTCCTTCGAGAGGTCCCAGTCGGGTGGCGCCGCCTCATCGCTGGTGCCGGCAAAGGCTGCGGGCCACGCGGCGCACAGAGCCCCCAGGAGCAGGCGGTGGATGGGGCGGGGGGTGTGGTTTTTCATGCGATCACCGCGGGCGGTTCGGGTGGGGTGGGTTCAGTGAGGTTCAGGAACACGACCAGGTTCGCCTCGACGATGGGCGCCGACCAGAACGAAGCCATCCATTGCCACGAAAGCATGATCCAACCCTTCCCGTGATTCCTCGGCCACCGCCGCGCTGTGCGGGGTGGTCTTGATCCTTTGTATCGACCGGGTCGGGGAAAAGCTGAGCGCCGCGGGCGGGGCAGGGCGGCCCGGGGGCGCTCCCGGGTCTACAACAGCCGGGCCAGCAACGCGCCTTCGGCCGGTGCGCCCAGCGGCACCCAGACGCGGACCGGGCTGCCCTGCGCGACCTCGATGGCGTGGCCGTCCTGGTTATGCATGGCGCTCAGCTGCACCAGGCGGTTGCCGCCGGGGTGGATCACCTCCAGCCGGTCGCCAACGGCGAAGCGGTTCTTGGTCTCCACCTCGGCCCAGCCGTCTTCGCGCACGCGCAGCACCTCGCCCACGAACTGGCTGCGCTGGCTCTCGGAGCTGCCGCTCTGGTAGTTCTGGTAGTCCTGGCTGGGCCGGCGCTCCAGCAGGCCGCCGGTGTAGCCGCGGTTGGACAGGCCTTCGAGCTCGCGCAGCAGCTCGGGATTGAACGGCCGGCCGGCCACCGCGTCGTCGATGGCGCGGCGGTACACCTGCGCGGTGCGCGCCACGTAGTAATGGCTCTTGGTGCGGCCCTCGATCTTGAGCGAGTCCACGCCGATCTGCACCAGCCGGGCCACGTGTTCCACGGCGCGCAGGTCCTTGCTGTTCATGATGTAGGTGCCGTGCTCGTCTTCCATGATGGGCATGAGCTCGCCGGGGCGCTCTTTCTCTTCGAGCAGCCATACGCGGTCGGCCAGCGGGTGGCGCGTGCCGCCGCCACAGGTGGACGCGAACTGGCGGGCGGCGTCTTCGTCTTCCTGGGCGAAGTTGAAGTCGCTGCCCAGGCGCTCGGCGGGCACGGCTTCGCCGGTGTCGCTGTCGGTGTGGGCGTCGTGGGTCTTGTACTCCCAGCGACAGGCGTTGGTGCAGGTGCCCTGGTTGGGGTCGCGGCGGTTGAAGTAGCCGCTGAGCAGGCAGCGGCCCGAGTAGGCGATGCACAGCGCGCCGTGCACGAACACCTCGATCTCGACATCGGGGCAGGCGTCGCGGATGGCGGCCACCTCGTCCAGGCTGAGCTCGCGCGAGAGGATCACGCGGGCCACGCCCTGCCGGTGCCAGAACTTCACCGCCGCGCTGTTGGTGGTGTTGGCCTGCACCGAGAGGTGGATCGGCACCTCGGGCCAGCGGCCGCGCTCCATCTCTTCGCGCACCAGCATGATGAGCCCGGCGTCGGCCATGATGAGGGCATCGGGCTTGAGGGCCACCACCGGCGCCAGGTCGCGGAGGTAGGTGCGCAGCTTGTCGTTGTGCGCGATCAGGTTGCTGGTGACGAAGAATTTCTTGCCGCGCGCGTGCGCTTCTTCGATGCCTTGCGCGATCTGTTCCATGCGGAACTCGTTGTTGCGCGCGCGCAGGCTGTAGCGCGGCTGGCCGGCGTAGACGGCGTCGGCGCCGAAGTCGTAGGCGGCGCGCATGCGTTGCAGCGTGCCGGCGGGGAGCAGGAGTTCGGGGGCTGTGAGGTTCACCCCCGGATTGTCCGGCAATCGGGGGCAGGCCCCAGCGCCTGCCGGTCGCACAGGCGGCGCCGCACCGGGGCCCAAGACAGCTTGTTACGTGTTGGGCGGGCCTGGCTGGGATAATTGCCGGCCCGATACAACCTGCGCCCAAGCTGCCTGCTTCCAGGCCATCCCCCGCGCACGAACCCCATGGCATTTTCTTTTGCACCGGTGCTGCTGGCGCTGCGCCGGCACCGCCGCTGGCTGCTTCTGGCCCCGCTGGGCGCTCTGGCCGCCGGCCTGTTGACCCTGGTGGTGAGCGTCGCGGTGCTGTACCCGCAGCTGCCCGACACCAGCGGCCTGGCCAACTACCAGCCCAAACAACCCCTGCGCGTATACACCGCCGACGGCGTGGAGATCGGCGGCTTCGGCAGCGAGCGGCGCCAATACCTGCGCATCGGGCAGATCCCCAAGCTCATGCGCGAGAGCCTGCTGGCGGTGGAAGACACGCGCTTCTACGAACACGGCGGCATCGACCCCAAGGGCGTGGCGCGCGCGGTGGTGGCCAACCTCAGCGGTGGCCGTTCGCAGGGCGCTTCCACCATCACCCAGCAGGTCGCGCGCACCTTCTTCCTCACCAACGAACGCACCCTCTCGCGCAAGCTCAAGGAGGCCATGCTCTCGCTGAAGATCGAAGGCGAGCTGAGCAAGGACCAGATCCTGGAGCTCTACATGAACCAGATCTACCTGGGTTCGCGCGCCTACGGTTTTGCCGAGGCGGCCCAGACCTACTTTGGCAAGCCGCTGGACGCGCTGTCCGCCGCCGAGTGCGCCATGCTGGCCGGCCTGCCGCAAAGCCCGGCCACCGTGAACCCGATCAAGAGCCCCGCGCGGGCCCGGGCGCGCCAGCTGGTGGCGCTCTCGCGCATGCACACCGTGGGCGTGATCGACCAGGCCACCTACGAGGCCGCCAAAAGCGAAGAGCTGGTGGTGCGCAACCCGGGCGACACCGAACTGCACGCCGAGCACGTGGCCGAGGCGGCGCGCCAGCAGGTGTTTGCCCAGTACGGGGAAGCCGCCTACACCTCGGGCATGAAAGTCGTGACCACGCTGGATTCGCGCGAGCAGAAAGCGGCCTGGCAGGCGGTGCGCAAGACCCTGATCGACCGCGAGCTGCGCCTGGCCTGGCGCGGCCCCGAGGCGCACGAAGCGCTGGACGCCGACACCCCGCTGGACGACCCGGCCGTGAGCCAGAAGCTGGCCGAGCACAGCGACGACGAGACGTTGCGCGTGGCTCTGGTGGGCAGCGCCAGCCCCAAGGAAGTCACCGCCGTGCTGTCCTCGGGCGAGGTCGTGAGCATCCGCGGCAAGGGGTTGCGCCAGGCGCGCCCCGGGTTGGCCAAGGGCGCGGCCAAGGCGCTGCGCATCGAGCGCGGTTCGGTGGTGCGCCTGGTTCTCAAGAGCGACGACTGGGTCATCACCCAGTGGCCGCAGGCCGAGGGCGCGCTGGTGGCGCTGGACCCGCACGACGGCCGGGTGCGCGCCCTGGTGGGGGGCTTCGATTTCCAGCGCAACCAGTTCAACCACGTGACGCAGGGCTGGCGCCAGCCGGGCTCCGCCTACAAGCCCTTTCTGTATTCGGCCGCGCTGGAAAACGGCGTGATGCCGCAGACCCTGGTCAACGACGCGCCACTGACCGACACCGGCACGTGGGTGCCGGCCAATTCCGATGGCAGCGCCGACGGCCCGATCCCGCTGGACGTGGCGCTGGCCCGTTCCAAGAACCTGGTCAGCATCCGCCTGGTGCAGTTGCTCGGCCCCCAGGCCGCGCGCGAATGGACCGGCCGCTTCGGCTTCGACGTGAACCGCCAGCCCGACAACCTCACCCTGGCCCTGGGCTCGGGCGCCACCACGCCGCTGCAGCTCGCCAGCGCCTACGCGGTGATCGCCAATGGGGGGCTGAAGGTCGAGCCGTTGCTGATCCAGCGCATCACCAACGGCGCCGACGAGGTGGTGTTCGAGGCCCCGGCTCCGGTGATCGACGAGGCCCAGCGCACGCTGCCCGCGCGCAACGCCTTCCTCACCGCCACCCTGCTCAACGGCGTGACCCGCAGCGGCACCGCGGCCCGGGCGCAGGCGCAGCTGCGCCGCAGCGACCTGTACGGCAAGACCGGCACCACCGACAACGTGGTCGACGCCTGGTTCGCGGGCTTCCAGCCCGACCTCGTGGCTGTGGTCTGGCTGGGCTACGACACCCCGCGCAGTCTGGGCAGCCACGCCTCCGGCGCCTCGCTGGCCCTGCCGGCGTGGATCCAGTTCATGGCCACCGCATTGCGCGGCAAGCCCGAAAAAGCGCTGCTGGTTCCCGAAGGGGTGGTGCAGGTGGAGGACGGCGGCTGGCGCTACACCGAGTGGGCCGACGGGGGCTACATCGAGGAACTGGGCATGGACGATGACCCGATCGACCGCAGCCTGATCCCGACCCCGCCCGACCCCAACGCACCGCCGCCCGACAGCCTGGAGGACCGGCTCAAGTCCTTCATCGACCGGCTGTTCTGAGCGGTCCGCCAGTTGGCCGCGGTCACGCGGCCCGCAACTGGCGCGTCACCACCGGCGCGGACTGGCGGTTGTCGCGGCACAGGTGCAGGTGCGGTGCGGCGGGCTCGTTCGACAGGTGGTCGTAGGCGTGCCGGACCACGGCATAACACTCACAGCTGCGGGCCTCCAGGCCATCGCGGTCCAGGATGGCGATGTGGCCGCGGCTGTAGTGGATCAGCCCCGCTTTCTGCAGTTTCAGGGCGCAGTGGGTCACACCCTCGCGGCGCACGCCCAGCAGGCCGGCAATGCGCTCCTGCGTCACCAGCATGTCCGGGCCGCTCTGGCGGTCCAGGTGGTGCAGCAGCCAGCGGCACAGCTGCTGGTCCAGCGAATGGTGGCGGTTGCAGGCCGAGGACTGCGCCATGTGGGTGAAGAGCGCCTGCGTGTAGCCCAGCAACTGGTGCATGACGGCCGGCGAGCGCTGGGTGTGCCGCACGATGGCCTGGGTGCTCATGCGGTAGCCGTGGCCGGGGTGCTGCACCACGGCGTCGCTCAGCGCGTGCGGGTGCCCCATGAAGGCGCACACACCGACCATGCCCTCGCTGCCGACCACGGCCACCTCGGCCGAAGCGCCGTCCTCCATCGAGGACACCAGCGAGACCGTCGCAGTGGTCGGGAAAAGCACGTGGCGCAGCGCCGCGCCGGTCTGGTGCAGCACGGTCCCCTGTGCCAGCTCAACCCACTCCAGGTCGGGTTGCAGCTGTTGCCACTCGGCCGATGGCAGTGCGGCGAGGAGTTGGTTCTTGTCGCGAATTGACGTGACTGCGGTCATGGATGGGCCCTCCTGTGGTTTGTGACCCGGGCGTTGCGAAAAGTGGGTGGCCTGCACGGAGCAGGCTCGCCGCCACGGCCCGGGCCTGGGTTGAACGCCGATCCTGACCGGCGGTTCCAGCGCCAATGTGTTCAAAGACAGGGATTGGTATCTGAGGGCCACGAGGGCAACACCTGGTTACCACTGCAACACCGCGGAAAGGTCTGGCGCCCTGGCTACACCGGTCGCGCAGCGTGTTCGCCAGCGCACAGAGGCTTTGCGCGCATTGGGCTACGCTGGGTCATGCTGGTTGGACACCTCTGTCGAGCCGGCTGGTCGGTGTGACCCGTGCAACCGCCGAAACCACACCCGTTCACCCCTGAAGGACTCCCCATGAACCGTTCACTCATGCTGCTGGCACTGATTTCCACCTTCGGCCTTGTGGCCTGCGACCGCGAACCGGTGGTCGTGAACACGCCGCCAGCCACCGTGGTGGTGCCCGGCCCCGCCGGTCCTGCCGGCGAAACCGGCGCCACCGGGTCCAGCGGCGCCACTGGCTCCACCGGGATGCAGGGCGATACTGGCAGTACCGGCGACACAGGTGCCACCGGCAGCACGGGCGACACCGGCGCCACGGGCAGCACCGGCGACACCGGTGAAACGGGCAAGACCGGCGGCACCACCCGAGTGATCGTGGTGCCTCCGCCCCCCGCGCCCACGAACTGAACACCCCTTCGCACGCACCCATCCAAAGGAGAACACCATGGGACTCGGAACCATTTTGTTGATCGTGTTGATCCTGATGCTGGTCGGCGTCATCCCGACCTGGTCGCACAGCAGGAGCTGGGGCTACGGCCCCAGCGGCGTGCTGGGGTTGATCGTCGTCATCCTGCTCGTGATGGTGCTGACGGGGCGCATGTGATGGCCATCGTCAACCACCCCCGGGTGCGCTCGCTGGGCCTGGCCCTGTTGCTGGGGCTGGCTCCGGCCGCGGCGGTGCAGGCCCAGGTCAGCGTGGGCATCCACATCGGGGTGAACGTGCCTTCGTACCCGACGCTGGTCGCCGTGCCCGGGTACCCGGTCTATTACGCCCCCCAGGCCAGCGCCAACTACTTTTTCTATGACGGCCTGTACTGGGTCTATGTCGACGACAACTGGTACGCCAGCAGCTGGTACAACGGCCCCTGGGCGCTGACCAGCCGGGACCACGTGCCCCTGTTCGTGCTGCGCATCCCCGTGCGCTACTACCGGCACCCGCCACCCTATTTCAGCGGCTGGCGCGTGGACGCACCGCCCCGCTGGGACGAACACTGGGGCCCTGACTGGGCGCAGCGCCGACCCGGATGGGACCGCTGGGACCGCAGCAAGACACCCGCCGCCGCCCCGTTGCCGCGCTACCAGCAGAAGTACCCCGGCGACCGCTACCCCAGCGCGGTGGAGCAGCAACGCGAGATCCTCCAGCAAAACTACCGCCACACGCCGCGAGAAGCGGTGACGCGCGAGCACTTCAGGGTGGTGGCCCCGGAGGCGCCGCGCCGGGTCGAGCCGGTGGTGCCGCAGCGCGGCCCGGCACGGGATGACAGGATCGCACCCGCCCCGCAACGGCCCGCGCCGCCGGCACAGGTCGGCCCAAGGCCGCAAAAGCCGGGGCAGCCCAGGCCGCAGGTGGGACCCGCCTGCGAGCCGGGCGAACCGGGTTGTCGGCCCGGAAAACCGGCCCGGGTCGCGCCCTCGCGCCAACAGCCCGACGAAGAGAAGAACAACGGCCCCCGACGCTGAAAGCAGCCAGGGGTAGAAGCCAGGGGTGCCCAGGGCACCAGGCCACGCCACGCCGGCCCCTCGGAACCCGTTTCCGCGGGGCTTTTTGGGATGTGCTGCAAACCATTACTGCCAGCACGGTAAAGCGCGCTGCTGACAGAATGGCTCGCAACCCACCGATACCGACAGGAGTTCTCCATGGCACAAGGCGCCGCCTTTTCCCACCCTTTTGCGTCCACGGTCAAAACCTTCAAGACGGCATCGGGGAAAACCGGTCGCTTCTACTCCTTGCCCGCGCTGGCCCGCCAGTTTCCCGGCGTGCAGCGCCTGCCGGTGTCGCTGCGCATCGTGCTGGAGAGCGTGCTGCGCCACTGCGATGGCGAGCGCGTGACGCCGGAGCATGTGGCCCAGCTCGCGCAGTGGCAGCCGAGCGCGGCGCGCACGCAGGAGATCCCGTTCACCGTGGCGCGCGTGGTGCTGCAGGACTTCACCGGCGTGCCGCTGTTGGCCGATCTGGCGGCCATGCGCAGCGTGGCCCAGCGCCTGGGCAAGGACCCCAAACGCATCGAACCGCTGGTGCCGGTGGACCTGGTGGTGGACCACTCGGTGATGGTCGACTACTACGGCACGAAGAACGCGCTCGACCTCAACATGAAGCTCGAATTCCAGCGCAACCGCGAGCGCTACGAGTTCATGAAGTGGGGCATGCAGGCCTTTGACACCTTTGGCGTGGTGCCCCCAGGCTTTGGCATCGTGCACCAGGTGAACCTGGAGTACCTGGCGCGCGGCGTGCATCTGAAGGGCGGCTTGTATTACCCCGACACCCTGGTGGGCACCGACAGCCACACCACCATGATCAACGGCATTGGCGTGGTGGGCTGGGGCGTGGGCGGCATCGAGGCCGAGGCCGCCATGCTGGGCCAGCCGGTGTACTTCCTCACGCCCGACGTGGTGGGCTTCGAGCTCACCGGGCGCCTGCGCGAAGGCTGCACCGCCACCGACCTGGTGCTCACCGTGACGGAAATCCTGCGCCAGCACAAGGTGGTGGGCAAGTTCGTCGAGTTCTTCGGCGAAGGCACGGCCTCGCTCTCGCTGCCCGACCGCGCGACGATTGCCAACATGGCGCCCGAATACGGCGCCACCATGGGCTTCTTCCCGGTGGACGACAAGACGCTCGACTACTTCCGCGGCACCGGCCGCAGCAAGGCCGAGATCGAGGCCTTCGAGGCCTACTTCCGCGCCCAGGGTCTGTTCGGCGTGCCCGGCGCCGCGGGGGCCTCACAGGCCTCGGGCGACATCGACTACTCGCAGGTGGTCCGACTCGACCTGGGCCAGGTCACCCCCAGCCTGGCCGGCCCCAAGCGCCCGCAGGACCGCATCGAGCTGGGCCAGGTGGCGCAGCAGTTCGCCGATCTGTTCAGCAAGCCCAACGCGCAGAACGGCTTCAACCGCCCGGCCGAGCTGCTGCACACGCGCTACCAGCCCGAGCTGGGCCAGCCGGCCGACCCCCCGGCACCCGAGAAGGCGACGCCCACCCCGGCCGGCGCACCGCGTTTCGAGGCCGAGATGGAGGGCAACAAGCCGGCGCGCGCCACGGCCCATGTCGAGGCCGGGCCGCTGTCGCACGCCGTGCAGAAAGCGCTGTCCATCGGCAACGGCGACGTGCTGATCGCCGCCATCACCAGCTGCACCAACACCAGCAACCCCGGCGTGCTGCTGGCCGCCGGCCTGCTGGCGAAGAAAGCGGTGGAGGCGGGCCTGAAGGTGCAGCCGCACATCAAGACCTCGCTGGCCCCGGGCTCGCGCATCGTCACCGAATACCTCACGGCCACCGGCCTGCTGCCCTACCTGGAGAAGCTGGGTTTTTCGCTCGCGGGCTATGGCTGCACCACCTGCATCGGCAACGCGGGCGACCTCACGCCCGAGCTCAACGCCGTGATCACGCAGAACGACCTGGTGTGCGCGGCCGTGCTCTCGGGCAACCGCAACTTCGAGGCCCGCATCCACCCCAACCTCAAGGCCAACTTCCTGGCCAGCCCGCCGCTGGTGGTGGCCTACGCCATCGCGGGCAACGTCATGAAAGACCTCATGACCGAGCCGCTGGGGCTGGGAAAGGGTGGCAAGCCGGTGTACCTGGGCGACGTCTGGCCCACCAGCGACGAGATCCACAAGCTGATGCGGTTCGCGATGAACGGGAAGGCCTACCGCGAGAACTACGCGCGGGTCGCCAGCGAGCCCGGCAAACTCTGGGAGCGCATCCACGGTGTGAGCGGCAACGCCTACACCTGGCCGGTCAGCTCCTACATCGCAGAGCCGCCGTTCTTCGAACATTTTGAGCTGGCCCAACCGGCCGAGCAGGCCCCGGCCGTGCGCGGCGCGCGCGTCATGGCCCTGTTCGGCGACTCCATCACCACCGACCACATCTCGCCCGCGGGCTCGATCCAGGAGCGTTCGCCCGCCGGCCAGTGGCTGCTGGCGCGCGGCGTGTTGAAGGCCGACTTCAACAGCTACGGCGCGCGCCGCGGCCACCACGAGGTGATGATGCGCGGCACCTTCGCCAACGTGCGCATCAAGAACCTGATGCTCGCGCCCGGCGCGGACGGCTCGCGCGAGGAGGGCGGCTGGACGATCTACCAGAGCGACGGCGTGGGCCAAGGCCAGAAGATGAGCATCTTCGACGCCGCCATGCGCTACCAGGCCGCGGGCGTGCCCACCGTGGTGTTCGCGGGTGAGGAATACGGCACCGGCTCCAGCCGCGACTGGGCCGCCAAGGGCACCCAGCTGCTGGGCATCCGGGCCGTGGTGGCGCGCAGCTTCGAGCGCATCCACCGCAGCAACCTGGTGGGCATGGGCGTGCTGCCGCTGCAGTTCAAACCCGGCGACAGCTGGGAGCGCCTGGGGCTCACCGGCGAGGAGCAGATCGACGTGTTGCCCCACCCGCAACTGCTGCCGCAGAGCGAGGCCACGATGGTCATCACCTCCCCCGATGGCCAGCGCCGCGAGGTCGCGCTCACGCTGCGCATCGACACGCCGGTGGAGGTGAACTATTACCGGGCTGGCGGAATCCTCCCCTACGTGCTGCGCCAACTGCTCGACGCTTGAGCCCGGCGCCGCAACGCGGCATGATGTGACACACCGCCCCGCCAGGCGTTTCAGGAGTCGCTATGCGAAAGCCCGCCCTGTACAGCCGATCGGTTCGCGCCGCCCCTGCGGTGCCGGGCGTGCCCGACGTGGGCCCCGACCCGGCCCTGGAGAGCGAAGCGGCAACGCGTGCGCCGGGCCGCTGGCGCGCCGGGCTGGCCCGCGCGGCGGTGAGCCCCCGTGTGATGTGGGCCGCGCTGGCGCTGCTGGGCGCGCTGCTGCTGGCCAGCCTCTGGGCGCCTGGGCCGATGGGCGCCAAGGCGCTCACCCAGAAGGACGTCGACGCGGCGGTGTTGCGCACCCTGAGCACGCAGAACCTGCCCTCGCCCGCGGCGCGCGCGGCCGAGAAGATCCGGCCCGCCGTGGTGCGGGTGGTGTCCTACATGAAGAACAAGCAGGGCGAAGCGGTCGAACACGGCGTGGGCACCGGGGTGGTGATCGTGGACAAGGGCATCATCCTGACCAATCTGCACGTGGTGCAGGGCGCGGACAAGGTGGAGCTGGTGTTCGCCGACGGCTCGGAGTCCGGCGCCAGCGTCACCGGTGTGCAGGCCGAAAACGACCTGGCCGTGCTGCAGGCCCACACCATCCCCGACGACCTGCACGCCGCCACCATGCGCAGCACCGGCGACCTGTTGCCGGGGGACCAGGTGGTGGCCGTGGGCTTCCCGTTCGGCATCGGCCCGTCCACCTCGGCCGGGGTGATCTCCGGCTTCGGGCGGTCCTTCAAGTCGCCCGAGGGCGAGCAGGAAATCAGCGACCTGATCCAGTTCGACGCGGCGGCCAACCCCGGCAATTCGGGCGGGCCGCTGGTCACCATGGAGGGCGAGGTGATCGGTATCGTCACCGGCATCCTCAACCCCAGCAACCACCGCACCTTCGTCGGCATCGGTTTTGCCGTGCCGATCGAGAGCGCGGCATCCGCGGCCGGCCTTCCCCCTTTCTGAATCCAAGGAGCGTTTCATGAGCGAGAACAGCAGCCCCGACACCGCCCAGCTCATGGAGCAGATCCTCTACGAAGTGAAGCGCGTGGTGGTCGGGCAGGACCGCTTCCTGGAGCGGGTCATGGTGGCCCTGCTGGCCCAGGGCCACCTGCTGGTCGAGGGCGTGCCCGGGCTGGCCAAGACGCTCACCGTGAAGACGCTGGCCAATGTGGTGCAGGGGCAGTTCAAGCGCATCCAGTTCACGCCCGACCTGGTGCCCGCCGACCTCATGGGCACGCGCATCTACAACCAGAAGACCGGCGAGTTCAGCACCTCGCTCGGGCCCGTGTTCGCCAACCTGCTGCTGGCCGACGAGATCAACCGCGCGCCGGCCAAAGTGCAGAGCGCGCTGCTGGAGGTGATGCAGGAGCGGCAAGTCACCATCGCCGGTGTGTCGCACCCGGTGCCCAGCCCCTTCCTGGTGATGGCGACGCAGAACCCGATCGAGACCGAAGGCACCTACCCGCTGCCCGAGGCGCAGGTGGACCGCTTCATGATGAAGGTGCTGGTGGACTACCCGAGCGACGAAGAAGAGTTCGTCATCGTCGAGCGCGTCACCGGGCCGGCGGTGCAGGTGCAGGCCGTGGCCACCACCGATCAGCTCGCCGCGCTGCAGGCCTTGTGCCGCGAGGTCTATGTGGACCCGTCGCTGGTGCAGTACGCGGTTCGCCTGGTGTCGGCCACGCGCACGCCCGAGAAACACGGTCTGAAAGACCTCGCGCGCCTCATCACCTACGGCGCCAGCCCGCGCGCCACCATCGGCCTGGTGGAGGGCGCACGCGCGCTGGCCATGCTGCGCGGGCGCAACTACGCGCTGCCCGAAGACATGAGCGATCTGGTGCCCGACGTGTTGCGGCACCGGCTGGTGTTGTCCTACGAAGGCCTGTCGGAGGGGCTCGATGCCGACGATCTGGTGGCGCGCATCATGGACGCCGTGACGCCACCGGCGAAGCCGCTGGAACACGAGAAGCGCGCGGCTTGAACGGGAGCGTCGCATGCTGTTCGGCCTCTTCAAATCCCGCCCGGCGCAGCCGCCGCCTTCGGTCGTGGCGCCGGTCGAAAAGGCGGACGCCCTGCTGCGCCGCCTGGAGTGGACCGTGATCCGTCGGCTCGACGGCTTGCTGCAGGGCGACTACCGCACCCTCATGCGGGGCAGCGGGCTGGACCTGGCCGACCTGCGCGAGTACCAACACCACGACGACGTGCGCCACATCGACTGGAACGTCACCGCCCGCCTGCAGACACCGCATGTGCGCGTGTTCACCGAAGACCGCGAGATGGCCGCCTGGTTTCTGCTGGACCTCAGCCCCTCGGTCGATTTCGGTTCGGGCGATCAGCGCAAAAGCGAGGTGCTGCGCGACGTGGTGACGGTGCTGGCCCGGCTCATCACGCGCCACGGCAACCGGGTCGGCGCGCTGCTCTACGGATCGCGCGGCCAGCCCGGGGTGGACGAGGTCTTGCCCGCGCGCGGCGGGCGCGTGCACCTGCTGCGCCTGATGCACCTGGTGCAGCGGCCCCCCGCGCCGGTGCGCGCCGCAGTGGGCGCCGACGGCCCCACGCGGTTGGCCGATCTGCTGAGCGCGGCGGTGCACACCGTGCGCCAGCGCTCCACCGTGTTCGTGGTGTCCGATTTCATCAGCGAGCCCGGCTGGGAGCAGCCGCTGGGCGAGCTGGCGCGCCGGCACGATGTGGTGGCGGTGCGCCTGCTCGACCCGCTGGAGCTGGAGCTGCCCGACCTCGGGCTGATCCCCATCCGCGACGCCGAGACCGGCGAGCAGTTGCTGGTGGACACCCACGACAAGGGCTTTCGCCAGCGCTTCGCGCGTATCGCAGCCCAGCGCGAGGCGCAGCTGCGCGAGAGCCTGGCACGCGCCGGCGTGGACACGCTGGAGCTCGCCACCGACGACGACCTGGCCGACGTGGTGCTGCGCTTCGTGGAACTGCGTCGGCGCCGCAGCAGCCTGCGCGCCGGCCTGGGCGGACACCTGGGAGCGCGTGCCATGAGCCCCCGCCCGGCCGCCGCAGTGCGCAGCACGGAAGGCGCTTCATGACCCACCCACCCGTCACCTTCCTCTGGCCCGAACTGCTGTGGCTGTTGCTGGTGCTGCCGCTGCTGGTGATCACCTATGTGTGGCTGCTGCGCCGGCGCAAGCGCGCCGCCCTGCGGTTTGCCAGTCTGTCCATCGTGCGCGAGGCCATGGACCGGGGGCCGGGCTGGCGCCGCCATGTGCCGCCGCTGCTGCTGCTGCTGGCCTTCGCGGCCATGCTGCTGGCGTCCGCGCGCCCCATGGCCGTCGTGCTGCTGCCCTCGCAGCAGCAGACCATCATCCTGGCGATGGACGTCTCCGGCAGCATGCGCGCCACCGACGTGGAGCCCAACCGGCTGGTGGCCTCGCAGAACGCGGCCAAGGCCTTCCTGGCCGAGCTGCCGCGCCATGTGCGCGTGGGCATCGTGGCGTTCGCCGGCTCGGCCCAGGTGGTGCAGCCCATCACGCTCAGCCGCGAAGACCTGGTGGCCGCCATCGACAAGTTCCAGCTGCAGCGCGCCACGGCCATCGGCAGCGCGATCGTGGTGGCGCTGTCCGAGCTGTTTCCGGGGCAGGGCATCGATCTGGCGAGCATGACCTACGGGCGCCAGAGCGACCCGTTCGCCCCCCAGGGCCGGGCCATCGACCAGCCGCAGACGGAGCAGAAAGCTTTTGAGCCGGTGGCGCCGGGCTCCTACACCTCGGCCGCCATCATCCTGCTCACCGACGGCCAGCGCACCACCGGCGTGGACACCGCCGAGGCCGCCAAGCTGGCCGCCGACCGCGGCGTGCGCGTCTACACCGTGGGCGTGGGCACGGTGGACGGTGAGGTGATCGGCTTCGAGGGCTGGTCGATGCGGGTGCGGCTGGACGAGGACACCCTCAAGGACGTGGCGCGCATGACCCAGGCCGAGTACTACTACGCCGGCACCGCGGACAACCTGAAGAAGGTGTACGAAACCCTCAGCACCCGCCTGACGGTGGAGAAGAAGGAAACCGAGATCTCCGCCTTGCTCGCGCTGGCGGCTTCACTGCTGGTGCTGCTCTCGGCCGGGCTGTCCCTGCTCTGGTTCCAGCGTGTGCTCTGAAAGCCCGGGCGGCCCGCCACGGCGCTGACATGGGTCAAAGCACGGGCCACCGGCCGGAGCACAATCCCGGGCCATGAAACAACAAGTGGTGATAGCCGGTGGTGGCATCGGTGGGTTGGCCTGTGCGCTGGCCCTTTCGCGTGCCGGGGTTTCGGTACATCTGCTGGAGCAGGCCGGGGCGTTTTCCGAGGTGGGGGCCGGGCTGCAGCTGGGGCCCAACGCGGTGCGCGTGCTGCACGAGTGGGACTTGCTGGACGAGCTCAACGCCTGCGCGGCGTTTCCCGACGCGCTGCAGGTGCGCGACGCCCACAGCGCCCGCATGCTGGGGCGGCTGCGGCTGGGGCCACTGGCGCGCGCGCGCTACGGCGAGCCCTACGCCACGGTGCACCGCGCCGACCTGCACGACCTGCTGCTGCGCGCCGTCCGGCGCGAGAGCGGCGTGAGTCTGCGGCTGGACACCCGCCTGGTGGCCTACGAGCAGGCGGGGGAGCGGGTGCGCGTGACCTGCGAAGACGACACCGTGGTCGAGGGCGACGCGCTCATCGGCTGCGACGGCCTGTGGAGCCGTGTGCGGGCGCAGATGCTGGGCGCGCAGCCGGCTCGGGTGAGCGGCCATCTGGCCTACCGCGGCATGGTGCGCACCACCGATCTGCCCGAGCGCCTGCGCCAGAACCTGGTGACGGCCTGGCTCGGCCCGCGGCTGCACGTGGTGCACTACCCGGTGCGCTGCGGGAACTGGTTCAACGTGGTGGCGGTGGTGGAAGGCATGCTGGGGCTGGGGCATGGGGGGCCGCCCGGCTGCGACCCCCAGAGCTGGAGCCACGAGGCCCAGACCGCCGACCTCAAGTGGGCCCTGGGCCCGGCCTGCGGCGAGCTCATGCGCATGATCGACGCCGTGTCGGCCTGGAAACTCTGGGCCCTGAACGACCGCGCACCCATGGCCGGCCCGAACGAACACGCCCAGGGCCGGGTGGCCTTGCTGGGAGATGCGGCCCACCCCTTGCGCCCCTACCTCGCGCAAGGCGCGGCCATGGCGATCGAAGACGCGTGGACGCTGGGCCGGCTGCTGCAGTCCCAACCCGGCGGCTCCACACCCGACTGGCCCGCGCTGCTGCAGCGCTTTGCGCAGACCCGCTGGCAGCGCAACGCCCGCGTGCAGAGCCGCTCGCAGCGCAACGGCACCATCTTCCATGCCGACGGTCTGCTGCGCTGGGGGCGCAACACCGCGATGGGCCTGCTGGGGGAGAATCTGCTGGACAATCCCTGGCTCTACAGCGGGCCACCGGTGCCCGCATAGCCAGCCCCCTGCGCCGCTTCGCGTCTTCCCCCCTCAGGGGGGACCACACCAGTGGCCGGGCGAAGCCCGTTCCACGGTGTGTCTTGGTGGAATGCCGGCGTGCGGGCTGCTAACCTGCGGGCCTGTTTGCAACTTCTAGGAATCGCCGCATGCGCCACGCCCAACGCCGCCATGTCATCGCCGCCGCCATCGCCATGGCCTGCGGTGTGTCCACCGTGTTCGCCCAGACCCCCTGGCCGAGCAAACCGTTGAAGATGCTGGTCGGGTTTCCCGCCGGCTCCTCACCCGACCTGATGGCGCGCCTGATCGCCGAGCCGCTGTCGCAGGCGCTGGGCCAGCCGGTGGTGGTGGAAAACAAGGTTGGCGCCGGGGGCAACATCGCGGCCAACCAGGTGGCGCGAGCCACCGACGACCACACCATCGGTCTCATGATCAACGGCAATCTGACGATCGCCAAGATCCTCAACCCGGCCACCCTCTACGACCCACTGAAAGACCTGGCGCCGGTCTCGCTGCTCGCCGTGGCGCCCCTGGTGCTCAGCGTGCCGGGCGACACCGCCACCAGCGGCGCCGATTTTTTCGCCGCCGCGCGCGCCTCGGGCGACCGCTGGAACTACGGCACGCCGGGCGTGGGCACGGTGGCCCACCTGGGCATGGAGCTCATCAAATCGCGCGCGGGCATGGCGCCGGTGCACGTGCCTTACCCGGGCAACCCGCAGGTCATCACCGCGCTGCTCGGCGGGCAGATCCAGATGTCGCTGCTGCCGCCGGGCCTGGCCATGGCCCAGGTGCGCGCGGGCAAGCTCAAGGCCATCGGCGTGACCTCGCCGGGGCGCAGCAGCGTGGTGCCCGAGGTGCCCAGCCTGGCCGAGGCCGGTGTGAAGGACCTGCAACTGGAAATCTGGAACGCTGTGGCCGCGCCCAACAGCCTGCCCAAGGCCCATGTGAACCGGCTGGCCGCGCTGCTGGCCGAGATCGTGCGCCGCCCCGAGATACGGCAGAAGATCCTGGCCCAGGGCTGGCAGGTGGCCGGCACCTCGCCCGAAGGCCTGGCCAACCGCATCCGCAAGGACACGGCCGCGATGGCCGAGGTGATCCGGAAGAACAACATCAGGCCCTGACCACCCCCGCGCCGCGCTGCGCGCGTCACCCCCTCAAGGGGGCAACGCGAGCGGCCTGGCAAAGCCGGTTCCACCGCATCCTGGCACGGGCACCGCTCCGACTCAGTGTTGCTCAGTACCCAGACATGCAGCCATGCCTGCGAGTTCGGTGGCCAGCGCTGAGCGATAGCTTGTATCGCTCGGGGCTTGGCCACCGACGTAGCCGATGTCCGCCTGCAGCCGCCCGCCCACCACCGACAGGTTGCCCCAGCCGATGACCTGGTCGTGCCACAGCAGCGGCATGGCGTAGTAGCCGCGCACGCGTTTGGCGGGTGGTGTGTAGGCCTCGAAGCGGTAGGCCCAGGCCCACAGGCGCTCGAAGCGGTCGCGGTCCCAGACCACCGGGTCGAACGGTGCGAGCAGGCGCACACCCTCGGGCGCCCTCCAGCGGCGTGAGTGGGGGTCTTCGCCCTGCGGCCAGTACCACGCGACCCCGTCCACCTCGGCGTGGGGCAGGCGCTGGACGGCGCGCTGCAGCGCGGCGCGCAGCTGGTCCTGCCACTGAGGCACGGCGTGTTTGAGCATGGCCACCAGCTGCCGCAGGCCGGGCAGCGGCAAGGGCGCGTACTTGTTCACCAGCACATCCACCAGCTGGTCCAGCACCTCCGTCACGCTCTCGGGCGCTTCCCGCGGTGTGTGCGCCGCGTAGAGGCGGATGCCGTTGTCCCGCCGCGCCACGCGCAGCAGTCCGCGGTAGTGCATGGCGTCCAGCAGCTGGGTGCTGGCCTTGGACCGGCCGCCAAAGCCGTTGGTGGTGTGGCCGTGGGCGAAGTGCGCATCGACCTCGCGCGGGTGGGCTTCGCCCCGCGCCTGCACGTAGTGCCAGACGGCCTGGGCCTGCGCCCATCGCTCGGCCGGCCACTCGCTGCGCGCGGTGCGCGGGTGCATGCGTGCGTGCAGCTCGGGCGTGACGAAACCGTAGTTGACGAAGAAGTCCTCTTCCACCGCCATCTGCGGGTAGCGCCGCTCCAGATCGCCGGCCCGGTAACCTTTCACGCGTTGGCGCAGCGTCAGGTCCTGCGCGCGGGCGGGCGACCGGATCGGGTCGGCCTGCACGAAGCCCAGGCGCTCGATGGCTTTGGGCAGGGTGGTGGGTGTGAACAGGCTGCGGGCGATGGCGTAGCGGCGCAGATCGGGCAGGGTGATGGTGGCCATGCGCGCATCATGCCGCAGTCGACTTGCGTCTGCACCCACGGGCCGGCAGGGTCCAGGTGGGCACGTCGCGAGGCCGCAGCATGTCGGCGCCGATCCCGCTGGAATCGCACTTGGCTCAGGACAACTTTTGTCTTTGTGGCGATGTGCACGGGCCATGCGTGCGCTGGGTCTCCAACGCATAAACTCGATCGCATCACTCCCTTCAAGGAAACGAAATGAAAGCGCTCATTGCCCTGTGTGTTGTCGCCGCCGCGGTCGCTGGCTGTGCCGTCTACACCCCGTCTGGTTCGGTGGTCGTCGACCCCGCCGGCCATCCCGGCAAGTTCTGCCCCCCGGGCCAAGCCAAGAAGGGCAACTGCTGAGTCGGGCTCGCCCACCCGCCGCCGACGGCAGCGGTGGGAACGGTTTTCAGGGGATTGAGCAAGCGGTCCTCGGTCGGGGCCAGACCGCAGGTGGCCAGGCGCATCAAAGGTCCGTGCGCAAGCGCCAGATCTCGGGAAACAGCACCACGTCCAGCATCTTGCGCAGGTAGCTCACGCCGCCGGTGCCACCGGTGCCGCGCTTGAAACCGATCACGCGTTCCACCGTGGTCACGTGGCGGAAGCGCCAGAGGCGGAAGGCGTCTTCCAGGTCGGTGAGTTCTTCGCCGAGCTGGTACAGGTCCCAGTGTTTCTTGGGGTTGCGGTAGACCTGCAGCCAGGCCTGTTCCACCGCGTCGCTGGCCTCGTAGGGCTTGGTCCAGTCGCGCTCGGTGTGGCTCGCCGGCACGGCGATGCTGCGGCGCGCGAGCAGGCGCAGCGATTCGTCGTAGAGCGATGGGGCCTCGTACGCGGTCTGCACCATCGCCAGCCGCTCGGGGCTGTGCGCATGGGGCTTGAGCATGGCGGCGTTCTTGTTGCCCATCGCGAACTCGATGCAGCGGTACTGGAAGCTCTGGAAACCGCTGGAATGGCCGAGGTAGGGCCGGATCGCGCTGTATTCGGGCGGTGTCATGGTGGCCAGCACGTCCCAGGCGTGCACCAGCTGCTCCATGATCCTGGAGACGCGGGCCATCTGCTTGAACGCAGGGTTCAGGTCGTCGGCCGCGATGTGGCGGATGGCGGCGGTCAGCTCGTGCAGCATGAGCTTCATCCAGAGTTCGCTGGTCTGGTGCTGCACGATGAACAGCAGCTCGTCGTGCGCGGGCGAGAGCGGTTTCTGCGCGCCCAGGATGGCGTCGAGCTGCAGGTAGTCGCCGTAGCTCATGTCGTTGCTGAAATCGAGCTGGGCTTTTTCTTCGGCGACGATGGCTTCGGTGGGGGACGCGGGGGTGTCGTGGTGTGGACAGGCCATGGTAGTGCTCCGGTTCAGGTGACGGCGTGTTTGCGGTTGAACTCCGGGCGTTGCCACTCGCCCATTTCGAGCACCTGTTTCAATTGTTCGACCGCGTTCCACACGTCGGCGAAGCCGATGTAGAGCGGGGTGAAACCGAAGCGCAGGATGTCCTTGTGGCGCCCGCCGTCGCCGGCGCGGTAGTCGCCGATCACGCCGCGCGTGATCAACGCCTGCACGATGGCGTAGGCGCCTTCGTCTCTTGTCAAACACACTTGCGAACCGCGCTGCGAGTGGCCGCGTGGAGTGGCCAATCCAAGGCCGTGGCCCGCGCAGCGTTCTTCCACCAGTGCGATGAACAGGTCGGTCAGCGCCAGCGACTTGGCTCGCAGCGCCGCCATGCCGCCCAGTGCCTCGGCCGCCAGCACGGTGTCCACCCCGCATTCGAGCGCGGCCAGGCTGATCATGGGCTGGGTGCCGCACTGGTAGCGCGTGATGCCCGGCGCGGGGCGGTAGTCGGGCGTGAATTCGAAGGGTGTGGCGTGGCCCCACCAGCCGGCCAGCGGTTGCCAGAAGCGGTCGGCGTGTTGCGGGTTGACCCACACGAAGGCGGGCGCGCCCGGGCCGCCGTTGAGGTATTTGTAGCCGCAGCCCACGGCGAAGTCGGCCTTGGCCTGTTTCAGGTCCACCGGCACCGCGCCCGCGCTGTGCGCCAGGTCCCACACGGCCAGGATGCCCTCGGCGTGCGCGGCCGCGGTCACGGCGGCCATGTCGTGCATCGCGCCGGTGCGGTAGTTCACGTGCGTGAGCATGAGGATGGCGACCTCGGCGGTCAGCGACGCGGCGATCTCTTCGGGCTCGACCAGCACCAGCTCCATGCCGTGCTGCCGGCACAGCGCTTCGGCGATGTAGAGGTCGGTCGGGAAGTTGCTGCGTTCGCTCACGATGCGCTTGGCGCTCGGGCGATCAGCGGCCGCAATGTTCATCGCCGCGCTCAGTACCTTGAACAGGTTGACCGAGGTGCTGTCGGTGGCGACCACCTCGCCGGGGCCGGCGCCGATCAGGCGCGCGATCTTGTCGCCCACTTTCTGCGGCATGGCGAACCAGCCGTTCTTGTTCCAGCTCTGGATCAGGTCGGTGCCCCACTCGCGCGTCACGACGTCGGCCACGCGGGCCGGGGCCGCGGCGGGCATCACGCCGAGCGAATTGCCGTCGAGGTAGATGGTGCCGGCGGGGATGTTGAAGAGATCGCGCAACTGGCGCAGCGGGTCTTGCGCGTCGAGGGCGAGGCAGTCTTGTTGGATCGTCATGGGGTTTGTCTCCATCAAACAGTGTGGGTATGCGGTGCGGGGCTTTTCATTCCAGGTCCACCGCGGCACAGCCCTTCGTCAAGCTCAGGACGGGCCGCTGGTGTCTACCCTGGGGGGTGACGCCGCAGGCGGCGTGTGGGGGGTTATTCGAGACTTCGGAGGATGGCGCGCACCGGGCTGGCGTCGGCGGTGGTGAGCTTCAGGGGCAGGGCGATCAGCTCGTAGTCGCCCTCGGGCACGTCGTCGAGCAGCAGGTTTTCCAGCACGCGCAGGCCGCGCCGGCGGATCACCTGGTGGCTGTCGAGCGTCTTGCTGTCGGCGGGGTCGATGCTGGCGCTGTCGATGCCAATGAGCTTCACGCCGAGGTCGGCGAGTTGTTCCACGGTGTCCGGCGCAAAGGCGGGCAGGGCGTCGTCAAACCGGTCCTGGGGCTGGTGCCGGTAGACGCGCACCAGCACGCGAGGGGGCAGGGCGTCCAGGCTCCATGTCCCGCCGCTGGGCGGCTTGCCCAGCGCATGCGCGATGTGTTCGGGCCGCACCAGCGGGCCGCAGCCGAGGGCGTGCACCACGCGGCAGGGGCCGAGAAAGGCGTCGAGGTCCACCGCGCCGATGGCCGCGCCCGCTGCGTCGTAGTGCAGCGGCGCGTCGGCGTGCGCGCCCACGTGGGGCGAGAGTGTGATGGCGCTGACGTTGACCGGACAGCCCGGCTCGATGCTCGCCACCCACTGCTGCGTGTAGGCCGTGTCGCCCGGAAAAACCGGTGCGCCCGCATGGATCGGAGGGGAAATGTCCCAGAGCTTTTTCATGGTTCGGTGAAGGTAGCACCGGAGAAAAAGCCGTGGTGTCGGTAATTTCCAACGCTACCGAAATTATTTTAGACCTAAACCATTTGATCCAAAGCGCGGCGGGGGTGTTCCATTTCAAAGGAGGCTTGGCGCGCGGTACACCAGCACCTTGAGCGCTCGCTCGGGGGACGCATCGGCGAAGCTCAGTGGGTTGGGCAGGCGTTGCTCGAACACGAGTTCGGGCGCGGCCTCGCGCATCTGGTCCTGCAAAAAACCGGTGTCCAGCTCGGGCGCGTTGAGGCACAGCACCACCC
>Ga0209343_10001297_pt1 | contig 34045 bp, 32 predicted proteins | sample RifCSPlowO2_02_FD_184026 | JGI IMG/M metagenome (GOLD analysis project Ga0209343, IMG submission 184026) | Groundwater microbial communities from Rifle, Colorado - Rifle CSP2_plank lowO2_0.2 (SPAdes) (version 2) | ecosystem: Environmental > Aquatic > Deep subsurface > Groundwater | place... | reverse complement strand
GGACGGCCTGAATGGCGCGCTCTACAGCGAAACCGGCCAGCACTGGCAAGGCGAAGACCTCTGGCGCGCCATCGGCACCCTGCCCCGCAACGAAGCCGGCACCAGCAACACTCCCCAGGAAACCAGCCCCCTGCCACCGCTCTACCCGCGCTGAACAGCAGGATCTCAACCACGCGCAACCCGCTCAAAAAACCAAAAACATCGCGCCGAGGTCACGGAACGCCGCCCTGACCCTCCTACAAAAGCAACCAGCACCGCCCCCTGTAGGAGGCGCGCCCTCGCGGCGATAGCGGACATCGTCCGCTCTACAATCAAAAGCATCGCGCCGAGGCACGGAACGCCGCCCGGACCCTCCTACAAAAGCAGCCAGTACCGCGATCCCCTGTAGGAGGCGCGACCTCGCGGCGAAAGGGGACATAGTCCGCTCTGCAGTCAAAAGCATCGCGCCGGGGCACGGAACGCCGCCCGGACCCTCCTACAAGAGCAGCCACTACAGCCAAACCGCATCCCAATGTGGATACTGCCCTGCATGCACCACCAGGCCAGCACGCACAGGATTGGCAACGATGTAACGCGCCACAGCCTGCAAGTCCTCTTCTCGGCGCAGAGCTCGATCATGAAAGCCATCCTGCCAGACGGCTCGCCCGATTCGCTTCCCCGCCAACGACTTTACTCGACCGACCAAATGCGAAAGCGATCCCTGCTTCAACTGCAATAACCAATGCAGGTGATCCGGCATTACCACAAACGCCAAGGTCTGATGTGACCCTCTGGCCTGATCCGCCCGCATGATGCCTATCAGCATCCGCGCCCTATCGAAGTCCTCGAAGAGCGGGAGACGATCACGAGTTACCGTAGTGACAAGATAGATCTGCCCAACCTCAGACCAACGCCCCGCACGTAGCCGCCGAGCTGCTGGTGAACTGTACTTGCACATGATGGAATCCTTTCCGTCAAAAACCAAAAGCATCGCGCCGGGGCACGGAACGCCGCCCGGACCCTCCTACAAAAGCAGCCAGCACCGCAATCCCCTGTAGGAGGCGCGCCCTCGCGGCGATAGCGGACATAGTCCGCTCCATAATCAAAAGCATCACACCGAGGTCGGCCCTCCTACAAAAGCAGCCAGCACCTCGATCCCCTGTAGGAGGCGCGACCTCGCGGCGAAAGCGGACATCGTCCGCTCCATAATCAAAAGCATCGCGCCGAGGTCGGCCCTCCTACAAAAGCAGCCAGCACCGCGATCCCCTGTAGGAGGCGCGACCTCGCGGCGATAGCGGACATAGTCCGCTCCATAATCAAAAACATCACACCGAGTTTGACCCCAAACAACCTGCACCGGCACACCGCTTGCTAAGGCTCTATCCGCCGTTGCAGGTGGATCCAATCGACAATCTCGCCTTCCGGTGCATAACCACTCACGGTCTCGCGCAGCAGTTGGCGCACGCGATCATAGTCATCACGCTCAACCGCATTGAGCAGATCGGTCAGAACCTTCTTGAAGACTTCCCAGGACAGGCACTCTTCGTTGGCGCGCATGATCATCGGGTGATCGGTCGGGCTGACGTTATCGCCGATCAACAATTCCTCATACAGCTTCTCGCCAGGGCGCAAGCCGGTGAACTCGATGGCGATATCACCGTGCGGGTTCTTCTCCGAGCGCACGCTGAGACCGCTGAGGTGGATCATCTTTTCTGCCAGATCGACGATCTTCACCGGCTGGCCCATGTCCAGCACGAACACATCGCCGCCCTGCCCCATGGCGCCGGCCTGGATCACCAACTGCGCGGCCTCGGGGATGGTCATGAAGTAGCGGGTGATATTCGGGTGGGTCACCGTTACCGGGCCGCCCCGGCGAATCTGATCGTGGAACAACGGAATCACCGAGCCCGAAGAGCCCAGCACATTGCCGAAACGCACCATATTGAAACGGGTCTTGTTGACCCGATGCACGCCGTCATCGCTTCTGAACAGCACCGGCGCCGGTTCCGCGCTCAAGGCCTGCAACACCATCTCGGCCAGGCGCTTGGTGCTGCCCATCACGTTGGTCGGGCGCACGGCTTTATCGGTGGAAATCAGCACGAAGTGTTCAACCCCGGCCTTGATTGCCGCTTGCGCAGTAAACGTGGAGCCCAGCACATTGTTCAGCACGCCCTCGGCGATATTGTGCTCGACCATCGGCACATGCTTGTACGCCGCGGCGTGATACACCGTATTCACCGCCCAGGTGCGCATCACATCGAACACCCGCCCGGGGTTACGAATAGAACCGAGGATCGGCACCAGGCGCACAGGCAACGATTCGCGACGAATGCGTTGCACCAACTCGCTGTGAATGCCGTAGAGATTGAATTCGCTGTGATCGAACAACAGCAAAGTGGTCGGCCCGCTCGCCACGATCTGCCGGCACAGTTCCGAGCCGATAGAACCGCCGGCGCCGGTCACCATCACTACCTGGCCACGGATGCAACGCTCGAACAACGCCTGTTGCGGCGGCACGGAATCGCGCCCGAGCAGGTCGGCGATGTCCACTTCCTGCACATCGTCGACCTTAACCCGACCGCTGGCCAGGTCCATGAACCCGGGCACGCTGCGCACATGCAACGGGTACTGCTCCAACAGCTCTAAAATCTCGCGACGGCGCCCCCGGCTAGCCGAAGGAATCGCCAACAGAATCTCGTCGGCGCCCGTTTCATCGATCAACTGCTGGATATGCTTGGAGGTATAGACCCGCAGCCCGGCGATCACCCGGTTGGCAATATTGTCATCATCGTCGATGAAGGCCACCGGCCGCATACCCCGGCCCAACCGCAACGCAGCGACCAACTGGTTGCCGGCCGCACCAGCGCCATAGATCGCCACCTTCGGTAAACCGGCATCACGCCCCTTGAACCGGTTAGGTTGATCCGACGAGTACCAGTCGCCCATAAAGTACTGACGCATCACCAGGCGCAGCCCGCCAATCATCACCAGGCTCAGCCACCAATAGTTGAACACCATCGAACGGGGAATGAGCTTGGGGGCACCCTGATGCCAGTACACCGCCAACGCCAGGAGCAATGCCGACAGGGTGACCGCCTTGCCGATGGCGAGCAGCGCATCGTTACCGAAATAACGCATCACCGCGCGGTACATGCCGAAGCGTACAAACAAGGGAATGGCGATCAGCGGCGCCGCAGCGAACAGCCAGGCATGCCCGGTAAACGGCTCGATGTTTTTCGAATCACCCAAGCGCACGAGAAAGGCCAGCCACAGCGCCGCCCAGACCAGCCCTATATCCACGGTGACCTGAATCAGTCGCTTATGGCGTCGTGGCAGCTTGACCAGACGGCTACGCAACTTTTCGGCAAGTCTTAACACGACAACACCTCAATCCTGAGAACTTGAAAACCAGCGGAGTATGCCCCACCGGGTAAAAACCTGACTGTTGATGGAAAACCAACAGCGAATGCACGACCACCTACAAAAGCAAAGCACACAGCCGCCCCCCCTGTAGGAGGCGCGCCCCGCGGCGATAGCGGACACAGTCCGCTCAACAACCAAAACCATCGCGCCGAGGTCGGCCCTCCCACAAAAGCAACCAGCACCACAAATCCCTGTAGGAGGCGCGCCCCGCGGCGATAGCGGACAACGTCCGCCCAACAATCAAAAGCATCGCGCCGGGGCGACCCTCCTACAAGAGCTGGCTGGCACGTTCCTATAGGAAGCGCGACCTGGGGTCGATCGCAGCCGAGATTTATATTTTGCATGTCAAATATAAAATCTAGCTGCGCGCCCTACGCAAGTTACTGCTGCGCTGCGATTAATTATATTTCTTAGAAAATAAGATAATCTGATCCAGTATTGCCAATAACTGTGCCGCCATGTCAAACGCCTTATTCAACAGCGATGCCTGGATCTCCGGATCATTTGGGTAGTCATGGGCAAACTGATTACGCATCTCACGCAACTTAAGCCACTGGTCAACCGAGGTTAACGCCCCGATTTTTTCAAGCCGGTTCAGCTTATCAATAAACGTGGTTAATTCACCTTCTTCATGCGTCAGTTCAATCACCGCAGGTAATAACTTAGCCCCCATTGCGTCCTGCAACTTGGAAAACCGAACAATGAACTGATCGCACACCGCCAACTCCATATCGGTCAATAGTGGCAAGGTCTTGGCAGTCAGCGGTTTCTTTGTCGCCAGCTGTGCCATAGCCCAACGTAAACGCTGCGCATGCGTCTGACAGATATCTACAATGCCGTCAAATACTGTTTTTTTCATTTTTGCCTGACTCTCACAGCACTATCCCGGTTTCTTTCGCCACCTGATAAATCGGCAATCTCACTCCCTGCTTGCGATTAATCACCAGATCGATTTTTTGCTCGCCTAGCTGACGGTGCAATTCCACCAGCGCATTAAGCTTTGCCTCAACGATATCGTCTGGCTGTTGAATTTCCGGCTCGATATAGAGATCGATATCCCCACCACGAGCACTGTCATCAACTCTTGATCCAAACAAACGCAACTCCGAAGCCGCACCAAAGTGCTTTAATAGCGTCTGTTTAATTACCACACGTTGTTGTTCAGTAAGTCGCATCGGCCTGAGTCTCCAGGTGGAACAATGGAGCGAGTTCTTGGAAGGAACAGAAATCGACTCTGTCCCTGCGATTTCCATTGTCGGACACGGTTCGCTTAAAAGCAAAAGCATCGCGCCGGGGTCGGCCTTCCCACAAAAGCAACAAACACCGCCAAACCCTGTAGGAGGCGCGCCCCGCGGCGATGGCGGACGCAGTCCGCCCAAACAATCAAAACCATCGCGCCGGGTCGGCCCTCCCACAAAAGCCACAATCACCACCAATCCCCTGTAGGAGCTGCTTCAGCTGCGATAGCGGACGCAGTCCGCCCAAACAATCAAAACCATCGCGCCGGGTCGGCCCTCCCACAAAAGCCACAATCACCACCAATCCCCTGTAGGAGCTGCTTCAGCTTCGATAGCGGACACAGTCCGCCCAACAATCAAAAACATCGCGCCGAGGTCGGCCCTCCCACAAAAGCAGCGGACACCACCAGTCCCCTGTAGGAGGCGCGCCCCGCGGCGATGGCGGACGCAGTCCGCCCAAAATCAAAACATCACACCGAGATCAAGCCCGACAAGAGCAGCACATGCCCACACAACCTAAACACCAACCAACACATCAGCCTGCAATACCGTCCCTGGTGCGCACACCACCCCGTCGCCCACCACAACCCGGTACCCCGCGCTACACCCCGCCTGCAACCAGGCCCGAGCGCCAATCTTCACACCACCGGCCAACTGAACACCAACCCCTAGATGAGCAAAATCACCAAGACTGGCATCGTGATCGACTGTGGCATTGGCATTGACGATTGCTGCCTCGCCAATCGCCGCATCGACGCCCACCATCGCCAGCGCCATGATCGCGCTACCCTCACCAATGGTTGCAGCAGCACTCACGTAGGCACGAGGATGCACCACCGTTACCGGAGGCAGCCCAGTTGCACGAATGGCCTTGACCCACTGTTCGCGCACGGCATTATTGCCAACCGCAGCAATAGCACCCGCCACCGTAACCTCCAGCGCCGCCAAGCCTGCCACATCGGCCACAACCGGCCAGCCAAAGGTTTCGCGCAGCCCAGAGGTTGTGAAAATATCGAGCGCCGTAGCGAGATCGTCTCCAGGCGTTCGCGGCAAGGCGCTTTGGAGGCGTTCGCAGAGACGGCCGCAGTAGGCGAGAGTTTTTTCACAAGCTCTCAAGCCAACGGTCGTCGGCAAAAGCGATCCGCTGCCATTCGCCACCCAGCAGCGCCGCTTCAGCAACCGCCTTGCCGTGCCCACCGGCCCCGATGATGACCAACGTCCGCTCGCTCATGCCTGTTGCTCCAACTCACCAGCATGGTATTTCACCGCCAGCCCCAGCAACGGTACATAAGCAATCAACAGCCCCAGCAAACCGTCTACCCCACCAAGCCCCACCCAAAGCGCAATGGGCAACAGCCAGAGAAGATTGATGCCCCCCACGATAAGAGTCACCGACAAATGCCGACCGACCCGGCGCGAAGCGTACTGATAGGCGTGGCTGCGGTGGGCTTCATAAACCTTGTCGCCCCGCAACAGGCGGCGCAGCAAGGTGAAGGTGGCATCGACGATGAACACCCCGAGCAGGATCAACCAGCTCCACAGTAACTGCGGCGCTAGCCAGGCCGCCTGCAGCGACAGCACGCCCAGGGTAATACCCAGGAAGCCACTGCCCGCATCGCCCATAAAGATCCGCGCCGGCGGAAAGTTCCAGAACAGAAAGCCCGTCACCGCAGCCGCCAGCAGCATCGGCACGACCCAGGCCGTAGGTTGGGCTGAGCCAGCGAAGCCCAACAGCAGATACAACAATGCCCCGCCGACACACACGCAAATCGCCTCGACACTGGCGATGCCGTCGATGCCATCCATGAAGTTATACAGATTCAGCAGCCACACCAGATACACCGCCGCCAGCGCATGGCCGAACCAGCCCAAATCAAAGGTGAAACCGAACATAGCCACAGGCGGCAAACCACCGAGCCAGGACAGCGCCCAGATAGCCGCAGCAAAGTGACCAAGCAAACGCCAGCGCGCAGCGATATGCCCGTGATCATCGAGAAAGCCCAGCACCGCGATGCCCGCCCCAGCGCCCAGCAACGCCCAGGCCAACGGCCAAGCGACCAAGCCCATGCCGGCCATCAGCAGCAAGGCCAGCAGAAAGCTCACCACGATCGCCACCCCGCCCCCGCGCGGTGTCGGCACCGAATGCGAACTCCGGCCGTTAGGCACATCCATCAGGCTGCGGGCCAGGGCGTAACGGCGCAACACGCCGGTCATCAACAGCGAAACGCCGGCCACGGCCGGCAGCAACCACCAGAGGGTCATTTGGTTTGATGTTCCAGGAAATGCTCGGCCGTCTTGCGCAGCGCCTCATCGACGCTGAGCGGCGGTGTCCAGTTGAGTAGTTGACGTGTCTTGCCGATGTCGACCTGCAGCGAGCCGCACAAGCGCTGGGCAAGCACCTGTTTGCCCAACATTGCCGCCCCAGCTTGCAGCAACCCACTCGGTACCGGCAACAAACGGGCCGGCTTACCCAAAGCGGCAGCCATACGGCGCAACAACTCGCTGGTCGAGAAATCCTCGCCATCGCTGACCAGGAAGGTCTGATTGGCTGCTGCGGGATGGTCGATGCAGGTCACGATCAGATCCACCAGATTATCCAGGGCGACCAGACTGCGTCGGTTATCAATAGCCCCCAAAGGCAACGGCACGCCCTTGTGCAACCAGCTCATCATGCTCAAGAAATTGGCTTTCACCCCCGGCCCATAGACCAGCGGCGGGCGGATAATCACCACCTCCATCCCGGTTTCGGCAGCCAGCGCACGTAGCCCCTGCTCAGCTTCCATCTTGGAAATACCATAGGGATCCGCCGGTGCCGGCTGCCCATCGGCGAGGTAAGGCACACCGACAGGCGTGCCCTCCCCGTTGACCTTGATCGAACTGATAAAGATAAAGCGGCGTACTCCCGCCGCCGCGGCTTGGCGGGCGAGGTTTAGCGTGCCGTCGACATTGACCTGGCGAAACGCGGCAAGCGGGTCGGCAACCCTGTCGTTCATGACATGAACGCGGGCGGCGGTGTGAATCACCACCTCAACACCCTTCAGGGCCGGCAGCCAGTCGTTATTGGCACTAATATCGGCAATCGGAAAACAGCGATCTGTTCCCGTCAACCCGGCAATTGCCTTGCGCGTAACCGCGACCGGCACATGTCCTCTACGCAGCAATTCATTGAGTAATGACTGACCGATGAATCCCGTGGCGCCGGTCAGCAAGATACGCACAGATCAGCTCCCGATGTCATAGCAGACTGCGATACAGAGAGGCATAGGAAGAAACCATCGAGTCGGCGGAAAATAGCTGTTCAAAGCGTTGTGCTGCACGCCTTCCCATCTCAGCGGCGACATTCGGCTGATCCCAAAGCATGCGCAACGCTTGCCTAAGTGCAGCGGGATCGGCCGGGGGCACCACCAAGCCTGTTTCACCGGCAATATTGATGAAGGTAGTGCCGGTACCTATCTCGCAAGAGATCATCGGTTTGCCATACATAGCACTCTCTGCAAGTGATATACCAAACGCCTCAGAACGCAAATGCGATGGAAAAACAAACGCGCGACAAAGCGTCAGTAACGCTGCCTTGTCGTCGTCAGGCAACCCACCAAGAAAATGAACATTACTGAGGCCAAGCTGCCTAGCTTGCGCGCGCAACTCAGCGTCAAGCGGGCCACTACCCACAATCACCACAGCCATGTCCGTTCCCGCAGCCGCTTCCAGTAGGTACTTCAACCCTTTGTAGTAACGTAAGGCGCCGACAAACAGAAAAAACCTTTCGCCCAAACGGCTACGCCAATACTCCAACCTCTCGACAGAAGGCTGTGGATAGGTCGCCTTGTTCAGGCCATACGGGATCACGCTCACCTTGTCCCTATGGCGCTGAAGCACCGGACTGGTGGCGACGTAGTTGGGCGAAGCCGCAACAATGTGATCAACACTGTTTAGAAAACGGTGCATCAACGGCTGATATAACTTAAGCAGTACCTTCTGTTTGACGATATCCGAGTGATAGCTCACTACGGTGGGCTTATGGACGCGGGTCGCAAAGTGCAACAGATCCATATAGGGCCAGGGAAAGTGGTAATGAACTATGTCTGTTTGCTTGGCCAGTTCGGCAAAATCACGTACGGCGGAGAAGGAGAAGCCGGTGGAAGCCACATGCATATCCAGCCTGGAGCGATGCGCCAAATGATTACCGACACTCTCTCCGCGAGCGCTGCCACGGCCACTTAAATAAAGTACTTCGGATTGAATACCGTGCGCGCCACCTCCCTGGGCCAACTGGAAAATAACCTGTTCGATGCCGCCCATCGTATCCGGGTAGTAGGTTTTGAAGAAATGCAGAACCTTGATCATCAACTTTCCATAACACGACGATAGACTTGCAGCGTTTCTGCCGAGCAACGCTCCCAGGAAAACGATGCGGCATGTCGCAAGCCCTGCTCCACGGCCGCAACGCGCCAGACTTCATCTTCAAGCCCTTGTTGCAGCAATTCAGTCAGCGCCGGTACATCCTGCGGCGCACACATCAGAGCAGCAGCCCCTGCCACTTCGGGCAGCGATGAACTGTTGGAGCATACAACTGGCACGCCCGAACTCATTGCCTCCAGTACCGGCAAGCCGAACCCTTCATATAGGGAAGGAAAGGCAAACAACCGCGCCCCGGCTAACAAAGACGGTAGATCGTCTGCCGAAACAAACCCGAGGTATCTCGCCCAGCCTTCACGACGCGCCGTTTCAAGTCGCTGGAGGATGTCGTCGTTACGCCAGCCCTGGTAGCCGGTAAGCACCAACGGCCAACGCTGACGCAAGTCCATGGGCAGCCGGCTGTAGGCGTCCAGTAATCCCACAATATTCTTGCGTGGCTCAATGGTGCCCACGAACAGACTATACCCGCCAGGTACCAGACCATGCCGTGCGAGAGGCTCGTGTAGCTCACCTTCAGCGCGCGGATAAAACTCCTCGGAACTTGCTAGCGGCACGGTATGAATCCGTTCCAGCGGCCATGAAAAATACTCGGCCAGTTCGCGACGGGTGTACTCCGAGTCCGTGATCAAGGCATCGGCACGGTCCAGAGTCTTTTCAAGTTCCTTTTGCAAATAGCGAATACGCTGAGGTGCATGGCAATGCGCCCAGGTAAACGGCGAAAGATCGTGAAACGTCGCCACACTCCGCCCCGGAAAGGGCGGAATGAAAAAATTGGGACCGTGATAGAGATAATCACCATAGTGTTTCAAGGCTCGGCGGCGAAGCAGCGGCATCAACAGGCGATAAGCCTCGATGGCTAACGCACTTTTCTGTACTGCCCGCCGCAACCCATAACCACCACCCGAGGCATTGCCTGCGGTCGGCAGCGCAGGCAATACACTTGCCCCCGAAAAAAACTGAAGTTCCGCAAGCTCCTCACTCTGCTGCAGCCTGCGTGCTAATTCGTAGGTATAACGACCAATGCCAGTCAGCGGAAAGCGGACCGGCTCAACGGATAACATCAATTTCATTTTTTAGTCAGCCGTCAGCATCCAGCGCAGGGTGTCTGCCAATGGCGGCGTTTGCCAACTGCCGAGCAACGAACGCAGGCGAGAGGCATCACCGCAGAGGGTTTTGACTTCACTCGCACGAACGAAGGCAGGATTGACCTCGACCTGCATATCCAGGCCGGTAATCGACTGACACATCCCCAGCACCTCGCGCAAGGAGTGGGCATGCCCAGAACACACATTGACTGTTTGCCCCAAGGGCTTCACTTCGAGTAGACCGCGATAGGCCCGCACCACGGCGCGCACATCACTGAAATCGCGCCAGACATCCAGATTACCAAGCTCGATCTTGGCCGCCTTGCGGCGAAAATGCGAAACGATCTTGGGTAACAAGAAATTATCGGACTGGCCGACGCCGGTATAGTTGAAGGGCCGGGCGACAACAATCGGCAAACGTTCGCGCCACAGGCTGGCCATGTATTCCATGGCCAGCTTGCTAACGGCGTAGTCATTTGCCGGTGCCGGCGTAGTCAATTCACTTAAAACACCTTCCGAAGCGTTGCCATACACATTGGCACTGCTGGCCAGCAAAACGCATTCAGGCAACTTGCCGCACGCAGCAATCGCCTCAAGCAGATTACGCGTACCCAGCAGGTTGACCTGATAGAAGGCGTTGGCATCGCCATGGCCAACAAAGGCCAAAGCCGCCAGGTGAACAACCACATCCGGTTGAATGTCTGCCAGCACCGCGCGCAAGGCATCAGCATCGGTCAGGTCGGCTTGGTAATAACCGGCCTCGTTCCCTGGCTGGCTTCCCAGCCCGATCACCTCGTAGCCATTGGACTCCAGCTCGGCCGCCATATAGCGGCCGGTAAAACCATGGATACCTGTAATCAACGCACGTTTGCCGGCAGTATTCATCAGAAAGAGAATCCTTGTTCGTTACGGCGGAGATCAGCCTCCACCATCATCCGACACAATTCTTCCAGGGAAGTTTTAGGTTCCCAGCCCAGAATTTCCTTCGCTTTGGCGGCACTGCCGATCAACAGCTCCACCTCCGCCGGGCGATAGAACTTCGGGTTGACCCTGACCATCACCTTGCCGCTAGTCGAATCGACGGCTTGCTCGCCTTCGCCCTGGCCTTTCCACTCGACGTCGATATCGGCAGCTTTGAATGCCAGCGACACGAAATCACGCACAGTCTCGGTGCGATTGGTGGCTAGCACGAAAGTGTCCGGCTCGTCGGCCTGCAGCATGCGCCACATGCCCTCCACATACTCCTTGGCAAAGCCCCAATCGCGCTTGGCATCCATGTTACCCAGCTCTAGTACATCCAGCTTGCCCTGCTTGATCTTGGCGACGCTGTCGGTGATCTTGCGGGTCACGAACTCACGGCCACGCAGCGGCGACTCGTGGTTGAACAGGATGCCACTGGCACCGAAGATGTCGTAAGACTCACGGTAGTTAATCGTCATCCAGTGCGCGTACAACTTGGCCACGCCGTAAGGGCTGCGCGGGTAGAACGGGGTGCTCTCGACCTGCGGAATTTCCTGCACCTTGCCGAACATCTCGGACGTGGACGCCTGGTAGAAACGCACTTTCGGATTGACGATGCGAATCGCCTCCAGCAGGTTTACCGCGCCCAGGCCAGTAATCTCGGCCGTGGTAACCGGCTGATCGAAGGAAACCCCGACGAAACTCTGCGCCGCCAGGTTATAGACTTCGGTGGCCTCGGTGGTTTGCAGCAGACGGATGCTGGATGACAAATCGGTCAGGTCATACTCGACCAGATGCAGATTCGGGTGCTGAGCAATGCCTAGCTCCTCAATGCGCCAGAAGTTCACAGAACTGGTACGGCGGTAGGTGCCGTAGACGGTGTAGCCCTTTTCCAACAGCAGTTGTGCTAGATAGGCGCCGTCTTGGCCAGTGATACCGGTAACGATTGCTTTCATGTGAATCCTCTAAGCTCCATTCAAATGCCTATCCAGGCGACTATTGACTAATAATGAATCGATTGGCCACGACCTACGCCGAAATAACGTATGCCGTGCTGACTTGGCGCAGATAATACAGGTTTTGGCCATCCACGACGGAAGGTTGAGCAAGCCGGCCTTTCACAGTCGAAATCCAACGTACGGAACTCCTTCCACTCGGCACAAATGGTCGCAGTAAAGACACCGGGGTTACCTACCGTTCGACAACCATTCCGCTGAGCGCGCCATCCGGCCCTTCGTCATCGGTCGCAAGAAACTGGTTGTTCAGCGACACGCCCAAGGGCGCCACTGCCAGTACTCAGTTCTACAGCCTGGTGGAAACCGCCAAGGCCAATGGCCAGGAGCCCTACGTTTACCTACGCCACATTCTCGAGCGCCTGCCCCATGCCAAGGCCATCGAGGACTACGACGCGCTGTTGCCGTGGCACTGCACGCCAGCCCTGCCACGCTAAACGGAACACCCTTCGTTTAACAGGTGGGGTTCGTGGATCTCATACGTTTCTCCAGTAGGCGGCGGAAGTTAAGGATGGTGGTTTCATCCGGGATGCGTTCCAGGCTCAGCCCGGCAAAGTGGCGCAAAATCGTGGTCTCGTAGAGCGACTCTTCCATCGCCGGATTGCTGTAGCCGAACCAGTTCTGCATCAGGTGCACTCGCAAGATCGCCATCAACGGGTATGAAGGCCGTCCACCTTCACCTTTGGGATAATGCGGTTCGATCAAAGCGACCAACCCCTTCCACGGCACCACCTGATCCATCTCGATCAGAAAGCGTTCACGACGGGTTTGCTTACGCTTACCAGCGTACTCAGCATCGGCGAAGGAGATCTGCTTCATTGGTTTACTCGAAAAAACGGATGGACGTATTTCACCAGATTCGGGAAGTTTTTTTCAGAGTTTCCTTAAAAACTTTACGAGAAGTCTTACCTCGCCACCTCGACCAAGAAGCATGAATCCGACCTACTGCCTAAGAACAAGAAAGGAAACCCTTGCAAAAACATTCACGAGTTTTCAACAATAAACTTATCATCAAGGGTTCCTGGCGTCTTTACCACAACATTTACGCAATCCGTGAGTGCCTCAAAGTCAGTGACATCACCAGGCTCAAGAACAACAATTTCACCTCCGCCCCATTCTCGCCCTGCAATACGCACACGACCAGATAGAACGAGAGTAATTTCGGTTGCAATTTTATGGAAATGCGCTCCTTCCTTATCGCCCGCTTTATAATATTTAACAGCGACTTCGCAGGCTTCGGTCTTATGAGCCGTAGGGGAGAATCCGCCTACGAACCACCCCTTCACCATGTCGTCAAGCTTGGCGTACTTCATACGGAATTCCTATGGTCGATTGTTGCCTCAAATTGCATTAGTTGTCGCTCAGTTTTTAAAGGATGATACTTGTTCGCTTCAATAGTAAAGACCCCAATGCAAGCATGCTCTAAAACCATCTCATTAAGAGCGGGGCTAATGTAAAAACGATCATTAACAGAGGCATCCTTACGGATCATGTTTTGAACAGAACGAACAAAATCCTTGCCTCTAGCAAACCAATAAAACCCCACAGTTGCATGTCGACTGATAGGATTTTTTTCCGCAGCTTCTACCACCAAATTTTCGGAGTTCAAGCGAACATAAGAATAGCGGGGATGCACCGAAGAAAAAGTCACCACACCCGCATCCAATTGACGCCCTCGAAAATCACGGACAATATTAGAAAATTCCACATCAAGAATTTCATTTCCATTGAGAACAAGCAATTCTTCGGCGTTATCAATATACCCTGTTGCCAAAATTGCTGTACATGCAGCACCACGGGTGCCATCTGTAACACTAACGATTTTCGCATCTGGCGTCAGCAGCGTTACGATATTATCCAGATGATAGGTGCGAATATCTTGCTTACGAAGTGCCACGATAAAATTAGCCTCTCCGATATCCGAACAAGCCTGTATTAAGCGCTGGATAAGCGGGATGCCGTCCAGTTCAGCAAGACACAGAGGGTAATTGCCATCATGCGAATTAAAGTCAGCTTGACCTGCGGCCAGTATTAAGACATTCATTCGACCACCCCTTCTTCAAGTTGTCTAATTCGCGAAGCTATATTATCTAAGTTAACATCATCAACCTCTTTAATAACAAGGACATGGGCACCAGAGGCGCGAGCCGCCTTGATTCCATTTTCGTTATCTTCAACAATTAAGCACTCTTCAGACGAAAATCCAAGCCGCGATATTGCTTTAATGTAAATTTCAGGGTCGGGTTTTGGACGAGAAACATCGGCAGTTGAAAGCATTGCATCAAGATAAACATCAAGCCTAGCCTTCTGCATCATCACTTCAACTGTGTTGCGGATAGAGTTCGAGGCAACTGCCAATTTATACCCTTTCGCCTTAAGACTGGAGAGCGCATATTCATGAACGAAGCGCGGCTTGCACTTTGCATGAACTATTTCCATCGTGTAAGCCTGCTTCATCTCATTAATAAAGGCATGCAACTCACGAGGAAGCCCCCCTTCTAGAGAAAGCATCTCTAGCTTTTTACTCGTTGGCAAGCCATCGTATGTTGTAAGATGATCATAACGAGAGATTTCAAAACCGAATAATGCTAACGCGCGGTTGAGTGCCTCATAATGCCAGTCTTTAGCTTCAATGAGGACCCCATCCATGTCAAATATGACGGCCTTTATCATTTTCCCACCTCAAAAAAATCCCTGGCCTGTTCCGGAAAATCAGTGCAAAGCATAAGCCCAGATCGTCCAGAAAGTACGGAGAGCTTCGACCAAAACGCCTCATGTTCTCGCCCATGAAGTTCCGGAGATACGATACAGACCCGCAGCCCCTTGTTGAGAAATCTGCCTATAAGGTCCGTGTCGTACCAAATATCTGAAAAACCATCAAGCCAAATTCCTGAAACCTCATCAATCCAAGCAGGCTCTTTCTCTACCTCGCTCATTCGAGCAAAAACCGGGACCTCCGCGTTCAAGTAGCTGCGCATGTCAGGAATAGACATGTCAAACACAAACCAATCCGAGATACCAGCCGTTTGCATCGCTTGCTTGAGAGGGGCCACTAGGCCATCTGATTTAATATTAACTGCAAGTGGAAGATTTCGCCTCCCATAAATTCGAAGGAAATCCCCTAAATCAAGCTCATTCCCGACAGGCATATCGTGAGAAATGACAAGACGCCCAACGCAGTCTCTAACATCAGTTTCGGTGCCGAAGCCCAAATCGAAAGAACGCTTAAAGGCAATTGGACTATTTTTCTCGCCTGGAACAGTCCAATAACCTCGATGGCTAAGTATTATCATGATATTGACTTGGTTGCACTATGTGAGAGTTCCAGCGCAAGAAATGCGTTCAGATCAGAAGGAATGCCCAGCCCAAACATGCCTGCAGCTTCACTACCAATGTTGTGAATTCCGATTCGACTGCCTTCCTGAATCAGTTGATTGTAGGCAGGGGCCACATAGAATTCACCATTAACACGCAGTTCTTGAGAAATCATTGATTCGGCAGCACGAACGAAATCACGACCATGCTTGAAGTTATATATCCCAACTGTGGCCTCGTCTGATATGACTTCTTTCTCAACCACACTAGTGACATAACCCGAATCGGACAACCCGACAAATGACCATTTCGGATCATTCGCCTTCATTGTCATGATTAGACCATCCAAGTTGTTCGTTTTGATTTGATCTAAGTAAAGATTAATGTCCGCATCAACATACTGATCGCTGTTGGCAATCATTAATTCATCTTCATTATCAATAAACTGCTTGGCGGCAAGAGCTGTGCAGGCAGCACCATCTGTAATACCATTCAGCTGAACCAAGATGCTGCCTGGCGCCCAGCATTTTAGCTTGTCTGCTAAGCCATAAGCCTCAACATGCGCCCTCTGACAGATAAATATAAAACGATGAACTCCCTTCGGGCGAAGGTTCTCAACCACCACTCTGATCATGGGAACTCCATGAACCGGAATGAGTGGCTTAGGATCAGAATAACCGGCAGTAGCGAAACGACTACCGGCGCCCGCCATCGGGACAATAATGTTTAACATGCGCTCGTTACTCTTGTTTAGTAAGTTTTGTAATTTCTAAAGACTCAACTTCTAATTCACCAAGACCGGCAAACCAAATTCTGGCCTCAAATCGTGGCAAGCCAGAAGGGGGAATATCTAAGATAGCAGACGCATTTCCGCCAGCAGTATTGTATATATCTTCCTTATGCAGAACTATAGTGTTTTCCGGGGTGTCGAATCGTCCCATGTCCACATAGCCAACAACCGAACCAGGTTTATATTTTGCCGTGTATTTAATTTCCACCTTGTAGCGACCGCCCTCAAGATCGATATAAGGCCCGTAGCTAAGATATCCAGGCTTATCATGTGAAGACTTAGCGATTCGTTCCACACCATAAATTTTCCCTGTGACTCCAGGGAGAGCTACCCCGAGGATTACTAAGCTGTCTGCCAGTTTCCGATTAAATAGAAAAGCGCTGTTAGAGGCTTTCATAGTTAAATCCAACTCTCGACCCTTATAAAGCCAGATTTGTGTTTTAGAGTCAGAGCAAGAATGGATACTGGTAGGCGCGGGCAAAATTTTTCCGATAGTATCAGGCGTATAATTGAATGGGCCGCCGTCAGCTATATTCCGCAATATTGCAAAATTATATTTATACTCGGAATATTGTGATGGACGAAGTATCGGTCCAATAGTAGACATCCAGAAAAATGGCGAGAGATCATTCACTGTGGCAAGTATTGGGCTATTTTTCGGCAAATATTCGCTTACACCTCTAGCATTCCAATAATCGGCTATACCGGCTTGCAGCTTGAAACCACTACCCTCGATATCCGATAGGCAAGCCGCTACGTTATTGACCGGATGAAATGATTGAGTTGATTTTTTTACAACCTGGATGCTTAAGCCAACAATTAGAAAGGTGAAAATAAAATAAAAAATATTCCAAGACATCGAAATTTTTCGACGAGCCTGGTCAAGTAGAATGACTGTTAAAATTAATGCTAAGGCTATTGGAAACATGAAGTATCTGTAACCAGCAACGTCCGCAAATCCGCCGGACAACACTGCACCCATTACATTAACCGGAACAACTATAGCGAGGAAGATGGAGCTGGATACAAACTTCCAATCCACAACGTTCGTGGTTGGAGGGTGAAGGGTAATGATTAGGCCGCTGGCATTTAATTTTACGCTGCCAAGCAATTTGTAAAGAAGAAATATGAATGAAGAAGCAACCACCAAGCTAAAAGCCAGTGTTGAACGGTTGTCAAACGAGAAGGCGCTTCCAGTAGCCTGCAGGAATAGCTTAAACGAATTCCCTGCCGCCTCTAAAGATGCAGGTGCTCGGCCTTCAAGCGGACTATGGTAAGTAAGCACTTTATCGACAAGAACAGAGAAAAGGTGAGATGCGATCAAGATCGGAAGCATGCCTATTAATTTATTCCTATAAAATCGATAATTCACTGTCGACTTACCCAGAATAAACAAGGCGCTTAGAACAAGAACAAAGGCTGGTGCAGTGAAACAAATTAAATATATAGAGGTAGACGCCTGTGCAATTCCACCAATGAAAGCTAATATTGCTGCCGTTGGCAATGCGGGCTTCTCAAAAAACCTGATGAATAGCCCCAGGGAAAGCAATGAAAAAACAAGGGATGCAAAATGATTATTAGTGGTATAAAAATAAAGCCACATTCCGGATCGCGCAGACACCAAAGTGACAAATGCGACCATTAAGATTATGATAGAAACTGCATTTCTACTAAGCTTTGGGTAAATTTGCTTAGAAACCCATATGACTGTAATTGTCAGTATCAAGACCTGGGCGGCTGATACGAAAAAAATTCGCCACGACGCATCGGGCAATAATGCGTAAGCAATGAAATACAAGAGCATATCTGGGAGATACGCGGGAGCGGGACTGAATTTCCAGTCCGCCCAACTTCCCCCATGCGAGAACAAGTCGACTGATAACGCTTCTAAAAATAATGAATCGCTATGCAAGACGGTCTTAAAATACAAAAGCGATGCCGTAATCGCGACGACAATAATTGAAAGAAGTATTTTCGTTTTTTCAAGATTAATCATCGTTGCAAGATCACCTCGGATTCATAGTTGAAGCCTTCAGGACGTCCACTTTTTTCTTTCGTAAACACTTCTTCGCCACGAACCAAATAATTAAAGAATAGCTTTAGAATTATCAAAGCTTGTCTTATTACTTTTGCGTTGCTAATTTGATCTTCTTCTCGCCATGTAATCGGAACATACTTTACTTTTGCTTTTTTATTGAATGCATAAAGAAGCACGTGAGCATCAAATGTTAGGTTATCTGGGAATTTCAAAAAAAACTTTTCGCTAAAGAAAGATACCTTAAAGCAATTGATACCAGCTATCAGATCATCAACCCGCCTTCTGTTAATGATTGCACAGACAAAATTCAATGCTCGATTGCCAAGAATGCGAACCAATGAGTAGCCTTGCAGATTTGATTTAGGATGGAACCTGGCTCCAATGACAATATCGTTATTTATGTGTTCACCAGTCTCGAAAACAGGCAAAAAATCTCTTATATCTGCCTGATCATCTCCATGAAGGGTAATCATGTAATCGTATTTTTTTTCTAACGCATAAAGAAAGGCACACTTAATCGATCCCCCGAGGTTATAGTTCTGAAGATTTCGTAGGACTGTCACCTTTATGCCGAGAGTCTCAGATGCTGAAATAGCCTCATTGATCGTATTATCACTGCTTCTATTGTCGACTATTACCACCTCATGAACATACTCTTGAACTCTTTTGTCAATTTTGGCCAGAACTCTAGGTATCTGTTTTTGACAATTGAACACGGGAATGAAAATCATCATCCGGGTTTTCATTTTATTTCCTGCCTAGTATGTTGTTACTGAATAAGAAATTCACCCCAAAAGAAAGGGGTAGCGATAGAAGTTTACACAACATCGGTGACCAACCGCTTAACCTCACCCCGAAACCGATAGCAATTGAGAATAATGTTATGGAAAAGACGTAGTAAGCTAAAAACAATGAAAATCTCTTAATGTTCGTTTTATTTTGGAAGGTGTATCGAGTCACAAAAAAAAACGTGACTGTAATTGCCAGCCCGGAGCTGATAATGTTCGAATAAAATGGTTCGCCCCCCAAATAAATAGATAATTTGAAAACAACTAAATCTACTGTTACCCCGACTAATGAACCGAAAAAGAAACTGATCGCTTTATTGCAATTTCGCTGCACAATTTGGATACCCATGTTTAGCATATTAATTTTCTAATTTTGCCTGACATCTTGCCTCGGAAGGGAACCCTCCCAAGGTAAAGGACGGTTGCAGGAGCTGAGTGTCACAGCGATCATTGAATATGATCTCCTTCAACTGCTCGGCACTCTCTTTCCAGCTCAACCACGGCATATTATCAGAGGTGGGATGCTGTCCGTCCTGATACAGTCCCAGCCACTCTTTTACTGCAGCCGCTAAATCTTCCGCTGCCATGCCGCTGAAGTAACAGGCATGTACACCCGCTACTTCACGAAACACCGGGATATCACGCGCGATAATTGGGATTTTATGCTGGGCGGCTTCGATAAGCGGCAGGCCGAAGCCCTCTCCTTCAGATGCTGCGATCAGGCAGGTCGAAGCGGCATAGACTTTTTCCAGATATTCGTCGCTGATGCCTTCCAGCCAGAACAAGCGTTTTCCTAGTTCAGAATGGCCACGCAACCGGCTAACCAAGGCATCTACTTTCCAGCCCTCTTTGCCCACCAGCACCAAATTGAGGTCGCAACCTTGCGCCCATAGCACCTCGAATGCACCGAGCAGTTGTGACTGTCCCTTACGCGGCTCGATTGTGCCGACCGAGAGGAACGAAGGACGCGCCTTTAATGCCGCCAAGAGCTGTGGAGCATCACTGGGCATACCCGTAGTCGGAACACTATTTTCCGTGTCGGCACCAAGATGGAACCAGCTCACATCGAAACGCCGGCCTCGCTGGGGTTTGAACTCTTCCAGCCAACCAGCCAACTCAGTGGCCACAGCCTGTGAAATACAAATTGCGCCATCAAAACGCGTAATCGCTTCCAGCCACCCTTGGTGCAAGCTTTGCGCTCCATCTACAAAAAAATCAGGCATCAGTATCGGCAGCAGGTCATACACCACAAAATGGACTCTGACGCCACGGCAATGCAAATCAAACAATACGTCCTGTTGGTGAATCGCGCCATGAGGCTGAAGATCAAGCCCGACAAATACATCTCCACGCCAGGCCTGCACCGGCTCATCCACGGCCCAGCCGTCGAACACATCTAGAAAGTGACTCGTGAAGCGGCGAGCGTAGTAATAACCAAGTGCATCTTGCCTGGCATAAATGGGCTCCACCACCCACCCCGGGGGAGGATTCATCAGCCAATGCCGCAGAACTGAACGTACCACACGCTGAATGCCGGACTTGGCATCAACTTGTACGAGCGTAGATATATCTACAAGTAATTGCCGGAGTTTGGGCTTTGGCGGATTATTATTCGCCAACGATCTGGCAATGCCAGGCCATTCTCGCTCCGGCATAATGGGTTCAAGCGCCGCAATTGCCTCCAAAAGCGCTGCGGGGCCAACCGCTGCTTTCCGATAAACACCCTCGATTGCCTCGGCGTACTGCTCTGCGCAGCGGCGCGGCTGATGACGTTCAGCGATTAGTGCGCGCGCGCGCAAGCCCAAGGCGGCTCGCCGATTCACGTCGCGCCGCAAGCTAGTCAGCGCCTCGATGAGTTGTACGTCGTCAAACGCATCGGGCAGCATCCATACAGCCTCGGTCGCAATCTCGCCCATCGAGCCGTTGGCATTGACTATGGTTGCCAAGCCATGATTCATACAATCCAGCACCGCTGCCGAGGTTTCACCGCGCGACAGCGTGCGCAACTGCACCCCGACATCCGCAGCAGCCAGCCACTGGCGGAACAGCGGCATAGCGACCCTGCCGGTGATTTCGATGCGGCTACCCGTACCATGGTCACCAATCGTCTGTACCAATTCGGCCCCATAGTCGCCGCCGTGGTTTTGCCCCACGAATACCAATCGGCAGTTTCGATCCTGCGCAAGCGGCGAAGCCAACCACGCCGAGAGCAACCGGTGATTCAGCTTGGTCGGGCCCAGCATGCCAAAGCTGCAAACTACGAAGTCGTCGTCGGCCACACCCAATGCTCGCCGCGCCGATGCTTTATCCATTCCGTCTGCCGGCTGGCGCAGAAGCGGAATCTGCTGCCAGTCAGCGGCCGCCTGGGCACCGTACCAAGTCCGCGCCAGTTGACACGAATGCTCGGCATGGACGATGACGCCCAAAGCATCCTGCAGCACCTGCAGGTTGCAGGGGTAGGCGTTAACCACTTCGGCCGTATTCTGGACCAGGAAGCGCGCCGCCAGTGCCGGCCATCCGTGGGACTCGACGAGCGCCCGCGCCCAGCCATGAGAGGTTTCTCCGAAAACATCCCGATGAGCAACAATGCCGGAGAGAAAGAAGTCGTGCAGTACCACCACACCGGGGTGCTCTTGCAGGAGCGCAAACATGTGGCTATGGAAAGAGGAATTGCCGAAGTGATACAGCACTCGATCGAACTCGCCTGCATGCTGGCGGAACCAGGCCACATCCCGCACCGGGCAGTTGGCACGCACCCAAGGATCGGCCACTTCGTTCTGGGCGACAACGACCTCGATCCGGTAATGGCGCGCCAGCTCCGGCAGTAACTCGGCGCTGTAATCGCTGATGCCGCTCGCCTCGGGCGGCAGAGGCGACACATAGGCCAAACGAGGCAGGCACGGCGATGCGACTTCAGCTGCTGATTGCGTTTGGACGCGGGGGGTCGCCATAAGGGCTTGCCAAGCGAGGCGGGCACTCTCATCCCAGCTGAACTTCTGCGCCTGCACTAGCCCATGCCGTTCGAGCTCGGCACGGTAAGCATCATCAGTCAGCACCTGCTCGATTTTTCGCGCCATGGCTTGGGCGTCGAAGGGATCGAACAGCGCATCCTCACGCCTCACCACCTCTGGCAGACTGGAGGTGTTGCCAGCAATCACCGCCTTGCCGCACTGCATGGCTTCCAGCGCCGGCAAGCCAAACCCCTCGTGCCAGGAGGGGAAGACGAAGAGCTTGCAGGCGCGGTAGCAGGCAAGGAGAGTGTCGTCGGGCACGAAGCCGGTGAGAATCAGCTCGTCCTTGGCCAATCCGGCGTCTTTGGCGAGCTGCTGCAGACGCTCACGGTCTGGCTGCTGGATCGAGCAGACAACCGCCAACTGGTGAGCACTCCGCAACATGGCCGGTAAACGAGCATAGGCGGCAATCAGTCCTTCGATATTCTTGCGATGGTCAATTCCCCCTGTGTACATGACAAACGGCCGCACCAGGCCATACTGTGCGGCCAACTGGGCACGGGTGGCATCACTGACCGGCTCGGGGAAGAAATGATCCTCGGCTGCAGTCGAAATATTCGCCACACTTTGGCTGTCAAACCCGAGATGGGCGACCGCCTCCTGGCCCGATGAAGCAGAGATTGACAGCAACAGGTCCGCGCGTCGCAACTGGTCAAGCTTGTCCAAGTACCAGCGCTCGACTATCGGATTTTGCAGATAAGTATTGCGATGGATCAGCGGGATTAGGTCATAGAGAATCAGTGCCGTCGGAACGGCGCCGGCCAGCATTCCGACGCTGGTTACCGCGTCGTCGCTCAACCCCTCAAACAAGGAGCTCACGAGCACCCAATCGGGCGACAGGCTGGCGAGGAAACTCTCGCGCAGCAACTCGGCGGCGCGGCGACGCGCCTCGTGCTCCGAATTGACCGCGCTAACAAGACTGGGCGTATCCCAGACCAGTATGTTTTGCTGTGGCAGCAAGCCATCGAATGCGCTACGGATAGGCTCGATGGTTTCGGGAAATCGGCCACTGAGCGCAATCAGCACCTCATGCTCGCCCCTATTGCGCACCAACGCTTGGGCTATCGAGAGGCTGTAACGACCGATGCCTCGCATACGGTTGACGGTGCTCTGTGCCCCTTGAAGATCAATGACAAGACGCATTAGCAGACCCTCTTGTTATTGTTCTCGATAGCAGCTTCAAGTCGCAGATATATGCGTCGAGCATGCGGCGACAGCTCGCTGAGTTGCGCAGGCAGCGCTTCTGAGACTGGAGCTGCAGTGGACAGCAGCGAATTTCGAGCCAACTGAAGGCGCTGCTTGATACGCGGAAAGTGGTTGAGCCCGCGCAGGGCCATAGCTTTGAGCCGAGGGCGCTGCTGGACCTGAGCGGCCGCGGCCAACACCATCCTGCGCAAAATACGGCGCGGCCGACTGCCTGGCGCGAACATCAGCCACGCTTTGCCACCGCGAGCGAGCCATTTGGCAGCAACGGCAGCCAGCCGCAATGGTTTAGTGACTCGCCATGACGTGCTATGGATGATCGCGTGGTGTTGCAGCCATGCATTGTGTGCGGCGGCTTGAGCTTGCTGGGCAGCAGCTTCGGCGCTGGCTGCACGGGATTCGGCTTCTGTTGAGCGGGTCTGGGCCTGCTGGGCTGCGGCCTCGGCGTTGGCGACACGTGCCTCGGCTTCGGAGGAGCGAAGCTGGGCCTGCTCGGCTGCCGACTCGGCACGGCTAGCGCGGGCTTCGGCCTGTACCTGACTGCTCAATACAAAACCATCGAACACATTGGGGGGATATTGAAATGCCAGTATGAGTTCGGCATGTTCCGCCGCCAAATAATAGCGATTCAGGCCGTCAACATATGCCAGCTTGTAATTGGCGTCGAGCAGGATTGGTTCCCAAGTCTCGTGGGACTCTACTTGGCTCATGGGGAGGGTGGCCTCGACCACTACGATCCAAGGCCGATTCTTTGTCCAGTCGTTACCTCGCAAGGCCGACTCTTCAAAGCCTTCGACATCCACTTTCAGGAAATGCACCGATTGTCCCGTCGGCACATGCTGCTCCCAAATTGCGGCCAAGGTAGTGACCCGGACATCTTGCCGATCAGCCTCCCAACCTGAACTCTGGTGCTGCTCGGCAATTGCTTCATCCAGCGTAGATAGCCCTGTATCGTACACGAAGCTCATGGGAAGAACGCCTTCGTGATCACTCACTGCCACACGCAGGCTGATATCTCTTCGACGCTCTTCCTGTAATTGCTGATTGAGCTGGGGATTTGGTTCAATATTGATTCCCTGCCAACCGCGATCATAAAACGCCTTTGTTACCGAGTGCTCAACTGGCCATGCAGCACCGACATCAATATAAAACCCGCCTTGGACTTGCTTTAGCGCACGCCAAAGCATGACATCTTCAAAATTTTGGGCGTAAGAAACGAAACTCATGGAGTTTTTATCCCGTACAGGGCGCACATAAATTCGTTATCTACCACAAAGTCGGAAACAACAAGCCCCGATTTTTCCGCCAACAAAGTTCTCGAGCGCCCTAAATAAAAAAACAAATGAAACCGTGTATATTCATAAAGATATTCAAAACACGGTGTCGCATGTGACATGCGACCATCCACATTCAGAATTTCTTTCATGAAAGAAAGCTCATCTACGGGATGACGAAGGTGCTCCAAAACATTATTTGAGAAGACCCCATCAAAATGGATCTTTCGCAGATCGGCCTTACTCCTTATCAAGTAATCAAGATTAGAGGCTGCTGAATCATGGGGCTCAAATGCAAAAACATTCCATCCTTGGCTACGGAGAACCTGGACACTTTTCGACCATCCTCCAGCACCGTAATTTAGGTAAACCCCATCTTTCGTAGGTTTAAGAAGGTGAAAGGCCCGAATCTCCTGCTCGGTTGAATCGCCCTCTTGGAAAACCTTATAGTGAGACTCATAGTCTTGAGACAGTTCTGCTGAATTCATGGCGAACATCTTCTTTGCACCAAAAATTACATCACATCTTGGGCACTGGTATCGCGTCAGCCGCCCACCACCAAAAATACACTGTGACTCGAAAACAGGAAAAGTTTCAATTGAACCTTCGTAGCTACACAATGGACAGGTCTCAGTCTTGTAATCTACTGACACCAATCGTTCCAAGTAATCAACGACATCCCACTTCGCATATATTTGCTGACACAGCAACTCTTGTCGCAACCCATCAAACCTATTATCCATTGAAGCGAGGCCAGCCCTTAATATTTCTTTAACCTCAACAAGGCCATCCGCTGAATGTTCTGGAATCGAAGGATTTGTGTCAGCCGGAAAATGCTCAAGACTGGATCGACGGACCAGCGCAAGACCAAATTTCGCCAGCAAACGGTTAATTATTTCAGCAGCTCTCATCTTGAATTCACTCGGTAATTGCCACGGACGGATTAAGCCAGACGCACCCTGCAAAATGCTCGTGAATCATATTCACCACAGAAAATACTAGTGCTTGATCGCGCCATTCGTAGTTATCCATCAAATGAGTATCACTGCTGGTCAATGCAACTGCAACGGAGTAGCTACCGGGGCCAAGATTCATTAGAAAGGAAAACCTGAACGTGTATCCCTTACCCACTTTAACATCGAGAAGCGGCATATCTTTCAGATCGGTGTTCGTCCCATAGATTGGAAGGCCCAAGCGATCTTTGATCATAAAGCCCAGCACAAGCCTGGGTAATGGTACTGAAGCCATGGCCGTAATTTGAAGCGTAACCTGGTGGCCAACACCAGCAACTTCGATTGACCTATCATTTTCATCCAGCAACTCAATTTTCACTATTTGCGCCAAGCCTGTTCCGGAAATCGTTTGAACTTTGCCGTCTTCCGTCACCTCCTGCCTCACGTTCTGATTCTGATGATCAGCCAAAAGCGCGTTGTAGTAATCCATCACCGCTTCGGGCTCGCCCTCCATGGCCAGTTTGCCTGCATTGAGCAGGATGGCGCGGTCGCAGATGGACTGGATGGCCTGCTTGTCGTGGCTGACGATGAGCAGCGTGGTGCCCTGCTTGCGGAATTCACGGATGCGATCGAAGCTCTTGTGCTGAAAATAGGCATCCCCTACAGAGAGCGCCTCGTCGACGATCAACACATCCGGGCGATGGGCTGTGGCGACACTGAAGGCCAGGCGCATCTGCATGCCACTGGAGTAGACGCGCACCGGCTGATCGATGTATTCGCCGATTTCAGCAAAGGCTTCGATTGCCGGCATAAGCCGGGCAATTTCTTCGACGCTATAGCCGAGAAGCTGACCAGCCATGAATGCATTCTGCCGGCCGGTGAAATCCGGGTGAAAACCCATGCCGAGTTCGAGCATGGCGGCAACTCGCCCAGTGATATGCACGCCGCCGGTGGTGGGCTGGGTGGTGCCGGTAATCATTTTAAGCAGGGTGCTTTTACCAGCGCCGTTGATGCCGATGATGCCAACTGCTTCACCGGGGTTGATGGTGAAGTTGATGTCCTGCAATACCCACTTAAGACTGTGGCGCGGCTTGCTTAACGGAATCAGCCACTCGGCCAGTCGCGACCAGCGGGTCGGGTATTGCTTATAGGCTTTGCCTAAGTTGGTGACGGTGATTGTGCCCATTAGAGTTCATCCACCATTTCGCCGGCATGCCGACGGTAAAGGCCAAAACCGAATACGCAAAGCAGTAGCGCCAACACGACAACGGGCCAGAGACTGTACCAGTTAGGCCACTGGCCATTCACCAACACAACCTGGAAGGCAGTACTCAGCCGCGTCATGGGGTTGAGGTTCATATAGGGCTGGAGTCTTTCCGGGAGAATGCTGATGGGGTAGACGATCGGGGTCAACCAGAACCAGAAGGTAAGAAAGATACCGAAGAACTGCCCGACATCCCGAAAAAACACGTTTAGGACGCCCAAGGTAATACCAAGACCGATGGAGAAAAGTACAAGCAGAGCAAGCAGCGGGAATATTGCAAGAAAGGGCATGCCCGGAAACGTACCGGAGAGCAGCAGAAACGCCGTAAACAACCCGAAAATGATGAAAAAGTTGAGTCCGGCGTTGGCTACGACCGTGACCGGCAGGCAAAGCCGGGGAAAGCTGAGCTTCTTCAGGAGATTGGCATTTTCCAGAAAAACGTTTTGCCCGCGCCCGACGATCTCCGCAAACAGCCCCCAGGTAATCACCCCGGCACAGAGATAAATACTGTAAGCAAAGGCGCTATCCACACCTGGAAGTTTGGCCCGCATGATTTGCGAAAATATCAGCGTGTATACGATGATCATCGCCAATGGGTTGAGCACATTCCACGCTGCGCCGAGCAATGAATTGCGGTACTTGGACTGAAACTCGCGCTTGACACTACCGAGGATAAACCCCCGATAAGCCCAGAGCGGCCTGATAATTGCTAGCATTAAGTGTTTCCTTGATTAACCAATCAGCCGTCTGCGCGGCCATAAATATCTTCAAAACGGACAATATCGTCCTCACCGAGGTAGTCACCGCTTTGCACTTCGATCAAGACGAGATCGATTACACCAGGGTTTTCCAGGCGATGCTTGTGCCCTGCCCTGATGAAGGTTGACTCATTGGTATCCAGCATTAAATCGCGCTCGTCGTTGACGACTCGCGCCATACCACTGACGACAATCCAGTGCTCGCTACGATGGTGATGCATTTGCAATGAAAGCGAAGCCCCAGGCTTGACCACGATCCGCTTGATTTTGAAGCGTTCGCCCTCTTCCAGAGTGGTGTAGGCACCCCAGGGACGATGCACAACCTGGTGGATCAAATGAGCGCTGTGACCGCTTTTTTTCAGCTGGGCTACGATAAGTTTCACGTCTTGGGCACTGTTCTTGTGCGCAACCAGTATTGCATCCGGGGTGTCAACGACTAGCAGATCTTCCACGCCGACCAGCGCGGTAAGCCGACCGTTGCTCTGCACATAGTTGTTGCGTGCCTGGTGCACCAGCACTTCACCCTCGCAACGATTGCCGTTTTCGTCGGCTGCGGTCAGTTCGCTTACGGCATTCCAGGAACCGATGTCACTCCAGCCGATATCGCACGGTACGGTGGCCACCCTGGCCGACCGCTCCATCAACGCGTAGTCGATGGAAATATCCGGCACCTTGGCAAAGCTCTCGGTATCGAGGCGCAGGCACCGATGTTCATCCACCTCGCTCAGCCGCGAGCGGCCCAAGGTAACGCGCACCGCCTCGAGAACATCTGGAGAATACGCCCGCAGCTCATCCAGCACAGTGCCTACGCGAAAGCAGAACATGCCCGAGTTCCAGTAATAGTTGCCGGCAGCCACGTAGTCTTTGGCGGTTTCCAGGTCGGGCTTTTCCACAAAACGCTGAACTCTGAGGCCGCCGCTCAAGGTCGATTGTTTATCCGCCTCGATGTAACCAAATCCGGTTTCTGGATATTCGGGCTGAATACCGAACGTCACCAACCATCCCTCAGCAGCCAGCGCCTGAGCTTTCTTGACCGCTTCGGCAAATGCCATCTGATCGGCGATCAGGTGGTCTGCCGCGAGCACCAACATCTGGGCGTCTGCCCCGTGAATGCTCTCCAGCTGTAGTGCTGCGGCAGCCACTGCAGCCGCGGTATTGCGGCCGAAAGGCTCGAGAATATAGCTTTGTGGGCCGTGAACTTTACCTGCACGCTTATATTCGTCCTCGGTCTTGAAGAACAGCTCGCAGTTAGTGACCGTCATAACCTCGACCACATCATCCAGAGCGGTAGCCCGCACGAAGGTTTTCTGGATCAGATTCTGACCATCCGGCAGCGGCATGAAGGGCTTGGGATGACTTTCCCGAGAGACTGGCCAGAGCCGGCTACCAACGCCGCCGGACATGATTACGGGGATCAGTTTCATATGTTCATATTCCTTTATAACTTGGTTCGTGCATCAGCTGTTCTGCGAGGCGCTGATAATGCTTTCAATAGTTTTGACTTGCTCCGCCACCAACTCGCAGCAGCTTTTCGCCTCGATGTTCAACCGCAACAACGGCTCGGTATTCGACGAACGCAAGTTCATGCGCCAGTCGGCAAACTCCAGGCTGATGCCATCGGTGGTATCCAGCTTCGGGCTCTGATCGGCATAGTGCGCCAGCACGGCCTGGATCACGGCCCTGGCGTCGTTGACGCGGTAGTTGATCTCGCCGCTGCAAGGGTAGGCAGCCATGCGTTCGTCGAGCAGTTGCGCGAGCGACTGGCCCCGGGCGCTGATCAGTTCGGCCACCAGCAGCCAGGGGATCATGCCGCTGTCGCAGTAGGCGAAGTCGCGAAAATAGTGGTGGGCGCTCATTTCGCCGCCGTAGATGGCGTTTTCCTTGCGCATGCGTTCCTTGATGAAGGCATGGCCGGTCTTGCTCTGGATGGCCTGGCCGCCGTGTTGCTGGCAGACGTCCAGGGTGTTCCAGGTCAGGCGCGGGTCGTGAATGATCTTGGCGCCTGGTTCCTTCTTGAGGAAGGCTTCGGCGAGTAGGCCGACGATGTAATAGCCCTCGATGAAGCGGCCGTTTTCGTCGAACAGGAAGCAGCGGTCGAAATCGCCATCCCAGGCGATGCCCATGTCGGCGTTATGAACCTTGACGGCATCGGCGGTGGCGGCGCGGTTTTCCGGCAGCAGCGGGTTGGGGATGCCGTTGGGGAAGCTGCCGTCCGGCTCGTGATGCACCTTGATGAACTCGACCTTGGCGCCCATGGCCTGGAAGCGTTGCTCCAGGGCATCGATAACGTGACCGGCAGCGCCGTTGCCAGCGTTGACCACCAGTTTCAGCGGTTTGAGTTGTTCGGCTTTGAGGTAACCGAGCAGGTGGTCGATGTAGGCGTCGAGGCAGGTCTGGCGACTGAGCTGACCGCGTTGGGCGACCGCTGGGAAGTCGTTGGCTTCGACCAGGCCCTGGATGTCCTTGAGGCCGGTGTCACCGCTGATGGGCTGGGCGCCACGGCGCACCAGTTTCATACCGTTGAAGTCGATGGGGTTGTGGCTGGCGGTAACTTCGATACCACCGTCGACATCGAGGTGGAAGGCGGCGAAGTAAACTTCTTCGGTGCCGGTCATGCCGAGGTCTACGACGTCGCAGCCGGCGTCCATCAGGCCGTTGGCCAGGGCCTGCTTGAGCGGCTCGCTGGACAGGCGCATATCGCCGCCGATGACTACTCTCTTCGCATCGAGGAACTGCGCGTAGGCGCGACCGATACAGTAGGCGATCTCTTCATTGAGTTCGGCGCCGAGCTGGCCACGGATGTCATAGGCTTTGAAACAGGTGAGCTGGGTCATTCGGTGATGTGCCTTGAAATTTCAGCAAGCTGTTGGCTGGTTTGAATGATGCGGTCGATAGTTATGTTGGGTGCAGGTGCGAACTTGGCCGCCAAGTGTTTAAAGGTCAAAAGCATCGCGCCGGGGCGGCCCTCCTACAAGAGTGGGTTCACCACGCTCCTGTAGGAGGTGCGACCTCGCGGCGATGGCGGACAACGTCCGCTCAAAATCAAAAGCATCGCGCCGGGGCGCGGAACGCCGCCCGGACCCTCCTACAAGAGCGGGTGCAGCCCACTCCTGTGGCGGCTCGTTCCCGGACACGCTACCGCCCCAGGATTTACCGTTGGTTTCCTGAGAACGTCAAAATCGTCAAATTTTACTGGCGATGCCAGGGTGTTGCCTTGATCTCGGCCAATGCCGAGGCTTGTTCAGTTCTTTACTACGCTCAGCAGCGGCATGCTGATCTGTTGCTGGCGGTTGAGCATATTGAGCAGCAGTATCACGCGCTGCTCGCCGTCCATGGCCACAAAGATGGCGTCCAGCTCGGCAAAACCGCCTTCGATAATGCGCACGCTATCCCCTGCTTCGAGGGCCGGTTTAACGGCTGCTGTCGTGCGTTGTTGCAGGTGTTCGACCAAGCTGTCGTCGAGTCGCAGCGGTATGCCGCCGAAACCCACGATGCGAATGACCCCACGGGTCGAGTGCAGCGGTGCCCAGTTGGCATCGGCTGCCAGCTGAATGAACAGATAACCGGGGAACAGCGATTCGGCGATGATTTGCCGACGGCCACGCACTATCCGCTCGCAGCTGTGCTGCGGCCGATAACAGACGTAGCCCTGGCGCAGCAGGTTTTGTTCTGCGCGCTCATCCTGACGGGACTTGCAGTGCACGAGGTACCAGGCTGGGGCCGTACCTGCGATGCAATGGGTATTTGCAGTGCTCACATTCATATGGGTAACAAGCAGTTCGGTACAGCATCTGCAGACCGACAGTTCACTCCTGTTTGCAGCTGGCTTGGTTGAGCCGGGTGCAGGATCTGTTCCGACCTGGCCAGCCGTTAGGATGGATAGGAAGGTTTTTTGGCTGTTGAAGCCACATTTATATGTGTTGCCAGGTGCCGGTTAGGTGGCGGCCTGTGGGATCGCCAGGCAGTAGCCGTTCCTTACGGCTTACTGCATTTCCCACATCCATGTGGGTCACAAGCGGGCTCCTACAAAAAGAGCGGGTATTCTTCACGGCCCAGTGAATTTCTTACATCCATGCGGGTCACAAGCTGGCTCCTACAGTGATCATTCATTGGCGCCGCTGGGTATTAATAGCTCCAGGTTACGTTGGGCCTGCTTGTAGAGCGCCTTGAGGCGTTCGCCGAGTTCGTGTTTGGCGCTGGTTTCACCATGGACGATGCGTACTTGGCTGGGCCAGTCGCGCATGCGGGTGACAAAACCCAGCAGGCCTTTCTGATCCGCATGGGCCGAATAGCCGCCTATGGTATTGATTTTGGCGCCAATTTTGTAGCGTTCCCCGTCTAAATCGACGAAACCACCACGCTCACCATACATCTGGATCGCTCGACCGGGTGTGCCTTGTGCCTGGTAGCCGATGAAGAGTACGTCATGCCGAGGGTCGTGGAGCATGGCTTTCAGGTAATTGACAATTCGACCACTGCTGCACATTCCGTTCCCGGCGATGACGATTGCCGGACGAGCGGTTGCTGTCAGGTGATGCACCATGGCCAGATGGGCCTGGTGGCTGTCTACGGTTAGCAGTTGCTCGAAGCCCAGCGGGTTGCGCCCCTGTTTGACGCGCTGCAGGGCCTCGTTGTCCCAGAAGGGTTTCAGTTCGCGGTAGACCTGGGTGAAACGGCTGGCCAGGGGGGAGTCGAGGATGATGGGGAGTGTGGGCCAGTCGATGGTTAGTGCCGCATCGTTTTGCGGGCTGCCCTTGCGTCCTCTATCAACCCCGCCCCTCACCCCAGCCCTCTCCCCGGAGGGGAGAGGGGGTCTAAAAGCAGCGTTCACTTCTGGATTCTTGCTGACGTTTTCTGCTGAGCGCGAGGCATCGAGTTTTTTGCTGTGGATGATGTCTTCCAGCTCGTAGAGCAATTCCTGGGTGCGGCCGATGCTGAAGGCGGGTATCAGCACGGTGCCGTTGTTAGCCAGGGCTTGTTCGATGACGCTTTCCAGACGCTTGCGGCGGGTGCGGCGGTCTTCGTGCAGACGGTCTCCGTAGGTGCTCTCGATCACCAGGATGTCGGCGCGGTACGGCGGCTTGGGGGCTGGCAACAGCGGCGCATGCGGCGCGCCTAGGTCGCCGGAGAAGACGATGCGTTTCTTCTCGCCGGTCTCGGGGTAATGCAGATCGATTTCCACATAGGCCGAGCCGAGGATATGCCCGGCGCGCTGCAGGCGGATGCGGCAGATCAGGCTCGCGCTTTCGTGCAGGCTGAACCAGGTCTTGTAGGGCAAGGCGATGATGCGCTGCTCGATCAGCTTAATGTAACGCTCGACCTGCTTCTGATCGCGACTGAAGCCGAGCTTGAAGGCGTCTTCGAGCACGATGGGCAGCAGTTTGGCCGAAGGCTCGCTGCAGAGAATCGGCCCTTTGAAACCGGCGGCCAGCAGATAGGGAATACGCCCGACGTGATCGATATGCACGTGGGTGGCGACCAGGGCCTTGATCGCGTCCAGGGGGAATTCGATGGCCAGACGGTCGGCTGCGGACTTGCCTTCGGCGGAGGTTTCCGCGCCCTGGAACAGGCCACAGTCAATCAACAGGCTGTGCTGGGAATCCATCAGCAGCTGATGGCAGGAGCCGGTCACGCCGTCTTTGGCGCCGTGGTGAAAAATATTAGGGAAATCCACTAGTTAGTCCTTTAACTTTGGTATTGAGTGATGCAAATACACTGACGAATGACGAGTGTGAGCGGGCATCCATAGCCCGCCATTTAGTGACGGCATTTTGCCATATCTCTTGGGCGATTCCCATTTTAAATACTTGGGATTTCCGTCCATTGGTATAACCCTGCCCTCGCCAGGTTCTGCTCTAGGGTGCTGCTCGCAGGGTGCGAGAACGGATATGCAGGAGGCATGCTGCTGCGCTGGCCTGTATTGGCGGCATAAACCCAACAGGGCACCAATCGACAAGGGAAAACCTCAATTTTCGCCACTGACCCTCGCTTCTGCTCACGCCACTCAGACCTACGCGCCCCCCCTGCAGCAGCTCCTCACCCGGCAGGACGCAGCGGTACGGATAATCGGTAGATCACACATCTTGATTGTGATGACTGGTCTTGCGCGTGCTGGCGTGCACGCCCTGTGCGCAGGAACGCATCACAAATGTGCAAGAAATTTCGATTGGCTAGACAAGCCAGGCTCTATGCCTGGCTATTGATGCGCCTGTCGGCTCAACAGGAGGGGAATTAGCCGCAGGCTATGAAGTAAGGCCCGGAAAGCCTTACTCGTCTTCATTGACCCGATCGCGCAGCTCTTTGCCCGGTTTGAAATGCGGCACAAATTTGCCGTCGAGACGAACCGAATCACCTGTTTTCGGGTTACGCCCAACACGCGGCGCGCGGTAGTGCAGAGAAAAACTGCCGAAGCCGCGGATTTCAATGCGGTCACCCGTAGCCAAAGCCTGGGACATCTGTTCCAGCATGGTTTTGATGGCCAGCTCGACATCTTTGTTGGAGAGCTGCCCCTGATGGGTGACGATCCTTTCGATCAAC
>Ga0209343_10001292_pt1 | contig 34134 bp, 31 predicted proteins | sample RifCSPlowO2_02_FD_184026 | JGI IMG/M metagenome (GOLD analysis project Ga0209343, IMG submission 184026) | Groundwater microbial communities from Rifle, Colorado - Rifle CSP2_plank lowO2_0.2 (SPAdes) (version 2) | ecosystem: Environmental > Aquatic > Deep subsurface > Groundwater | place... | reverse complement strand
GGCCGACCACTGCACGGTGTGCCACAAGTGCCTCTCGCCCTGTCCGGTGAAGATCGACTTTGGCGATGTCACCATGAACATGCGCAACCTCTTGCGCAAGATGGGCAAGAAGTCCTACCGCCCGGCCGCCGAGTTCCAGGCCTGGTTTATCGGCACCGCCAGTCCCAACGCCATTGCGCTGGCGCGCACCGCCACACGCCTGAGCTTCAAGGCGCAGCGCCTGGGCAACCGGGTGCTGAAGGTCCTGGCCCGCAAACAAACCCAGGCGCCGCCCGCCACCGTGGGCACGGCCTCGGTCAAGGAGCAGGTCATTCACTTCATCAACAAGAAGATGCCGGGGGACCTGCCCAAACGCTCGGCCCGCGCCTTGCTGGACATTGAAGACAAAGACTACGTGCCCATCATCCGCAACCCGAAAACCACGACCTCGGAGACCGAAGCGGTGTTTTATTTCCCCGGTTGCGGCTCCGAGCGCCTGTTCAGCCAGGTAGGCCTGGCCACGCAAGCCATGTTGTGGCACGCCGGCGTGCAAACCGTGCTGCCGCCGGGTTACCTGTGCTGTGGTTACCCCCAGCGCGGCTCGGGCCAGTTTGACAAGGCCGAGAAGATGATCACCGACAACCGGGTGCTGTTCCACCGGGTGGCCAATACGCTGAACTATCTGGACATCAAGACCGTGGTGGTGAGCTGCGGCACCTGCTACGACCAGTTGCAGGGCTACAAGTTCGAGGAGATTTTTCCGGGCAGCCGCATCATCGACATTCACGAGTATCTGCTGGAGAAGAACATCACGCTGGGCGCGGCGTCGGGCGGCGGCTATCTGTACCACGACCCTTGCCACAGCCCGATGAAGCAGCAGGAGCCGATGAAGACGGTGAAGGCCCTGGTGGGGGATGGCGTACTGGAAAGCAAGCGTTGCTGTGGTGAAAGCGGTGGCCTGGCGACCTCGCGCCCGGATGTGTCCACCCAGATCCGCTTCCGCAAGGAAGAGGAGATCCGCAAGGGCGAAGAGGCCCTGCGCGCAGCCGGCACGGTGCAAGCCGAGCAGAACGTCAAAATCCTGACCTCCTGCCCGAGCTGCCTGATGGGCTTGAACCGGTACCAGGACGATCTCAAGACGGGCTTGCTGGAGGCCGACTACATCGTGGTGGAAATGGCCAACCAGATTTTGGGCAAGGATTGGCTGCCGCAGTACGTGCAGACCGCCAACGCCGGGGGGATCGAGCGGGTGCTGGTCTGAGGGTGTGCCATTTGCGGTGACAATCGACCTCCTTTTTTTGTAATTCTTGCTTCAGCTTTTTCTAAGAACATGTCCAGTACGATCACTTTTCAAGTCCGCCCCGCCACCCTGCGCGATGCCAAATCCATTGCAGAACTGCACAACATCGCCCTGCGCGAGGCTTTCAAAGGCGTGGTGGCTGACGAGCACTTGCCGGTGGTCGCCCAGGACAAGCGCCAGGCCTACTGGCGCGAGGCCATTGAATACAGCGAGCCCCATGTGCAGGTGGCGCTCAACGGCGACAAGATCGTTGGTTTTGTCGGCTACGACCGCTCGCGCGACCCCAAAACGCCCAACACCATGGGCGAAATCTGGGCCATCTACGCCTCTCCCGACTACTGGGGCCTGGGCGTCGGTTTGGCGCTGTGGGACGCCGCCCGCGAAGGCCTGCTCGAAGAGGGCTGCCTGAACGTCAGCGTGTGGGTGCCCGTGGGCATCGAGCGCACCATCCGCTTCCACGAGCTGGCCGGTTTCAAGCGTGAAATGACGACCATCAAAACCGTGCCCATGGGCGCGGTGAAGATCGAAGAAATCCGCCTCAAGCGCGCGCTCAGCTAAGGCGCGGCGGCGGCGTTGCGCTGCGCCGCCAGCGCCACGTACCAGTCCAGGCAAGCGGGGTTGGCCATGGCCTCGCGGTTCACCACCTTCTCCAGCGGCTGGCCCAGCAGCAGTTTCTTGATCGGCAGCTCCTGCTTTTTGCCCGAGAGGGTGCGCGGTATCTCCGCCACCTGAAAAATCTCATTCGGCACAAAGCGCGGGCTCAGGGCGGTTTTGATGGCGTCCACCAGTTGGGCACGCACGGCGGCGTTCAGCTCCAGGCCTTCGCGCAGCACCACAAACAGCGGCATATAACTCTCGCGGCCCAGGTACTCCAGGTCCACCACCAGGGAATCCAGCACCTCGGGCAGGGCCTCCACCGCGCTGTACAGCTCGCTGGTGCCCATGCGCAGGCCGTGGCGGTTGATGGTGGCATCACTGCGGCCATAAATGATGCAACTGCCATCCGCGCCCACCTTCAGCCAGTCGCCATGGCGCCAAACATTGGGGTAGGTGTCGAAATAGCTGGAGAGGTAGCGCTGGTTGCCCGCGTCGCCCCAAAAGTACAGCGGCATGCTGGGGATGGGCTGGCTGCACACCAGTTCGCCCACCGCGTCCTGCACCGGCTGGCCCTGTTCGTTCCAGGCCTCCACCGCGCAGCCCAGCAGGCGGCATTGCATGGACCCAGGCGTCTGCGGCAGCTCCCGGTTGCCGCCGATAAACGCCCCGGCAAAGTCGGTGCCACCCGAAATATTGCACCACCAGATGTCGCCCCCACGGCCATCCGTGGGGTGGAGCCCGCGAAACTGGTCCGTCCCCCAGGCCTGCGCTTCGGCGCTCAGCGGCGAGCCGGTGGAGCCCAGCGCCCGCACATGGGACAGGTCGCCGCAGTCGGCCAAATGCAGATCGGCCTTCAGGCAGTTGGCGTAAAACGCCGCGCCCGCGCCAAAGAAGGTCACACCCAGTTGGGCGGCAAAGCGCCACAGCGTGCTCCAGTCTGGTGTTTGCTTGTGGCCTGCGGCGTCCACCGTGCTGCCGCCCGGGTTGCCGTCAAAAATGCAGCAGGTGGTGCCGCCCAGCAGACCGCTGATTTGGGCGTTCCACATCACCCAGCCGGTGGAGCTGTACCAGTGATAACGCTCGCCCAGGGAGTTGGGGTGGTAGCTGCAGCCAATGTCGTTGTGCAGGTTTTTGAGCGCCAAGGCCACCAGCAGCGTGCCGCCGTGGCCGTGCACGATGGGTTTGGGCAGGCCCGTGGTGCCGCTGGAGTAGACAATCCACAGCGGATGGTCAAACGGCAGCCACAGCGGTTCAAACGCCGCGGTTTGCGCATCATTTTGGCCTGTAGCCCCCGTAAATGTTGCGTAAGCAGCTACGTTTTTGATAGCAAAAGTGTCCAGCCCCAGGTTCTCGTGCAAGACCACATGCTGGACCGAGGGCAGGGCTGCGCACAGTTCGGCCACCACGGCGGTGCGGTCCAGGTCGCGCCCGCCGTAGGTCACGCCGTCGCAGGCCATCAGCACCTTGGGGGCAATTTGCCGGAAGCGGTCCAGCACCGCGTGGGTGCCCATGTCGGGCGCGCACAGGCTCCACACCGCACCGATGCTCACCGTCGCCAAAAAGGCCACCGCCGTCTCGGGGGTGTTGGGCAGGTAAGCCGCCACACGGTCACCCGCTTGCACGCCCTGCGCTTGCAGGTGCAAAGCCAGCGAGGCCACCTGGCGGCGCAACTCCGGCCAGCCCAGTGCACGCGGCGCGCCCTGGGCCAGGCTTGTTTCGTTGTGGCTGACGATGGCCGGCATGCCCGCCGCGTGGGCGGCGTCCACATGCCGAAAGACCTGCTGCACATAGTTGACCTGCGCCCCGGTAAACCACCGGGCGCCCGGCATGGTGCGGTGCTCCAGCACCGCCGTGTGCGGCGTGGGGGACTGCAGGGCAAAGTAATCCCAAATGCTTTGCCAAAACCCCTCCAGGTCCGTCACCGACCAGCGCCGCAGTGCCTCGTAGTCTTCGAACGACAGGCCGCGTTCGCGGCGCAGCCAGTCCTGGTACAGGCGGATTTTGGGGATGTAGGGTGGCGTGGGGTGGGTGCGCATGCACAAGAGGGTAGCGCGAATGGGCCCGGTCCCTCTATCACCTGGGTGTCAGGGGACGACGTCCACAGGCGCCCAGGCTCCAGGCGCTGCTGGCAGGCATTGCCAAAAGATGGTGGCCTACGGGGCTGGAGGCGCTAGACCGCCGCCCGTTTGCCGCGTTAATGGCGGCTTGTCCTTTATTTGCTGGCTGGCGGTGGCATGCGGTCCATCATCATTTGCACCATGGACTGCATCATGTCCATGCGTTTTTCCATCATCTGGTGCATCACCATCATGTCGGATGGCATCTTGCCCATCATCTGATTTTTTTCCATGCCGCCCATCATTCCCATGCCACCCATGCCACCCATGCCTTCCATGGTCGCCATGGCTTCTTGCATGGCTTTGGTCTGCTCAGACATCAATGCATTGCGCTCTTCGGGGCTTTTTGCCGCCATGAATTTTTGGTGCAGATCCTGCATGGCCTTGATCTGCTTGTCCATTTTTTCCATTTTCTCCACGGCACCGTTGTCCACGGTCTTGGCCGGATTGGGTTTTGCTACCGGTTTCTGGACGGGGGCCTTGGCCGATTTGGGGGCGGAGGCTGCACCTTCGGGGTGGTGTGCCGTGTGATCTGCCGTGTCGGCGTCCGCAGCCCAAGTCGCGGCGCCCGCGAGCGTTAGCGACAAAGCCAGTGCCAAACGCGATGCGGTATGGGCCATATTGCGGGTTTGCTTGTGCATGATGAACTTCCTTTGAGTACGGTGTCGCTGCCCCGGAGCAACGGTTGAGGAAGGGGCAATGGTTCTCGCTACGCCAGCAAAAGACCTGGCACCTTCCATGTGCTAAGCCGACCGGCGCCGCAGCAGCAAACCACCCAGACCGAAAAACAGCAATGAGCCAAATCCCCAGACCCATGCATAACCCACCATGTCGCCCCAGGGTGCCAGTGCGTAAAGCACCCCCAGCACAGCCCAGACCAGCGCCACGGGGACGATGAGCCAAAAATCTTCATTCATGGGAAATCTCCTTCACATCCGTTCAGTGCCCGCCGCCGCCCGAAGCGCTGATCGGCAGTGCCTGCATCAGCTCGAAACCCACAGCGGAAAACACATACATGGCGGCGACGATGACCAGAATGGACACCGGGCCGACCCAGGCCTTTGCGCCCGCTGGCACCGCTGTGCCGCCCCAGGCCACGCCAAAGCTGGCAACCGCGCTGGCGCCTTGGCGCTCTGGCAGCAAGGAGGCAGCCACCCCACCGGCGAACACCAGCAAGGCGGCGGCCATCAGGCTCCCCCCGATAGCGACCAACACCATCAGGGTTTGCCAAATGGCCGGTGCCTGCTGCTGGTAAGACACGTCCATCACCCGGCGTGGCACGCCCAGGTAGCCCGCGGTGATACCGGCAGCGCCGAACACCAGCAAGCCCAGCAGCGCCAACCAGGGCATCCAGCGCAGGATGTCGGGGCGCCACAGTGCACGGCCCCCAATAGAGGGCAAGACCACCGACAGTGCCGCCAGCAAGGTCATGCTGACCGTTCCCAGCGTGAAAAAGTGGAAATAGCCGGGCACAAAAAAGGTGTCGGACAACAGCGGTGCGAGTTGGCCTTGAATCAGGACGAACGCAAACACCAAGCCCAAAGCCATGCTCAACACGGCCACCCCCATGGCGGACATGGCCGGATGGTGCCAGGGCAAGAGCCTGATCCAGCCAAACAGACCGCGCCCACCGTGGGCACGGGCATGCACTTCCAGCGAGGCCACAATGATCAAAAAGGCCGTCAAGGTGGGCACGCTGACGAACAGCGACAGCATGGACCCGGCCACTTGCACGACCTTGGGCAGGTCCGGCTCCAAAAACATGTGGTACAGCGAGGTAGGCGGTACGAACACCAGGTACATCGAAAAAACAATTTTCGAGAAGCGTTCGCCAAACACCGATTTGACCCCCGTGAGCACCTGCATCAGCACATACCAAAGAATGACGGTGGCCATCAGCGGCAGGTAATGCATGTTGTGAAACACGATGTGCCAGCGTGTGCCATGGCTGGCCGGGAATGGCCCGGCACCCAGTGCCCACCAAACGCCTGGCACAAAGGTATACAAGGCAGCAAACCCCGTCACCACCAGGAAGCCGGCCCAGGTAAACAGGGCAAAGCCCACCGCGCTGAGCTTTTGTTGCCGACCCTGCCAGCGGGGCCGCAACAGGGTCACGATGGCACTGGCAGGCAGCACCATCAGGCCCAGGCCCAAAAAGCTGTAGCCTAAATTGAACAGCAACAGCTCACCGGGGTTGTCGCGAACCAGATCGGGAGAGCCGTTGTAGAGCAAGGGTGTTCCGGCGACGGAGCCCACCATGCTGAGTCCCAGGCCCGCTAGCATCAAGGCAAAAGCAAGCCAGGCCAGTTGGCGCCAAGCCAGGCCCGTGCCGTGTTCGCAGGCGGCCAATCCCAGCAGCAGTGCGGTCTGGGTGGTAAACAGCCAATAGAAGAAGATGCCAACCCCGTGCACCGTCAAGAAACGGTAGCCCGCAGTCTGGCTGACATCAAGCATGCCACCGCGCACCAGGGCGGTGGCGACCCCCGCCACGATGCCGATGAGCAGGGCCAGCAATGCCACTGCCGCCATGCTTTTGAGCAACCGCCGGTCTGGTTTGGGCAAGCCCGCCAGGCGTTCGGTATAGGGTTGTGTGTGGGCCATGGTTAGACCACCTCTAGCGTGGCTTGCATCACGCCGTGCGCTTCACCGCAGTACACCGTGCAGTACATCAGGTAGCGGCCGGGTTTTTGGAAAGTCAGTGCGGTTTCGGTGATGCGACCGGGCTGCAGGCGCATCATGCGGCCGCCTTGGCCCAGCTGGATCGACGCACCGTGGGCAATGTCCACGGCCATCATCTTGAAGCGGTAGGCCTGCCCCGCGTCCAGACGCAAGATATTTGGCATGTAGTACCACTTGCCAGCGGTCATCAACACATCCATGGGCTGCCCCTTGCCCAGCGGCAGGTCACCGCCTCCATGGCCTGCATGGGCATCCGTGGGGGCCGACACCGCCACCGGCATGTTGTGTCCCGCATGGGGGGCGGCCACCTCAACAGGGGCGTTCACCATTCGACGGGGGTACACACTGCCGTCGGGCATGCGGTAGCGTTCGGCGAAGTCGGCGGTCATGCGGCTGAACTCCTCGGCGGTCGGGCCTTGGGCCGCCGCGCCGTGTCCACCATGTGCGCCTTCGGCGGCCGGTTTCGCAGCGACTTCTGCACCCCCCTCCCCATGGCTGGGCCCCTGCGGGTGGTCCAAACCCAGCAGGGCCAGCGGGCCAGGTGCCGCGCCATAGGCAGCCCACAGTCCGTACAAACTGATGCCGCCAAACCCACCGGCCGCAATAAATGCACGCCGGGTGGTGAAGTGTTTTGTCTGCCGCATGCCGCGACCCCCTTAAGCGTACTTTTGGTAGACCGATGTTTCGCCATTGGGCTGAATCAACAGCACCGAGTAAGCATCCTTGCGGCCTTTGTAGAGTGGGCCGTCCATGCCCGGCGAACCGACCACCATTCCCGGTACAGCCAGCCCTATTGCCTTGGGCTTCTCACGAAGCACGCGCCAGATTTCCCGCGCCGGCACATGCCCCTCAATGGCATAACCCGCAACCCGCGCGGTGTGGCAGGACCCCAGTTCGGCCGGAATGCCCAGTTGCGCACGGATGGCGTTGTTGCCGGTCTCAAATACGCGCACGGAAAAGCCCGCTTGCTCCAGGCCTGTGACCCAGTCTTTGCAGCAGCCGCAACTCGGGTCTTTCCAGACCTCCACCAGGGGGCTTTGCGGCTGCGCCGCGATACCGGCCAGAGGCAATGCAAGTGCCACAGCCAGCCAATGGCGACGATTCATTGTCAACGGTGCTTGCATTTTTTGGGGCTCCTAAGTCTTGAGAATTCGGTGGCTGCAGTCTATGCGGCCGATTCCGCCACCCAGATGACAACGACATTACGTTCCTGTCAGATTCGCCAATACTGAACCTGTTGAAGACCAGGGGACCTGGCATGGCGCATTATTTGTTTGATGTGTGTCAATGTTTGTGATCTGAGTGGCCATCGGATGGGGCGGCCAAGGGCGTAAAACGCGCCTGTTCTGCGGACTTCCCGGGGAGTGTGATGGACACAATGGCCTTCATTCCCGGGGCCGATGCGTAGTGGCCCATGCCTTTCATCCGGTTGTCTCCATCGGGCGACAAGGTGAGCACGGATTTGTCCTTGCCAGTCAAAAGCGTGGCGGTTCCGCTGGCGCCCGCGCTGGGCAACTTTTTGCCGCTGCCGTCGGTGAGGTAAACCACGACGGGATTGGCGCCAGCGTCTTTGCCGGTCTTGGCCACGACCAATTCAAAATGGTTCGCGCCCGCCACCTGCACCTGCCCGCCATGGGCCGCCTTGGAGGCCTCGGCATGCATGTCATCCCCGTGCGCATGTGCGTATCCCGCACCCACCCACAAGCCCAGCGCTACTGTCGCTAACACCGCTACTTTCGTCATCACTTACTCCTGTTTTGAAAACACCAAGCCAGGGAATGTCTTTCCCTGGCACGTATCGGTTAAAAACTTTCCGGCGAATGCTCATCCGCTTTGGCGGCCAGCAAACGCTCCAACGGCTGGCGCCCCCAGCGCCAGAACATCAGCGGTGTGAGCAAGGTGTCCAGCAAGGTCGAACTGATCAGCCCTCCAAAAATCACCACCGCCACCGGGTGCAATACCTCCTTGCCGGGGGCGTCGGCCGACACCAGCAGCGGCACCAGGGCAAAGGCGGCCACCAGCGCGGTCATCAGCACGGGCGTCAAACGCTCCAAGGAGCCGCGCACGATCATCCTTTGGCCGAAGGTTTCCCCTTCAAAGGCGCACAGGTTGATGTAGTGGCTGATCTTCAAAATGCCGTTGCGCGTGGATATTCCGGTCAAGGTGATAAATCCCACCAAAGCCGCCACGGACAGCGGCTGCCCGGAAATCCACAACGCAATCACACTGCCCACCAAGGCCAGTGGAATGTTGCCCATGATGATGAGCGTCAACGCGGTGGACCGGTAGCGGCTGTACAGGACCAGAAAGATCATGGTGAGCGACACCGTGGCCAGCAATGCAATCAATTGGGCGGCCTGCTCCTGGGCTTGGAACTGGCCCTCCAGCGCGGTGAAATAGCCCTCGGGGAGCGGCTTGGACGCCAGCTCGGCACGGATGTCGTCGATCACGCGCGACATGTCACTGCCGTCCGTATTGGCAGAGATCACGATGCGCCGCCGCGAGTTTTCCCGGCTGACCTGGTTGGGGCCCTCGCCGTCTTCAATCCGCGCAAGCCGGGACAAGGGCACGGCTCCGGTGGGGGTCTCGATCAAGAGGTTCGACAGTTCCTGCAAGCCGCGACCACTCTCCGGCAGGCGCACCACCAAGTCAAAACGCCGGTTGCCTTCCACGATTTGCGTGACACGTTCGCCCTCGATCATCTGCTCCAGCGAACGCAGCAAGGCTCCCGGGGCCAGGCCGTATTGGGCCACTTGTTCGTAGTCCACATGGATTTTGATCTGCGGAATCAAAACCTGCTTCTCAACCGCCAGGTCGGTAACGCCCGGTATTTGGGCCAGCCGGGTGCGTAAATCACCTGCCAGACTGCGCAAGGTATCCAGGTCGTCCCCATACACCTTCAGGGCAATTTGGGCCCGCACGCCCGACAGCAGGTGGTCCAGGCGGTGCGAGATGGGCTGCCCCACGTTGCTGACCGCTGGCAGCACGGCTAAACGGGTGCGTAAATCATTGATGATCTCTTCGCGGCTGCGCTCGGAGGCCTTCAAATCCACATCCATTTCGGTGTAGTGCACACCTTCGGCGTGTTCGTCCAGTTCGGCGCGACCCGTGCGCCGCCCCACCTGGGTGACCTCGGGCACAGCGGCCACGATTTGCTCGGCCAAGGCAGCGATGCGGTTGGATTCGGCCAAGGAGGTGCCTGGGTTCAACACCACATTGACCGTCAGCGTGCCTTCGTTAAAGGGCGGCAAAAACGCCCTGGGGAAAAAGGGGATGGTTGCAGCCGCCACCAGCACGGCAAGCAATGCGGCAATGAGCAGAGCACGCGTATGGTCAAACGACCAATGCAGCAAGGCCGCATCCCAGCGTTTGAGGCGGATCACCAGCGGGCTGTCGCCGTGCCCCATTTGCTTCATCTTCGGCAGCAAATACAGCGCCATGACGGGGGTGATGGTGACGGACACGACCATGCTCGCCAGGATGGACACGATGTAGGCAATCCCCAGCGGTGTGAACAGGCGTCCCTCAATACCCGGTAGCACAAACAGCGGCACGAACACCAGCACAATGATGACGGTGGCATACACAATCGCGGAGCGTACTTCCAGGGTTGCACTGGCAATCACTTCCTGCACCGGGCGGGGGACTGGGAGCGCGCTGTTGAGCTTGAGGCGGCGCAGCACGTTTTCCACCCCCACCACCGCGTCGTCCACCAGCTCACCAATGGCAATGGCCAGGCCCCCCAGGGTCATGGTGTTGATGGACAGCCCGAAATAGTGAAACACCAGTGCCGTGACCAGCAAGGACACAGGAATTGCCGTCAAGGAAATCAATGTGGTGCGGACATTGAGCAAAAACAGGAACAGAATCACCGCCACCAAGATGGCGCCGTCGCGCAGCGCTTCCTGCACGTTGGAGACCGAGTGCTCGATGAAATCCGCTTGCTTAAAGAGGAACTGCGGGGCCTCCACGCCTGCTGGCAGGCTTTTGCCTAACTCGCTGACGGCCCGCTCCACCTCTCGCGTGACCGTCACACTGTCGGCGCTGGGTTGCTTTTGCACCGACAGAATCACCGCCGGTTTCCCGTTGTAGCCCGCATCGCCGCGTTTGAGCGCCGGCGCCAATTTGACGTCTGCCACTTGCTTCAACAAAATGGCCTGCCCATTCTTGACCGCGACTACGACGTTTTGCAGGTCTTCCAGGCGGCTGGTGCGGCCAATCTGGCGGATCAGGTACTCCCGGCCCTGGGATTCCAGAAATCCACCGCTGGTGTTGGCGCCAAAATCCCGCAACGCCGCCTCCAGTTTTTCGCGTTCGACGTTGAGCGCCTGCAATTGGGTGGGTTTGATCTCCACCCGGTATTGCCGCACCTCACCACCAATGGGGGTCACTTGCGCCACGCCGGGAATGGTCAGCAAACGCGGACGCATCACCCAGTCGGCGTATTCACGCACCTGCATGGGGCTGACTTTGGACGGGTCCGCAGGCAGGGCCAGCAGCAGGATCTCTCCCATGATGGAGGAGATGGGGCCCAGTTGGGGGACCACCCCAGGTGGCAACTGTTCGCGCACCAGATTCAACCGTTCGCTGATCTGTTGGCGATTGCGGTAAATGTCGGAGCCCCACTCGAACTCCACATAAATGATGGACAGGCCAATGCCGGATACGGAGCGGACCCGGGTCACGCCAGGCATGCCGTTCATGCTGGATTCCACCGGAAAGGTGACCAGTTGCTCGACTTCTTCCGGGGCCATGCCTCCGGCCTCGGTCATCAGGGTGACGGTGGGCTTGTTCAGGTCGGGAAACACATCGACCGGCATCTTCTGGACCGTCAACACACCGTAAATGACCAGCAGCAGTGAAACGCCCAGCACGATCAGGCGTTGGCGCAGGCTGGTGTGGATGATGAAATCAAACATCGCGTCGCGCCTCGGGTCGTTTGGGAGAGAGGTTTGAAACGCGGCGCATCATTTCACCTGTGCCAGCAAGCCAGCACCCTCCACGACGACCCGTTCACCCTTGGGCAAGCCAGCGCTGACCAGCACATGGCCCGCATCCAGCGCCTGTGAATGGACCTTGCGCAGCACAAACCGCTCCGGCGCGGTATGCACCCACACCGATGCCTGGTTCGCATTGCCTTTGACCAGGGAGGCTTGGGCAATGGCGGCACCCTTAATCACTTGTGTGGTTTGGGCAATCACCTTCACGGGTTGGCCCACGGCCACGGAAGTTTTCCCCCCTTTGACGCGAAAAAGGAGTGGAATGGCTTGTTCGCGCAACTGCCGGCCGGCGCCCACATACTGCAGCTCCAGCGAGCCGCCAGGAATCACGGCGTTGGCGGAAGTCAAACCATCCAGAACCGTGGCGTCATACGCCAGTGCCTCCACACCCAGGCGGGTGGGGTCCACTACCTCAAACAAAACATCTTTGGCGTCCACCACCTGCCCAATGACCGCATGCACTGCGCTGACCACGCCCGACACCGGTGCCAGCATGGCTTCCAGAGCTTTTGCCCCTCCAGACAAAGCGGTGTGGCGCTTCTTGAGTGAATCCCACTCGATACGCGCAGCCTCCATGGCGGATTGCGGCACGGACCCTTCCAATTGCGCGTAGCGCTGAACCTTGCGCTCTGCAATGGCCAACTGGGACTCCAACTCGGCCAGTTGTGCCTGGTTGTTGCCTCGCTCCATGCTGCTGATTTGTGGACGCACATAGGCCAAGATCTGCCCCCTGCTCACCCTTTGCCCCAGTGTGGGCATCCCTTTGGGGCCTGGCTCTATACGCCCGGCCTGGCTTGCCTGCACGACACCCCCGGCATTGGCATCGGCAACGATCTTGCCGCTGAATTCGACGGTGGCGGCGGTTTCACGCAAGTCCACCAGCACCGTACGCAACCCCAACTGATGTTGCACCACCTTGGGAACAAACAGGCTGCCATCGGCCAAGCGTTGTGCGGCCACCCACTCTGCCCTTGCACCGGACCCCGTTGTAACCGGTGCTTTGGCTGAAACCGTTGGCTTGTCTTTGCTGTGGTCCTCGTCCCCGTGGGCCATGGCCTGGGCGCAAAGGCCCAGCGCAGCGCATGCCGCGATGCTAAATCTAATCGTCGTTTTCATGGTGCAGTTCGATTCATTTTGTCTAAAAAGTGGCGCGGCCCGCTGGAGGCGCGCAGGGTGGTGTGCTTAACGTGGATGTTTGCGAGCCCATTGACGGCGGCGTACCGCCACCAGTCCAAGGCCTGCGATCAGCACCACGGCGGAGAGCGTCCATGTCGCCCACTCGCTCCAGCCATGAACGTGTGCAACTTTTTCAACGGGGACGGTGATATCCAATGTGGCCGCCAACAGATCCGCGGTATCACCCGCTTGCACCGAAAAGCTCAGCGGATGGGCGCCTGGGACCGCGAGCGCATCGGCTTTGACGGTGTAAACACCGGGCGCAAGCTGCTGTGCCACCGCTTTCAATACGGAGCCGCTTTCCACTTCTATTTGGGCATCCACCACGGGTGTATTGGTCGCAAAACGGTCCAAGTGGAGCGTCAGGGTCGTGCCATGGAGTTGGGCCACCAGTTCAAAGTCTTCCGTCTGTGCATACGCACGTGGAGCCATACTGGTACCCGTCACCTGCGGGGCATCACCTCCATGGTCCTCGCCACCGTGGGCCCAGGCGGCCCATGAAGCGCTTGCCAGCAGCGCACTGAGAACAACACGCTTGACAATCTCCCTTGCCGGAAAAATGGGATGGCGAAAGGCATGGATCAAGGCAAAACTCCTAGGGATTGGTTGACGCGGGACAGTGCAGCGTGTCCGCTGATTTGTTGCCGGCGCAGCAGCGCCTGCGCATCGAAATCGGCCGTGCGCGCGCGCAGCAAGGCCGGCAAATCGGATTCGCCCAGCGAGAAGGACTTCTCTATCAGGGTCAGGTTGTCCTGCGTGAGGGATGCGCGCTTTTTCGCCACCTCCAACTGGTGTTGGGCCGCCTTCATCAGACGCTGGGCCGTGTCCTTCGCGGAGGCCATACGCCGCTGGACTTGTGTGTACTCCGTTTCAGCCTGCAGCATTTCCGCGCGGTGGCCGGCCACCTCTTGGCGCATGCGGGCGCCCATGGAAAACGGTATCGTGAGTTTGATACCCAAGGCATCGGCGAATGCATCCGAAAAATCAGCCCGTTCACGAACCAGGCGCATCGCCAATGTGGGCGCCTCCCGCGGACTTTGCTGCGTCAAAGCAAGCTTTGCACCCGCAACTTCCAAGCTGGCTGCAGCGGCCAGCACTTGCGGATGTGCGTCCAAAGTGGGCTCCACCGTTGGCAAGGTCTCCGCAGGCAGTGGGCCGGGAGGCATGGCCCCCGTTAACAAATGGAAGTCTTGTTCAGCCTGTTCCAGGGTGGACTGCGCCTCATCCAGCTCGGCCTGGGCTGAGAGTTGCTCGACCTGGGCAAGGTTGGCGTCCACACGCGCCAATTCGCCGGCCCGCAAGCGCCGTTCCACATCCGAGGTCAGCACCTGGGCGGCCTGGTGCCGGGCGATGGCCAAGGCGTGCTTGCTTCGCGCCACGGCAACGGCCCACCAAACTTCGCGCACCTCACCTGCGAGCTGCAGGCGCAACGCAAGTTGTTGGGCATCAAGTTCCTTTTGGATCGCCGTCGCCTCGGCTTGGCGTGCATGGCGCTGGCCTGGCAGCCACAAGGGGGTTTCAAGCTCCACTTCCCACTCTTGTTTGCCACGGTTGGCGGTGGCTTGATCGCCCACCGTGGCGAGCGATACCGATGCCGGTCCAGGGGTTAAACCTTCAGCCATATCAGCACGCGCCTGGATCTCGGACTGGCGAAGGCCGCTGGCAAGCGCCAGCGGATGGCGACTCCAAGCCTGCTCCAAGGCCATCGCCATCGTCTGCGAGCGCGCCGGCCATGCGATTGCCAGCAGACTCCACAGGATGGGAAAGACAAGTTTTTTATTCATCGACGCGGTAGGGGGAACGGTTGCAAAGGTTGGGCATGATGCAGAGGTCCCGCCGTCAGATCGCTGACAGCGACATTACAGTTCTGTCATGTTGCGCGGAACCCGCCATGCGTGGGCACAATCGCACGGGAATAGGTATGTGCATCGGAGGTAAGCCATGAAAATTCTGATCGTCGAGGACGAGTTAAAAACCGGGGACTACCTGAAACAGGGTTTGTCGGAAGCTGGATTCGTAACCGAATTGGCATCCAACGGCGTGGATGGGTTGCACCAGGCACTGACCGGTGATTTCGATTTGCTGGTGCTGGATGTGATGCTGCCGGGCTTGAACGGGTGGCAAGTGATGGAGCGATTGCGCCAAAGTGGAAAAAACCTGCCGGTGTTATTCCTCACGGCGAGGGATCAAGTCGAGGACCGCGTGAAAGGCCTGGAGCTGGGGGCCGACGACTACCTGGTGAAACCGTTTGCGTTTTCGGAGTTGTTGGCACGTGTGCGTACGCTGTTGCGCCGGGGCAAGAATGGCTTGGAGCCCAGCATTTTGCAAGCTGCCAATTTGGAACTGGATTTGTTGCGCCGACGCGTGGTCAGGGCGGGCAACCGCATAGAACTCACCGCCAAGGAGTTTGCCTTGCTGGAACTCTTGCTGCGCCGCCAGGGGGAAGTGCTGCCGCGCTCCATGATCGCCTCACAGGTCTGGGACATGAACTTTGACAGTGACACGAATGTGATTGAAGTCGCGATTCGCCGTCTGCGCGCCAAGGTGGACGATCCCTATGAGCCCAAGCTGATTCGCACCGCGCGAGGCATGGGTTATGTACTTGAGGTGCCCGAAGGTACATGACACAGCGACTGTCTCTCACCGCCAGATTGACCCTGCTCTTTGCGATGGGTTCTAGCACCGTACTGTTGGTGTTGGGATGGTTGACAGGGGTTGCCATTGACCGGCATTTTGAACAGCTGGATTTCGACGCACTTGCGGGCAAGATGCTGTTGGCACAGCATGCCATTGAGCGTGTGAAATCGGAGCGGGATTTTGACACCCTGCAGTCCCAGTTGAGCGATGCGCTGGTTGGACACCACGATTTGGTGGTCCAGGTGCTGGGCCCCACCGGGGAGGTGCTGCTGGCTTCTACGGGCATTGCCTTCCCCTCGGAATGGTTGACCTCTGCGCCGCACGGCCAGACAAAAGCGCTACTGGAGTGGTCGCAGGGTGAGCGTAGTTTTCGGGGCATGGCGCTTGCAATATCCACGGCCATACCGCGTTGGCAACCTTTGGTGGTCGCTGTGGCGGTGGACATGGAGCACCACAATGTGTTTATGCGCAGTCTGATGCGGGCGCTGTGGGTCTTTGTGGCGTGTGCGGCCTTGGCCACCGGGGTATTGGGTTGGTTGGCGGCCAGCCGGGGGCTGGCACCCTTGCGAACCATGCGGGAGCGGGCTACGGCGGTGACTGCCCACAAACTCGACCAGCGACTGTCGGTGGATGCGGTGCCGCCAGAATTGGCCGAGTTGGCCACCTCCTTGAATGAAATGCTGGCGCGCTTGGAAGACGCTTTTCACCGCTTGTCGGACTTTTCATCCGATATTGCCCATGAACTCCGCACCCCGGTCAGCAATTTGATGACCGAAACCCACGTTGCATTGTCACGTCCTCGGGATGCGGCGAGCTACCGAACCACCTTGGAGTCCAACGCCGAGGAGTACGAGCGTCTCGCGCGGATGATCTCCGATATGTTGTTTCTCGCCAAGGCCGAATATGGCCAGATGAGCGACTGGATTGTTGAACATGGCGAATCGGTCCATTTGGCGCAGGAAGTGCGCGATTTGTTCGAGTTTTATGAAGCTCTCGCCGAGGAAAAAGGCGTTCATCTGGAACTGCGGGGCGCCTGCAGCGCCTGGGGTGATCGGCTGATGTTGCGCCGCGCGGTAAGCAACCTGTTGTCCAATGCTTTGCGCTACACCCCGCGTGCAGGCACGGTGCTCGTGTGTTTGTCTGAAGGCGACGGGGTGAGCAGCTTGACGGTGGAAAATCCCGGCCAAACCATCCCCGAGCATCAGTTGCTGCGTTTGTTTGAGCGGTTTTACCGTGCAGACCCGTCGCGTCAACAAGCCACAGGCGAGGGAACCGGGCTGGGATTGGCGATTACACAGGCCATTGTGCGTGCGCATCAAGGTCAAATTTTTGCGTCTTCAGACGCAGGGAAAACCTGTTTTTCGATACAACTTCCGCAAACACCGGACCAGCCGGAGTGCACAGATTTATTGGTCTGAAAGCGCGGCTTCTGCCGCCGCCCGTGCATGGATGGCGGTGGTGTCAAACAGCGGAACCGCCGAGTCCTGCTGATCGACCAGCAGCGAAATCTCGGTGCATCCCAGGATGATGGCCGTGGCACCCTGTTCCACCAAGTGGGCCATGATTCTGCGGTATTCGCTGCGCGAAGCGGGTGAGACGACCCCGAGGCACAGTTCCTCGTAAATGATGCGATGGACGGTGTCGCAGTCGTGCGGCGTCGGCGTGAACACCTGCAGGCCATGGCGCTCGCTCAGGCGATCACGGTAAAAAGCCTGTTCCATGGTGAAGCGTGTACCGAGAAGGCCCACGCGGGAGTGCCCTGCCTGCTGGATCTGAACGGCGGTGGGGTCGGCAATGTGGAGCAGCGGAATCGACACGGCCGCTTCTATGCTGCCCGCCACCTTGTGCATGGTGTTCGTGCACAGCACCAAAAAGTCCGCCCCCGCCGCTTCCAGCGAACGGGCCACCTGGGCCATCAGGGCGCCAGCGGCCTCCCAATCACCCGCATGCTGGAGGCGTTCGATCTCCTGGAAATCGACGCTGTACAGGACGATCTTGGCGGAATGCAGCCCGCCCAGGCGCTCCTTGACCGTCTGGTTGATTTGGCGGTAATACGGAATCGTCGATTCCCAACTCATGCCGCCGATGAGGCCTATGGTTTTCATGTTTTTTCCTTGGGCCACGTCCCGGCCTTTGTCTGGGCTTCACCGGCTTTCGCACGCAAATGCACCAAGCCGGGTGGCTCTGCCGAGAACCACAGCCATTGGGTGTCTGTGCCGCCCTTGCGCAAGATGAACTGCATGACCGTGAGTGTCACCACCGCAGCAAGGGCAAGGACCAGGAGGATGGCCGCTGCACCGAGTGCACTGTAAATAAGCACCCACTGTAGCGGCACCTTCGGTGCGAGCTGTGAGCCTGCAACGCCCGCCAGCGCAGCGAGGAGAACGGTTGCCAGAAGTGCCTTCATGGCAACTTGCTTGCCGACTTTGGACAGTGACATGGTGGGCCTCAGCGAATGGTGTTTTTACGATTTGTGTGGATCGGCGGCGCTGCAATGCGCCTGCAAACCAAGAGCAACTTGTATGGCGGGTAAGCCATTTTGAACTATACCTGCTGGAAACACCTGGCCGCCTGGTAGGCCCCCATCGTTGGAAGCAATGGTGCTACTGAGACTCCTTGGTGCAGACCAAGGCAGGATTCGCAGAGACATACTGGGCTCGCAGAGCGGAGGTCTGGGCTTCTTCTGTGGGGGAGACCGGTCCGTACAACCGCCCGAAGGGCCAACCGTAGCCCCAGCGGTAGGGGGTGAGGAAGTAAGGTCCGCCGCCGGTGCGCACGCCAAGAAACATGAGGTCAGCCAACTCGGCGTTACCAGACGCCGCCAGGACACAGCTTTTTAAATCCTGATCGGCCTGGAGGCGTTCCTCCGCCGTGCCGCCCCGCCAGTAGGCGAGATCGTGGGCCAGGCAGCAGCCGCACCAATCCGATGTGCTGATGAGCGACCGGTCAGGAAACAGGCTGCAGCCGTCGGTGGAGAAGGGCTGCAAGCCCTGCGTTGAAGCGCATGCGGACAGGAAAATTGGCACGGCTAGCGCAAGCGCAGCGTGGAGAAGACGGGTGGTTGCGGCTTGCATTTTGGGGTGATGTGGATGGCTAACGTTGGCCGAGAGTGGCGCAAAACGGCGTACGCTGTGGTGAAGAATGGCAGCAACGAGTTTCCAAAAGTGTCACAATTCATTAATATTACATTTCTAGAATTATTGAAGTGTTTATTGCCTTCAACTTTCAAATTTGCAGGTTACGACACGTTCCGGCCCGGCCTGGAGGTTTGGGCTTATTGGGGGAAAACTCCGTTCGGGTTTTCTCTGTTTTTTGCAAGTAATTCAAGGACCCTGTATGAAAATAACCGCGTTGCTGACATCTAAAATCTTCGTCGCGCTCCTGGTCACGGGCGTTGCCGTAGAGGCCCATGCGGGCACTGTTATGGGCACTATTTCACAAACACCCAACCTCTCGACCGCCGCCAAATTGATTCAGCAAGCGGGTCTTTCTGAAACGCTTGAGGGCATGGGGCCCTTTACTGTGTTTGTGCCCAATAACGCAGCATTCAATGCACTTTCGCACAGTAAGTTGACGGAAATTGCATCCAACAAGGAACTGCTCAAACAGGTTTTGAGCTACCACATGGTCCCTGCACGCATCACGCTGGACAACGTAGTGAATGGTTCACAAAAAACCACCAGCGGCGCAAGCCTGGTTGTCTACAAAGCGGGTACCTTTTTGACCGTTGACAACGCTGTGGTGGTTCAAGCGGACTTGAAAGCATCCAATGGTGTTGTGCAAGAAATCGATACCGTCTTGATGCCAAACGGGAAATAAAAGGCGGGCGTATCAACAAATGCCCAAGGGGGCATACCCTTGGGCATTCTTCCAATCAACGAGCGCCAATTGGCGGGTGGAAACGAAATAGCGATGGCCAGGAAAAAGAAAATTCAGATGACGGCGCCCCAAGCAGTCCAAGCTCTCAGTGCTTTGGCCCATGCGACGCGTTTGGCGGTATTCAGGATGCTGGTGCAAGCGGGTGCCGAGGGAATGACGCCCAGCGTCATCGCAGAAACACTCGATTTACCTGCGCCTCCCTTGTCGTTTCATTTGAAGGAATTGAGTATCGCGGGCTTGATTGCCGCCCGCCCTGAGGGGCGAAATATTCATTACAGCGCGAACTTTGCATCCATGAATGCGCTTATCGTTTATCTCACAGAGAACTGCTGCAATGGGGCGCCCTGCGAACTGGACGTCTGTGCTGAGGTGGATTGCACCACTTGAAGCACGCTACACGCCAAGCCCCAACCCAATTCACCTCACAAACATCCACGGATACCTACTATGAATATTCTTTTCCTATGCACGGGCAATTCCTGCCGCTCCATCTTAGGGGAGGCAATCTTTAACCACATCGCTCCACCGGAGTGGACGGCTATGAGCGCGGGTAGCCAGCCCACAGGATATGTGCATCCCCGTTCTCTGGCTTTGTTGGCACGCGAAGGCATTTCGACCGAGGGTTATCACAGCAAGTCCTGGGATAAGCTGCCCCGGACGCCAGACATTGTCATCACGGTATGTGCCAGCGCAGCGGGTGAAACCTGCCCCGCCTACCTGGGGCCGGTACTGCGGACGCACTGGGGCGTAGAGGACCCAGCCCACGCGACAGGAACCGAGGAAGACATCGACGCCGCGTTCATGGTGGCCTATCGCATCTTGCACGCCCGCATTGTGGCATTCTTTGCCTTGCCGCTGACAGAGCTTGCAGCGGCTCCAGTGCAATTGAAAGCCGAACTGGACCGAATCGGTGTGTCGATTCCAGCCTGACAAATATCCCCAATCCAAGGAGTGAATGATGAAAAAGATTGAAATATTCGATCCCGCAATGTGCTGCAGTTCCGGCGTGTGTGGCGTGGACGTGGACCAAAATCTGGTTGATTTCGCCGCCGATGTGGACTGGGCCAAGCAAAATGGTGCTCAAATTGAACGCTTCAATCTGTCGCAACAACCACTGGTCTTTGCCGCACGTGAGGTGGTCAAAAAAATGCTGGAGCGCTCCGGGCAAGAGGCATTACCCCTGACGCTGTTGGACGGTGAAGTGGCCCTTGCGGGCCGGTACCCCACCCGTATCGATTTAGCACGGTGGGCTGGCATTTCCTCGCCCGCACCGCAAGAGCAAAGTCCAGGTACCTGCTGCTCAGGTGGGAAGTGCTGCTGAGTGCAGTGTAAAGAGGCTCCATGCAATTCATCGACAACGCACCGCGTTTCCTTTTTTTCACAGGAAAAGGGGGCGTCGGAAAAACTTCCATCGCCTGCGCAACCGCCATCCAATTGGCTGACGCGGGCAAGCGCGTGCTTCTGGTTAGCACCGACCCGGCCTCCAACGTAGGCCAGGTCTTTGGTATCACCATTGGCAATCACATCACCGCCATGCCTGCAGTCGCGCATCTGTCAGCGCTGGAAATTGACCCGCAAGGTGCAGCCCAGGCGTACCGCGACCGCATCGTAGGGCCCGTGCGGGGAGTCTTGCCGGACAGCATCGTCAAAGGCATTGAAGAACAGCTTTCTGGTGCCTGTACCACCGAAATCGCCGCATTTGACGAATTCACAGCCCTGCTGACGGACAACACTCTGGACGCGCAGTATGAGCACATCGTCTTCGATACCGCACCGACCGGGCACACCATTCGCCTCCTGCAATTGCCAGGTGCATGGAGTGGTTTTCTGGATGCGGGAAAGGGCGATGCATCCTGTCTGGGCCCTCTGGCTGGACTGGAAAAGCAGCGCGTGCAATACAAGGCGGCCGTCGATGCCCTGGGCAATCCGCAGAGAACCCGCCTGATCCTGGTGTCGCGTGCGCAGCCCGCAACACTGCGGGAAGCCGCCAGAACCCATGCGGAACTGGCGGCCATTGGGCTGTCCCAGCAGTACCTCGTCATCAATGGGGTGTTTCCCCACAATGAAGCGGGGGAAGACCCGCTGGCGCAAGCCATTTGTGCAAGGGAGTCGCAGGCAATGGCCAATATTCCCTCAGACCTCCTGAGCCTGCCCACCGACCGCATTGAACTCAAACCCTTCAATCTGGTTGGACTGGGAGCATTACGCCAGTTACTCACCGCAGTGCATTTGCCCCACCAATTCACACCCAACGATGTGGCGCCCCCCTCGGCGCCAAGCCTTTCCGTGCTGGTCGAAGGAATTGCAGAGCAAGGCCATGGACTGGTCATGCTCATGGGCAAGGGGGGCGTAGGAAAAACGACCATGGCGGCCGCTGTGGCGGTGGAACTCGCCAAGCGCGGATTGCCCGTTCACTTGACCACGTCTGATCCGGCTGCACATCTGGCGGATACATTGCAAGGAACTTTGGAGCACCTGACGGTGAGCCGCATTGATCCCCATGAGGTCACAGAGCAATACCGCCGCCAAGTTCTCCAAACCAAAGGGGCCAAGCTCGATGCCCAGGGGCGTGCCTTGCTGGAAGAAGATTTGCGCTCACCTTGCACGGAAGAAATAGCGGTTTTTCAGGCCTTCTCACGGGACATCCGCGAGGCCGGTAAAAAGTTCGTGGTGATGGACACGGCGCCGACCGGGCACACGCTGTTGCTCTTGGACGCCACAGGAGCCTATCACCGCGATATCGTGCGTCAAATGGGCGGCACGGGGGTGCACTTCAGCACCCCCATGATGCAACTGCAAGATGCCAAACAGACCAAAGTGTTGATTGTCACATTGGCTGAAACCACCCCCGTGCTGGAGGCCGCCCATCTGCAAGCCGATTTAAGAAGGGCTGGCATTGAGCCATGGGCGTGGATCGTCAATAACAGTGTGGCGGCCTCTGCGGTGACATCGCCATTGTTGCAAGCGCGCGCGCGCAAAGAGTGTGCAGAAATCGAGTTGGTCGCCAGCAAGCATGCAACACGCTATGCACTGGTCCCCCTTTTGGCCATGGAGCCGGTTGGGGTGGAGCGGCTTTTACAGTTATCGCACCTGGGTATCCACGCCACGGGCGCGAATGGTGGCTGAAAAAATATTCAAGCAACCATTTCTTTGTCAATGCCCAGTTTGCGCATTTTTTCCCACAGATTCTTGCGGCTGATGCCCAGCGAGTCTGCGCAACACTGAATCTGCCACTGGCAGGTATCAAGGGCTCGGATGATGAAATCGCGTTCGCATTCGGTCAGATAGTCCCGCAGATTGGCGGCTGCATCTTGCTGTGCGCCAAGCTGAGGTGCCGGACGGTCAAACAAAATATCATGCGAAATTGAGCGTCCATCACTCATCAAGCTTGCCCGCTCAAGTGCATTTTTCAGTTCCCGAATATTGCCGGGCCAGGAGTAGGTCTTGAGTGCCAGCTCGGCAGCCGGCGTTAACGTGGGTGCCGGTCGGTTGCCAGCAGCGGCGATTTCTGCGAGCAGATAGCGTGCGATGGGAAGAATGTCTTCGGTACGCTCCCGCAACGGTGGAATACGCAGTTGGACCACGTTGATGCGGTAATACAAGTCTTCGCGAAATTCACCATTCTTTGCGGCTTCTTGCAGGTCTTTGTGGGTGGCGCAGACCAGGCGGATATTGACTGGAATGGGGGTCTCCCCACCCACGCGCACGATGCTGCGTTCCTGCAGTGCGCGCAGCAGCTTGACCTGCATGGCCAGTGGCATGTCACCGATTTCATCCAGAAAGAGCGTGCCTCCGTCCGCCTGCTCAAATACACCTTTTTTGGTTCTTCCCGCGCCGGTGAACGCGCCTTTTTCGTAGCCGAACAGCTCGGCTTCGAGCAGGCTCTCGGTCAACGCGCCGCAGTTGACAGCAATAAAGGGCTTGGCTGCACCGGTCAACTGGTGCAGCGCTTGCGCGACCTTCTCCTTTCCCGTACCAGACTCGCCGGAAATCAGCACCGATGCGGCGCTTGCCGCCAACCGGTGCAGCATGCCTTCTATCCGCAGCATGGCCGGCGACAGACCCAATCCACCGGCCCCAAGTCCACCGCCAAGGGCAACAATCTCCTGCATTTTCTCGACAAGCGCGTCCAGGTCGAAGGGCTTGGTGATGTAGTCTTGTGCCCCCTTTTTAAGCAGGCGAACAGCGGTATCAATGTCCCCTTGGCCGGTGATGAATATGAACGGTGGCAGGTGGCGCTGTTCGGCGAGCAATTGCTCGAATAACGCGTCGCCAGTGATGTCCGGTAGGCGAATGTCACTGATGACCAGGGCGTAGTCCTGTGTTCGCAAGGCTGCAAGAGCGTCGCGGCCATTGTGATGCCAGTCGTGGTCAAAGCCCTCCAGTCCAAAACGGTCGGCGAGCGATTCCCCCATGAGTTCGTCGTCTTCAATCAGGCAAACTCTGCGTTGCACTTGGTTCATGTGAAGCTTCCAAAGGAATGAGTACGGTGAAGCGGGTCAATTCTTCGTGCGATTCAGCACGAATTGTGCCGCCCAATTGGGTCACGATCCGGTAGCAAATCCACAGGCCAAGCCCGTTGCCGCTTTGTGAAAAGGAAGTAAAAGGCTCAAACAAACGCGCCATTTGCTCCGTCGAAATCGCCGTGCCATTGTTCTCGATCACCATGATTAGGCGCGATTCACCGGCCAGCGCACGCACCGCCACTTGCCCCCCCGGTCCAGCAGCCGCAATGGCGTTGAGCGACAGGTTGATGAGAACCTGTCGCACCAAGGTCGACGGCAGAGCCAGGGTCGCGGGCAGCACAGCCGCCCATAAAAGATGTGTGTCCAGTTTGTGCGCTGCAGGAGTCACCAGGATGCGAACGTCTTCAAGGTCGGAGGGGGTTAATGGCCGACTTTTGACCTTGGCCTCCACCAAAAGCGCAGCGACTGTTTCACGGATTTGCGACAAGCCGCGTTCCAATAAAGAAATGGTCTTCAGTGTCACAGGATCTGTGCTGCCGTGCCGTTTGAGAGTGCTGATGGAGTTCAGCATTCCGCCCAAGGGATTGTTGATTTCGTGCGCGATGCTGGCAGTCAGCCTCCCCACTGCCGCCATGCGTTCGCTATTCAGCATTTCCTTCTCAAACGTGGCCTTTTCCCGCAATTCGGAGAGCATTTTTTCGTAGGCCAGAAAAAGGAGACCGATTTCGTCGCGGTACGGATAGACCTTGGGGTCCAGGGCTTCGAGTTGCCCACTACCGATGCCGCTAATCCGATCAGTAATCAGGCGCATCGGCTCCACCAAGCGGCGTCCCCAAAATGCATTGAATGGGAGCAACACGCCCAGCACCAGCAGCGTGATCCACGCCGAGCGATCCAGAATGAGTGAGAAACGGTGCCAAAGCAGGGATTTGTTGTAAGCAACAATCAGGGTTCCAAGACGCACGCCATCATTGACAATGGGGAGCGCGACAAAAATGCGCTTTGAGTCGTCGACATCACGCACATAAACACCGGCATCGGCGGACATTGGGAGCACTCTGTCCATGGCCAGGAAATCGGGGCCCAACTGCGTCAGCGGACTGAGCACGGGATATTCTTCGGGGTGCGAAGCAACGTAAACCCGCCTGTCATTGTCGAGCACCACCAGACTTTCAGCGAGCGCGGTCCCCGGATTGGTTCCAAAAGGCAATGAGACGATCTCAAACGCCTGCCACACCTCGTCATGCAGCAATACAGGGAAAAGCGCTCTGGACATGGTTCGCCCGAGGTCTTTGGCATTGGTCAAAAGATCTTGTTTGAGGCTGTCCCACGCCTGCAGGGCGAAGGAACTTGAAATGGCAAGAGCGGTGGCCATGATCAGTGCACCACCCCACAGTGGCAACTTGAAACGCAAGCTGAGATCGAAGAGACGCATCAGGGCTCGCCAAAAAGCTTCATCATTTCGGTCACGCTGTCGTACAGCTTGGGTGAACCGGTGATAAAACCATCCAGCCGGAGCCGTGCGAGCAATGCACGCCCCTGGGCATCGTTCTGCATGCCCGTCAAAAGACCTTGCATTTGTGCAAACTCTGACTCAGGCACATTGCGCCGGGCCACCAGTGGTGGAAAACCGTAGTCCGCAGACCGCCACACGATACGTGTTTTGGCCGTGATGTCCGGGCGGACCTGACCCAGAGCATCCCAAACAAAGCTGTCAACCGATGCTCCCTGGGCAAGTCCGGCTGCCACGGCCTCTATTGCCTTGCGGTGCGACCAGGTGAAGAAAGTCCGTTTGAAAAATGTTGTCGGGTCTGCACCGCTGCTTTTGATCTCAAAACGTGGCAAAAGGTAACCAGTGTTGGAGTAAGGGTCCGCGTACGCAAAGACGCTGCCCTTGAGATCACCAATGCCACGGGTGTGCGTGTCTTTTTTCGGAACAATTAAATAGGCTCGGAAGGTCGGCTTGCCTTCATTAATCGCCACGGCCAAGAGCCGAACTTCTTTTTTGAGCACGATATAGGGGTAGTCACAAATCCACGCAAAGTCCACCTTCTGTTGCTGCAGCATATCCATTGTTTCGCGGTAGCGATCACGTTGAATGAACTCCACCGGGCGTTTCAAGTGGGCTTCCATGTAGGAGCGCCAATCGGCGAGCAGTGCGTGTTGGTCATGCAGAAAGGCCGGGGTCATAGCAAAACGTATCGTTTTACCCCCATTGGCACCGTGGGCGGCAAGACCGAAACCAACGAGCGCAATGGCCAGCAAAAAAAGCCTTGGGAATTTCCTCATCCGGTGTCCTTGTTACCAAACGGTAACTTGCCTCAAGTTATTGGGTTTTCTGGTTACCAAGCGGTGACACATTGGCATCCGCACTCTCTAGAACTGCGACACAAGCTGCGTTAACTGTCTGATAACAAAGGCAATTCTAGCGGCGGCACTTGCTGGCACAGGCTTTGCAAGGTTCTGCTTGTCTTAATCCTTGTGACCGTGATGATGCCTTCAGAACAACCCGATACCCGCACCACTTTTCATTCACTGGGGGGGGGCAGTCAGGTCTGGCTGTGCGCGGATGCCTGTCTGGCGCTTCGCCCGGCCCGTTCACCGTGCAGTCGGTGCCGTGATGCGTGTCCGGTGCAGGCATTCGAGTGGACCGATACTGGTGTGGGTCTGAACGTCCGTTGCACCGGTTGTGGCCTGTGCGCCGCAGCCTGCCCTAGTGGATCCATTCGTGTCGGCGGGTTTGAGCCAGCCAAACTCCAAAGCTCGGTGCAGCGCATCGAGTGCGCGCGTGTGCCGGACGCAATAGCAGGTGCGGCGGCCAAGGTGCCTTGCTTGGGCGGCTTGTCGTCCACTGTCGTGCTCGGTCTGGCTGCAGGCTCCCGAAAACCCTGGACGGTGGTAGATCGCGGCTGGTGCGCCACCTGTGGAATGGGCAACGGTGCCGCCGTGATAGCGGATGAGCCTCTGGAATTTGTAACCGCACTGCTGGACGTGCTCGGCGTGGCGAAGAACCGTTGGCCCACCATTGCGCATGAACCACTGCCCCCAGACGCCGCCATACCGTTCAAGAAGAAGCCCGCAGGGCCGAATGCGATGAGTCGGCGTGGCTTGTTTAATCCCTTTGCACGCATGGCTGAGAAAGCAGCATCACGCAGTGCGTCAGTCACGGCAGATCGCGGCGGATGCAAGCCTTCCCATGTCATCCAGTTGCATCGAAAACGCTTTGCCAACGCCCTGGGCGCATTGGCGAAAGACGCTCAGAGCGATGTACCTGCGGCATTTTTCCCGGTAATCGAAGTTGCGGCGCACTGCGACCACAAAGGCTTGTGCGCGGCCCTGTGCCCAAGTGGCGCGTTGCGCCGCTACGAGAACGAAGCGACTGGCTCGGTGGGCCTGCAATTTGACAGCCAGGCATGCGTCGCCTGCGGGTTGTGTGTGACCGGTTGCCCCAGCAAAGCCCTGCGCTGGTTACCAGCCGGTAACGCGGACACTCCCGCTGCCAGCAGTGTCCAGACACTCACACAGCACACCCGCAAAGTCTGCACCCAATGTGATTCTCCCTTTGTGAACGGGGCTATGGGAGGGCTATGCACACGCTGCGGCGCTGACCGCAATCTCACGTTCTCCTTCTTTGGCACGAAGGTTGCAAATAGCACGGTATCCGAGGGAAATTTTGATGATCAGTAACAAGCAATCATTTTTTGATGGAGGTCAGTTATGAGCAGTAATGTTTTGCAAACGCCATTGGCCCGCAGGCGCTTCTTGCAAGCCAGCGGAGTCGCTGGAACGGTCGGCGCGGTGGGCGTTGGCACGGGTGTTATCCCTGGCTTCTCCAGTTTGACAGAAGCCAAAGCAGAGGCTCCCAAGGTGGCGAGTGAAACGGTGATCACCAAGAGCTTTTGCAACCAATGCTCGGCATCTTGCGGCATCGACGTCTACACCACGAACGGTCGCGTCCACGCCATCTACGGCACCTTGGACAACCCGCTGGCCAACGGCAAGCTCTGCCCGAAAGGCCATTACGGCCAATACATTCTTTACGATCCCGACCGCTTCAAGGGGCCGATGAAGCGTACCAACCCGAAGAAGGGGCGGGACGAAGACCCCCGCTTTGTCCCCATCTCCTGGGATGATGCCCTGGGCATCGTCGCTGGGCGGCTCAACACCTTGCGCGCCAAGGGGGAATCCCACCGCTTCGGCATCCTGGTCGGGCGCGAATGGGGAAAACTGAATGCCGATCTGCTAACGAGTTTCGGCAAGCTTTACGGCACGCCCAACATCGGCATCAACCATGGCTCCATCAGCGCCGATACGGTCAAGAAGGCCAGGCTCTTCACCGATGGGAACTACGGCTACTATTCCTACGACTACGCCAATACCAACTATATGCTGGTCGTCGGCACCAGTTTTCTGGAAGCCGGTCGCCCCCTCAACGGAAACATGCAGGCCTGGGGGGTCATGCGCTCCAAGGCGCCGCGCACCAAGGTGACTGCGGTCAACGTGCATGTCTCCACTTCCACGGCGGCGGCTGATCGCCAGTTGCTGATCAAGCCCGGCACCGACGGCGCCCTGGCCCTGGCGCTGGCCCATGTCATCCTCACCCAGGGGTTGTGGGACAAGAAATTCGTCGGCGACTTCACCGATCATGGCAACCGGTTCAAGGCCGGTCAGTTGATCGATGCCGTCTTCTCCGAGAAGGATGTGAAAGACTGGAAGCTGGCCCAGCAGGAGACCGCAGACAAGCGGGCCGTGGCCGCAAAAAAGGACGCCGAGAAAGTAGCGGCGGACAAGGCCAAGTTGCAGTCCGAAGTGGACGGGTTGCGCCAGAAACTCAAGGGTGCCAAGGGCGACGCCAAGGCGGAGCAAGCCATCACGAAAAAAATCGCCATCTTGGAACAGGCGCAATCCGAAAAGGCCCTGTCGGAGCAGAGAAACCGCGAGCAGCGCGCCGCCATGGAAAAAGGCCGGAAGTCGGAACCCCAGCCGGTGGTCGGCGAACCGGTGTTCCGGGAGCAATGGACCACCGGCCTCATCGAGTGGTGGAACGCGGTGGTCAAGGATGCCACGCCGCAATGGGCTGCGGGAATCACCAGCATTCCAGAGCACGAAATCATCGCCGTCGGTCGCGAACTCGGTTCGACCCGTCCGGCTATGGTGCTCACCGAGCGGGGTGCCGTGGCGCATTACAACGGCGTCTACAACGGCATGGCCCTCACCGCCCTCAACGCCCTGGTCGGCGCCTACTTCGCCAAGGGCGGCGTGGGCTATCACCAGGGCGTTCCCTGGGGCAAGCTCGATGTCCAGCCGGAGAACTTCCTGGACGAGTACGCCAAGGCACCGGAACGGAAGAAACCGCGCATCGACATGGCGAAAACGGAGAAATTTCCCTTGGCCGGCACGGTGATTCAGGACGTGCCAAGGAACCATCTGAAGGGTGCCCCCTACAAGATGGACACCCTGATGTTCTACATGACCAGCCCCGTCTTTTCCTCCCCCGAGTCACGGGACTGGGAAAAGGCCATGGCCGAGATCTTCGTCATCGACACCTCGCCGTCGCCCAGCGAAACCTCCCATTTCGCCGATCTGGTGCTGCCGGAATCCACCTACCTGGAACGTCTGCAGGTCAACGGCGGTACGCCCTTCCAGGGCTATCCCATCGCCATGATCCGCACTCCGGCGATCAAGCCGCTGTACGACACCAAGGTGTTCAGCGACATGATCATTGAGATTGGCAAGCGAACCAAGGGGACCATGGCGGACTATTTCAAGAAGCTCGACAACACTGAAAAAATCGCCAAGCAGATGGCTGCGGGCTTCATGGAAAAACCGGGCAGCAACGGCGTTAACGACTACGAGAGCTTCGTCAAGAAAGGGGTGTGGTTCAAGAAGCCCTACGGCTTCCGCCAGATCGGCGGCGAGTTCTTCGAATGGGACGGCCTCACCAAGTCCTACGACAAGCCGATGACGGCGGAAATGGTGAAGGAGAAGCTGTTCAAGACGCCCTCCGGCAAGTTCGAGTTCAAATCGGCCTACATCCTGGACGAGCACTACGCCCACTACGCGGCCGAGAAAATGGGCATTGCTCAGGAGATGGTCGGTTTCCCGCAGTACATCCCGGTGAAGTATTTCGGCGGAGGCGACCTGCATTTCATTACCCCCAAGCTCGCCACCCAGTCGGAAGGCCGTTCGGGCAATCTGGCCCATCCGACAGCACTGATGCAACCCTCGGTGGGCGGCAAACGCGATGTCTTCTTGGAAATCCACCCGGACACCGCCGCCAAGCGGGGGATCGAGGATGGCGACCGGGTGCGGATCCACAACGAGGTTGGCTCGATCGAGGTAGTCGCCCGCCACTTCACCGGCGTCCGACCCGACACGGTGGTCTTGCCGATGATTCACGGCCATTGGGGTATGGGCAGGTGGAGCAAAGGACGGCTACCGACGGGCAGCGTCAACGAACTGATCGTCAATGTTTCCGAACCATTTGCTGGATTGGCTTGCGTCAACTCCACCAAAGTGTTCGTCGAGAAGGTTTAAGGAGAGAAAAATGGCAAAGTGGGGAATGGTCATTGACCTTGAAAAATGCGCCGGCTGCCAAGCCTGTACGGTCGCCTGCGGGATGGAAAACAGCCGCCTGCCCGGGGAGCATTGGCAGGATGTCATCTTCTTTAGCGAGGGCGAATATCCGAATACGCAACTCAAGTGGCTCCCGCGCCCGTGCATGCACTGCGAAAATCCATCCTGCGTCGCGGTTTGCCCGACCGGGGCTACCTACAAAAACGAAGACGGCTTCGTCCTCATCGACTGGGATCGCTGCATCGGGTGCAAATACTGTATGGTCGCCTGTCCATACGGCGTACGGTTTTATACCGACGAAAAGCCATTGATTGCGCCGGATATGCGCAAGGTGTTCCCTGACGAAAAAGGCAAAGCGTCGTGGAGCCCTCCATGGAAGATGCCCGAAGACAAGGAAGACTGGAAGCACGGTGTCGGTGTTCAGCCTCACGACGTGGTGTCCAAATGCACCTTCTGCCACCACCGCGTATCGACTGCACCCAAGGGTACGGTTGATCTGGATCCATCTGATCCCAAACTGCGCGAGCACACGCCAGCCTGCGTCGTCACCTGTGCGCCAGGCGCCCGGTATTTTGGCGATCTGTCCAACCCGAATAGCGAAGTCAACAAACTGATAGGCGAAAAAAATGGCAATCGCCTGCTCGACCATTTGGGCAACAAGCCCCAGGTGTACTACCTCACCGGCCCCGGCGGTGCCGTACCTGGAAGCCGTTCGATGAACAAGAAAGGTAATGGAGAAAAATCATGAACTTCACTTATCCAACCACCATACCGGAGGCGATCCAAGGGGTTGTCAAACTCAATACAGAGCGCAACACCACGGCCAGAATCTGGCAACTTTCGCTTGTCGGCCTCGTTGTCAGCCTGGGTTTTGTGCTCTTTATGCTGGTGACCGAGGGACATGCTTCCTTTAACACCAGCAGCGATGGGGTGAACTGGGGCAGTGCCATTGCAACCTATGTGTTTTTTGCCTTGACGTCCTCGGGGTTGACCTTCATTGCATCGCTGGCGACAGTGTTTGGCTTCAAGGAGTTTTACCCTATCGCCAAACGCTGTATCTGGCTGGCCATCGTTGCCTTGATCGCTGGGTTTTCGGTGTTGGCGCTCGAACTCGGCCACCCCTTCCGCATGATTTGGTCAGTACCTTTCGGGATGCAAATCATGTCGCCCATGTTCTGGATGGGGGTGCTCTACACGATCGATTTGGTACTGCTTTTCGCCAAGTTCTATCTGATGTGGAAGGAGGACTGGGATAGCGCTTTGTCACACTTCGTTGGCATCGCCGGGTTCGTGGCGGTTATCTGTGCTTCAGGCATGCTGGGATTGGTGTTTGCTTCACTGGGCATGCGCCCCATGTGGTTTGGCTCCGCCACGTCGGTGTTCTTCATGCTCTCGGCAGCACTCTCGGGTGCTGCTGCGGTGGTGGTCACCGTGCAGATCGCTTACGGGTTCAGAATCAACGCGATGCCTACGGCGCTCAAGGCCTTGGCTACTGGCGACAAGTTGCCCAAAGTCTTTGCGACCTTGATCGGCATTGTCCTGCTGTTTCTGATTACCCGGATATGGGTCGGCTTGTGGAGCAATGTGGATGGTTTGGAAGGCTTCATCTCCTTGCTGCATTCACCCTGGTTTCACATCGAGCTGTGGGTTTGCCTGGTGGTTCCATTCTTCATGATGCTGACGCCTTCGTTGCAAGTGAGTCCCAAAGCGCAATTTTGGGCTGCATCTCTGGTGCAAATAGGGATGTTCATTGAGCGCCAGGTTTTCATTATTTCCGGCCAAAACGTCCCCATGTTCAAAGGGACTTGGGCCGCGATGGTGACGCCGTACTCTCCGTCCGTCACGGAGTGGGCCTTGGTGGTGGTGGGTCTATCTGCGATGTTTGCCCTGTATGCGCTGGGCGAACGGCTGTTCAACCTTTCGGCCATGCCTAAGCACGTATTGGAAACCAATGGCGTGCTGGCAAGGGCCTGACACCGTATTCGATGAAAGGAAAGGTATTCCATGAACGATGAGCTATCCCCGCGCAGTGAGTTTTGGCAGATTCTGGCAAGGGCTTTGACCGTGCCGCTCGGGGAGGCTTTTTTCTCCGCCCTGCGCGAAGACCTGGTGGACGATCTGGATGATTTGGCGCATGAGCTGGGGCTCGATTTGGGAAAAACTCTGGAAGAGTTTTCTCATGTGGCGCTTCGATTGGCCAATGCAGAGGCCCTTCTGGTAGCCTATAGCCGCTTGTTTTTGACGCCTCCTGTCCCTTGCCACCTGGCCTTGAGTTGGCATCTCGAAGGCGCGCATATGGGGCCGAGCGAAAAAGCATTGTGCGAATTGATGGCCCGCAATGGGGTGATTCAAACCCCAAACCGCCACGAGACGCCCGATGTGTTGCCCACCGTCCTGGAGTTTGTCGCTTTGCTCTTTCAGCGCCTGGACGCCAATCCACAAGCGGAGCAACGCGCCGTATTGGAAAAAGACCTCGCCGTTTTGCGCACCCATTTTCTCGGGGGCGCGGTCGGCGAGATGGTGCGGTTGACCGAACAAGCAGAAACAGACTACGAGGTGGTACCAGTCTATTCGCGTCTTCTGAAGATCATTGATGCGGCACTCAAAGATGCGTTGGATGTTTTCTTTACGCCGCTTGCGCCGGATGCAAAACGGGCCAAACCCCAGTACTTTGCCAACCGTGCAGATTCCGCCGATTTGGCCCACTGCACTTCGTGCGGCAAATCCATGGTCACGCAGCGCGAGATGCGTGTCATCATCGACCGCCTCACCAAGGCAGGCCTGCCGTCACATTACCTGGAGCTTTGCCCGGACTGCCGTGACGCCGATAAAGGCTGGACGTCCGGCACGTCGAAGTTGAAAATCCCAGGTATTCATTAGTCATGACACCATGAAAATATTTGGAATTGCTGGTCACTCTGGTATGGGAAAGACCACTCTGCTGGAGCGCTTGGTGCCAGCCATCACTGCGCGCGGACTGGTTGTGTCGTTGATCAAACACAGCCATAAAAATATCGACATTGATCATCCTGGCAAGGACTCCTATCGTTTGCGTGAGTCTGGTTGCAAAGAAGTGCTTTTGCTAGGCAATGACCGTTGGGCGCTGATGCATGAGTTGCGGGATGCGCCGGAGCCGTCCCTAGATTATTTGATTGCCAGACTGCAATACTGCGACCTGGTACTGATCGAAGGCTTTAAGGGCGGCACCTTTCCCAAACTTGAAGTCTGGCGGGCATCGCTCGAAAAACCTCCGTTGGCACCTGCTTGGCCGGGTATTGTGGCAATCGCCAGTGACACGCAGTTGGCTGCGCCAGAGCAGCTTTTTGCAGAGCCAGGCTTGGCTCAATTCAATCTGGCGGACACTGCGGCTATTGCGGAATTTGTACTTTGGAGCGCTGTCGCGTGCTGAAGTACTCGACCCACCGGTGCTCGTCGCGCTCTCAGGCCGATCCTTCAAACACTGCTGGTGCACGCCCTGGTTGTGTCGTGGGCGGACACTCTCCTGGGAATTGTTGTCTCGGCCTACGGCCTACCCCGCCAACCCCACATACACATTCTGCACATCGTCGTTGCCGTCAATGGCGGCCAGGAAGGCTTCGACTTCTTCCAGCGCTTCGGCGCTCAGGTTGGCCGGGTTGACCGGATTTTTGGGCTTGTAGCCCAGCTTGGCGGTCAGCACGGTGAAGCCGTGGGTGGGCAGTGCGCGGCTCACCAGGTCCAGGTCGGAA
>Ga0209343_10001290_pt1 | contig 34151 bp, 29 predicted proteins | sample RifCSPlowO2_02_FD_184026 | JGI IMG/M metagenome (GOLD analysis project Ga0209343, IMG submission 184026) | Groundwater microbial communities from Rifle, Colorado - Rifle CSP2_plank lowO2_0.2 (SPAdes) (version 2) | ecosystem: Environmental > Aquatic > Deep subsurface > Groundwater | place... | reverse complement strand
CCAGCATACCCGGGGTAGGTATGAAAGCAACTCGCGCTGGGAGAATCATCGGGTATGCCATGACCACTTGGACTAGTACTGATCCACATGAAATAGATCAGGTTATCGTATTTGTAAACCCAGGCTTTAATGATCCACATGCAACAGAGATTGCAGAGAAATATGATGGAAAACTTGAGCAGGAACAATCTTCTATGCTTGATTCACTTACGACGCTCGCTAATGAAGCTCGTATTGTTATCTCTGAAGATGGAAAGAAAATAGCAAAATTAGCTGTTGATTCTCTTGAGGCGACATCAATTAATGTAGAAACAGCATTGATAAAGACAGCACATATCGTAAATGCTACGATAGACACGCTTATCGTAGATAGAATCGTTGGAACAGAAATTGACGCACAGAAGATCACAGCAACAAAAATCAACGCAGAAGATATTGATGCTACTTCAATAACCACAGATTCCTTAATCGCTCAAGATGCTACTATTTCCGGTAAGCTTGTAGCAGATGAAGTTGATTCAGAAAACATCCGAGAATTCAGAAACCGCCTTGAGAAAGCGGTTGAAGATCAAACTGTTCTTGCAGATAAAGATTCACAGCTTGCTATTACTGATGAACAACTATCAGCAAGTAGTTCTCAACTACAATCTGAGATCAAGGAAATTCAACAATATATAGATGAGCTCAATCAGGGAACAAGTGAAGCTGTAAGTGCAACCACTACCTTTCAACAAATAAATACAGATATTAATGTTGATCCTGGTGTAGCAATAAATGCTGAAAGCCTCATGGTAACAGGACACGCAAATCTCTATACAGCAAATGTTGCTGAAAGCTTAACTGCGGGTAATTTATTTATGCAGGATAGTGAAGTCATTGCCTTAACAAATGAGTTGAAACTTTCTGCGCTCGAGACGGTAAATATTCTCGACGGAGCAGTGGTTATAGCCCGTAACGGCAGCATGACTGTAAAAGGTGAGATTATCGCGCAAGGTGGTGTAAGAACGAATGAGATACGTGCGATTGAAGATGATAAAGATATTGATGTCGTTTTAAATTCCGGAACAAATGGTGATGAAATTCTCAAATCTCAAATTTCAATTCTCAATTCGCAAACAGGTCAATCTGTCGCTTCAATCGACGCGAGTGGAAGTGCTCGCTTCGCCAACCTCTCGCTCGATAAATATAATCAGGCGACCTCGTCAGGTGTAGTTATTGCAGCTCGTGAAAATTTTGAACGATATGGTATATTTGCACCAGCAATAGAAACTAATGCTGCAAGTACTGGAAATGGCATACTTCCCAAGCTTTATCAAGAAATATTGATTTATAGTGATAAAGTTACAGAAGATTCACTCATTTATGTCACACCAACTTCATCCACAGGTAACCGCCAACTTTATGTTTCTGATAAGGTTGGCTGTAATCCCGAAGATGACAATACTCCATGTAAGCCTTACTTCAAAGTCACTATAGATAGCGCATCACTTCAAGATGATATTACATTTAACTGGTGGATTGTGAATTAGTATTTCCACTGATTCCTATCTCTGTAATAACCTCTCTACAATACCCCCTCTATCATACCCTCTCTGTAAATACCCAAGGTTGCGAACCTAAACAACCTTAGAGGTTGATATGTAGTAAACTTATTTATATAACATAGGAATGAAAGCACATTATTTTAAATTACTAGCAAAGAATTCTCGTGCACGGGGTAACTCTGGCTTTACTCTCATCGAAATCCTCATTGTTGTCATTATTGTTGTCATTTTAGCTGTTATAGCATTACTTCTCATAAACCCAACAATGCAACGGAAAAAGCTTTATGATTCTCAACGAAAGAGGGATCTTGGAAGATTAAGAGGGCTTTACGATGATTATTTTCTCTATAATCTACGATATCCAACTGCACAAGAAGTATGTTACGACGATCCTATTGAAGTGTCTGCGGGTGTATGTCAATGTAATATTTGTGGTCTGGAAAAAGATGTAGGGACTTTCTCTCCCCTTCTCCATGTTTTATATTGCGATCCAGAGCATCCAATTCAACAGTATGTATATGAATACGATTGCGGAGGGAGTGAGCCTCTCTGGTACAAAATATATGCTAAATTATCTCTCAACTCATATCTTGGTCCAGATGGGCAATATACATGTAATTTTGGTGTTAGTAACAGGGATGATAGTTTCCTGCTACCCTACCCGTTTACATGTGAGGAGGAACCATCTGGAGGAGGAGGTCCAACATCTACTCCTGGACCAACCTCGCCACCACCAGCACCGACATCAACATCAGCTCCACTTCCTACAACAACACCTACTCCTCCTGTCTGTCCAGGTGACCCAACACCGAAGTATTGTATACTTTCTAGTATTTGCAATATATGTGGAACCTATGCTCAATGTCTGCAGCCAGATGCATGTGATCAACCGCTAACATTATATTCAAACAGTTCGTGTACACAAATATGTAGTTTGCCGTGAAGTTTTTTGAATACTATTTCTATAGTTTACCGTATTCTGCAATAAGTCCTTTTACTCGTTGAATAATTTGACCTGGCGTAAGCTCGCTTTTCACCCAATACGCTTTTACACCATGCTTCTCAAGGCCTTTTTCAATATTATCTTCACCGCCCAGATTGGTAAGATACACTACTGGACCGTTAGGCTGACTTGGTGGAGTATCTTTTAAAACATTCATAACATCAAAACCATCAATGCCCGGGATCATTATATCTAACAAAATAAGGTCCCATCCTCCAAATCGCATCTTTTTTAAAGCTTCACCACCATCAATAGCTGTATCAACGACATATCCTTCATTTCTCAATAGTTCAGCATATAGATCTCTAAGTGTTGCATCATCTTCAACAACAAGAATCTGTTTGGATTTCATATTCCTGAGTGGATAATATCCTTACCCTCCTCTCGCTTATTTTTAAACTTCTTTGTTAATTTTTTTTCAAGACTCTTAGCATACATAGGAAGCGAAAATGTAAATAGAGCACCTTTACCAATACCATCTGAGTGAACATTTATACTTCCGTTATGTAATTCTATAATTGATTTACTTATATAGAGCCCTAATCCTGTTCCTGAAGCTTTTTTATTTGTTGCATAAGATCCTTCAACCATCCCAAATTTCGTAAATAATGTTGGAATATCCTTTGCATCAATACCTTTACCTGTATCTTTCACGTTCGTAATAATTTTATCTTTCTCTTTTGCAAAATCAATGCGTATTTCTCCATCTCGCTCAGTAAATTTTAATGAATTTCCTATGAGATTAAAAAGAACTTCTTTGATCTTGTCAGGATCGGCGAGAACAGAAAACATAATGTTATCCTTTAATCTGTCATGCCGAACTCCGATTAAATCGGAGGAACCTTGATTCGGCATCTTGTTTGATCGACGAGTAATTCTTATTGAGATTCCCAATTCCTCTGCTCTCGGTTTTACCTCGTCTATTACTTCTTGTACAAGTTTTGCAAGATCAACTTTCTTCATTTCAACAGTAATTCGACCAGACTCAATCCGGGAAATATTAAGCATATCATTGACTAATTTTATGAGTCTATCTGTTGAATTATATGCGCGGTCTAAATAATATCTTTGTTTATCCTTTAATGCCCCTCCCTTTCCCTCAAGCGCCATCCATAAATAGGATTTAATAGCAGTCATAGGGGTTCTTAATTCATGCGAGGCCACGGAAACAAAGTCATCTTTCATCTGGTCAAGTTCTTGTAGTTTTCTATTTGCATCCTGTAGATTCTTGGTTGCTTCTTTAATTCTTTGCTCGAGTTTAATACTAAATCTCTTTATTTCATCATATTGAAGAGAATTTTTCACAGCAACGGCAATTTCAGGAGCTAAAATCTTAAACAGATGTATATCGTCAATAGAATATATGTCTCCAGATGATTTTGATGGGAAAAGCATAACACCGATTGGGTTCTTATTAACTACAAGGGGAAACACAACAGAAATATTATTACTACGCATGATCTGTTTAATTCGCTCATGCAATATTTCCTCATACAAGAGAATGCCTTCGCCTGATTTATTGATTACGTGGTTAATTAAGAAAGTAATGTCCTTATGATTAAATTCAACAGCTATTTCATCTCGATGAGACATTGATCTTGACCAAAATACATGAGATGATTTCATAAGTAGGAGTGACCCATGTGGAATTTTTATCTCAGAAATCATGACTCTTAGAATCAGATTAACTAGCTCATCTAGTTCCAAAGTTGAGGCCATCACTCGACTGAGTTTTGCAAGAAGCACATTGGAATCATAACGGTTCTTATAAAAAAACCTGTCGGTAACTTTTTCGATTTCCCTAAGCAATGGTTGATAAAAATATGCTATTACAAAAGCAAAGATCGTCATAATGACGATGCTTGAACGAGGTTGGTGAAATCCAAATACATATTGCCCAATAACAATAATACTTCCTGCGTAAAAAAAACCAATAATGACGATCAAAATTGTGTACGCAACTGACCGCGTAACAAGAGCTCTAATATCTAAAAATTTATGTTTAATAATTGCATATGCTGTCATGACAATAAATATTGCGGTATAAAGAGGTAAAAAGGAAACAAAAACATTAGTTTTAAAAAGTAGAAGCGGTACGAGAATAGTTCCTATTATAAGACTTAGCATGATAAAAATACCCGAAATAATCCACCGAATTTGTTCTCTCTCTGTACCGCTTGAGCGACGAAGTTTTTTCAACAGTACAAAGATGGCAAACGCACTGTAAAGAGTTGATAGGATAGAGAAAGGCACCATTCCAAGCCCAGTTACAGGCTGAGGTGTATTATTAACGATTTCGATGCCACTTATGGTTAAAGGAGAAGCAACAATAGCCATAACAGCGGAAGTTGCTCCCACAATAGCTATCATTGTCTTTTCTCCAAGTAAGATTTTATCACTGGGAAGTGTATGTGCTAATAAAAAGAACAGAAGGCTTAGTGGCATAGCAAACAAAAAACTGAGTCTAATCCAAAAGAGACTAGTGGAAAGATAAGTTGGTTGAACAGAAAGATAATTAAACGATAACCATAAAGGAATCACAAGACTAAGCAGAGTGAATAGCTTATTTGTAGAGCTATGCGGATTATTTTTGTATACAAAAATTGCAATAACAAGATCAGTAAGAATTACACATAAGATAAGTACAAAACTTATTGAGCTAAAAAACCCTTCCATATACTTAGTGTATCATTCCTTAAGAAAAGTAAGAAGCAGATTGTTGAAGTGGTGAGCTTTTTCAATAAATGGTATATGCCCAGTTGAATGATATTTATGAATATGAATGTATTTATTACGTATTTTTTCTATTTTTTGAGGATAATACATAGTCGTGTCCTTTATGCCCCAAATGATGAGTGTTGGTATAGTAATTTTTCTTAAGACTGATAGAACATCGTATTCTTTACGTAACTTTCCTTTTTCAATGGCACTTGCAGTAAGGTGAAACGGACTTTGTGTGTTTTGTATGAGACGAGCATGGTGAAAATGATCAATAAAATTCTGATCTAATTTTGTGATCGGATCTGTAATTACACTTTTAAGGAATAGGTCAGTTTTTTCTCTGCTTTTTCCCAAAATTAATGCGTTTAAGATACTCGCCACATATGGAATTGAAAGAAGTCTAAAATGAGGGGGGATTTTCCGATTCATCCCTACAGGGTTTATGAGAATAACCTTTTCGATTTTATCTGGATATTTTGCAACTAATCTCATAGCAGTCCACCCACCAAAAGAATGGCCAACAATAGAGAGTTTTTTGATTTTCATACGATCAATAAACTGTGCAACCATATCGGTAAAGATCTCGTCTAATGTTTTCGTATCAAAACGGACCCGCGATGAACTTCCAGCACCAGGTAAATCAATTGCAATTACATGGTATTTTTTTGCGAGAGATTTCAAATTTGTATACCATTGTCCCCAACCTAGCGTTGCTCCATGGAGCATGAGAACGGGTTTACCTTTTCCCAAAGAAACATAGTGAATTCTATATCTATTAATCGTAATAAAACTAGATTTAATTTTGGAATCAATAGAACTTATTAATTTCTTTTCGGCTTGTTGGAGAAGTTCTGGTCGATTTTTAGATCGAGTTTGTTTCATATGTTGAAAACCTCACTATCATCTCTTCGTGGCGTATATTGTATCGGTCCTTTTCCGTAACCTATTCTTATAAAAACTTGCGGATAATATTTTATTCCTAATTTAGTTCGCAGTTGTTGATGTGACTTTTGATGCTCAATGATCGCAGCGTGAATCGAATGCCGTAAACCATTTTTACTCATATATAATGCTACTCTTTCATAGAGTTGACCAGCTTTAATCCAATTCTCTTTTGTATCAGCTTGTGTGCTAATGATAATAACTGCTGGTGAATTCTCAACCATAATATGCTCACGACTCTTCTTAGATCTACGTTCAAGATTTACTTCATGCATAAGAAATGGAGCAATAAGCGATTGTATATCGGGTAATCCAATACTAAAACCGTCTCTCTGTTTAGTAAAATTATTTCGAATCCAATGTGCAAGCTCTTTTCTAAAGAGGATATTCTTCATCGACTCTATCGATGCATTTCCAAGCAATGCTGCTAATTCGTTTTTCATACTACCCTTTTGAATGAAATTAAGAGAAAGATGAGGATCGATATTGAGTTTATTGAGTCCAATAACTATTTTCTTAGGAATTATTCTTTTTCTAAAAAGACTCCTGTCAGTAAATCGTTTAACAATCTCACTAAAAAGTGAGTTGTAATAATTGGATCTCTTCTCAGAACATCTTATTTGGATCGATATTTCGTCCTTAGTATTCTTAATAAACTTCACGTCCGTATTTAATCCAAAATATGAAGCAGCAATTAATGTGTTTTCTAATGCTGCGCCTATGCTTAAATATGCTTCTCTTTTCTTTGGATCAGAATTTGGCAACGCACGCGTATTATCGAGATTAAGTATTAATTGGTTTTTCCTCATCGTGAATTTCCAAGGTTGAGTATTATGTGTGGATGGTGCTAGTATGGCATACTTAATCAAAAATCGGATTTTATCATCCAGGCTACCTTTTTTGGGGAAATCTCGTTCTTTAACTGTCCATACCTGAGGAATGTCCTTACTATTAAGTGTTTGTATATATTCAACAAATTTTTTTGTTTTCTGTGACCGTATTTTTTGAGACTTATTACTTCTATAATCATCCAAAAAGATTTCGTCAAGGGAAATATGTTTTTTCCCTGAGGCAATTGATTGACCAAGTAAAATCCCTTTAACTACATAAGCAGTATTTACTCCACCAAGAAAAGCTGATATCCCAAGCTGAGGCCATGATGCTATTGTTTTACCAACTTCTTTAAGTGAATCCTGCATGCGCGTGGCTACTCCACTAGGACCAACGATTTGTGATGACAAGCGGATTTTTTCTTCCATAGTGAGATCTAATGGTTCGCCGAAATTGATCCCCTTTATTACGGTTTCAAGATCTATAGCAGGTAGTCCACCAAACGGACCTCCATGGGGATCAATATCAAAACGGTCCACGTCAACAATTCCATTATCGCTATTGTCTGTAGCCATAACTACTGGAAGACGAACTGAGCGGGCTGCAAGCCGAATGAAAATTTTCATCTTGAGATTATCCATCTCGTCGACAACTAAATCTAGTTGGGGCTTCCCTACAAGGAAATCTCTTAAGTTATTTTGCGTCAAACCTTCAGGATATAGTATTAAATCAGCATAAGGATTTATTTCATAAATCTGTTGAGCTGCAACGTATACTTTTTTCGCACCTATATAATAGGCTGGAACTCTTACTCTGTTTAAGTTTGAGAGTGCAAAGACATCAGGATCTGCCAGCTTCATTGTCTTGGCAACGCCAGTATATGCCAAAGTGAGAGCTACGCTATTACCTACGCTTAATCCCGCAATACCAAGTGTGGCCTCATAAAGTTTTTTTTGTTCATGTGGAGTAATTAAAAATCTATTTCTATGTGTACGAAGATCAAAATACGAACGTTCGTCAAGAATATGCATTATTATTTGATTCCATGGATAATAAATCCACGTTCCTGTATATGAATATTGACCGTATTCATCTCGATTACTATCAAGAAAAATCTTCAGTGGCTTCTGTGATTCACTATGATCTTCTTTATATTGAGGATTCTGCAAAAAAAACAGCTCAGTCAATTGTTCGACGTAATTGTCGTGTATAAAATATACGGGAGTTGACTTGAGAAACCTCAAGAAGTTCTTTTCAAAGTTGGATTCTTGGGTATTAAAGATAACGGGAGTTGGAGGATAGTTTAAACTCTCTGGAAGAGCGCTTGCTTTAGTCTTTTTTAGAGCATGTTGTATTTTATCCATACAATATTTAACTAATTTTTGACCCACTTCTGCTTTGTGCCTGGTTTAAAATAATGTGGATCTTCATATTTCCAAAGCACTATTTTTGGTAAAACTTTCGAGCCTTTCTGCGCATATGTTTCTCGATACTCAGAATTTTCTTCTAGCAAATGAGTTAAAACCACATGCTGAATTTCTTTCTTGATCTGCTCTTTCGGGCTAACTCCCTGTTTTAATTCTACATTTACTTCAAAATACTGATTTTGTTTACGATCAAATTTTACCATCATGGTAAATTTTCCAGTTACTTTTTTTTCGAGCTGGTCGACCTGAAGAGCTTTGCGGATGGTTTCAGGGTAAATCTGGAACGCATAAAAACTTACAGAAAAATCACTCCTCTCATAAACATATACGTATGGTAACTGCCATATGGTAGTACTAATTCCTGCTTTTTGTGCTTCAGACATAAGATTTATTCCATGATTTGAGAAAATCTTTTTCACTGTAGAAAATGTTGCCACACCACCATTGTCCTTGAGATCGTATCTCACCAATGGTAACCCGCTGTATGCAGAGCAAACGAGTCGCCCGCCATCAAGTGATTCAAAATAAAAAAGTTTCGGATCGTATTGTGTTAACGTAGGAAGTTTTTGAATATCTCCAAATAATTCTTGATAAAGAGATTTATTATCTAAGGCCCTACGACGTGCTAAAATTGAAATAGGCGTCTCGTATGCCATCGTCCCTAAATCAACAGTGCCATAATGGTTAAGAGTAGTTGTATATGGTTTATTTTCCTTTCCAACTTTTCTTAAAATATAATCCCTAAATTTTTCTGTAAATCCTTCTGCTGAAAAAATGAAATTTAAATCATATTTTTTCCAATTCAAACCATAATCTTCACCGTCATCAAGAGTATCTTTTAAAAATGGACCATACGAACCTATAATAACTTGATCAAAATAATGGCCTAGTTTTTTTACAGCTTTTATAATTTCTTCTTTATGGATCCCTGGAGAAATAACGCTAAGGTTATAATTTGTTCTGTCGGCAATATATCTTAATGCTTGGTATGTAAAAACGCCTCCTATCCATACACCCATTGGAAAACCAATAATATAAAGGGTAGATTTTTTATCTATCTGAAAATTAGTCAATAAATATGCTTCTGCGACTGCTGCATATTGTAAATCTTGACTCCTATTACGAGGGAAATAAAAAGGTTCTCCTGTTGACCCTGATGTTGCAGAAATTTCCCACTGTCCTTCTGATAATTTTCCATCCCAACAAAGCTCAGAAAGTGGATATTTAATGAGATATGACTGTTTGTCTATTGTAGGAATTTGTTGAAAGTCTTTGAAAGATTTGATTTTTTTATAATCTATGCGGTGTTTTTTTAAAAACTTCCTATAAGCAGGTACTCGCTGAGCCATTTGCGTAAACAATTGCAATGCTCTCCTCTTACCACTTGTAATCCAATAATTTTCTTGCTGTTTATGGTAAAACGTTACTAATTTTTTTCCATTGGTATATCCAGAAGGAAGCTGCTTCATATATTATCTCTATGATTAATTATCTCTTCAGCTAATTCATCAGCAGCTTGTCGGTTACTTATGTGTCTTTTTTTACTATAATTAATAACTTTTTCCAGTGTTTCTGAAATTCTCTCTACACGATGCCCTAAATCCTTTCTAAATACTCTTTTATTCTCATATTCATGTACGACGCTTATTACACCTCCTGCATTAACAATATAATCCGGAGCATAAAATACTCCCATTGCATGGAGCTTATCACCAATATCAGGGCTTTCTAACTGATTATTTGCAGTTCCAATAATAATAGAGCTCTTAATTCTTTTAATTGTAGTTCTGTTTAAAATTCCCCCTAGAGCACATGGTGAGAAGATATCGACCTTTTGTTTATAGATATCTTCTGGTCTAACACTATAGACATTTTTATATCGTGCTGAGATTCTTTTGGCACGTTGCTTTTGAATATCGGTGATGTATATCTTTTTCACTTTCTTACTAAGTTCGTGCACAAATAGCGCTCCTGTCTTCCCAACTCCTTGCACGGCTAGTGTTTTATTAGAAAGATCAGTAGAGCCAAAAACCTCTTTTAACGCAGTATCTAAACTTACGAGTAATCCTTTGACCGTATAGAAAACAGGGTCAACCTTAATTCCAACAATGTAATCTTTACACACTGTTTTCATGACTTTCACATCATTTGATGTAACTCCGACATCAGCACCGGTAACAAATCTGCCCGAAAGGAAATTTATAAACTGAGCGTATCGTTTCAGAAGACCTGTGCGTTTCTGAGGAGATAATTTATCAGAAACGATAACGCTTTTTGCTCCAGGATAAGGAGTACTAGCCATAGCATTTTTGTACATCATGATTTTTGCTAATCGTAATGCATCCTCTAGACCATCTTTATAGGTATGATATGACCATATTCGGGTCGCGCCAAAGGCTGGATATTTAAGATTCAAACGATAGAAAGCAACAAAACCTTCAATCTTTGTTAAAGGATCTATAAAGGTAGCTACTAATGAGTGTTTACTATATTCTGTGTAGTTAGTTATATGAAGATCGCTCGTCATACTATGAAAATATAGTATAGGATTATACCATGTCGAAGCACCCGCTTCGCGAGCAAATGCTTGACTAAAACAGCAACCTCTAAGGTTGATACTTGACTTTCAACATGACCTGAACTAAAGTATACATATGGCACATAAAATATTAATTATTGATGACGATGAATACATTCGGGATCTTTATGAGGAAATTCTTAAAGATGCGAAATTCAATGTTGATAGTGCTGTTGATGGCAAAGATGGCTTAGAAAAGATCGAAAAAAATACGTACGATCTCGTCTTGTTGGACGTCATGATGCCAAAGATGGATGGTCTTGACGTGCTAAAAAATCTTGCGGAGAAAAAGATGAAAGTAAATATTGTACTCCTCACGAATCTTTCACACGGCCCAGTAATTGAAGAAGGGAAAAAACTAGGAGCTATGGCTTATCTTATCAAGGCAGACCTCACGCCGGATCAGCTGGTCGAAAAAGTGAAGAGCTACTTGAAGTAAATAATAATCGTAAATTCTTGATACTTATCGTAAGATTTATCGACCTTTAGTTGACTTTTTCGTATGTACGAGCTTCTTTCCAGTGACTTTTTCTTCAAATTCTTCAATGGTCTTGAGAGTTTTCTCAGCAAGTCGCACTACCTTTTTAAATGCAGCTGTTCCCTTTTTACGCTCATATTCTCTTTGTGCCACAAGAGCAATCTGTTTGATATCATTCGCCGGTTGTCGTATATCAACGGCAAATTTTATTACTTTATTTCTTAATACCTCATCAACTGTATTCTCCAACTTTTGTCTTTCTTCTTCAAGCACTAAAACTTTATTTTCACTCTGCTTAAGACGCAAATATTCCTTTTGAAGAAAATATGTCAGTGGAACAACAGAAAATAGTGAAATCATAGTAATGATATCAATAGTAAGATCAATTGAGCCGATATTCGGTGCAAAAAGTCCCAGGAGAACAATAACAAAGACTAATGTTACTAAGGGAGAATAGGCAAATGACAATACTATAGCAAGAAGATACAATAAATAGAAAAAGGGTGATAGAAACCATCCAGTAACTCCAACCCACAAGAGTATTGAAATAAAAATAATATACAAATATGTTGAAATAAGTCTTTGATTACTGATATGGCGTCTTAAAAAGGGGTAATATATAAAGCCTATTGCAGGAATGACAACATAAAAAGCAAAGAGTGAATTAACAGCAGCCCGAGTTGCAGGATTTAAAGTAAGGAGAAAAACAATAATCGTACTACTTGCTACAATTATAGATACAATTTTCTTATCCACGATAGGCTAAGTTAAATTCTTAATTTTTAATTATTAATTCTTAATCTTTCATACCCGATATCTTATACGTAATACGTAATACGTAATACCTAATACCTAATACCTAATACTTAATACCTACGTGCTAACCTAATGGTAACGAAGTAAGAAGCACGTGTCAATATACTTATTTCCGCTTGACACCGTGTTTATTTATTCGTAAACTGTTAGGCGCGGCTATGAACAAATTCCTTAACAACCTTCAGAAATGGGTCTTGATAATCACGCTCTTCCTATTTCCTCTTTTTTTCCTACCTATCACTCAGGAATTTTTCTCTACAAATAAATTTTTTCTTTTAGTATGTGGCACTCTCATATTCTTCGCACTTGGGGCAATTAAACTACTTTTTACGAGAAAAATTTCCTTACCTAAGACTCCATTTGATAAACTTTTAATTATCTTTTTCGTTGTTGGAATAATCTCAATCATTTTTTCATCGCCGAACAAACTTCAAGCCCTATACAGAATTCCTGATGGCTTAGGTCCATTATTAGCATTAATACTTCTCTACTTCGCTCTCGTATCACTTCCGGGTAATAAAAACAAAATGCTTATTTTCAATATTCTAAGAATCTCCTCTTATATACTAGGCGTTATTGTTATTATTTTCTTTTTTAATCCTCTAAGCGGAGCTCAACTTCCCCCTGAGTTAGAATTTTTAAAAAGTAAGACATTTTCTCCCTTAGGAAGTCGATTTGATACGTTAGTCTTTCTCAGTTTTTTTGCACTTACAGAGATTTCAATGGTCTTTCAATATATTAAAGAGAAAAAATCTTTTATAGCCAACATTATATATACAGTATTACTGTTAATCGCCATTGGAATTACCTCTTATACTATCATTAAGCCACCTGATATATCTTCAAGGGTTCAGCTACCGCCAGCAGCTATTTCGTGGTTTGCAGCTATTGAAACCCTTAAAAGTCCCCGAACTGCACTTGTAGGCGTTGGTTTGGATAATTACGCATCCATATTTACGCTTGTTAAACCGGCATCGCACAACCTTACCGACATTTGGCAACTAAACTTTAGTGTTTCAAGATCTACTCTCTTACATATATGGACAACTATGGGGATACTCGGTCTATTAACCATGTTGCTTCTTATCGTATATGTTATTCGTGAACTACACAATCTGTATGTTCAAAAAGATACCATGACGAATCTATTTATCGTCCTCGGATTAGTTGTGCTCTGTGTTCTTTTGTTCTTACCTCCTTCATATGTCATCTTTTTCATGTTGTTTGTATATTTAGCGGCGCTGACAAATCTTATCAACAAACAAGAACATATGTCTTCATTCCAAACGATTGATCTTAAGAATTTGCCTGCAATCAGAATCATAATAACTATCGTAACACTTACACTTATAGGTGGATGTTCTTTTCTTGCATTACGCGTTTATGCAGCTGAATATTATTTCAAACAATCAATAAATGCTTTTAGAAGAAATGACGGACGTACGGTTTATAATAGCCAAACCCGCGCAATTCAACTCAATCCAACTAATGAGATGTATCATACTCAATTTAGTCAAGTTAATTTATTACTTGCCAATAATCTTGCAAAGAAAGAAAAACTAACTGATCAGGATCGACAAGCTATTGCACAATTTATTCGACAGTCTATTTTAGAGGCAAAAAGAGTTGTCCAACTCAATCCTCAGAAAGCTGCTCACTGGAACAACCTTGCACTCATTTATCGAAATATAATTAACGTTGCGCAAGGGGCAGATGCTTGGACTATTGCAACGTACCGAAGGGCTATGATTCTTGATCCTAATAATCCACTTCTCAGGTTAAATGTAGGAGGGGTATTTTATTCTCTCGAAAATTACGAGGAAGCAGCGCTCTCATTTGAACAAGCTGTTGCGCTGAAACCAGATTGGGCAAATGCTCAATACAATTTAGCATGGGCTCAATTTCAAAATAAAAAATATGATCAGGCCGTTTTAACGATGCAAAACGTATTAACACTTTTGCCCAATAAAGATTCAGAAGACTACAAATTAGCACAACAAAATCTTGAAGAATTCAAGAAAAAATTACCAGAAGCTACAGAGGCATCTCAAGAAGGAGAACTTCAAATAGAAAAACCGCAAGGACCAGTCATCTCACCTCCTATAGAGCTTCCAAAAGAATCAGGTCCTGAGACAGAGTTAAAAGACCAACCTACAACGCAAGAAGTAACTCCGCAAGTATCGCCTACTCCAACTCCTTAATTTCTAATTTTTAATTCTTAATACTCCAACGTATGTGCCCATGATATACCAGAAGGTAAATGCTACCTTTGAGGCCTCAAATACATCTATATATGCAGCATTAATCATCAAACCAACGAGTCCAAAAATAGGAGCAAAAAATAATGGACGAATAGTACTAGGTAGTTGATTTGCTCGTCGAATAATAAAATGAGCGATATGCAAGAGGATAAAAACAAATAATCCAAATCCTAATATTCCTGTTTCTCCAAGCCAACGTAGATAATCATTGTCTGTTGCCTCGGTAATTGATGAAGGTCCTGTTCCTATAAGAGGGCTTTGCATAAAGGCTCCAATTGCACGAGGCCATTCTACTTGTAAACGGGTTGAAAACGAAATATCTGTTGCTACAGCAAAAATCTCTGTAAACTGAGCTGCAGCCGAGGCAATAGGTATTGGTTTAATAGGATTCCTGATTTTAGGCGCAGGAGTCGGTGTTATCGAACGCGCAATAATTTCCTTTTTAATTAACTCTTCATCAGCTGTGGTCCTCTGCTTCCCTACTTTCATTACTATTTGTGTACCTGCTGGTAGTTCATCAGTACTAATTCTCTGTACTACATGTGTCTCTCCTGTCTGTTCGTTCACAAGAAATTGCTTTATTTGAAAAGTCTTAAAGAAACGTTGAATAAGAGCTTGATTTGTCATCATAATTAATACTGAAAGTATCACTATAGAAATAGCAAGAAAATATCTACGCATGAACCAAATAAAAACAGGAACGCTCAAAAAATAAGCGATTATAGAAACGCGCGATGAAGTAAACGTCATGATAAAGAGTAAAAGGATTACGAGTACAAGCAGTATCGTTGAACGCATAAATCTAAACAGTAACAAAAATATTATAAGCGAAGGTATGAGCAATAATGTAATTCTGAGCTCATATGTTTCTACCGCAAATCCAAACAACATCACAACCAACGAACCAATAAGTGCAATAGGAATAATAATTCCCCTATCGAGTCGAAATTCTTCGATTGTCACCAATTGTATAAGATTAAGTTTTTGTGAAAACTTGAAGAAAACACCTTTTATGTATTCAAAAAGACGGGTTATTGGTTCAGTGAAAGAAATTTCTTTCGCAAGAATTCCTTTAGTCAAAAGATATACACCGAATACAAGAGGAATCATAAAAACCAGATATGCTGAAAGGTCATAATGACCTCCGAATGTAGAAGATAAACGAGCCTCTTCAGTCAGAAACACAATGCGTCCCTTTGCATATTCCGGATTCATTGTTTGGATCGCAGGAAAGTCATAAAAACGCTGGAAGATGCCATAAACTCCCACTAAAAATAGCGCAGAAAGCGAACTTGATAAAAAAAGTTTAAATTCTCTGGTTGATCGGACCGCAGAAGCAACAAGAAAAAAGACCATCATGTATTCTATTCGCCTGAGCGCATGATAAAATCCAACTTTTTGAAATTCAAAAGGAATCGTTTTAGTCACAAAATAACCAACATAATAAGATACAAATACAACAATCCAAAATAATATAAAAGGTAGAATAAACCGTTTAGGAATAGTAATTTTCTTTCGCGCGTACTGAATAATAAAAACCAGCGCGATAATAGCTATGAAGTAATCCTCAAGGCGTATTGCAACATACGTGTAATTTACTACACGCAAAGGAATTTTTGGATATAACGGGATAACAAATGCGAATGCGCACAGAAGCACTGTGAGTATATGATTATCAATCAGTTTAAGTACTTCTATGATCTTCTTCATAAAGAAATATGTTAATTGTTACTGAATGGGGCAAGAATTGCAAGAGGAACTTGAGTCTATTACTCCTTCATGACTTCTTGAACTAACCCACACAATGCAGGTCTTCCTTCAAAACCTCCTATGTCATCATCAATATATCTATTTGCTTCAGCTATCTCCTGTTGTTTTTTCATACCATTGCGACCTAATCTGCTTAACTGATTTCTTGTTTGCCAAGCACCCACATGCACCAGATCAGCCAGCTTTCTCTCTCCGTAGTGTGCATAATAATGTGGAGTTCGTAATACACCAGAAACCATTACGATACTTGGATCTAAATCCGGGTCTACCGGTTGAGCAATACCAGCTTTAGCTACGGCTCGTGCTGAAGCCCTCATATGCCCTATAAATCTATCTTCCGACTGAGGAACTACATAGATCGCGCCTTCTCGAGGTGGGAATAATGGGATTGCACCATTACTTACTCTCCCATAAGCACTATAATGAGCCAATAAATATGCTGCAGATGTTCCTGTTCCCTGTCCAGTACCGTGCTTACCTGCCATTGTCTCGAGGTCATTTCGGACTTCATCAGGGAGGAATGGATATAATACATGTCCAGAAGCAATAACATCAGGAACTTTATCTCTATCATCAAGCTCTAACTTAGGTAATACAACGCCAGGATGATATCTTTGTAAATATCTCTGTGCGAATTCTGTTAATGTCGCTGCTTGTTTAACACCGCGATCTGGTTCGTTTCCATTGCATGCTGAACTGATGTGAATAGGTGCCATGAAATGCCACTTTGGTTGTTGAATACCAGATCTATCGAGCAATTCCAACATATGTGCAGTTTCTACCACATGTGCCAACCAACGCACAGGAACTGGTTCACCATTAACTCCTAGAATAGTATATAAAGTTCTTTCGTGCACATTTTCCCCTGCAATTGCTTGATTCCATCTGTCAGCATGATTTTCATCATAAGCTAAAACAGTTAACCCTTGTGATCCCTTTTTCGTTTCCTCTCTTAACCATGGACCATCGTGGAATAATCCTAGTTCAATAGCATTTTGTCCCATAAACTAAAAAACCCCGCTTTCGCGGGGTGTAAAATAAAGTTTTTCTTAAAATTTAAGAGCCATCCCCGCAATACGTGGGGCTAAAAAAGAAAAACTTTTGAACTAATAGTTGTCCTAACATAGGAAGTATTATAGTTAAATTTTATAGAATTATCAACCTATATGTATTATATCTCTACAATGTCACCTTCTTTAAACTCATACGTTGTTCCATCTTGTTTGAATAATTTTGCTCCTGTTTTTCCTTTTAATGTAGTTCTCTCATTTTCTATCCAAAACCATGCTCCCTCTCTTAAGCCTATGACCGATTGATTATTCTCTTCACAAAACTCCTTAAGTCGTTGCTCGCGCGTCTCCCCCTGATGAGTAGACCGAGGATCAGCGTCAATATAATGAGGATTTATTTGAAATGGTATCAGATTAAGCCCGTTGAACGAAGGTGGATAAACAATAGGCATATCGTTTGTAGTTTTTATAGTTGGACATGCGACATTCACTCCTGCGCTTGATCCAATATACGGCATGCCGTTGATTACCCTTTCTCTGATTGCTTCGATAATATCAAGCTTATATAACTCATTGAGTAGTCGAAACGTATTCCCTCCTCCAATAAATAATGAAGACGCTTCTACTATCGAAGTTTGAGGATCAGTTGTATGAATTCCTTTTACCGAAATATCTATAGTACTGAAATAATCGTTGACGGTTTTTGCATAAGCATCATAATCTTTTAATGCATATGGGATGAATAGAATCTCTTTGATTCCTTTAAGGAAGTTCCTTATATCACTTTTGCAATGCTCCAAGTATCCTTGACCATATAAAATTGAATTACTTATCAATAGCAATTTTTTCATGTTAACTCAGTGTAATTGAATGTGTGATATTTTTTTCTACTACGTCCCAATGTAAATCTAAACCTAAACCCGGTTTATCTAATATAACATCAGCTGAACCATTGTGTATATCTAATGGAAAATTGTTGAAATTATCTTTATATCCGACTACATAACTTAGTGCACCTAAGAAATCAATGGGTAAATCAAAATTATCAAGTGTTGAAAGAGCCACATTAGCATAAAATCCAATTGGTGATTCGAGCATTCCACCAACCCATGTCGAAATTTTACTCTTTTTGCATAGCACATTTATGGCCATTGCTTCAGTCAAACCTCCTACACGTGGTATTTTAATGTTTACGAGTTTGCAACTCCCTAATTCTATTGCTTTTTCCGCATCGTGTTCAGACTCAATGCTTTCATCAAGGCCGATCTTTGTAATCAATTCTTTCTGAAGTTTGGCATGATCAACAATGTCGTCTGATCCAAGTGGTTGCTCAATAGTGTAAAGATCATACTTGTCTAACTCTTTAAATATTTCAACTGTTTCATGATTGTAGACATAGCTTGAATTTGCATCTACCATGATATGGACTTTAGGAAATGTTTCTCTGAGAACTTTAACATATTCAATATCTTTTCCAGGTTTTGTTTTTAGTTTTAAATAATGTATCCCTTGGTCAATATACTGTTGGGCCTCAGAAACACAATCTTGTACTTCTTCGTGAAGTGAGATGGTATCGGACAAAAGAAGTTGTTTCTTTTTCCCACCGAGGAGAATATATGTTGGTTTAGCATTCAACTTTCCAAATAGATCATAACAAGCTGTTTCAAGAGCACTTTTTGCAAACGTATTTCCTTTAATTGGTCTAAATAATGCCCGAATTTCTCGTGGATGTGAAATTGTTTTATTTTTAAGTATTGGGAATAATACTTCACGAATAATCGCCTCGACAGTTGAAGGTATTTCGGGATTATATAAGGAAAGTGACAATACTGGGGCTTCACCCCAACCAAATTCATTTGTCTGTTTATCAAATACTTGGACAAGAATGGTTTCTCTCTGTTTTATTTCTCCAAAACTAGTGACAAAGGGTCTAATAAAGTTAAGCGTAAAACGGACGATATTAACTTTTGAGATTATCATGGTTAATATTTTACGCTATTTTCATCTTTAACAAACAGGTATATCTGATCCAATGATGGAGCTAACTTGGGATCCAATAGAAAACTATACAGAGAAGGGAGTGCTATAAGTAAAGCGTCTCTACTACTTATATGGGCAATGTTTTCAAACTCTTTTTTAGTAAGTGGTTTATCGTACACTGAGATAGCATCAAGTAAGTGTACTATACCATCGTTGCTTGTTTTAAAGCCCCAAGCAGGAGCGATGCCTGCAATATTTGTTGGTATCATCTCGACATGTTGAGCTCTCTCTGTAAGTCCAATTTCTTTAAGAAATTCCACACTTCGATCTCTTATGTCAGTGCAATATGCTGATTGATTCCAGCCACCTATTGGACATATGCCACACTCCACAATAAACATAAAAAATTTCATAACCCCTCTTGGTAAAAGTTTTTTCCGTAATATCAACTGTTTAAGATTTCCTATTTCTAAGTCTCCAGAGTAATTCCTCATGCACAATACTTTTGATGTGTTATGCTCATAAAGCTCATTAAAAGGACTTTCATCGGAATTCCAACCTGTTGAAATATCTTGAAAGGTTTTCATAAACTTTTTTCTTAGTTCGCTGTCAGAAAAAATTTTATAAATGACTGAGTCGTGTGTATCTAACAGATGAGAAAATAATTGAAGACCTATAAGTTCCGAATCTAGTGTGACTTGTGTAATTGTCGATTGAGTCGCCGTATTGAGCATATGAGCGTGTGACACAGCAACTTGATCTGAAAATCCACCTGTTTCATTCTCAAAGATATATAGAATTGCTTGTGCTCGAATATATTCATCCTCTGTAATGCTTTTCTGCAGAAAGTATGATTCAACCAGTCTCTTTTTCTCTTGCAACTCAATTCCCTTAATAGAGGGAATATACGATTGTGGAGTCTCTTTGTATTTACTCGCAACTGTTCGTAACGATGGTATTGAATTAAATTCAATATATGCACCACTATTGATGTTATTTGGAGGAATTCTACCGGAATTGAGGCTCATATTGTATGTAAAGCCGTATGAATATCCGACAGATGCCCAAAGCACTTGGCCTTGGAATAAAAGAGGAGTAATTTGAGGTCCATTTTGTTTCGTAACCCTGTCAAATTTCTTTGGAATATGTAAGTGAGCTCCAGTCTCTACAGACCATGCTTGTCTAAACTGCTTCCGTACACCATCTGAAATATCTTTTCCATATAACCTATGCACCTCGGAACATATAATGTCGCAAAGGAGGTTTTTGTAAGGAAAATCTCGTTCATTGGGATTCCATTCAAACGCAGGTTTAAGATAATCCGTTATCTCGTGTGATTCTAAAATCTTAGAAAGTATTGGTCGAGTCTTAAGTATTTCATCAAGCGACTTCGTTATATGTGATAGATTATTGTTTTGTTTACTCATAGTCATATTATATAACTACCAACCTTAGAGGTTGTTTAGGTTCGCAACCTTGGGGTCTCTATTTCAAATACCCAAGTGGATTCTGGAGAATACCGTTTTTACGAATTTCGAAGTGCAAATGTGGTCCTGTTGATCTACCAGTAGATCCTACACGCCCAATACTCTGACCTCTTCCAACACCTTGACCTGCTGATACATCAAGTCGTGACATATGCCCATAAAGCGTCTGGAAACCATTTCCATGATCGACTATTATATGACACCCATATCCATATCCAAAACAGCCTGAAAATGCAACTGTGCCTGTATCTGATGCAAGAACTTCTGGCAACGATTTATTAGCTATATCAAGAGCCAAATGATAACCTACAGGATACTGACTAATATAACCAGACGTTGGCCAAAGAAATGATCCTGTTCCTGGCTGCCCAGCAATAATATCAATTCTTCCAGGTCGTGGCCCACTTGGTCTAATTTGTGGAGGAGCCCCATCAGGCACATATACGGTTTGACCCACCCTTAAAGCAAAGGTGTCGAGATCTTCAAACTCATTAAATGGAAAGTTTACAATGTTTTGTGCCTCAACACTATACCGTTTTGCAATTGAATAAACGCTTTCTCCAGACTTCACTTCGTGAGCCACACCAGATACCGGTAAAATCTTAAGGGTTTGACTCGTTTTGATAGTGTCATTCTTTAAATTATTTGCCCATTTGATGGTATCAACCGATATATCAAATTTTTCTGCAATCGAAGCAAGCGTATCTCCTGGTTTTACTTCATAATCAATCGTCTTATCGCGTGGTTTTTCAGAAATTGTCGTTTGAAATGAAATGGCACTAATATCTGTCGCCAGAACGCTTTGAGAAATAGCCTCATTTTGAGAATAATAATCTGAAATAAATGGATTATTTTCTATAACAACAGGTCCTCCAACTAAGGTTGCTGAGATAAGGAGAAAAAAAGAGGTGTTGAGAAAAGACTGCGAATATTTGCCTCGTTTGACCACAAGAAAAGCAACAATGATGTCTTTAATCTTTTCAAAACGAGAACCCCAACCCATTAATCGGGATCGTATATAGGTAATAAAAAAATTAGTGAACTCCACAAGCTCCACAAAGAAGCTTTTTCTTGGGATCATGATTGAGAAGACTATTATAACAAAATTGAGATTTGAGAGTTGAGTCCGCTGGCTGGCGGAGAGAATTGAATCTTAAATGCGGAAAATTTTCTCCAAAATCCTCTTTGTTTTATTTTGATTTTTACTAGAGGATTTGAGCAGTTCCTCTTTTAATATAAGGATTCCTATTCGAGACAGGGCTTGTCGCGCTGCCATAATTTGCTGTACAACATCATCTGTTTTTCGACCACCATTAATCATGCGGCGTATACCTTCGATCTGCCCCATAAGCCTGTTTATTCGAGCGTCAGTGTCATTCATGAGTGATATGATTTGAGATTTGAAATTTGAGATTGGAGAATAAATTTTCAACTTTTTCCGCCAGCCGGCGGATTCAATTTTCCAATCTCGTCATGGTCTTCTCAATTTTTCTGCTTCAATAATCCTCTCAACGGCAACAATATATGCAGCTTCACGCAAACTCGCGTGTTTGTTATTCTCCCTAAGACCAAGATATCTCGTCCACATGGTGTTGAATGATGCTTTCATTAAGTTTTCAAGTTTCCCATCAACTTCCTCTTCCTCCCAATAGTATCCCATCCTATTTTGTACCCATTCAAGATATGAAACAGTAACTCCACCTGAATTGGCAAAAATATCTGGTACTATAATAGTACCTTTTTTGGCGAGAATATCAGCTGCTTCTTTTGTAGTGGGCCCGTTTGCCATTTCTATTATAATTGGGGCTTTAATTCGGGCTGCGTTATCTTTAGTAATGACATTTTCAAGGGCTGATGGCACAAGTATATCAACATCAAGTTCAAGTAACTCGTCATTTGATATCGTGTTTCCATTTCTTAAATCACAGACTCCCCCAACACAATAACAATCAGCAACTTTACCTTTTTCGTTTTTACACTCGAGTGTTGCTACTGGATCTAATCCTTCTTTTACATAAATGCCGCCTTTTGAATCAGAAACAGAGACCACGCGGAAACCCTCATCAGATACAATTTTTGCAAAAAAGTAGCCAACATTCCCAAAACCTTGGATTGCGATAGTGATCTGGGAGGACGGTTTGTTAAAAAATTGAGAATTGAAATTGGAGATTGGAGAATTAATTCTCAACTTACCACTATTAACTTTTAACTTTTCTAGCAGGAACTTCATCGCCATCACACCACCGTAGCCGGTTGCTTTATCTCGCCCTTTAGAACCGCCAATTTCAATAGGCTTACCAGTAATCACTCCAGGTTCATGATGGCCCACAATCTTCTCATATTCATCTACCATCCAGGCCATGATTTGAGGATTGGTATTAACATCAGGCGCGGGAACATCTTTATTAACACCAATATGCTTTGCAATGAGTCGAATATACTCTCGGGATAACTCCTCAAGTTCTTTTCCAGATAGTTTTTTAGGATCAACAACTACTCCTCCTTTTCCACCACCATAGGGTATTCCCGCAATAGAACATTTTAAAGACATCCAAAGAGAGAGTGCTTTAACTTCAGACTCAGTAACATTCTCGTGAAAACGGATTCCTCCTTTATACGGACCCAAAGCATTATTGTGTTGCGAACGGAAAGCTTTATATTTCTTTCCCTTTAGTTTTATCTCACCTTTGATAAGATGCTGTGGTTTCAATAGTCGGTCCAGATATGATTTGTCAGTTTCCTTGAGATCTTTTCTAATCTCGTTGAGAAATGCAAGTGCATTTTGAAATGGATCAGACATAATAGTTAAACTAGGTTGAAATTGGTTGTCGTCACTTCCCGTTCTTTAACTCTTTTAAAAACTCCTTATTATTTTTCGTTTTATCTAGTTTGTTAATAAGCGCGGTAAGACGTTCATTTTTATCTAAAAGCGCCATCATGCGGCGCAGCATGGTGACTTTCTCTAAGATCTCTTTATCAAGAATGAGTTCATCGTGACGGGTTCCTGATTTTTCAATATCAATTGCAGGAAACACACGCTTATTTGCATATTCTCTATCGAGATGAAGCTCCATATTTCCTGTTCCTTTAAACTCTTCGTAAATAAGGTCATCCATCCGTGACTCGGTACTCACAAGTGCAGTACCAATAATAGTAAGGCTCCCACCCTCCTCACAGTTTCGAGCTGCCCCAAGAAACTTCTTAGCTGGATATAATGCTGCTGGATCGAAACCTCCTGACAAAGTACGACCAGAGGGATTGACAGCGAGATTATATGCTCGAGCAAGTCGAGTGACTGAATCTAAAAGGATTATCACGTCTTTGCCCATCTCAACAAGCCGCTTAGCTCTATTCAGACCTATTTCTGCTGCACGAATCTGATCACGAGGTGATTGATCGAAATGTGAAGCAACAACTTCTGCCTGAATTGATCGCGTCAAATCAGTAACCTCTTCTGGTCTTTCACCAATCAAGATACCAATTAGATGAACTTCAGGGGAATTCTTAGTAATACCATTAGCAATCTGTTTGAGTAGTGTTGTTTTCCCTGCTTTTGGAGGTGATACAACCAGCCCTCTTTGCCCAAACCCTATTGGAGCCAGCAGATCCATGATACGAGTCGAATGAACCTCTGGATCGGTCTCAAGAACAACTTGTCTATCTGGGTATATTGAGGTCATTTGGTTAAATCGTGGACGCATTTTACTTTCCTCTTCGGTTATTACTTGACCATTAACTTTTTCTATCTTAAGAAGCCCATGATATTTTTCATTATCTTTTGGCGGTCTGATAAGTCCTTCCACTTCATCTCCTGGACGAAGCCAAAATTTACGAATCTGTGACTGAGATACATAAATATCATCAGGTGACGGGGTAAATCGCGGGCGAAGGAAACCAAAGCCAGATGGCGTAATTTCCAAAATGCCTTTCCCAGGGAATGACATTTTTAAATCCTCCTTAATTCTATCTTCAAGCGGGAGATCTCCTCTATATCCTGCTTCATCTATAAGAATATCTTTTGTTGTACTCTTAGTTTCTTCCTTAATAGGAGGTTGTTCCTCAGGAACTATTTTTTCTATTTTTTTTTGCATAACTGGTCTTGAATACAAAGCTCGAGATTTTTTCTCTACTTTTTTTTCTGAAGGATCATCTAATTGAAGATCATCAGGAGTAAGAGTCATATCGTCAGAATCTGACATAATAATTGGATATAAAAATTTATAAAAGGTGGTACATGTTGTATGATTGAATCCTCTTCACTGATCTGAAACAGCTGAATACGTATCGTGTGGTATATCTATGCAACAAGAACGACCCTCCTTTCAAAGGGCTGTAGAGAAAGTTTTTCCATCAAACTACCGTGAAGGTGCGTCTTTGTCATGATGTGTTACCACGTCAGCGGACAGAAGAACAACATCTCATATCTCCCCGATTCGGGGGGTTACACTTTATGATAGAAATTGTTAGAAAAACTTTTCAAAGTACTTGCCTCTTCACAAGGAGGATCATCACAATTATAAATAACGATCGCTCATTTTGTCAAGGGGAACTCTAGAGGAGCCAAATACGACATCAAAAAGTACAGCCACATAATTGAGCTGCTTCTTTATAGAGATCGCATCCAGTTCTGCACCCACCAGGGGAATAGGTTCTCCATCTTACTACTCTTGTTGAACTTCCTATACATCTATATCGCAAGCTCTTGTAATAACCTCCACCATAACATGAATTTTGACCTGAACATACAGCTGTTGGTGGAAATTCTATCTTATCGCAGGCAAATGATGCCATACAAGACGTGAGGTCACAATCGCCTGTTGGTTGCTCAACCTGCTCTCCAGGAGGTATTTGTGTAGGTTGTGTAACTCCCGTATTTGAACAACCGCATTTGGAATTTGCCTCTTTTTGCCATCGCTCCTTTGTCCAGCAACCTCCACCCCCAGGAGGAACCTGTGGGTTATTAAACACTGTGCCGTTTGAACAAGTTATTGTTCTTAAGCTTCTCCAGCAAAGGCCTCCTATTTGTACTGTAGAATCCCATCCCCAATCAATTACCGCTGAACACGCAACAGCATCAGTTGTTGAATTATCTGTAGTGTATGACGTGTCTCGATTATTTGTATCTTGATTAGTGGAATCATTTATACTCGGATTCTCTAAATTATATTCATAGAAACCTTTTGACTGCATTTTAAGAGCTTGTTCATTTGATACTTGTTGAGATATAACAATAAGCAGGTATGTTAGAAAAGCGCAAAATGCAAGGATAAGATAAAAAACCAAACGATGCCGTTTTTGATATTTTTTGAGGAGCTGAAGTTCATCCATTATGCAATATTAAGAGACTACATCAATTAACAAAACTTTTCAACAGAGGATTAAGTAGAATGACAAATTTGACAAATTCGACATTTTAGGCTATAAATTACGTATGGGGAAAGGAGTTTTAATCTCTATTTTTGTCTTCTCTCTATTGGCTCATTTCTCACTCGTATCTGCTAAATATCCTAATCAAGGCACAATGATGCTAAGACGTGAAACATTTAAAGATAAACTTTCAGAAATTCAAGATACACGTAAACAAGCTATAGTTGAAAGGGTTAACAATACTCTTGCAAATATTAATACGCGAAGAACAAATAACTGGACTCAAGTTCTTGAAGTTTTCACCAATATTCTCAATAAGGTAGAAGAGAAAAAAGATAAACTCGCCAGTGAAGGCAAAGATGTTAGTGGAGTCGAAACTGCTATAGCAAATGCTCGAACAGCCATTCAAAACGCAGAAACTACTGTTAGTAATCAAGCTGCAGAAACTTATATTATTGATATTCAGGATGAAGAGACGCTCAAAGACTCTGTTACAGAGGCTAAAAACCTGCTGAAGTCAGATCTCAAAGAAGTGCGCGACATCGTTTCTGAAGCAAAAGAAGCAGTACGCGACGCTATCCACGCGCTCAATGAAGCGAGAGCAGCTGATGAATAGTTCCTTTTTTAACAATGACAACTGACCAAAAACCATTAGTGTTATCCTTAGGTACTCTCCTTATTATTGTTATGGTTTTACTGGTTGCGCTAGTCTTAAAAAATAACCGATACATGCAGCCACAGCGAAGCGAAGTTACCTACCAATTGACTCCTACTCTAACATCTGATGAAGAGAAAGAACTTGATACGCTCGATCTTGGTGACATTGAAACCGAATTCAGACAAGTAGAGTCTGATATTGAGCAATTATAATTTATATACTTATAAATCTTCTCCGAGCCGGCGGACTCAATTCCTGTATAATACCTCCATGCGTCATAACATCCGTTCAATACTATTAATCTGCGTACTTGTTAGCGTTCTCCTTTTTATAATCGGTTTTCGCTTAGGTAATAAGGTGGCAAAAATTGATTCAACGTATGTCTCGCCCACCCCTATTATCCCAAAAGCAACACAAATTCCAACACCTACTGAATTCCCTACATCGATTGAACGTTTTGAGTTTAAAAATTGCTCACTTTCCTTTTTATTCCCTCCACAGTTAGAGATTAAACAGTCCTCAGAAGAAGCACAACTCAAAAAAGGGAAGGAAAGTATTTTTGTTTCATGTAATAAGAATACTGTTGAAAAACTTCAGAAAGAACTAGACAAACTACCTCAACAAGAAGTTGTTTCTATGCATAATCAATACGTAAATGTCTATAATGATCAAAAAATTACTATGTGGACCATGCGCGTACCTTCCTCAACTAAAAAAATTGCCTTTAAGGTCACCCACGATCTCGCTGATCTTGTATTAAAAACTCTTGAATTCACGAGGTTGGAGTAATAACCAACCTTCGATGTTGGTTTGTACTCAAACACTTCTTTATCGATAATTTTTCGTACTTGATACTAGATACTCTCTACTGAATACGGTATACTTTCCTCATGACCACAGACGAACGTGTATCTCTCATTAAACAAGTTGGACAAGAGATAATAAGTGAAGAAGAACTTCGAAAACTTCTCGAATCGGGAGAAGAACTTATTGCCTACGACGGTTTTGAGCCCTCAGGCCAAATGCACATTGCCCAAGGAATTCTTAGGGCTATTAATGTAAATAAAATGATTAAGGCTGGTGTTCAATTTAAGATGCTGGTGGCAGATTGGCACGCGATGGCTAATAATAAAATGGGTGGGAATCTAGAGCAGATTAAAACAGTTGGAGAATATTTTATTGAGGTTTGGCGAATATGTGGGATGGATCTTGACCATGTTCAATTTGTATGGGCTTCGGAACTAGTTAATGATCCGGACTACTGGAAATTAGTTATTCAAATAGGGAGAACCAATGTATTAAGGAGATTTATCAGAACAGCGGAAATGATGGGACGGGAAGAATCTCTTGATTCATTAACCGGTGCTAATATCATCTACTCATGTATGCAAGTTGCTGACGTTTTTATGTTGAACGCAAAGATTACGCAATTGGGCTTGGATCAGCGAAAACTTAATATGCTTGCTCGTGAAGTAGGCGTACAACTGGGTTATTGGAAGCCTGTCGTTATATCTCATCATATGCTTCAGGGCCTTGGAAAGCCCCCTGAGACGAAAGATACAAAAAAACGCGCTATAGATCTTAAGATGTCTAAGTCTAACCCAGATTCAGCTATCTTTATGACAGACACTACTGAGGAGATACAAAACAAGATCAATAAAGCCTGGTGTCCTGAAGGAGTAATTGAGGAAAACCCAATATTAGAATATTGTAAATATATTTTGTTTGAATCTCTTGAAAAGCTCGAAATTGATGGAATTACTATCGATCGGCCTGAACAATTTGGTGGAAGTGTCTCTTATAAGACATTTGAAGATCTTGAAAAAGACTTTGCAGCTAAAAAACTTCATCCACAAGATCTTAAAAAATCGGTAAGTCAATATATTGATAAATTACTACAACCAGTAAGGAGTCATTTTGAAAATAATTCGAATGCCAAAGAACTACTTGAGAATGTGCGATCATTCAAAGTTACAAGATAGCCTATAGGAGAGCCTCAATACTGTTATTATAATTTCAACAGATTACTAATTTTGTCTACTCATGAATACTACATTGAAAGTTGCCTATTTTGGAACTCCAGAATTTTCAGCTCAATTTCTTGAGAAAATACTACAAGACGATAAACTTCCAGTGGATATTTCACTCGTTGTTACCCAACCTGACAAGAATGTAGGAAGAAAGAAAGATCCCCAGCCGTCTGCGGTAAAGCAAATAGCAGTCAAAAATAATATTCCAGTCTTCAATTCTCCATTCTCAACTCTCAAATCTCAAATTGAAGAGCTCGATCTTGCCCTTATTTATTTTTACGGCGAAATTCTTCCAAAAGAGCTCTTAGATCTCCCAAAATACGGTTTTTGGAACATCCACTTCTCTCTTCTACCACAGTATCGTGGAACCTCACCAGCAACCTTTTCGCTCGTTATGGGAGATCAGGAAACGGGAGTCTCGCTCGTTTTAACAGATGAAAAACTTGATCACGGCCCGCTAATTGCGCAAAAAAAAGTACTCATAGAACCTCATGAAACGAGAATCGATCTTGAAACTCGTCTCCATAATATTGCGTATGAAATGTTTGTTGAAAATATAGAAAAAATTCTATCGGATACCGAAGGTTATAACCCTCGGGGTTATAACACCGAGGGTTGGAAAACCGAGGGTTGGAAAAGTAGACTAAATTCTCAAGATCATTTAAGAAGTACCTATACGCGGTTCCCTACCCGAAACGACGGATATATTCCTCTCGGCATCCTACAAGATGCTTTTGAGGGAAAAAATACAAAATTTGTACCTAAAATTGTCCAGGATTATTGCAAAAAGAATAAACTAATGATTCCACAAAGAAATCTACAGAAAACGCTCTTTGATCTCTACCGAGGTCTTTACCCTTGGCCGGGAATATGGACAGAACTCGAGATCAAAGGAGTTAAAAAAAGGTTGAAAATTCTAGAGATCGACCCTGAAAATTTTGAAATCTCAAATTTCAAATTTCAAATCCAGACAGTCCAACTCGAAGGAAAAATGCCTGTCGCATTCTCTCAATTCAACAAAGCATATTCCGTATTTCAGATACCAAATATAAAGAGCCGGTAACTAAAACAACATCATCACTCACTTTATCCACTGCTTCTTTTGGATTCTCAAACACTTCTACCTCCCCTTTATACCCAACTCCTTTAAAAGCCTCAGCAATAGTTTGGGGCTCTAGAGCAGAATATTTTCCTGCATGCATCATGATGGTGTAACGTGTTGCAATAAGCTTTTCTATATATGGGATGAGTATCTCTGCTTCTTTATCTACATCCTTATCTTTTTTGCTTGCAAAAATTGTTGTGAACTTTTTTTGTGGCCAAATATTTTGTAAAGCATTTGCGAGAGCTTTTACCTTTTCCTCATTATGGGCACCATCTAAAATATACGTTTTATCGTTTTTTTTGATGATCTCCAATCGCCCAGGAATTCTTACTTCCTTCAACGCTTTTCGAATAGCTTTTTCATCAATTTCATAGCCTACATCTCGAAGCTCCAGACAAGCAGTTATAGCAAGTGCCGCATTGTGAGCTTGATGTGCGCCAAGAAGCTTGCACTCAAGATTGTTAAATACGGTATTGTAATAATCATTCGTATAATTGAAATCTATTCCTTCTTCCGATTGAAGATTTACAGTAATCTGAAAATTTTCATCTTCCATAACACATACAACACCCATTTGTTGAGCTCTATTTCGGAGTACCTCCTCAGCTTCTTCCTCTTGCAAACCAGAAACAACAACTCTATTTGAGTCTTTGATAATACCTGCTTTATTTCCTGCTATCTCTGTCAATGTTTCTCCTAAAATATCTGTATGATCGTAACCGATTGGCGTGATAACAGAAATTATTGAGTTTAATACATTTGTTGCATCATACGTACCACCAAGCCCGGTTTCAACCACAACAATATCGACGTTTTGCCGCTTAAAATATTCGAAAATAATAGCTATCTGAGCTTCAAAATAACTAACTTCTCCATATTTACCCTTAGATACTTTTTCAAAAGTGGGTTTCAGATCAAAGACAATACGAGCAAATTCTTCGTCTGAAATCATCGTGCTGTTAATCTGCATTCGCTCATGTATAGAAACAATATGAGGTGATACTGTGAGACCGGTCTTGTAACCTGCTGATTCAAGAATTTTTGCAATCATATAACAGGTTGATCCTTTACCAGAGGTTCCCGCGATATGTACAGTGATATAATGCGACTGAGGATTATCGAGCTCTTCGAGGAGGGCTTGCATACGCTTCAGTCCTATTTCCCCAGGAAAGACATAGTCCCCTTTTGGAATAAGACTTAAGAGATACTTCTGGGCTTGAGAAAAGTCTTTTTGCATATTGACAGAAAAAGTGAGAAATAATATACTACAAAATCCTTTAATTGTTAATTATAATACACATATGGCAGAAAACGGCTCTGATCGTGCTAAACAACTTCCAAGCTCTGCTTTTACTGAAGCTCAAATCGCACAGTGGAAAACCTATGCGGAATCTCGTGGTTGGAGAGTGGAAAGAAGAGATTCTGGTCTTCTTGTACCTGTTTCAGGATTAAAGATCGCCAATTGTGTGGACGGTAGGCCTGATGAAGATGGATTACTAACCTCAAATCCAGGTCCAAAGATTCAGGGTGGAGCTTATGGAGTTGCAGCTGTGGTTTTAAGAGATGGTTCTGCAGAAGGTTTACGAACTACAGTTAGTAGAATTCAAAGTATAGGTTTTACTCCAGGAGTTCATGGTGGTCATCATGGCATACTTGACTGCGGATTCTTCAGGTTATGGTCTGAAGGTAAACTTCCAGGCTTACCCGAACTGCAAGTTGCTCCTGAAGAAGCAGCGTGTATTGTCCAGGAAGCCGGAGCGCTACTCTTACCGCTTGTGGGTGATCATGTCGAAAAAGTCGTCAGGATAAATACTATCCCAGGACACACTATGAATCCGGACGGAACTGCATTTAACCTTGATTTATGGTTAGCTGAGCTATTTGACACTGATCCTACGTCTATTCTTGAAAACGCAATGAATACAGTCGAAGGTCTTAATGGCCCTAGAATTGCAGAAGTAATATACTAAAAGCCTATTCTCACATCTCTCCACCAACTGGCGGACTCAAATTTCAAATACATAGTATAATGTTCTTATGTCCCTTTCTGTCGCTATAGCCACGCACAACGAGGAAAAAAATATCGAACGGTGCTTGAAAGCAGTTTATAACTGGGTTGATGAAATTGTGGTTGTTGATGGAGCATCAACGGATAAGACGGTCGATGTCATAAAAAAACTAGATACCGACAATAAGGTCAAAGTCCACGTCACCGATAATCCACCGATGTTTCACAAAAACAAGCAAAAGGCGCTGGATCGATGCACTAAAGATTGGATACTTCAGTTAGACGTGGATGAGGTAGTAACGGAAGAATTGAAGAACGAGATCCTGAATTCCGCCAGCCGGCGGATTCAGGATGACAAGGAAGAAACGATTGCGTATTGGATCCCTCGACTCAATTACTTCCTCGGTCGACCGCTTCATAAAGGCGGACAATATCCTGATTACACTATCCGTTTCTATAAAAACGGCGTTGCTAAGTTCCCGTGCGAGAGCGTGCATGAACAAGTTAAGATTAATGGGGAAATTGGTTATTTGAAATCAGATCTCCTCCACTATCCCTACGAAACATTTGACGCATATATCCAGAATGGACTTATACGCTACTCGATACTCGAAGCAGATATTATGCAAAAAGATGGCGTAAAACCTTCTGTGATAAATTTCTTAAAATACTTTATCATCCTTCCTAAATGGTGGTTTTTAAAAACATATTTCAGGCATAAAGGTTTCATGGATGGATTTCCAGGGTTTATTTTCTCGCTCTTTTCAGCACTTCGCTATTGGTTTGCGTATATTTTACTTTATGAAAAATTGAGAAAGAAAAAAGTATTAAAATGACTAGGATTATTATTTTTGATCCTTCAGAACAAGACAAAATAGGTGCGTTTCGTGGTGGAGGACGCGTCCTTCAAATTTTTAAGGAAAATTTAGCTGGTCAGGCTGAATTCATTTCTAACCTCAAAAATGTCTCAAAAAATGATACGCTCATTATTCCCTTTTGGAAGCCCTTTGAAGAGCCAATAACGAATAAAAAGATAGCTCATAAACAACATGTAATAATTTTCGATGTTATCCCGGTCAAATTTCCCGAACATTTCCCGCCAGGGATCCGAGGAAGCATCGCTCTGTGGAAAAATAAACGGGCGCTTAAACATTACGATAAAATCATCACAATTTCAGAGCATTCAAAAAGGGATATTATGAAGTATTTGGGTATTGAAAATGATAAAGTCGATGTTGTTTATCCGACAACCCAAAAAGTTTTTTTTGATTTGAAAAATGAGATTGGAGATTTGAAAATTAATTCTCAAATTTCACCGCCAGCCGGCGGTCTCAAATCTCCATTCGCTCTCTACGTGGGTGACGCTAACTGGAATAAAAACCTTGTTAACCTCGCAAAAGCAATAAAACAAGCTAATATGACGTGCTTGTTTGTGGGAAAAGAATTCGAGATCCTGAAATCCGCCAATCGGCGGATTCAGGATGACGAAAAAAATACCAACTATAAGCATCCCGAATTAGAAGAATTTCATCAATTCATTCAAGAAGTTAGAAACGATAGTCGCTTTGTTTTTCCAGGATATGTTTCAGACGAAACATTAATCTCATTATATCAAAGCGCTGTGTGTAATGTGTTGGTTTCACGAGATGAAGGTTTTGGTTTATCTTATCTTGAAGCCTCAACTCAAAAATGTCCGTCAGTATTATCAGATATACCTGTTTTTCATGAAGTTGCTGAAGATACAGCGATTTTTGCAGACCCCCATGATCCAGCAAAAATCGCTGAAGCTATACAGAAATATTTTATTGACGACTCTTTTAGAAAAAAAATGGGAGAGAAAGCATATGAACGAAGCAAAAAATTTTCCCCAGAAGAGTTCAGAAAGCAAATTACCTCAAAAATACTATAAATGTTGAAGTATATATATCTTATAGTATAATAACACCATGACAATTGAACGTGGTCGTAATGGATATAACCCAAATAAGGTTAAGGCTGTTTTCAGACCCACAGATCTCTCTCCACATAGAAACCATGCTGATATTAAAGGATGGGAACTCGTATCTAATGAAGCAGATGATGATAGGAAAGACGGTTCACCTACTACAAAGCATGAAATGTATGTAGATACGCTT
>Ga0209343_10001289_pt1 | contig 34167 bp, 39 predicted proteins | sample RifCSPlowO2_02_FD_184026 | JGI IMG/M metagenome (GOLD analysis project Ga0209343, IMG submission 184026) | Groundwater microbial communities from Rifle, Colorado - Rifle CSP2_plank lowO2_0.2 (SPAdes) (version 2) | ecosystem: Environmental > Aquatic > Deep subsurface > Groundwater | place... | reverse complement strand
AAGTGGCGACACTCACAGTGAAAGATCCAATGGAAGTGCAGGGTGTGAATAACCGCCTGCAACTCTCGCAACTCGAACGTCACTATCAGGCACGCAAGGCGCAGGAGCTTTTGCTCAGCGGTGTTACGCTTGCAGATCCGGCGCGCATCGATGTGCGAGGAGATCTGATGTGCGAGCGTGATGTCGAGATCGACGTCAACGTGATTTTCGAAGGACGAGTGACGCTGGGCAATCGTGTGAGGATCGGCCCGAACGTGGTCATTCGCAATTGCCGCATAGGCGACGACAGTGTGGTGCTGGCGAACTCACATCTCGAAGATGTATTGGTTGCAGAAAAATGTGCCATCGGACCCTTTGCAAGACTGCGACCTGGCACTGTTCTGAGTAGCGGATCCAAGATCGGCAATTTTGTCGAAACCAAGAAGGCGAAGATCGGGGTCGGTTCCAAGGTCAATCATCTCAGCTACATCGGTGATGCCACGCTGGGCGAGAACGTCAACGTGGGGGCAGGCACCATCACCTGCAACTACGATGGCGTGAACAAGTTCGAAACGCATATCGAAGACGGTGTATTTGTCGGCTCCAACACCGCGCTGGTGGCGCCGGTCAAGATCGGCGAAAACGCGACGGTCGGTGCTGGCTCCACGATCACTGGTGACATCCCGAAGGAAAATCTGGGCGTCGCCAGAGGCCGTCAACGCAACATCGAAGGCTGGCAACGCCCCACCAAAAAATAAATCTGTATCGCGCTGCCCATTGTCCACCCACTCTGTGGGAGCGAGCCTGCTCGCGATAGATTTTTTACAGAATCAGCTTACCAAGGAGCAATAAAATGTGTGGAATAGTCGGCGCAGTAGCCCAACGTGATGTATCCCAGATTCTCCTGGAAGGATTGAAGCGCCTGGAATATAGAGGCTACGACTCCGCAGGCATGGCGCTCATCAGCGCGCAGACATCCGAGATCGACTGCATCAAGGCCACGGGCAAAGTCCAGAAGCTCGACGAATCAATGCGCCAGCGCCCGTTCGTGGGCCGCATCGGTATCGCTCACACTCGTTGGGCCACGCACGGCGAACCCAGCGAACGCAACGCACACCCGCACATCTCCGGTGCCGATATCGCGCTGGTGCACAATGGCATCATCGAAAACTATCAGCAGCTGCGTGAGCAGCTCATCAAGGACGGCTACCGCTTCGAGTCGGAAACCGACACCGAAGCCGTAGTGCACCTGATTCACCAGGCCTGCAAGAACGATAAACTGAGTCTGCTCGATGCGGTCAAAGCCACCGTGAAGAAACTGCATGGCGCTTACGGCCTCTCCATCATCAGCAGAAACGAGCCGGACAAGATCATCGTTGCACGTAGTGGCAGTCCACTCGTGATTGGCGTGGGTATCGGCGAGAATTTCATTGCGTCCGACGCGCTCGCGCTCGGCCAGGTGACTGATCGGTTCATCTATCTTGAAGAAGGTGATATCGCCGAACTGACACTCACCTCGATCCGCATCTGGGATGTAAATGGCAAGCTTGTGCAGCGCCCCATTACCCACATCACCAGTGAAATCGCGGAAGTGGAGAAGGGTGAGTATGGCCACTTCATGCTCAAGGAAATTCATGAACAAGCGGTAGTGATTCGCAACACGCTGAACGGCCGCATCAGTGACACGCACGTGCTTGAAGAAGCCTTCGGTGTGAAAGCCAAGGCGATCTTCAACAAAGTGAAACAAGTGCAAATAGTGGCATGTGGCACCAGTTACCACGCAGGCATGATTACGAAGTACTGGCTCGAGAATATTGCGAAGATTTCTTCACAGATCGATATCGCCAGTGACTATCGTTACAGAAACATCATTGTGCAACCAGGCACCTTGTTCGTCACTATTTCGCAATCGGGAGAAACTGCGGACACACTGGCTGCCCTGCGTTATGCAAAGGAAACCAAAGGCTATGTCGGGCACCTTGCCATCTGCAACGTTGCGACGAGCTCACTCGTGCGAGAATCCGATTTCTGTCTGCTCACCAATGCAGGTCGTGAGATCGGTGTGGCATCGACGAAGGCATTCACCACTCAACTTGTTTCTCTGCTGCTGCTGACACTGGTGCTGGCACGTCGTACAGGTATGAGCGATGAAACAGAACAGAAACACGTGCGTGATCTGAATACACTGTCTGCGCTCGTCACCAAGACGCTCGAGCTCGACAAGCAGATCAAGGTCGTCTCCAAGAGCCTTATGGACAAACATCACGCGCTTTTCCTCGGTCGCGGCATTCAGTATCCGATTGCGAAAGAGGGTGCGCTCAAGCTCAAGGAGATTTCCTACATCCACGCAGAAGCCTATCCGGCAGGAGAGCTGAAGCATGGTCCGCTTGCGCTCGTCGATGACAAGATGCCCGTGATCGCAGTCGCGCCGAATGACGAACTGTTGAGCAAACTGAAAGGCAATCTGGCGGAGGTGAGCGCGCGCGGTGGGAAGCTGTTCGTGTTTGCAGACGAATCAGCAGGCTTCGAGAATGATCGCAGCTGTAAGGTGATTAACGTCCCGAGTGTGCCTGAAATCCTCGCGCCGATCATCTACACAATCCCGCTGCAACTGTTGTCCTACCACGTCGCGATCTTCAAAGGCACGGATGTGGATCACCCGCGCAACCTGGCCAAATCCGTCACGGTGGAGTAAATCTCGAATGTGGGAGCGGGCCTTGCCCGCGATGAAAAGAATGTTTCGAGATAAGCGAAGCACAATCGCGAGCAGGGCTCGCTCCCACAGGGGGCAAAATCAGGACTTGTAGGTTCGCAGCGTCCGCAAACTCTTGTTCATCAGCTTCAGATGATCTTTCAGCATCGACTTGCGGAACCGCGCGACGCCCATCGCCAGCACGTCGATTACAAGCAGATGCGCAATGCGTGACGACACCGGCGTGAACTCGTGCTGGTCCTCCTCCACATTCACATGAATTGGAATGCTGCACAGCTCGCTCAACGGTGTGCCCTGTGGCGCGAGGCAGATCACCGTGGCACCGGCCTCCATCGCCAGTGTCACGCTCTGCATCAACGCCTTGGTGCGGCCCGACTGCGAAATCGCCACCACCACATCCTTCGCGCCGAGTGAGATTGCCGACATCAACTGAATGTGCGGGTCCGTGTAGGCGGCCGAAGACACCTGCAGACGGAAGAACTTGTGCTGCGCATCCGCCGCCACTGAGCCCGACGCGCCAAAGCCGTAGAACTCCACGCGGCTCGCATGACACAGCGTGTCGATCGCCTTCTCCAGCACGGCAGGGTCGAGCTGATCGCGCACCGACAGCAACGAGCCTATGGTCGAATCGAATACCTTGTTGCTCAGGTCCGCTGCGGTATCCGCGTCGTCCACGGAGAACTGCGAATAGCTCGCGTTGGTGCCCAGGTGCTGGGCCAGTTGCAACTTGAAGGACTGGAAGCCATCGAACCCCAGCGCGCGGCAGAAGCGCAGCACCGTCGGCTCGCTCACCTCGGCAGCCGAGGCCACATCCACGATGCGCATGTTGATAACCGCTGTCGCGTTGTCCAGAATGAAGTCCGCCACCTTGCGCTCCGACTTGCGCAGCGTGTCGCGGTGCTCCCTTATCCTGTTGATCGGGTTGTGCAGTTCCACATCAATTTCCTTTGGCACCTACGATTGCTGCCAATACTCGGCCGCAATATAGCAGGAAATACAGATATTTAACTACAGCGCAGGTGTTTACAGAGGGTTCCCGACTCAACAGGAGAGGTTGCCTTGCAACTTAGAACACCATCACCTTGTCGGCATTGATCGTGGTTTCGGCAAGCGCATCCATGGTGCTTCGTTCAGTGCCCTCAACAACTTCATCATCGGTAATCCCACGCGCATCCATGCAGGTACCGCAGAGCAGCACCTTGCCGTTCGCACTGATACGTTTGACCATGACCGCCGCGTTATAGAAACCCTCCGGTGTCTTCTGTCCCGCCTTGGCGCCTGCGACAGCATCCCCCAACAGGAAGACAGTGACCTCTGTGCCGCGTTTGATGAGCGCATGGGCAAGACGCAGGCCGTTGTACAGCCGCTCGGTTCCGTAGGGTGGGTCATTGATGATGATCAGTGCTTTCATGATCGCTCCTCGTGAAATGAGTGTTTGCATCTTGTCTTCTTGTTTCTTGCCAACGTTCTATTAATTGATAGAATGATAGCTCAAATCAAGCTGTCAAGCCATCAGGAACCTTGCAATGACCACCAAGCAGGAGCTGTACGACACTCTGGCCCTCGTCGCCAATGGCCTGGCCAACGGTAATCGCCTGGCTCTGCTGGAGCGCCTGGCTCAGGCTGAAGCTTCGGTAGAGACTCTGGCTGGCGCGGCCGATCTGACTGTCGGCAACGCGTCGCAGCACCTTCAGCAACTGCGACGCGCTGGCCTGGTGACGGCAAGGCGCGATGGCAAGCAGATGTTTTACCGCCTGACCGATGAGCGGATCATCACGCTTTTGAGCTTGCTGCGACAGGTGGCCGAAACGAATCTGGCGGAGATGGAGAGGCTGCTGGCGAGGCTGTTCAGTGTCGACAAAGATAACGATGACAGTGACAACGATGCCATGAAACCCGTGTCACGAAGTGAGCTGCTGGCAGGGCTTCAGAGTGGACACATGGCGGTGCTTGATGTACGTCCTGAAGCAGAATTCGCCGCTGGTCACCTTGATGGTGCCATCAACATTCCGCTGGACCAGTTGGATGCCCTGCTGGCCCTGTTGCCCCGTGACAAGGAGATTGTCGCGTACTGCCGCGGGCCCTACTGCGTGCTCTCCCACGAGGCAGCAAAACGATTGCGCACACTTGGTTATAAAGTCAGGCGTTTCGAAGAGGGGTTCCCGGAATGGAAGGCGGCGGGCCTGCCCGTGCAACGCGCGGGGATGCGCGTGTGAACACACCGCTTCTGACCAATGAACCGCTCATCAGGCTGATGGTTTTCATGGTTGTTCTTCTTGCCATGGCAGCATGGGAACTCCTGGCCTCGAGGCGACCACAACAAATGCTTCGCACAAAACGCTGGCCGGCCAATCTGCTGATAGTGGTGCTCGACACTGCCGTTGTTCGTTTGGTTTTCCCGCTGGCCGCAGTGGGTGCAGCAATTCATGCGCAGGAGCAGGGCTGGGGATTGTTCAATCTGCTTTCCGTCCCCGACTGGCTCGCGCTCATCCTTGCAGTGGCCGCTCTGGATGCTGCGGTCTACTTCCAGCACAGGCTGTTCCACGCGGTGCCCTGGCTGTGGCGCCTGCACCGTATGCATCACGCCGATCAGGAATTCGACGTGACTACCGCATTGCGTTTTCACCCGCTGGAAATACTGCTGTCGATGCTCATCAAGATTGCGGCGGTGCTGGCACTGGGCGCCTCGCCACTTGCAGTCATCGTGTTCGAAATCCTCCTCAATGCCACCGCCATGTTCAACCACGGCAATGTGAATATGCCACAGCGGATCGATCGCTACCTGCGCCTGTTTGTCGTCACGCCGGACATGCACCGGGTGCATCACTCCATTTGTAGCGAGGAAACCGACAGCAATTTCGGCTTCAATCTGCCGTGGTGGGACCGCCTGTTCGGCACCTATCGCGATCAACCCGAGAAAGGACACCTTGGCATGACGATCGGACTCGAGTACTTTCGCACTGAACAGGATCAGCGGCTGGGCAACATGCTCATGCAGCCATTCAGAACCAGGTGAAAGCAGTGGCAGCAACATTCGAGTACCGGTTTCACCCGCGCATCGCCGACATCGACCCAGACATCTGGAATTCGCTCGCCAACAATGCCAGCCCCTTCCTGCGCTATGAATTCCTGTCCGCGCTTGAACGCACACAATGCGTCTGCGCCGATACCGGCTGGCAGCCCTATCACCTCACCGTCAGCCAGGGCGACAAGATCGTCGCCGCCATGCCGCTCTACATCAAGAGTCACTCCTACGGCGAATACGTCTTCGACTGGTCCTGGGCCGACGCGTACCGCCAGCACGGAAGACGTTACTACCCCAAGCTTCTCACCGCAATTCCGTTCACGCCAAGCCACGCCTCGCGTTTGCTCATCGCACAGGGTGAAGATATCGGTGTCATCACCGCCGCCATCGCCCAGCGCGTAATTGAAGAGGCCCGGCACCTCGGTGCCAGTTCGTGGCACGTGTTGTTCCCCACGCCGGCAGAAAGTGCACGGCTCGCGCAGCTCCCCTTGCAAGACGAGTCACACCACAAACTCCACCCGCGCATCGCCACCCAGTTCCACTGGTTCAATCGCGGCTACACCTCGTTCGACCACTACCTCGAATCCTTCAACTCCCGCAAGCGCAAGAACCTGCGCAAGGAACGCGAGGCCGTGCGCGCCGACAAAATCCACTTTGAACGTTTCCGCGGAAACGCCATCACCGACGACCTGTGGCGCGACTTCTACCGCTTCTATCAGAACACCTACCAGGTCCGCGGCCAGCAGGGCTACCTCTCACTCGATTTCTTCCGCCAGCTCGGCGTCACCATGCCCGACAACATCCTCATGGTCGTCGCCACGCGCGACGGCCACCGCATCGCCGCAGCACTCAGCTTGCGCGATGACACCAGACTCTACGGCCGCTACTGGGGCAGCCTGCAGGAGTCCCAGTTCCTGCATTTTGAAACGTGCTACTACCAGGGGATTGAGTACTGCATTGAGCATGGCCTGCAAAGTTTCGATTCCGGCGCGCAGGGCGAGCACAAGATCCAGCGGGGATTTGAACCGATCATCACGCATTCGAATCACTGGATTGCGGATGCGCAGTTTGATGCGGCGATTGGGGATTTTTTGGTGAGGGAGAGGCAATACGTTGTAGAGTACCGAGACGATACAAAAAAATCTTTGCCTTTTAAAATGTAGAAATATCTAACTAATGCCCTGCAGGGGAAGCAGAGACTGCCTGGCAGCCCACGTCACACAGTGAATCGCCGCAGCACCAGGAGCGGCGTTCCCTGCTGTATCACTCTTACGATCCTTTCACGATGGTTCAGCACTTCTCGCCAGTATTCAACGGCACCTTTTCAAGAAGCGTTGATTGATAGGCGGCCGCCATCAACCCTTGTAAAAAGCAGCATTTGCGTCGCGCTGCTATTCTTCTATAGCTGCATAAACTCGAGGATATGTTCGATAGGCTAAACAGTTTTCGAAGCCCCGGGTTAATGTGATCCGTGATCATTTTGCCGAGGGCGGAAAACCGATCCACGTTTCCAAATGCGCAAGCGAAACACCCAACGTCATGAGAATGCAGCAGTACAAAAATATGGCGTTTTATATGGCCAAGGAGTAGGCTCCCCATGACACGATCACATTTTGACTGGGACGACGATAAGGACAAAGCCAACCAGGACAAGCACCATGTCTCCTTTCGATTGGCGCAACGTGCATTTTCCGATCCGCACCGCATCATCGCAAAGGATGTTGAGCACAGTCATAGCGAGGACCGGTTCTACTGCTTCGGCATGGTTACGGGTGGTGTCCTTACTGTCCGATTCACGTATCGCAACCAATTGATCCGTATTTTCGGCGCTGGATATTGGCGCAAGGGCAAGGCGATTTATGAACTCCAAAATAAAATACACCGATGAATCAATCGGCAAGATCGAGATCGTTCCCGATTTTCTGCCATCACCGGAAGAGCTGGCCTATCGAGAGGAGGGCGTAAAGGTCACTTTGGCGTTGAGCAAGAAGAGTGTGGAATTCTTCAAGGCCGAGGCATCAAAGCACCACACGCAATACCAGCGCATGATTCGCAGATTGCTCGATAGCTATGTAGAGGCTCAGGAAAAACCTCGAAACAGAAGCTCCAAGTAGAAAAACACTGCTCATCTTTGGCCAGGATACTTCGAACATGCATAGCCCGCGCGCACTTCTTCTCGATCTGGATGACACGCTCTTGGACGATCGCGGTGCCATGGCCGATGCAGTGCTGGTGTTTCGTACAAAGCACGGTCTGAGCAAGAGTGAGAGCGACGATCTCATCGCTGCACGCTGGGACTCGATTGGACGTGAGGTGTGGCGAAAGATGGCGCTCGGTGAACTCAGCTTCGTCGAACAGAGACGAGTCCGTCTGCGCGAAACGTTTCTCCTGACTCTTTCCGATGTAGACGCCGATGAGCTCTTCGAGAGCTACCTCGAATGCTATCAACAAAGTTGGCGCCTGTTGCCCGGTGTCGATGTGTTTCTTGAACGAACGGCACATCTTCCGCGCGCTATCGTGACCAACGGTCACGGGCCACAAGCTCGCAAGAAGCTATCGCTTCTGGGACTGGGAGAAGTATTCGATGCGGTCGTGACGCCCGATGACTGTGGCGGTGCAAGAAAGCCGGACCCTAAAATATTCAGATATGCCCTGGATCTGTTGGATGTAGCCCCTGACGAAGTCATGATGATTGGGGACAACGAGGAAGCTGACATTGCGCCAGCCCTCGCGCTCGGCATGCGCTGCTTTCATGTTCGGCACCAGCAATCCGGCTTCTCCATTGCCGACGCTGCGAATGCAATTTGCAGTCTCGAACCTCGAAGCGCTATGAAAGTGGAGCCCGTCGGATAGGAAGTACAGGAGCCCCAATGATCCTCGAAGTCGCAATCCTCGACATAAAACCCGGTCTCGAGCCCGACTTCGAGTCAGACTTCACCCGTGCCCAGAAAATCATCACCAGCATGCCTGGCTACATCTCTCATGAACTGCAGCATTGCCTGGAGAAGACAAACCGCTACATTCTGCTTGTCAAGTGGGAGACGCTCGAGCATCACACCGTGGGCTTCCGTGAGTCGCCGCAGTATCAGGAGTGGCGCTCTCTGCTGCATCACTTCTACGATCCTTTTCCAGTGGTGCAACACTTCAAGCCCTGCGTCGCCGGCGAGAAGCAGTAGGGGAGCGTGTTGCCGCACAGTTCTCCCTGCAAGAGAGGACTAGGATGAACCACAACTGAGCCTTCTCAGTACCTACCACTCAAAAAGTGAGCAATCATGAAAATCTCCAAGTTCGGAACACGCTCTGCCATCATCCTGCTTGCCAGCGGGCTTCTTATGTCCGGCCAGGTCATGGCTCAAAGCGAGGACAACGGCAACAGGGATAACGACCGCAACGACAACACGTCGGGCCGCAACGAAGGTCGAAAGCACTTCGACGACAAGCAGAAAGTTGCCGTGCACGAATACTACCGGGAAGAGAGCCGTCAGGGTCGATGCCCTCCCGGCCTGGCGAAGAAGAACAATGGCTGCAATCCCCCAGGTCAGGTGAAGCGCTGGCAGATGGGTCAGCCGCTGCAGCAGGACGTCACCTACCGCGCATTGCCCGCGGACTTGCGCAATCTACTGGGTGCCCCGGCACAGGGTTACCACTACGGCATGGTCGACTCGGACATTCTGCTGCTGCTTGATGGCTCGGAAATCGTGTTTGATGCAATTACCAGCCTCACTCAGTAGACCGCTCAGGCAGAGCAGGGATGCGCTGCTGCGGGATTGTAACCAAGAATAGCCATTGAATTTAAAGATATTTTCCCCGCGCCATATGGACACTTGCAAAACGCAAGCAAGGTAAATTTCCAGATGCTTGCATTTTGCAAGCACTCTGTGGAAGATACGCCATGGCCGATCAATACCCCAGCAGATCAGACTGCCCCATCAACTACGCGCTCGAGTCCTTTGGCGACAAATGGACTCTGCTCATCATTCGCGATCTGATGTTCAACGCCAAACAGTCGTTCGGCGAACTTCTGACATCCCCCGAAAAAATATCCACCAATATCCTCACCGATCGACTGAAGAGCCTGGAGGCAACCGGTATCATCTCCAGAGAGGTCTGTGCCGATAATCGCTCGAAATGCGTTTACTCACTGACAGCGAAGGGAAGGGATCTCCTGCCGATCATGCTGGAAATCACGCAGTGGAGCGCCAGGCACTACAAGGACGTGAGTACTCCGGCGGCATTCCTGAAGAGGCTGGACGAAGACAAGGCGGGCGTTATCCGCCAGATCAAGGCAATGTGGGACGATCAGCAAAAACCATAGCCAACAGGGCCTAAGCGATGACCAGTGATTCATCTAAAATTCGCGGCGAGTGCCGCTGCGGGAAAACTCAATTCGAAGTGACGTCAAAGCCGATGATCACGATGGCTTGTCATTGCACTGGCTGCCAGCGCATGACCTCCAGCGCCTTCAGCTTGAGCTCGCTGTTTCCAAGCGCGAACTTTGCAGTAACCTCAGGCGACCCCATCATCGGTGGACTCCACGGCGGCACGCGTCACTACTTTTGTGACCACTGCATGAGTTGGTTGTTTACACGTCCGGAGGGAATGGATGACTTCGTCAACGTCCGCGCAACTCTTCTGGAAGACGCTCGCGACTTCAAGCCGTTCATCGAGTCGTATCTGGACGAAAAACTCCCGTGGGCTATGACCTGTGCGGCGCACAGCTTCAACAAGTTTCCCCCGCAGGAAATGTTTCCGCAGTTGCTCAAGGAATTTGCCGAGCAACAGTGAGAGTCGGTACAGTGCAACTTCAAAATTCCGACTCAAATTGAGGGAGCAATGAAAACACAATACTTCACCGCAACCAGCCTCGACGGCTTCATAGCCACGGAAGACGACTCACTCGATTGGTTGTTTCCGCTCGGTGATTTCAACAACTCCAGCTATCCGGAGTTCATCGCGGGAGTGGGTGCGCTGGCGATGGGATCGTCCACGTACGAGTGGATGCTGCGCAACTCGGAGATCGTTTCCGCGACAACAGGTTCTGCCTGGCCGTACACGCAACCAACGTGGGTATTCTCCAGTCGCAAGCTTCCAATGATCGCGGGCGCAGACATTCGCTTCGTTCAAGGTGATGTGCAACCCGTCCATGCAGAAATGCGAGCGGCCGCAGGTGACAAGAACATCTGGGTAGTGGGAGGCGGCGATCTCGCCGGGCAATTCCACGATGCAGGATTGTTGGACGAACTGATTCTTCAGGTCGGCTCGGCCACGCTAGGTAAAGGCAAACCACTTTTCCCTCGCAGGGTGTTGAGCCCGGTGCTGAGTTTGACGACTGTTCGCCAGATGGGTGTGGGGATGATTGAGTTGCGGTATGACATTCGCAAAGGGAATTGAAAGCCGTGAAGCAAACCTCAAGTAAAAGATCCTGACCATGCAGCCCACACTCCACTCATCACGCCTGATACTTCGTCCGTACACTCTCGATGACGCCGCTGATGTGCAGCGCCTTGCGGGAGATGTTCGCATCGCAGACACAACATTGACGATCCCTCATCCCTATCCTGATGGAGCAGCGGAGACATGGATTTCCGGGCATGCACCTGCATTCGAGAATGGCGGTGAGATTGCCTGTGCAATCACTCTGGAGAGCACTGGTGAATTACTTGGAACAGTGAGTCTGATCGACGTGCAACGCAAACACGCGCGTGCTGAGCTGGGGTACTGGGTCGGTGTGCCTTCCTGGGGCAAGGGTTACTGCACGGAGGCGGTATGCTGTCTCATCACCTTCGCCATCGAGCAGTTGGGGATGACTAGGATAGTGGCGCGTTGTCTCGCGAGAAATCCGGCGTCTGCGCGAGTGATGGAGAAGGCTGGTCTTGCGCTCGAAGGTCGTCAGCGCGAGCATGTTTTGAAGAATGGTGTTTACGAAGATATTTTGCTCTATGGGCTGGTATTGCCAGAGCGTGGCACAACCTGAATGCATTCCGACAACTTATCCCTTCACAAAAACACTAGGCGATACAGCAAACCGCTGAGCCAGCTCCTTGATCTGACGAACATTCAACGTGCGCTTGCCTGACAGGATTTCGGACACCACCCCCTGACTCCCAATCTCCGGCAAGTCCGACTGTCCCAGGGCATGTTGTGACATGAGAAAGCGCAACACTTCCGCAGGAGTTGCGTGAGGCACGCGCCACTTCTCTTCGTAGTCGCTGATCAGTTCTCCGAGCGTCGCGAGCAGATCTGAGAGGGGATGATCCTCATCGGAAACACCGGCATCCAGCAGTGCATTCACTGCAGCGACAGCGCTGCCGTAATCCGACTCGTTCCGAATGGGACGTAATGGCACTTGCGCGCACAAAGCAGAGTAGTGATCAATGAGGTCTTTGAGGAGTAGCATCGTCGGGTCTCCAGCGATCATATTGCGAATGCGTGAACACATGCCGTATGTAAATTTTGTGCCGATTGAAGTGGATGGCAGCAGACTATGTCATATTGAGATGTCAGGGAAGGAGCTATTCCACGTCAGATCCATGCACATTCGGGGTTGTCGTTGGTGTTCATGAAGCGTAAGTTGCCCATGAGCTCATAAAGGCGAACCGAGTTGCGAACACTAACTGAAGGACACGCAATGGACTCTCATCCCACCACACTCTTCATCTCCCACGGTGGCGGCCCACTCCCGCTGCTCGGAGATCCCGCTCACCACGACATGCTCTCATGTCTGCGAAGCATTGCCTCAAGCATCCCGCGACCAGAAGCAATTATCGTGATCAGCGCTCACTGGGAAGAACAGATTCCGTCCATCACCTCAAGCAGAAACCCAGCGCTGATATACGACTACTACGGATTTCCTCCAGAGTCATACGAAATCAAATATCCGTGTGCGGGTGACCCGGCACTCGCGCAGGAAATTCGCCGCGTGCTTGGCAATGCTGAGATCGAATCGACGCTGGATGAAAAGAGAGGTCTCGATCACGGCGTCTTCATCCCGTTGAAAATCATGTACCCGGAGTCAGACATTCCCTGCGTGCAATTGTCTCTGGTCAATTCTCTCGATCCGAATTTGCATATCGAGATGGGGAAGTCGCTACGCTATTTGAGCAAGAAAAATGTGCTGATCATCGGTTCCGGGTTTTCCTTCCACAATCTGCGCGCATTTTTCTCACCCAGTTCCGTTCAAGATAATGAAGCATTCGAAACGTGGCTGAAGAACGCGTGCGGCAATCGTGAACTGTCCGAGCCGGCAAGGCGTGAACAACTGATCAATTGGAGCACAGCGCCAGGTGCCCGCTTTTGTCATCCGCGAGAAGAGCATCTGTTGCCGCTGCACGTGTGCTACGGGGTCGCTCAAGCACCTTGCACGCAGTTGTATGACCTGACGATCATGAACAAGAAGTCGAGCATGTATCTGTGGCGCTGAGCACCTGTGCCGAAATGCAACACACGTTGACCCCGGTCCAAAACCTCCTGTAGTCTCTAGGGCCTTGGTTTTCAGCTCAAAAGATCGGATCTCATCATGACCCTTTCCAGATACTCCATATCTGCCCTCAAGGTAAGTTCTGCCGCCTTGGTGCTGCTCCTGGTGGCAGGCTTCGATCGCAGCAACCCCCTGACCGAGACCTTGCTGGGTAAAACGGACCTGTTCGCCGACCTCCAGGCCGCCAGCGCCGACCACACCACGCCACGTCTGCTCAAGGCCGCAGTGCCAGGCGCGGACAGTTTCTCCGAGAAAGAGGGAGAAGTACCCGTTTACAAGGCCTATCGCACAGAAGCCAGCGGCGAGAAAACCCTGATCGGCTATGCGTTCGTCACGTCCGATTTTCAGCCCGAACCCTCCGGCTACAACGGTCCGGTCGACACGCTGATCGGCATGAATCTCGAAGGCGTGATTGTTGGGCTGGGCGTGATCTATCACCGGGAATCCCTGCGCGACATCATCGGCGACTTCTTCGTGGATGAAGCCTGGTACTCGGCGCAGTTCCTCGGCATGACCGCCAAGAACAAGTTCGCGATTGGCCGAAACGGGGACGTTGACGGCATTTCAGGCGCGACGATTTCTTCCAACGCGATGGCACGCGGTGTGCGTCAAACTGTGCGCGCGGTGAGTGCGGCCTACATCAAGTAATAGCAGAGCAACCAGCAGATGCTGAATGATCTCCTCCCCGACGTACGAGATGGATTGACGCGCAAGGAACGTGCGGTCCTCTACTGCCTGCGCGAAACGCAGAATGAACTCAACGGCCGCAACGTCCCGACTCTCATGCTGTACGGCCGCGTGGTGGAGAAGGTGGACATGAGTCAGGCAGAGTTCCAAGCTATCCTGACCAGGATGGTGGGCCTGCACGGCAGTCCAAAATCAACAAAATAGGACATCGAGAACCTTTCGGAAAAAACCCTATGACGCATTTCCCCAAGCTGTTGCGTGATCTTCCCAAATTCGAAGGCCCCTTCGACGCTTTCAAGCTGGAGGCAAAGAACTGTGACGTTCTGTTTGCCTCCTATCCCGCAGGCACCGTCATTCCAGTGCACAACCATGACACCGAGAACGTCGGCCTCATCACCCAAGGCGAACTATTCCTGACAGTTGATGGAGTCGAAAAGCGCTACGGCAAGGGGGACTGGTACCACGTTGACGCGAGGGTGATGCACTCAGCGCGATTCGAAGTGGAAACTTCCGAGATCGAGTTCTGGTTTCATCGAGAGTGATGCAGCAGATGTAAAGTGCAATACCGGAGAGGGATTTCAATGACAGACTCAATAGGGCTTGACGATTTCTACCTCAATGAACGTGGCCTTGCTTCCTACTTCGAATGTTCCTGGCTGGACAAATTTCGCGAGCTCGGCAACGCGACACCTTTGACTTCGGCATCAGGCAGTATTCCGGAGGAATTCATAGGGTCCACATTCTTCACGAATGTTGCGAACTTCGTCTTTGATAACGCCAGAGAATATCTCAGCGCCTCCCAGGACATGCTCGAAATCGGGCCGGCACTCGGCCGGACCTGTTATCAGACATTACAGAGATTCCCCTCCATCACTAATGTCACAGTTGTCGAGCCGTCGAAGAGACTGATTGAAAGCTTTCACAAATTGCTCGTGGATGGACAGCTTACGTCCTTTCCCTACGTTTACAGCCTGCGCGAACTAAGGCACATAGACGTTGACTCACGCAGAATAGCTGCTGACTGCAAGCATGTGGAGTTCACGCTGATCAATAAGCCAATGCAATCGGACACATTATCGAGACAATTCGACTTGGTGTACTGTCTGAACGTCATCGACCAGGCTGCAACACCTGCCGAGATTGTCAACACGGCAATGGCGTGCACGAAGATCACCGGCGTATTCGTACTTGCCAGTACATATCAGTGGAGCAAAAAACATCTGAAGAATCTTGAGGAGGCGGTGAGTGATATCAACGGGTATTTTGATTCATCATGGGAAAAGATCGCTGAAACAGATTTCGACTATCAGTTCAGGTTCAACGAACGCTTCTCACAGTTGTTCTGTTCGCATGTGGTGATGTATCGAAAAATCGCAGGCAACCTTGGCAAGGAGGCTCCATGAATTTCAAAACCATCCTGCTGGTTATTCTTCTCGTCGTGCCAGCGATTACCCACTCCGCAGATCTCGACGATCCCATGGCGCGAAGAGCCAAGATCGACGACCTTTATGCAGCCGCACAGAACACTCCCATGAGCAGGCCAGAGCTACTCGAACTCTGCAAAGGTCTGGATGCAGTGCGATGGTGCGAAGGCTATATCACCGCAATCATTACCGCCTACCAGATTCCACATGAATGTCTGCCTCGGACCGACATGGCTCCTTTCATGAACGGTGCAGTCTGGGAGTTGACGACCAATTGGATCATGGCTCAGCCGCAAGATTCTCGATTCAGTTTCTTTGAAGCGCTTGCCAGTGCCCTTTCTGCACAGGACAGATGTCCCATGGGCAACTTGCTGATGTTTGGTGATGGCCCGGGCCAGGAGCTCGTACCCTATTCCGACGCCGAAATGAGAGAGATGTTGCAACTGCGACAAATGTTACCCTCGGAAGTGGTGGAGCCTGTATATCCGCCTCTTGCCAAGCGGGATGGCATCGAAGGTTGGTGCCAGGTGAGTTACACAGTCACCGAGACCGGGGCAATGAGCGACATTGTCGTGGTCGACGCGGACCCGCCAAACGTCTTCGACTATGCCTGCATCCAGGCGGCGGAGCAGTTCAAGTACGAGCCACGCCTGAGGAACGGTGTACCGATTGCGATTCCGAATGTGCAGTATGTGTTCAGGTTCAATCTGGATCAGCAGTAACCGCGACCAACAACAGGACCAGGAATGTCTTCAAAGGAAATCCTTGCATACTTCAGTGCTACGGAGCATCGGACCACACGTGCGGATCTGCGGCAGGCCGTCGATCTGATCGTCGAGCCCAGGATCGCAATCGACTGCGGATGTGGCGCTGGAAGTGACATTGCCTACCTGCGCAGCATGGGCTTTGTCGTGCATGCATTCGACATCGAAGAGAGTGCAATCGTTCTGTGCAAAAAGAGATTCACGGGCGATGCCGACGTACTCCTCACGCAGAGCACATTCTGGGAATTCGTCTATCCCCCGTCATCATTGATCGTGGCGGACGCGAGTCTTTTCTTCTGCCCGGAGAGCAGATTCCCGGAAGTGTGGCGAAGAATGACAGCGTCGCTGCTGCCACGCGGCGTGTTTGCTGGTTCGTTCCTCGGCGAGGATGACACGATGGCCGGTCCCGACTATGACAGAGAAGCCTTCTGGCCGGAAACGCTGACAACCAACGAGCAGCAGATCAGGTCGTGGCTGAAGGGATTTGACGTCGTTTCATTCGCGGAGCACAAGACATCCGGCACTACGGTGAACGGGACGCCCCATCAATGGCATCTCTATTCCGTTGTAGCGCAGAAGCAATCTCTCTGAGTGTCAACTCGGTGCTCCAGCAAGTGCTTCGTGCGCCGAATTGTCACCACTGTGTCAAACAAGTGGTTTAGAGTAGGCCAAACCCCCAAGAGATACCGCCATGACTCGCACCCCATTGCTTCCCTGGTTGTTCGCCTGCGCTTTGCCTCTCGTTTCTGTCACCGCCGTGGCGCAATGCGGAGTCTCTGACCCCGTCGCCGAGACTGCTGCTGGCATTGTGTTCGTCGACGACAACGGTGATGGGGCGCGAGCACCCGGTGAGCGCGGGTTGCAGGGAGTGAGTGTCAGCAACGGCTGTGAAGTGGTGCTGACAGATGCCGACGGCCGCTACGAGATTGCTTTGGCACCGCTGCAGATCCTGTCCATCTCTCAACCGTCCGGCTACAGCATCGCTGTCGACGACAACAACATTCCACGCTTCTACTACCGCCACTATCCAGATGGCACACCTGCAAACATCGGTGGCTCTGCCGTGGCATGGCAGTTCCCGGTGACTGATGCAACAGGTCCGTTGCCTGATGCGATCGACTTTCCGCTGACAGCCATCGCCGAAGACAGCACAGAGTTCACGGCACACGCCTTCGCCGATCCGCAGGCCCGCTCTGAACTGGATCAGGACAAACTGCGCGAGGATCTTGTCACCACCTTGATCGGTAATCCGTTTGGTGCAGAGTTTGGCGTCACTGTCGGTGACGTGGTGTTCGACAGCCTGGGTCTGTATGACCGCCACAAGGAAATGATGGCGCTGATGGATATCCCCCAGTGGTATTTGCCGGGCAATCACGACATCAACTTCGAGTCACCGGAAGCCAGGTTTGCCAACGAGAGCTACAAGCTGCATTTCGGCCCCACTTATTACTCGTTCAACTACGGCAACGTGCACTTCGTTGCGCTCAACAATGTCGAGTACGCGGGTGCCGGTCGGCGCCTGGAAGATGGAGAGGCCTATCGCGGCTACATCCACGATGATCAATTGCACTGGCTGGCAAATGATCTTGCCCATGTGCCGAAAGATCATCTCATCGTGATTGCCTCGCACATTCCTCTTGTCACTGAGGCTGTCGACAGCACCGGCGCACAGACCACGGGTCCGCGAACGGAAAATTTCGCCGCATTGCTGGAAATACTGGAACCGTTCGAGCACATCTACGGCATGGCGGGGCACGACACGAGCAACAGCTGGAAAGTGGAAGTCGGCCACAGTCACGGCTGGCACGGACAACCGTGGATCGCACACACGCTGGCGGAAGTGCGCGGCAATGGCTGGCACACCGGGCCACAGGACCTGCGCGGTGTCAGCGACGCGATGATGCAGGATGGCACGCCCAATGGATTCTACCTGCTGCGTTTTGATGACACGGAAGTGGTGCCCGACTTCATGCCGTTTCCCTACGGCGCCGATGCCCATCAAAGTATGCGCATCACGCTCGATCCTCCGCTGAGCCAGTCCGACGGTGGCAGCGTCAATCGTGGTGAGTTGGCCGAAGGCACTCTGGTGGTTGTGAACCTGTTCGATGGCGGCGTGAGAGACTCCGTGTGGTTGTCGCTGAATGGGGCCGAGCGTCAGCCCATGACCTATGTGGTGCGTACTGACCCCTTTGTGGAGCGCGTGCACGCACAGCTGCAGGATACCGATCAGGCGATCGGCGCGCCGACGCTGTCCGCACACATCTGGCAGCTGCCGTTACCGGACACACTGAGCCCCGGCGTGCATCGCATCGAAGTGTTCAGTGAAGACGAATTCGGCCAGCACGGTCATCGCGCGTTCAGTTTTGAGATAACGCCGTGACGTCTTTTCAGTTTGTCGAAATGTAATCTCCTCCTTCGACCATGAGGTACGATACGGCCAAGACAACGTGTCGCAACTTCAAACGACAAGGAGATCAATCATGCCCAACACCGTCAAATTCCACCGTGTGCTGACCGCGTCACCGGAGAAAGTCTATCGCGCATTCACCGAAGCGGATGCCATGGCGCGCTGGTTGCCACCGAATGGCTTCACGTGCACCGTGCATCAGATGGACGCAAAAGTCGGTGGCAATTACAGGATGTCCTTCCGCAATTTCACCACCGGCAACGGCCACTCTTTCGGCGGCACCTATCTCGAGCTCGTCCCCCACGAGCGCATTCGCTACAGCGCAAAGTTTGACGACACGGGGCTCCCCGGAGAGATGCAGACCACGGTCACGTTGAAGAAGGTTTTCTGCGGCACGGAAATCCACATCGTGCAGGAAGGCATTCCGGATGTGATTCCCGCCGAGGCGTGCGTGCTGGGGTGGCAGGAGTCACTGATGCATCTCGCCAAGCTGGTTGAGCCGGAGATTCCGGACTGACCTTCCAGGCACTCTCTTCTGAATTGACACGCTCCCTCTACGCGCGTATACCCGTCAGTGTAGAGGGATATTGTCAATGGACGAACATTCAATCAGAAGGGGAAGGATCATGAGACCAGTCAGATCGCACCATCGCTTGTTTTCGCTGGCTGTTGCTGTATCACTCGGGAGCGCGACACCTGTCATGGCGGCGGAGTTCATGGACAATGTGCCACTGCCTCTCGTCAGGGCGCTTCTGACAAACCCAGGCAGCAATGACGTACGCATATACTCTGACGTTCCCGAGGGTCTTCCCGAGTTTGTGATTCCGGCAAATTTCAGTGTGCTGGGTGGGATTGCACAGAACAGAGGTTCACGGATGATTCTGCAGACGTCCGCGACGCGTGAAGACGCGATCGCGGCCTTATCCGACTCTTTGGTGAATGCCGGGTTTGTGGATGTGGAAACCTTGGTAGGCGGCCGCATTACGGGTTTCGTGCCCTCAGAGACGATGCTGTCGCGCCGAAACTTCTGTCGGGACGATGTGGGGTATTTGACGATCATGTTTACCGAGCAGGCGGGGATTAACCAGGTGAGTCTGGGAACATCGAATGTGCTCGCTGACTCTGGAATTTCGTCTTGTGCCGAGCTCGCACAGCCCCGCATTCCGGCGATGGGGGGTCCAGACGCTATGTTCAGTGATCTCATGCAACACATGCCAGTCCTGGAAATACCTGGACCAGCAAACAGTTCGCGCCCCCAGCCGTTTCTTGGAACGTCAGGAGCCAGCGCTTCGGAACGTACTTACGAAACCAGCTCTCAGTTCACCAGCGACATGAGTATTTCGGAACTCTACCCACGCTTCGCCCAGCAGATCGCTGCCCAGGGCTGGGCACTGGATGGAGAATCCACTGGACAGGTCAGCGGGAGCGGCAACTGGGTCAAGATCCCGGACGGCGACACCTACCTGCATGGCCTTTTCAGCATTGTGCAAAGCTCGAACTCAAACTTTTCCATCCGCTTCAGGCTGACCAAGTTGAGTGTGGAGCAGTAGCACGAGAAGCTCAGCACAGTGGGCACCGGTTCAATCCGGCACTTTCAACCGGGAAGACTCCAGGTTGCAGATACGAACTCAAGCACAAGGAGCGTGCAATGTACTTTCTGTATGCAGATGAAAGCGGTGATGTAGGTCTTTTCAATAGTCCCACAAGATATTTTTGCCTTAGTGGATTCGTCGTTCACGAACTTCGCTGGCACGACACGCTGGGAGCAATCATTGAATTCCGGAAGAGATTAAAGTCTGAGTATGGTCTCAAGCTGCGAGAAGAAATACACGCGGCTCATTACCTTCATAGACCGGGCGAGCTGAAGCGAATCGCGAAGTCACTGCGACTGAAATTACTTCGGGAGACTATCGATTTTCAATCAGGATTGCCTGATATCAACATAATCAATGTCGTTGTCGATAAATTGAACAAACCTGTCGGGAGCGATATATTCGACATCGCTTGGTCGACGTTGATTCAGAGATTTCACAACACTATTTCGCATAAGGGTTTTCCCGGTCCGCAAAATCCAGATGACCGCGGTATGCTCATTGTTGATCGCACAGAGGAGTTGAAACTCAGAAATGTGACTCGTCGAATGCGACGATATAACCCAGTTCCAAGCATGTATGGTAGTCACTCAGTCGCAATTCCGATTACCACCTTGGTGGAGGACGCGGTGCACAGGGACTCGTTGCATTCGTACTTTATTCAATTGGCAGACGTAAATGCCTACTTTCTGTACCAGAAATTGGAAACTTGCAGTTACGTTAAGAAAAAAGGTGGGAGAAATTATTTCAGCAGATTGAAACCGGTGTTGTGCACTGTTGCCAGCAAGAAGGATCCTGAAGGTATTGTCTTCAGATAAATTACTTTGCGGAAAAAGAAAGGGCCCGTTGCCGGGCCCGGTGGATCCTACTGTGGAGTCGAGCTCCAGGTCAGATCCATGGCTCAAGTCTATGCCCCTGCCGCAACGAATGTCAACGTTGCGTGAACGCCATCGGACAAGTTGTATTACTCACTCTCAAACAACCTCAACACCATCACCTTCAGCGCCTGGGCCAGGCTCTTCAGATGCGCCATGTCCCGCGCCTCGTGCTTGAGCGTCAGTGTCGATTTCTGGACGAAGTCAGCCAGCTGTGTCAGCGACATGCCGGATTTTTCGATGCGGCTTTCGTACGGACGCAGGATGTCTTCAATCAATCCACGGTAACGCGCCGAGGCCTCGGCAAGTTCTTCCCTGCAGGCGCTGTTGAACCCGCTGACGATGTCGTCCGCATCAGGCGACGCATGTAGCAGCTCGAAACTCTTGATCGCAGTGTGATGAATGACGGCGTCCAGTTGTTCGGCCAGGTTGGAGGTGCGGGCACAGTCGGCCTGGATGTCGGCCACGGCGCGGTCAGCGAGGTAGCGGATGGTGGCGCGCAGCAGCTCTTCCTTGCTGGCAAAACTGGCATAGAGGGTCTGCCGTGAAATGCCCGCCTCCTGAGCGACATCGTTCATGGTGGTGCGAGCCATTCCGTAGCGCAGAATCATGCGAAACGCGGCGTCAATGATCTTTTCTTCTTTGCTGTCCATGCCGTGCATCTTTACAGAATTTGACTATTTGTCAAGGCTGGCATATAAGTCTCCCAACGCTCCCCCATTTTTTCCAATCTTGCTCAAAGGAGGGCCCATGGCCTATCAACTCACCATCAACGGACAAACCCATGAGGTGGATGTCGAGGGCGACATGCCCTTGCTGTGGGTGGTCCGCGATCATCTCAATTTCACCGGCACCAAGTTCGGCTGCGGCGTCGCCCAGTGCGGTGCTTGCACAATGCAAGTAGATGGTGTGGCCACGCGCACCTGCGTGCTGACAGTCGCCAATGCTGTCGGTCGCAACATCACGACCATCGAGGGATTGCAGTCGCCACAGTCGCGCGCCGTGCAGGCTGCGTGGGTACAGCTGCAGGTGCCACAGTGTGGTTACTGCCAGTCAGGGCAGGTGATGTCAGCGACCGCATTGCTGGAGCAGAACGCCGAGCCGACCGATGCCGAGATCGAAGCAGCAATGTCGGGCAACATCTGTCGCTGTGGCACCTACTCACGTATCAAGGCGGGCATCCACATGGCTGCCGCGCAACTCAAGAACACCGGAGGGGCTGCATGATGAATATTCAACGTCTTCTTGGCCTCGCCTCTGAATCAACCAACGTCAGCCGCCGCTCCTTTCTCAAGCTCACTGCCGCGGGCACCGCTGGCCTGACCCTCGGTGTCACGTTCTCCAGCTCATCCGCCATTGCACAGGCGACAGCCGACGCGATGGAGTTCAATGCCTTCGTCAGCATCAGCCCCGATAACACGGTGAAGGTCCTGATCAAGCATCTGGAGATGGGGCAGGGTGTCTACACCGGTCTCGCCACCTGCATCGCCGAAGAACTGGATGCGGCTTGGAGCCAGGTGGTGTGTGAGCACGCGCCGGCCAATACTGAAAAATACGCGAACCTGTTGATGGGTCAGCAGGGCACCGGTGGCAGCACCGCGATTGCCAACAGCTTCATGCAGATGCGTCAGGCCGGTGCTGCTGCCAAGGCGATGCTGGTGAGTGCAGCCGCCGCGCAGTGGAGCGTGCCCGCAAGCGAGATCAGCGTGCGCGATGGCGTCGTCTCTCATGGCAGCAGGTCTGCCACCTTCGGCGAGCTCGCAGTAGCCGCCTCACAACAACCTGCTCCGGACGTGAATGCTCTTGTGCTGAAGACGCCCGCCGAGTTCCGCCTGATCGGTCGCGACGACACCTTGCGCAAGGACACAGGCAAGCACAACGGCACGGCGATCTACACACAGGACGTGAAGCTCCCCGGCATGCTGACTGCGGTAGTCGCACACTCGCCACGCTTCGGTGGCAAGGTGCGCTCCTTCGATGCAACAGAGGCTCTGGCACGCAAAGGCGTCGTGAATGTGTTCCAGATCGACACGGGTGTTGTCGTTGTCGCTAACGACTACTGGAGCGCGACCAAGGGGCGCGAACTGCTGAAAGTCGAGTGGGACGACAGCGCAGCTGAAACCCGCAGCACCAACACGATTCTGCAGCAGTATCGCGAACTCGTGGACACGGAAGGCGCCGTCGCCGCATCAGAGGGCAACGCTGCGAGCACCCTGAGTGCTGCAGGGGAAGTGGAAGAATTGGTATTCGAATTCCCTTACCTCGCACACGCGCAGATGGAACCGATGAACTGCGTGGCGAAGGTCGACGGTAATTCCGCGGAGATGTGGTACGGCTGCCAGAGCGCTACAGGTGACCAGGCCGCCATCGCCCAGTTGTTAGGCACCGGCATCGAGAACGTGAAGATCAATACAGTGTTTGCCGGTGGCGGCTTCGGGCGTCGTGCGAACCCTGCGTCAGATTACGTGCTGGAATCCGTGCGCATTGCACAACAGGTGCCAGGTGTCCCGGTGAAGCTGGTGTGGTCACGTGAAGACGACATGCAGGGCGGCTACTATCGTCCGGCCTACGCGCACAAGCTGACCGCAGCGCTGGGCAGTGATGGCAAGCCCACCGCAATTCAGATACGCGTGGCAGGACAATCAATCATGGCGGGCACTTCGATGGCTGCGATGATGATGGTCAACGGCATTGATATCACTTCAGTCGAAGGTCTCTCGGATCTGTCGTACGAAATTCCCGAGCGCCAAGTGGAGCTGCATTCGCCCACCAACGGAGTGCCCGTGCAGTGGTGGCGTTCGGTTGGTCACACGCACACCGCGTTCAGCAAGGAGGTGTTCATCGACGCACTGGCGAGAAAGGCCGGTGCCGATCCTGTGCAGTATCGCCTCGATCTGTTGCAGAACAATCCGCGTGAAACCGCCGTGCTGAAACTCGCTGCAGAGAAAGCCGAGTGGGGCACGAAGGTGTTGCCTGCAGGCTGGGGGCGGGGCGTCGCAGTTCACACATCATTCGGTTCCACAGTGGCGGAGATTGTCGACGTGTCGGTCACCGGCAATACCTTCAAGGTAGAGCGTGTCGTGGCCGTGATCGACTGCGGCATCGCCGTTAACCCGAACGTTGTGCGTGCTCAGGTCGAGAGCGCGATTGCCTACGGTCTTTCTGCAGCGCTTGCTGATGAAGTGACGCTCACTGATGGCAACGTCGATCAGACCAACTTCCACACCTATCGTGTGTTGCGCATGGACGCGATGCCGGAAGTGGAGACGCACATCATCGCGTCCACCAATCCGCCATCGGGTGTCGGCGAGCCTGGTACTCCGCCGATTGCGCCAGCAGTAGCGAATGCGCTGGCTGCCATCACGGGACAGACGTTGACACGGTTGCCACTGAAGCTGGCGTGACAAGCTGAACGAAATGGATTTCGAAGATGCGTTGTAGATATTCATTTCCCGGAGAAAAGCATGTCGCTCAAGTTGCGTCGCATTGCCATATGTTGTCTGTTGTCCTGCGTTTCTGTTGTGGTTTATGCGCAAGGCAGACCCAGACCGTTTCCACTGCCTGAAGAGCCACAGGTCTATCAGACTGGCGACGAGACGATCCGTGTCTCGGTGGTAGCGCGAGGCTTGTCGCATCCGTTCAGTCTGCTGGTGCTTCCCAGCGGCGACATGCTTGTCACTGAGCGCAATGTGCCGCAACTGCGGGCCATTCGTCAGGGAGTGCTCGACCCTGCTCCCGTACCGGGCCTGCCCGATATTCGCACGGGGTTTCACTCCGGATTGCTCGAGGTTGTGGCCCATCCGCAATTCGCGACCAATCGCTTGATCTACTTCACTTATCATCGAGCGTTGGAAGCAGAGGGAGAATACACAATCGTCCTGGCGCGGGCGCACTATGACGGAGTCGGGCTGTCCAATGTGGAAACGCTGTACACGGGCACTCCAACGACTCTGTCCGGAGGCTCGCGCATCGCCTTCGGTCCTGATGGTCTGGTGTACTTCACAACGGGAGGGGCTACCCGAGGCAATGTCGGGGATAACGCTCAGAACCTGATGAGCTCGTTTGGCAAGGTGCTGCGACTTCATGAAGACGGCAGGATTCCTGCTACCAATCCCTTCGTTGGCCGAGAAGACGCCTTGCCGGAGATTTATTCCTACGGTCATCGCGACCAGTATGGCCTTACATTCCACCCGGTCTCGGGCGATCTTCTGCATGCGGAACTGGGCCCGCTTGGTGGTGACAAGATCAACGTCATCAAAGCTGGTGGGAATTATGGCTGGCCGCTGTACGGACATGGTCGTCAGAATGACAGCTCGCCGATGGAGCATCCCTTCCGCGAAGGCATCGAACAATCACTGATTACCTGGCAGCCCGGCATCGTGCCAAACGGCTTGGTGATCTACACGGGCGATGCGTTTCCCGGGTGGCGAGGCAATCTCTTCACGGGCAGTATTCACCGCGGCCGCATTCCCGGCACCGGTGGACTGGAGCGAGTGGCATTCAGTGACAAGATGTGGGAGCTCACGCGCGAAACCCTGGTAACAGAGCTGCATCAGCGCGTGCGGGATGTTCGCCAGGGCCCCGACGGCTTCCTGTACATCCTGACCGATGAAGACGATGGTGCTGTGATTCGCATTGAGCCAGCGCAATAGACCTCGCCCACTACCTTGAAATTCCCGCTTTACGTGCGGGATTTTCAAGGTTAAAGTGGGTTCATGATCGAAAGACCCTCCATACACGCCGCCATCACCGCTGCTCTCGGGCGCAGCAGGGTAGTGGCATTGCTTGGCCCAAGGCAGTCCGGCAAGACCACATTGGCCCGCCAGTGGGTGTCTGTGGATTCCCCGAATTACTTCGATCTTGAAGATCCGGTCAGTCTTGCGCGTCTGAGTGAGCCGATGACGACCTTGCGGGATTTGACCGGCACAGTTGTCATCGACGAGATTCAACGCCTGCCCGAGTTGTTTCCAGTGCTGCGAGTGCTGGCTGATCGCAACCCCTTGCCTGCGCGGTTTCTCATACTCGGCAGCGCTTCGCCGGAATTGTTGCGACAGTCGTCAGAGTCGCTGGCCGGGCGCATGGAAGTGATTGCCATCAGTGGTCTCAGTCTTGCCGAGGTGGGTGTGTCGTCGCAAAACCACCACTGGTTGCGGGGCGGATTCCCACTCGCCTTCCTTGCCGAAAACGACGCGGACAGCTTTATCTGGCGCAAGAATTTTGTACAAGCGGTGTTGGAGCGAGACATCCCGCAACTGGGCAGTGGCATCAGTGCCGTAGCGATGCAGCGCTTCTGGGCCATGCTCGCACACTTTCATGGGCAGATCTGGAACGCTGCTGAATTGGCTCGCTCTCTGGGTGTCAATGAAAGCACGGCCCGGCGCTATCTGGATTTATTGGAAGGCGTCTTCATGGTGCGGCGCCTGCAGCCGTGGCACGAGAACATGAAGAAGCGTCAGGTGAAATCTCCCAAGATCTACTTCCGCGACAGTGGTCTGTTGCATCAGCTGCTGGGCATCCAAACCGGCAGCGAATTGCAATTGCATCCCCGCCTTGGCGCCTCATGGGAAGGGTATGTTCTGGAGGAGATTCTGAAGTCACAGCAACCCGACGAAGCCTGGTTCTGGGCGACCCACGCGGGCGCAGAGCTGGATCTGTTGATGATGCACCGGGGAAAACGCACTGGAGTGGAAATCAAGCGAATGGATGCTCCAAGGATGACGGCTTCGATGCGCATTGCACTGGATGAGCTGAAACTGGACAACCTGCTTGTCGTCTATCCGGGCAATCAGCGATATACGATTGCTGAAGGCGTGGAGGCTGTCCCGTTTGCAGAGATTGCAACAACCAATGAAGAATTTTCAACGAGGTAAACTCCATGACGAAGGTCGTCCTCATTACAGGCGCGTCTTCTGGATTCGGCGAGGCCACTGCGAGAAAATTTGCGCAGGAAGATTGCAATCTGATCCTGGCAGCGAGAAGCCTGGACAAGCTTACAGCGCTGGCCAAGGAACTTGATTCATCAACTTCTACAAGATGCCGAACCCACATCACCGCTCTTGATGTGACACAGCAGTCCTCAGTCGATGCGCTCATCGCGACATTGCCCGACGAGTTTCGCAAAATTGATGTGCTGGTCAACAATGCAGGTCTTGCGCTCGGTCTTGAGCCTGCCCATCAGGTGAACTTCTCCGACTGGGAAACCATGGTCGACACCAACATCAAGGGCCTGTTGCGCATGACGCGCGCGGTGCTCCCCGGAATGGTCGAGCGGAACAGTGGACACATCATCAACATCGGTTCCACCGCGGGCAACTGGCCTTATCCCGGCGGCAACACGTACGGCGGCACCAAGGCATTCGTGCAGAATTTTTCGCGCGGATTGCGTGCTGATCTGCTCGGCAAGCGCATTCGTGTTACCTGCATCGAGCCGGGAATGTCCGAGACGAACTTCTCCAACGTGCGCTTCAAGGGCGACGAGGCACGTGCGGACAAAGTCTACGAGGGAACCCAACCGCTGTCGGCTGAAGATGTGGCCGATATCATTCACTGGGTCAATGCAATGCCAGCCCATGTGAACATCAATACGCTGGAAGTGATGCCCACCTGCCAGACCTGGAGCGGACTGGCGGTGAGCAGAACGATGGAACAGGAATAGCGCCAGGACTCACTACGCTCTTGATGCAATCCTGCGATACTCGCGATATGCGGGTGACCAGAAATTTCTTTCAATGGACTCCCACAATTCCTCGTCGGTCAGCTGCAATGCATGACCCTGATTCATGGCCATTCGCGCAATCGCAAAAGCGATTCTGCGGCTGATCTGCGGAAGGTCAGTCAGCGGCGGCAGCACTGACGCAGTCGGGTCTGTCGAATGCGGTGCACATTCCGACAACGTGATACTCGCCGTCATCAACATCTCGTCGCTGACGCGAATCGCCCTGCAGGCAACCACACCGAGACCAATGCCCGGGAAGATATAACTGTTGTTGCACTGGGCGATGTTGTAGATCGTGTCGCCAAACGCGATATCTCCAAACGGGCTGCCCGTTGCCAGGATGGCTTCCCCATTCGTCCATTCAATGATCTGCGCCGGATGTGCTTCGACCAGACGCGATGGATTGCTGAGAGGGAAAATGATCGGCCGGTGGCAGGTGGCATGCATCTGTCGGATCACGGCTTCCGTAAACAGACCCGGCTTTCCGGAGACGCCGACCAACACACCGGGTCTGACGTTCTTCACCACGTCGAGCAGGCTCGCATAGGGACCACTATCTTCCAGCACCCAATTGCTAAGCGCAGCGCGTGGCTGCAGAAGGCGCATCTGGAAATCCATCAGGTCTTCCATGCCTTCAGTCAGCAAGCCAAAGCGATCGACCATGAAAATCTGCGCGCGCGCCTGAGCGTCGTCGAGCCCCTCGGCCACCATCGCGCTGACAATCAGTTCGGCAATCCCGCAACCGGCGGAACCCGCCCCGACAAAAACGATTTTCTGATCGCGCAGTCTTTCACTCTTCCTGCGAGTAGCGGCGAGCAGAGTGCCAAGTGTCACTGCAGCGGTGCCCTGGATATCGTCGTTGAAACAACAGACACGATGTCGATGGCGCTGCAGGATAGGCATGGCATTGGGCTGCGCGAAGTCTTCGAACTGGATCAGCACGCCAGGCCAGCGCTCCTGCGCGGCATCGATGAACTGATCCACGAACGCGTTGTAGTCCTCGCGGCCGATACGCGGGTGGCGGCGACCCACATACATCGGATCGTCCAGCAGCGTCTTGTTGTTGGTCCCCACGTCCAGCGCGACTGGCAGCGTGTAAGCGGGACTGATGCCGCCGCATGCCGTGTAGATGGAAAGCTTGCCGATGGTAATGCCCATACCGCCGATGCCCTGATCGCCAAGCCCCAGCACGCGCTCGCCGTCGGTGACGACGATCACCTTCACCTGGTCCTTGGTGACGCTCTGCATGATCTCGCTCATGAACTCCCGCTCTTCCCAGGAGATGAAAAGCCCGCGCGCGCGGCGGTAGATGTCGGAAAAATGTTCACACGCATCTCCCACGGTCGGGGTATAGATGATGGGAAGCATCTCCACCAGATGTTCGCTGATCAACCGATAGAACATGGTCTCGTTGGTGTCCTGCATGGCTCGCAGGTAGATGTGCTTCTGCAGAGGATCGTCGAAACTGCGGTACTGCATGTAGGCTCGTTCCACCTGCTCCTCGATCGACTCGTAGCGCGGCGGCAACAACCCCATCAGGTTGAACATGCGCCGTTCGGTCTCCGTGAATGCGGAGCCCTTGTTCAATAGCGGCGTTTCCAGCAGCGTGGGACCCGCATAAGAGATATAGAGAGGTTTGCCTGCAGACATGTACAATTCCTGAGTGACTTTTCCTGAGTGCTTTCCTGGACGACAGCGTATCACAATGAACCCCGCAGACATCGCAAAAGGCTATGACCAACTGGCCGAACACTGGGCCAGCGACAAGTTTCCGCAGGACAATGGCATCGCCCAACACGAGCGTGCTCTGGCATTCGTGAAGACTCGGCGTCGAGCGTTGGACATTGGCTGCGGTGCGAGCGGCAGGCTCATGGAGCTGATGATTGCAGAGGGATTCGATGTGGCCGGGATCGAAGGAGTCGACATCTCCGAGCGCATGTTGTCGCTGGCGCGCAAGCGTCACCCGCAGATCACCTTCCATCATGCCGACATCTGTACTTGGATACTGCCGCACACCTACGACTTCATCTCCGCATGGGACAGCATCTGGCACATTCCCTTGAGCGAGCAGACCCAGGTGCTCTCGCGCATCATGCAGGCACTGAGCCCCGGAGGTGTGTTCATATTCACGACGGGAGGTTTGGACAAGCCATCAGAGAAAACCGATGCGTTCATGGGGCCGGAGATGTACTACAGCGTGCTGGGGACTCCTGACACGCTGGAGCTGATCGCAAAGTGCGGTTGCGTCTGTCGGCATCTGGAATATGACCAGCATCCGGAGCTGCACGTTAACATCATCGTGCAGAAAATCTGACAGGATCTGTAAACCATTTCCAGCCGGCCACTACCAAGGTAACAGAGAACCCGAATTCCACCTGTCAGCCGACCATCCGGCTCTGGAGCCTGTGCCATGCGAATCCTGCTATTGATCACCTCTGTCCTGCTCTCTGCCAACGCCAGCGCCGCCGAGCGAGTAGTGCGTGAAACCATTCCCGTCAACGCCGACGTGCGCTTCTCCATCGACCTGCATCGTGCCGAGCTGGAGGTGACCACCGGCAGTGTCGATGCCATTGAACTGACCGCTTACATTCAGCACGACGACCAGGAGGTCTTGGACGAAGTGGAGGTTCACATCGAGCAATCACGCTCGGACGTTGCCGTTGAGGTGTACTACGATGATCCGGATAATCAGGTGGACTTCGACTTCATTGGATTGATTGACTACGAATATCCACAGATCCGGTTCGTGATCGTGGTGCCCGATGACGCATCGCTGGATGTGGAAGCGCACCGCTCGCAACTGGAGATTGCCGCTCCGGCGGGGCGCATCGACATCGACACGAGTCGCACCACTGGCCGTATCACGGGTGTGCGCAACAACCTGGATCTGGTGACGACGCGGGGAGATATTGATATCGAGGTGCAGTCGTTGCACGACATGGACATCGAAGCGCAGCGCTCCGATATCAGGCTGGATATCTTCGGCGCCACGGATTACACACTGGTCGGTGACACGCAGCGTGGAGAAGTGAGAGTGACAGGGCAGGATATAGCAACGGAGGAGCGTGATCGCGGCATGCGCGTCAATCACGTCAGCGGCTCGGGGAGCAACTTTGTCAGCTTCGACGTCGAGCGCGGCAACATCATGCTGAACTTCCGCAACTGAGGTCGAACCCCTTGACTGCAAACACGGCATCGATGCCACTGACGGTGGATGAGGAACAGATGTTGTCAGAGAGCGAGTCAACACTCGTCGCGCTGGCCAAAACCGGAGATCATAGCGCCTTCACGCGCCTGCTCGAAATTCATGACAGACGAGTGATGAGCGTGATCGTGCGCTTCACCGGCAATCGCTTCGATCGTGATGATCTCTACCAGGATATCTTCATGGCGTGCTACCTGGCGCTGCCGCGCTTCAATGGCACCTGTGCGTTCTACACCTGGCTGCATCGCATCGCGCTGAACCAGTGCATCAGTTTCATCCGCAGCCGCAAGACCTTCGAGCCGGAAGAAGATATTGCCGCCGAAGACGACGATTGGGAACGCAAGGCGCAACTGCGAGCGGTGAGCAACGCGCAGAAACAATTGGTGGGTGCGCAGCAGATTGGCTTTCATCTGTACTACGTCGAGCAGTGGTTGATCGAAGACATCGCAGAATTGTTGGAGTGCAGCGTCAGCGCTGCCAAGACACACATACATCGTGCGCGGGAAAAGATTCGCGCCGACGAGGAGGTCCGCAAGTGGAACATCGAGATTTGAAGAGTCTGTATGAAGGCGTCGAGGCCGATGAATTCGCGACGAAGCAGAATCGCAAGCGCCTGGCGCTGTCGCTGGAATCGGCGGCGCGCGTCCAACAGACATCAGCAGAAAAACCAACATCTGCTATTCGTAAACCGTGGTTCTCGTTTCCTGTGCTGATGCGTGCAGGTTTCACATGTCTCGTGATTGCAGCGGTAACGCTCACGGGCTGGCGTCAGTATCAGCAGTCGAGTTTCGAAGCGATAGAGCTCTCTTCGCTGCAAGCTTTCGTCGAGCGCAATGGCGATCACACGCAACTCTATCGCCAGGCGAAGGAAATGGAAGATTCATCCGAGCCTTTACGTAAACTCAACGGCCTCTACATTCTCTCCGCGCTCGGTCAGGACGACGAGAATATTCTCGCCAGTGCGCAGGGGCTGCTCGAAGATCCGCGTGCGGAGTTCCGCGCGTACTATGTCGATTATCTGATCACGTATGCCGATGAGGCGTACTACGATATTGACTATCTCGAAGCGCTGATTGATCGGGAGACTGATCCGGAGTGCATCGAGTTGTTATATGAGCTGTTGGGGATTGCGGAGCGCAGGCAGCGCTCATTCCTCACTGGCGCGTGAAAAATCAGATGGCAGACCAGAGCAAAGAATGCACTCTGATCTGCCGCCAAAATCTCAGTTTCGTGGACCATAGATCGGCAAATCCTGTCCATACTCCAGCGCCCCTAAATCAGGAGCATTACCATTGCTGCCTTCGGTAACATTTGGAATATGCACACCGCTGTCTATCGCCGCTGATCCGCGCACCAATCCGAAATCCAGCACGCGTCCATCATACACGCGCTGCACTCGCGTCAGATCCTGCGCATCCAGCGCGGGAACATTCACGAAGTCATCGTAGTCCACCAGAATGCTGTTGCGATCCTGTCCTGTAGCGGCTGAGTATTCTTCCAGCGTGGCGAACGCACGACGCGGCGCAGTTTCATTCACGCCATCGATCAAAGTCATGGCTCCTTCCGGTGCATTCCAGTGAAACGAAAATTCGGCACCGGGATTCGGACGGAAGCCGTTGTGGTCGGATGTGCTGTAACCGGTATTGGTGGTCACGTTGAAGATTGCCGGCACGTAGTTCTGTCCGAGTATTACATTGTTGCGCCAGTGCAGGTTTGCAGACGAACCCGTGACGGATTCCGTGAAGATGGTGTTATTGTAGTAGAGCACACCTGGCGCACCGGAGGTCATACGCGTCGCACCGCCTGGTGCGTGATAGACGATATTGCGAATCCAGTAGACAGGCCCGCCTCCGGTAGGCTGATTCGACATCGGGTGCGACGCCGAGTTCAGCAGCATGTTGCGCATCACGCGGATGTTGTGCAGGCTGCCATCGATCTCGATGGCATTGTCGTGGAAGTTGCTCATGTAGTTGTTGTAGAAGTCGATGGCGACTGGGCGAAGGTGCCAGTAATCCCGCGTTGGGTATTGTGGGCCTTCGATCGCGTGGGAGCCATCGGGATTGCCATAGGTTTCCACATCGATGCCGTCGTGGAAATCCTGAATGTGATTGTAGGCGACGACGTGCCCGGGGCCATACAGACGCACGGCAGTATATGAACTCATCAAGGGCGGGAACGTCTGTCCATCCACGCCCCCGAACTGTTGCCAGAAAGCGCCGACCCAGCCGATGAGTTTGTCGGGGTCATGTCGCCCGATAAAGACGTTATCGAGAATCGTGAAGTCGCTTGAGCCGGACCAGTTGCTGAAGATGCCGAGGCCGACATCCTCGAAGCGAGAATTCTTCACGGTCAGCCCTTTCGATCCCGCGATGAACTGCGTGCCTGCCCAGATCGCGATGTCGGTGTTGCGGAACGTGATGCCTTCGAAGTAATTGTAGTCCGCTGCTTTCACATTGAAGAGATTGAATGCGCCGCGTCCGTCGATGATGACTTCGCCATCGCCTGCCGCCTTGATCACGATGGGGCGCTCGGCAGTGCCGTCAGCAGTCAGGTAGTGTGTGCCTTCAAACGTCGTGGTGGCGTTGTAGCGCGTGTTGTTGGCGTAGAACTCGTAGAAGTAGGCATAGGTGCCCGCGTGCATCAGGATGATGTCGCCGGGTTTGACGCGGGGTCGTCCTCCCGGTGCGGTGTCACCGGCGCCGCAGCGATAGTTGTACGCACACATCAGGCCGGTGAACGAAGGCTCCTCGCGCGGCCCTTCGTAGCCCACAGGATAGACGTGATAAACAGCGCCGCCCTCCGCAGGCATTGGTTCAGCGCGGGTGCTGACGGTGACTGTCTGTGTGGCGGTGCCGTTGACGCCGTCCGGATCCGTCATCTCGAAGCGTGCCTCGTAGGCAGTCCCTTCTTCCAGATCGAGAATACTGCCTGCGAACATGTTGGGTGCCACCATGTTCCAGATGTTCTCCTGGAAAGTGACTTCACCATTGAGGCGTAGCAGTGGCATCGCCTCCTGCCAGTCGTTGTCACCGACCTTGCGGAACGACACGGCGACGGCGGCATTGCGATTGCTGTCCCCTTCGACATGCCACTCGAACCCGAGGTTGATCAGCGTGGGGTTATTGATGACGAATTCGCCTGGGGTAATCGAATTGGTAATCGGATCATTGTCCTGAGCCTGAGTTGACAAGGCAAAAAGGCAGGCAAGCAGGGCGCCGCTGACGGACGCGTGCCGAGAAATTGGCATGAGGATCTCCTTCGTTATTGTTGTTATGAATTCTTGTTATGGTCCGTTACTCAAGCT